>Ga0136846_1227878_pt1 | contig 39654 bp, 23 predicted proteins | sample HopSoiMetagenom2_FD_96841 | JGI IMG/M metagenome (GOLD analysis project Ga0136846, IMG submission 96841) | Grasslands soil microbial communities from Hopland, California, USA - 2 Assembly 2016 (version 4) | ecosystem: Environmental > Terrestrial > Soil > Grasslands | place: USA: Hopland...
ATTAAGGGAAAGACGAAGTAAGAGCATGCTATTGAAGACGTTGCAACATATGTCGGGGGGGCCTCCGTTGATTGTGTACAAACAAAATACGAGTCCAAAGGGCTCATTAAACCTCCAAAATTATCCGCTACCTCTTCACTAAAATTATCCGCGACTTCTTCAATTGGGCCCAATACAGGTTGAGGTTCCAAAACCGGATTATTTGGCCTAAGGTTGTCAAAATATGCCGTTACGTCCTGATTGAGCTCCTCACTAATATGGTATGCATCTGTCTGTGCATCGTATAGCCGAACCTGATGCGTTTGACTATTGTCAGGGTGCTTCATACTGTGGAACCACGCGTTTCTATATATCTTAGTTCTTTCTAACTTAACCTCGATGGGCCCCGTAGGAACCCAAGGATTGTAGTCAGAATTGGTGGGTGTGGGTATGAATCTATCCACCAAATTTCTATGCCGATCCGTATTGACGAATTTCTGCATATCTGAGAGGGAGAAGAATCGATATATCATTTTAGGGGAACTACATTGCTGCTCTGCTCCCGAGAAGAGAAAGGAGACTGATCTTGACGTCGGCGTTGGTTTTTCCAACGAAAAACAATATCGTTAGTTGATCGAACTTCCATGACAAAATGCTAGTTGCCATTTTATGTAACGCATACACTGGCAGCGTTTGTCCCATCGACGAGGGCCAATGAAACTACTCTACGCGTTTTCTGAGAAGCAACACTCGCCTACATTTGACCTGACTTTGATTCAGTGCTAGCTCCGAAACCCAATACACTTGTTTCGACCCACGTATAGTGAAGAATGACGATTAATATGATAATGAAAACCCAATAGAAAGTACAGGACCGATCTAGCATGAAACGCGATAGAACTGGTTGACCCAATCATGATATTGAAGGATGGGACCTTTTCTCGAAGACCACTAGACGAAAGGGACAACAAGATTTACAACTATATATTGATATTGATATTGGGTCACTGAACACAGTCAAATATTGGTTTCGGAAGGTTCAAATGCATGTTCCCAATCTTTGATTCTCGTTCTACAACAAGAAGAAGATCCATGAACTGGAACGGATGGAAGATAGCACTAGAAGTCAAAGAAATATTGAAAGGTGCGAAGCAATCACTTCGCAACAAATAGGTATGTATTACTTTTAGTTTATCGCGGAACTCCACTGGACACCGACCTCCTAAAACTGACCTCTCTGCTAATTCGAACCGAGGCTTACTGCCGCTTGGTACTATACTTCTTCCTGCCAGACTCTTTCAATACCCAGCCCTCTTAAGTGTTTTCAAACTTGGCTAGTTTCTTCGAGAATGGAAGCTTTGTCCTACGGCCTGCAAATTCTTCTGCTCCTAAAGGAAGTTTCTGACCCAGCTTTAGATGATAGAGGATTTGACAAAGAGACCTCTTCCTGCCATACTGATCGACTATTCTCTTGAAATGCCATCTCATCCTTCGGCCTAGCTTTTTCATTTCTTCCTTATTGGAGAATTCAAACTGTTTCAAAAGTTTGGTACTAAGTATATACCAACTTTCCTGGCTTCCCTAGAGGTTGTATTAAAGCCGGCTTGCCTAACAGCCTGCTCTTCTTTCCCAGACGTGCGAGACGGATTGTGGATTGAGTTTGAGTTCTTTTGCCGCATGCGATTGATTAAGTTACATTACCTGCTGCACCGAGCATTGATTTGAACGAATTAATTACCAGACTTATTGGGGAGTGTGTACGACTTAGTGGAGTGTTTCCTTTTTAATAGAATCAGAGCAGAGGATTGAATCGCATGAATGGGTTGCCTCAAGACTGATACAGATTTTACGGAGTTAATTACCACAGGGCGGCTTGCCCTAAGAGTATAGTTAAGTGGGTCAATTCCCAGAACAGACAGGGTTTAGTCAGTTCATTGACTAGTAAATGACTTGATCCACTCATTAGCATTGAGTGTTGTCTGTAATTTACTATATTATATAATGTCGTAGTGATGAGCACTTTTACCAGAAAGAGTTGACTGAGTTAATGGATTCGCTTGTTGGCTAATCTGAATCGACTTACTTAAGTGTGGTGTTACCAGGCTTGGAAAGAAAACTTCTTTATGTGTTTGATTTCCCTAATTTACTGGTTGGCCACTCAAATACCTGCCAAGCATTCCCAATCTCTGTTTTTGTCACACAATAAGATCCTATTTGTTTAGACTCGTTAGGTTTGGTCACCCATTACCTTGAGTGAGGCCAAAGGTGTACACCTCTTGAAAGGAGTTGAGTCCAAGCAGTTATCGATTTCTTTTACTAATTAAATCACTTCTTTTGATCTTGTGTGATTAGACTTGCCTGAACGAAGACCAAGGATGACTAATGCCCTTTGGCGGGGCAAAGAAAGCTTTCAACGGAGCAATTCGCTAATGTGGGAAAGAGATTTCGACTTCCCTTCGTTCTGGACAACGGGGGTATAAGAATTTGTCGACGAAGAAGCTTTTCAAGTAGAAGTAGGCTGAAATCACACTGTTCTTATCCCGGCTCGAGGTAAGGAGCCAATGGAGTTCGTGGTCAGGTGTTACAGACTTATAGAACAGAGCAGTGAATACCAAGTAAAGGAGAATACTGTAGAGAATGCTGATATATAATGGCCGAAGCAAGTAGATATAGGTTAGTTGTGAGGGTGACTATGTCCACTCGAGATATAGCACAATGTGAAGGTAGTCAGCAAAGGGAAGAGAATTGCCACTACTTCTTGTGGGTGGGTATTGCGATGGATAGCAACGCCTAGCAGCTTGATTCAAGTTAGTTGAAGAAGAAAGATTGAACTATGCTAGATTGACTCAATAAGAGAGATAAGGATTGTATAGATGATATATGCGGTTGTATGTATCAAATTGACCTAGACAAGGGTTTATGTTAGACGAAGCGGTTGGATTGAGTGAATAAAGAAAAAGTATCAATTCAATTCCGCTGAACAAGCTCAGGCTCCTACGAAGGAGGGACCAGTGAATACTTCCTTAACTACTCCTCTATTCTAACCTTTAGATAAAGGATCTATGGCATGTTTCATAGAAATTCATATATAGTGTGTGTGTTCCATCTAACCTTCACACCACTTGCTTTGGACATATTTGTTTAGGTTTCAAGTCATAAATAAGGATTAGGGAAGGTCTGTAAAAAAGGTATACCACACATAGCGATAAGGGCATAAGGGGGATTCTTTTAACTAACGTCATCATGTTGCTTCTTAATAAGCTTACCTACTTTATCTAGAATCTCTGGAAATCAAATCCCTCGTTGTATCCTTTGAAAAAGGAGCAGGAGGTTAAACTCATTCAGTCGCAGCTTATAAAAAAGCATGTATAAGTTTGGCCCTATGTTGAGAACCTGGATTCCTAAAACAAAGAAACCAGGGGAATTTCGACTAATTACTCAGCCGAACAAGAGGGATAGACTTGTTTTGGATGGCATGACTGGTATATTAATTGAGTCGCTAGAACCTTCCTGCCTCGTGGATGGCAGTCAAGCCAGACAAACAGCTAGCGAAAGCTGACATTCTGCACAATTTTTCACATGAGTACAGGTTCACTCATCCGAACTTTTACGATCAGAGCGAAAGAGTTATGAGTTCTTTCATCCATTCACTCGTTAGAGAAGGTAAGAAGATGAGAAAGACACCAATAGTGTATTGTCATAACTTGTCTAAATTCGATGGTTTTGTCATTGCTGAACATTTGTATACTAAGCACCTTGACGAGTACGATGTGAATTTACAAACCCGGAATAATACGATATATGAGATATCGGTGTATAAGAGACATCAATTTCAGGGGAAACCCGATTCAATAAAGAGAAAAGAGAAAAGGTTGCTATTAAGGTTTAGATGTTCATTACTTATTCTACCAGATTCGCTCGACAATTTAGCTAGGCAAATATGCCCTGAGTTGGGTGGCAAGGAGGAGATGGATCATAAGAGTGTGACTCTTGATTCTCTTAATGAAGAAGAGAAATATATGAAATATAGAAGATATTTATCTCAAGATGTCTTCTTGCTTCGGAAAAACGGCTGAATTCGATTAAGTATTCCCATAGAGAAAAAAAGCCCACTAATAACAGGTGGTAGTAGCCCTTCCTCTTTGGTCTAGTTGACCGCAGCACCCATTGCCGAAAGCAGCTCATACCTCTAATAGGGGGTATTTCCTTGGCCAACGCTTCTAGTAGGAGGCATATTCCTTTCTCCCGAGGGTGAGGTTTATCACTTTTGCCTATGGCTGGCATAACCAAATCTAGAGCGGAGTGAGCCAATCCATTTGTAACCGTTTCAAAGTCTTCTGCGGCATCTTCTGGATCAGAATCTCCTGCTCAACCGAGAATGAATTCATTTTCATTGTATTATGTGGCAGTCCCACTACTTTCAACCATGGAAGCGAATCGATGATCCTGTCCAGAGTATCTTTATGAAGAATATCCTTGCCTAGTCATTGCTTTCTTTGTAAATGATCTCTCCTCTGCATCGCTGGAAAAGTTCTCAACCGGATTATCGGAGAACAACCGCACTCAACCAAGAACTTCCCCTTCCCCCATTTCCCTGTCTTCGCTATTTTGCTTTTCTACTGCTTGCTCCCCGAGCTCCCTATCCGAGTAAGTCCTACCTTCCTGGTTGGCAAGTAGTAAACCCTACTTCCCTTTCAAATCCTTGATTTGATCATCTTCATTCCATGGTGGACGGAGGAAAACTAGTTACAAATGTTCTTTGCTCGTGATACTTTGAATTGAAAGAGGAACGTTTGCAACGATAGCCCTTGTCAAGCAAAGCATCCTAGTGTGAAAAGCAAGAAAATGCACTGACTGGCCCTGCCTTCAGCCGTACTCTCCTTTCATCTGGGTGGGTACTAGTTTGAAAGCAGGAACTCGGAAAGGAGGCACGGTTTTAGCAAGAAGCAAGGAATTCCAATTCATAGGAAAGCCACGTTCGAAGAAAACGGAAGTGCTAGCAACGAAAGCAGCAGGGCCACGAATCGGATTAACAGATAGGGAGGTTGTTGTTGAAGTTCAGTAAAGAGCAGGGCCAAGCCGAACCCACGGATTAGCAGGAATAGGTTTCACCCTCGGAAACGGATTAGTGGATTAGCGAAAAGAAAAGCTGCTTCCTTTTGTTGGCGGTGAAAGTGTTACATTTTCTTGATGGAGGCCCCACTCGTGATTGATTTGCTCATTCATCCGGGAAGGAGGTACTCAACGGTTAGGTAAGTTCTTGGCTTATCTGCCTCACACTTGCCTGTGCTAGCTGCCGCTACCATTTTGCAATCAATTCAAAGGCGAACTCTTTCTCGGTATTGGATAGAGGAGGGGCAAATAGTAATCATTGGAATCACGGGAACGCACGACTCTCGGTGGATTAGTTCCTCGAGGGAAAGCAAGTCAAGAATTCGGATTAGCAGATTCTAATCGAAAACCCTGAGATTCTCTCTTGAATTTGCTGTTAGCTCGCTGCGCGCCTGAGTGTTTCTCTATTGCATATTTTCGTATGTAGAGAGTTGGGAGAAAGAGTTCAAATCCAACTTGGTATGCTCTGTAAGGTAAGTCTCGATTGTTTTGGTAAATATCTCATCAATGCAAGGGAAGCATCTTACTAGAGGTACAGTCTATAGGCCTTTTTGTTCGTAACATGCCGTAGTTACTCAAAGGGCTCGGTCCTAGGCAGAAGAAGGCATAAGCTGACCGAAAATAAGTTCCTTCTTTATTAAGAGTAGTATGAGTATGACCCTATTCCTTACTTCAGCTCACCAATCTTGCTCTCCTCATCTCGCCTCCGCTTTCGCTAAAAAAGTGTTTCCCGCCCACTAGTAAGTGGGCATCAGTTGTCCGCTTTCACTCAAATTTCTAAGAAACAGCTATACGGAAAAGGAGGGAACCCAGAAGATGGTAACTACCCGCTTCTCAAAAGTCTGTCCTATATAGGGTAGGGGCCGGCTATAAAGACCATATTACAGAAAAAGCTGGTCCTTGTACGAGTATGAAAGTCAAAGTAATAAATGAAATTTCCCTCATCACAAGAAGAGTGGGATTTCCATATTTATTTACCTAGTTATCCTTTTTGTGCTAAATGTGTCCTCATTTTAGTATGAAACGGACGTATACTTCCTACTCATAAGGAGTCTACTGAAAAGGTTACTCTTGATTAAATTCATCTGCACTGCTATAAGTTCCAAATCTCGAGAAGTGCGCCTATCTAAATATATTAAGTTAGGTGCTTGTTATTCTTATCGGGGTTTTATATATGCTGCCACACAAGCAGTAGGACGACTTCGAATCTTTTCCTATAAAGCCAGTTCCTAATTAGCTCCTGGTGAGGGCGCAGGTTCAGCCAGCGTAGAAAGTCCCAACTCAGTATTACCCCGTGGTGAGAAAGGGTTGATGGTGCTGGTGTCCGGGCTGCAGATCAGTTCTTTCGCTGCGCGCCTTGTTTTCATCGCGGTGATATACTGCGTCGGTAGGGATGCAAGGTAAGCAAGAAATGGAAAGGCATTCACCACGGATGTGTAATAGTAAAAAGTCGAGGTAAGTCTAGTATAGGTTTATGCGCCGCTATACATCGTTGGATAATAGGCATATGTTCTTCTAGAAAGAAGGTAAGCAAGAATGAAATTCGTTTTGACAGTAGTTTATCTACTAGTGTCCTTTCTCACTTATCATGCTAGTTACCTTTGTTATTGATCAAGTAGTTTCTTTCCTCAGCTTCTAGGCTAGGCAATCCCTATCTTCTTCGCCTTAGCAGGCTGTTAGTTGCACAAGACTGGCGCGGCACTGGCGTGTAGTAAGGAGAAAGAAGTTTTTCCATCAATCAAAGTAGACTCGTCACTGCAAATAAGCAAGAAAGAAGTTTCTCGAATCAATTTCTCAACTCAACAAATAGTAGAAGCAAACCCGGGCAAGGGATAGTAAGCAGTTTCGTTCAGAATAATACCTGAAATTCAAAGTAGACAGCTGAAGCAAATAGAGAAGTTCTAAGTGTGTAGTTTGTTGTGTAGAAAGTTTGAGTTTGAATAACTAGCGTTAAAGCCTGCATTAGCCCCTTCACTTGCTTCATAAATAGTGTTGTTTAGGCTAAGTACTTTATCTAAAGTTTTGACGTCTTTCCCCTTCAAAGCTTTTTTCCTATCCCATTCAACGGTTCCGTTGCGCGGGACGATAAGAAAGTTTCAATTGACTAAATCTCTATTATCAGCACACGCCAGAAAATCCAGAATGGCAAAATCTTTTCTTCCAGTAGCAAATCCAGTAGTACTTTGACCTTACTCAAGTAGAGAAGTTCACTCCGTCGCTTCTTTATTAAGTTCACGTTAGTTAGGAAAGCAAAGAATAAACAAATGTTGCTAGAACAAAAGAATGTTGAAGTCAATTTAGAAAAGTAAGTAAGAAGTGTTAGTTTCGACAATAAGCAATTCTTTCTACAAGAGGTAACATAAAATAAAGCAAATAATATGCTCACAAGCTAGTTCTTTCGCACTGCAAGTAGAGCTGTTTCTCACCACGTAAATGAAATAGTGTCTTTTTTATTTCGTTTGTAGTGTTGGAGGAAGAAAGAAAAGCAGCTCCTCAAGATAGCACTAAAGCAATGCACTGCTTCGCCAATTTTTTTGGATGACAACCAGGTAATGAGGAATGACTCACTTTGGTGATATATCTTGAAATTGAGTAGGGCCACTTTGTCAACTTTGACTAGCCGCGAACCTTCAAAACCAAATATGAGTGTTTCCGAAAATGCAAAGCAAATATGTCACATTTAGACTTCTAAAAAGGGAAGGAAAAAGAGCATGCAGAAGGCCTTTTCCAACTTCGTCTAGAATAAGGTAAGCACAAGGTTGAGCGGGTTCATAAACATTCTAAGGAATGATAACGTGACCCACGGCAGCAATCACCATTTCATGTACACCATCTTTGTCAATATCTGCAATTACCTGTAGAAAGAATGTGAAAAACAACTCAAGGTCATTTACAGAACGAACAGCAAAATATAAGCAAAAGGATACAAAAGGTTCACTTACTGGGGTGGACAAGATGTGAGCATAGATGCTCACGTAATCTTCCGCTTTCTCATGTTCTTGTTCTGTCCAGTCCTCATCTCCCCACATGGATTCATCAACATAGTCATCATAATCATAATTGTACTCATCAGGCAGTTCTGATGCATCCCGAAACAAATCAAATGATGTATCAGCGTCATCCTCTAGAGGCTCGCTATTTTCAACAGTGGCTGCTCCTGTTGTTCCCGCATCACTCGCATGAGTTTCTGAGCTTCCCGTTTGATCATCCGTTTTTTTTTTTGAAGTAACCTTCTCTGAGTATGTGATGTATTCTCTGTCGTGGTACTTACACTGGAGATGCTCCCAGCATGAGTGTTGTTTACATTATTCGACAACTCCATATTCTCTTGTCCTTGGGTAGAATTCAGTTTCATTTCAATCGACTGTTGCTCAGACGCATTTTTAAGGGAATCAACTCCCCGTGTAGTCCCTACAATGATAATCAAATAACATCAAAATGCATGTTCCCTACATATTCCTACATCCACAGTATGCATAGTCCATTTTCCACCTCTGATACATCAACCCTGCCTCACGTTACCTCCTTCCGAGCCTGCGGCATTCCGGCCTCGAGATCGAGTTTCAGTTTCTTTTCTAGTTGGGGATTAAGACCCGGCATCAAATCCACTAAAAGTCTGAGTAGCTTTGTGAATGACTTCAAACCACCATAGGTAGACCCATCCACTTATTCCTCTATCGGCCAGGCTTTTGTCCCGTTTGATTCAAAAAAAAAATGGAAGGGCGCTCTTTTTGATCGAGAAACAAGGTTTGGTTGAAATGCTACTGGTGGTTGGTGCTTCAGGCCGCAGTTGGTATATCATAAACGAGTTATAACCGGAAAAGCTTAGAAAGAGTAAATGCTATATACCTGATACCGGAAAGCGAAGCGTGGTGCTAACATGACTAAAAAAACGATTCGGAAATCTGTCTTTAGAACTTTATCTCATGCGGAACGAAGAGAAGTTAGTAAATAGGCCTTTTGGGAAGCCCTTGATCGAGTAGTTCATCCGAAAGCATTTGATCCATCAGATCAGTGCTTGATCTTCTACGGTTCAAGACCTAAATAAAGGAATGAAAACAGCTGCAAGATCCGCTTACTTCTTTCTCTTAGTCAGCTCTATCTCATATTGCCTACGAGCTCTCGTAGTATCTCACAGCAGTATCGAATAATGAAAAGAAGGAAAGCTCTATTGAATAAGCCAAGGATAGAGAGAGGCCCCTTAAAGAACTATTTGAGAAAAGGAATATATCTCCAGGTTATTCATTCCATCCTAATTTTCAATCTCGTGAATTCAATAAAAAGAACTCAAGGCTGCGACATCCACTTTAAGACTAGTTAAAAAGAAAAGGTTCCACCCTAGACAACCGATATGCGACATCATACTTAGTATGGGAGTTGCCGCTGATCTGCGACATCAATAGATAAGCATGGTATGCGAATATGTGTTGTTGATCTCCGCATCGCGATGCTACTTTCGTAGGGGAGAGCAGTCAGTCCCCACCAAGGTGAGTATAAGGGCTTTTTTTTGGGGGGGGGTAATTTCGCTTCGTTCATCTTCAAGTGCCGACAGTTTCTATTCCCGAGTGTGAAAAGCCAGTACTGGATAGACGGTTTAGATACGTCACTGAGTGCCCCATGGGTCATCTTGTTTCCTATTCATTGGAAGCTACATAAAGCATCCCTATATTAAGATGAAGTAAGAAAGCATCAGTCTTCTTATTTTCTGTCCTCTATGAAAGAATGTAGCTCGCTCTTTCAACCCGGGGCCCCCTCTGGGGAACTGTTTGAGTTTTAGCATCGACCCCATTTCCTTTTGATCGTATTACGCTTGACTCGCTGCAAAACATTTCGCTTTCTGCGCTCGCTCGTACGTGGTTTACACTCCTTGCCTTTCATCTTACTTTTCCATCGGGCAATTGTTTGTTTTGTTTTCAACTGGATTGGATTCCATAGAAGAAGATCCTTTCACTTGAAAGAAAGGAGCTTCAGAACTCTTGTATTCCACCGTAAGAGCAAGAAGGGGCTATCTTTGTGAAGGGACCGGCACCAGAAAGGGAATGTGACCACCATTCTTATTTGAGAAAAGTGTCTCCACTATAGCACTAACGATCCTAGACAGCAGAGAAGATTGGAGCTAAGAACTATTTCTAAAGGATCCCTTCCACTCTTGTGTGGAAAGATCTTTCTTCGTTCAGTCCAGTCTGATTTAAAACGTGTCGTCTACTATTATAGGGGCTGTCGTTAGGGTCACTCCTTCTTATGCCGGGAGATGGCAGTTATCTATATTTCCAAATAATAAAGAATATGGGTGTGATTGTCATCACAATGGAGTGATCGAGTAGGTTCCTCTCTATTTAGATAGACCCCATCAACATGGCCATTCCCTTCTCCTGGTAGCCAAAACCCATTAGAGGTTTGATTCTCAAAAGAAAACAGACCTGAAACTCGAAACTATTCCTACTCGCCAGGTGGCTTTATCAATTTGCGTTTCAAAATAGGAAAAAAAAGGGTGTAAAAAGTAGAAGTATCATATCTTCTTAAGGAGCCCAACTTTAAGAATAAGAGGATTCGGTTTTGGCAGGATGCGAGGTGCCAACTTATTAAGCACGAGAGTCGTAAGATCCCGGTTATAGAAGAAGATCCGTTCGAGGGGTTATCGACAGATTCGTCGAGCACAAGTGTGAATCATCAAATTCCATCTACTTGGTGGGAATATTTGATATTTGCTTTCGTTAATGGAGGGAGTGGTAGTTCTTTAGTTAGTGCTGAAGTCCACAGCATTGTTCAATCTTGTTAGCCGTTTCATCATCAAGTGGTTTTGTCAAGGTGTCGGACGCGGTGCAGGGTGACAAGAGGTCGGCTTCTCTCAAGGCTTAGCGAATAGAACTAGCTTGGCCTTTGTGTTTGGATTTAGGTTTAGTAGGTGTGGTGATAAAACCCAGAAATCTATCCACCTGCTTTTGCACCCGAGTACTCCTCATTTTCTGTGTGGTTCAGTATTTGTTTTCCTTTATCTTTGGCACGTGTAATTCCTGTTGGGGATATTGGGTTTTGCTCTTGCGCCTCTTGATTGGTTGTATGATGGCATGTAAGCAGTTTTTTCTACAGGTTAGGTGAGTTGGATTTCACAGGCTGCACGGGTTGCACAATGTTCTTCCTCCCACGGTTTCTTTTTTCGAGGACCTGGCGACAACTCTCTCTGGACGGTCGGGGAACCCCAGTGAAATCAGTAATCAACGCACTCCCACTCCTCTTGCTCCAATTCCCTCTCTTTCCTGCAAAAGCTCCAACTTTTCTGGTCAACAATTCTGCCTTTGTTCTCCTAATCTCTCCATTCACATTTGCACTCCACCCCCTAAAACACTTTCTCATCTGTTGTAAATGTACTCAAAAGGCTCGCTACCTTCTCTAGATACTTGATTGGAAGAGAGGGTAGATGTCAGAGAGTTAAAGCACTTCGCTGGAAGAAGGGTATAATGGAAAGTCAATCAATATTTCATCCTGAACTAAATAGGTCATTTACGACTCAATGGTTTATCAATCAAATACATCAGCATTCCAAAATACTACCCGCTAACGCCCTAACTCTTTGCCTTCTTGACTGCCAGCATCAAGACGAGCGGTTACCTCAGAGCAACCCTAGGAGAAGGAATCCCTGTCTGGTTTTGAATGCCCCATTCTTTCTGCGAGTGGTTGGGTGGCCGAATACACTAAATAGGCCTTGTCAAGCTTTCAGCTAGGCTCCATAGCTCTCTTTGTAGCCAAGGCCAGAAAAAAAGAAGAAGGCGCTCCCCTAAACATTTCTCATAGCTCAAAGGAAGTCGAGCCCCTCCTAGAGCGAATGGACAGACCAAATCAACCAACTCGGTCTTCAAACGTATGCTTACTAAGTGCTGTGAAACCAATGGTGAGGATTGGTCACATAGGTGACCTACAGTTGGGTATATACACAAAAAACCTAAAAACGAGAGGAAAGACTCCATGAATCATGGTGTATGGAGCTCTCATTCCCCGGTCACCAGTCTACGATTGGCAGTACCGCATCGATTGGGAGACATAGAAAGCGATCGTTTACACAAATTGATCCACCCACCGCCTGTGCAAGAGCAAGAGCGTCAAGCTTGGCATGAAAGGCAGTGACGTCAGAAACCTATTTTTGCAAAGGTTACCAGACTTGGGGTTAGCTACACGGAGCATCTCTTTCTTACCCTTCGGGTGGTCACAGGGAAGCTCTCTAATAGATCACTTAAGACAAAGGGAATTAACTACAGCACAGGACTGAAACTTCATAATACTTCCCATTTTCAGGAAGAAGAGCATAATGAACCTAAGACTCTTTGATAAGACTCGCAAGCGGATACCTTAGTTCGGTCATTTAGCACGAACTTCACTGCCGGTACAGGAATGCTTTCTATTTGGGTAATGAAGACAATGCACGCAGGGATCTTTTTAGCCAAATGATCGACCTCTATAAGGATCAAGTGGCTTCAGGAGCTCTAGTGAATTCCCAGCAAGTTATCCCAGATAAAAGAATCATTAACATTGGCTGGGCCATCTTTCCAAGTTGTAAAACTTCAGTTAGATGCTTACTCTTCGCCCTGTGCCTCTAGAGCTGCTGCCGGTGGTATAGTCTGAGATTGCCGTGGAGATCAAAGGATCTATGTATAACCTTGGTTCAAGGTCTGCCTTATGTGCAGAATTATGGGCAGGGACTGAAATTAGCTAGGCTACCAAGTTTCAACAGCCTTTAATACTTGATTTTGGTTTGATTGCAGCAATGCAAGACAAACAATTGCTTTGGACCTTTCTTCCATTCTTTGTATTTCCTTATTCAGTCTATCTCAGAGGAAGAGTGGTCTATAACAATAAAAGCGTCGGAAAAGGGGATGTGACCATGAAGAGGTTGGGCTGGTTTTAAGCTGCCCTTAGACCGATTCTCTCTTTCGGTAGCAGACACCGAGATTTAAAGGCTAGGAAACCTTATTCGATACGATAGGACAGGTAAACAAAGCAAGGCCTGGGTCGAGAGCCAATTTCTGATTCTCCGGTTCCATTCCTGATCTTCCTGTCATCGTATCTTGTGTAAGAATCGCTTTCCCATCAGTGGCAGTTTTGTATCCCGTCCCTACCGATAGTAACTGATCAACTTACTGTTGGAGTTCTTAAGCATATCTTTTTCCATTATTAGTTCTATCTTCCGAGTGGACTAAGGCATCAATCTGAACTATAAGCCCTATCGCTTGGTAATAAATGCTTCCCTAGCAGCTTGCCGGAGAAAAACGAAGCCTTAGAAATTGTAAATGAATCCCTAAAAGCGGATAAAGGCTTAAACCTATTCATCTATCCTATCCCTCGCTTGACTCTTCTCGGAAAAGGTTCTCGTTCCCATGAATCTGGATCTGCCTCCTGGCATTGATAGCGATTGATCGAATTTCATTCCGATTTTCCGTTTTCCTTATCTCTCGTGCCTTTGAACTGTCCTGACTGAAAAGAATTCGAAATACGTATATTTGGTACTAAATAAACCGCCTTCGCTGGCTAATCCCTATGTCTTGGTACTCTACCCTTCCATTTTCATAACACAGTTCTGAATCAACCAATGAGCCATGCTATTCCCAATGCGGAATTTGATGGGCCTTCGAATCAGGAACATTTAGGCGAAGAGATAGTAGCATCTTACAGTAATGCATTTTGTGATTCCTTCCATGGCAAGAAGTTCAGCATCAGCCAGTCTATAGCTGAAATGCATTTTCACCACCATTGGATGATTCCAATAGATCATTTATGGGCTGCTGGCCTAACTTTATAAGCTTTCCTTGATATTTCACAATTTCCAGATAGCTTCTCACTCGCCAAATTGAACACACCATCAAAAGGGGTCACTTCACTGTTGGGCTGCCCTTGTCTATCTTGACCTCAACTTCCTCAATTATGTCAAAGGCATGGTATAGAAAGTGCTCAAGCTACTTCTTCTTGCTCACGCTTCCTCTGCGCCTCTAGCTCTCTTTTCTTGCTCTGGACCTCCCAATCTGCTTGGAGTTTACTTATCTCTCGTCTTCAGTAATTTACATTTTACCACCATCATGCTGCTCTTGCACCTAATAGGTAAGCATCGATCACATCAGCGAATCCATTTGGATAGGCACTAGCTTCTTCGTCATCTGCATCATATACTGGCTCTCGAATGCGTTGAGGAAAAGGCCCAGCCACTTCTAGAAGCGGTGATGCTGTGACACCAACTTGTGGAGACAAAGCAACGAATGAAAGGAAGGTCAAGTATTCCTTTGGTCGGCGGGCATGAACTTCACTACCTCTTTGGCGGTTCCTGCTGCCCAGCAGAAATGGCACTAAGACTTGCACCTTGATCTGGCCTTCTTACTGCTCCTACTGTCTCCATACACATAAGCAGGGGGTTGCATTTCAGCGAACACCTACTAGTAAGCGCCTCCTACATGGGCACAACTTCCATAAGCACTCTGAGCGTACAGATTGCATCCCACCCATGCTCTCATATCCTGAAGGCAGAGAATAGTTGGGGTTGAGATTGCCATACCAAAGTGATGAACTGGTGCTGGATTCTAGTATGGTCGACTCCTACATAGTTTGGCTTTGTGTATCCGCATCGACATCATGGATTTGCAGATATGCGGGATTTCCATTGGATCAGATCGGCACCAACCTTTCCTTTCTCACTATTGCAGGTAATAAGGCTTTAGCTTCCATCGAATAGTATGGGTATGGGTCTCCATTCTTCTATACCCCATCCATCCAGCCCTGAATAACCTTTATGCATCTTAGCACTTCAAGCACCTACTCGGTATACTCAAAAAGAGAAATGGGGCTCTACCTCTTCAAACGTAGCCCTGGCAACAGTCTTCTTTCCCCTATTCTTATCTTTAGCTGCACCGTAACAAAAAATCTCGGATCATGTGAGTGAAGCCGTTGTGAGCTGGCATTAAGTCTGCAATCATGAGTTACAATCCTTTGTGCCACATCGAAATCCTGCTACCGAATTCTAAGCTTCCCTTCCCTAGAATCTGATTACTCCAAGTCTCCAATAGCATCTAACCAATCCATTAACATGATTGCGTAGTGAGTTGAGGCTCCATCTTTATCATCCAACTCTTTCCTTCATCCGCTTCAACGGCAGTATTGTGCTTTCCTGCTCTTGGCATCGGGAATCTATGTATGAGTTTTTCAACACCTTCACTCAGGTCATTTACGCGAGCAGAACTTAGAATAAGAGCAAGGGTGCCCATCTAGGTAGTCTTCAATTTCTTACTTTAGCATAGGAGCGCTCTCCAAAGGAGCTGCAACGCGATCGTCCGCGGGAAAATAAGATTCGTCCCACCTATCTAGATCAAAGAAAACGCTTCTTCTATGGTTGCTATACCCAGAGAGTCATGAAACTCGCATGCAACTTAGAATCAGATTCTTCCTTAGTACGCGAGCGGCACGGCAAAGGATTAGGCTCCCAGAAGATATGTACCTGCAGGTGCGAATAAACCATTTTACATTTAAGTGCCTTTTGTTTCTTTTGAAACAGGTGGTAAACCTTTCTCTTTTGGCACGTAGTCCCTTTTTCTTGGATCTGGAGCCACCAAACTACCTTGTATCTGTGTGAATCACTGATCGATCGGTCATAGGCCTGAGTCAGACATCAAATAGCTTCGATTTCCATTATCCGTTGTATCAAAATCAATAAGATGTACAATCCAATTTCTCGATTCAATAGAAGCCCATGCGGATGCGGATACTGCCATTCCTCAATAAAAGCGTAGATCAAGTTGGTAAACAGGTGGCGCGAGTTGGTAATACTACAGACTGTGACCACAGGTCTGCTGGATCGGCTGTTTGATCAGATAAGGGATTGCGGGTTCGATGCGTCACCTAAAGGGGTTATTGACCACCCTTCGTGGCCTGCCTCTACTGAGTTCGGAAATCAAAAGAAAGTCTCATGTTGCTCCTCAGAAAACGCGTATAGTGGCCTTCGTCGATGGGACCTCCAGTGTATGAAACTAGCATTTTGTCATGGAAGTTCGATCAACTAACGATATTGTTTTTCGTTGGAAAAACCAACGCCGACGTCAAGATCAGTCTCCTTTCTCTTTTCGGGAGCAGAGCTGAAAAAGATGGGAAATTCCAATGATTCTTTGTTCATTAGAATGTCGATTCCTCACAATCGCTCTTTGTGATGCTGCGGAACCATGGCAATTAGGATCTCAAGACGCAGCAACACCTATGATGCAAGGAATCATTGACTTACATCACGATATCTTTTTCTTCCTCATTCTTATTTTGGTTTTCGTATCACGGATGTTGGTTCGCGCTTTATGGCATTTCAACGAGCAAACTAATCCAATCCCGCAAAGGATTGTTCATGGAACTACTATCGAAATTATTCGGACCATATTTCCAAGTGTCATTCTTTTGTTCATTGCTATACCATCGTTTGCTCTGTTATACTCAATGGACGGGGTATTAGTAGATCCAGCCATTACTATCAAAGCTATTGGACATCAATGGTATCGGAGTGCGCCTCTTAACGAGGGTGATTTAAGTGCAACGAAATGTACCGGTGGTTCGCGAAGCATCTGGCTTACCGGTCATCTCCCATTCCCGTCGTCGAGAGACTAAAAGAACTATAGCATGCCAGAAACGGGGAGTTGAGGTGGTTAGACCTATACCCCGAAATGCTCCCAGCATAGGAGCCTATGGTTCCATTCTTGTTATTGCTGGAGGTACACATACCTCTTCTCGGTGTGGTGGAGCGATATACGCAAAATAGATGCTAAGCCTGCAATGTCCGATAACGGGGCTTCAGTAGTGAATCTATCGGCACCACAGCAGTGGCATACAACTTTGGACCTAAGGGCCGGTCCCGTTACCTTTCGTAATGGGGGATCCCCGTTGGCAACAACCACGGTAGTAGTTGCGGAACTACTGGGCCAAGAGAGGACAACCTGTTGTTCCTGCTCCTCCTTCTGCGCTTCGGGGACGGAGGTCCTACGGTAGGTAAGAGCACGCACAAGCACTTGACCGAAGGGGACCAGCGCTTCTACTCCTCCACCGAGGAGCCGTTCTTGCGAGAAGCAAGGGATGTCGTGAACGGTGGGAGGTCAAAGAAAGAGAATTGACCTCTGAATACAGTGATCCTATGATCTAGATAGACTCCGTCCTTTTTTTTTAGATAAGGGTGACTCAATAAATTGGGGGTGGGACCTGCTGGCATAATGCAGGCTGGAACGTGGGAATTCGAGGTCTCATGAACGAGTTTTTTTCGTGGACAAACATACTTTCCGGTCAGGCCTATGGATCCTTTTAGATCTACGGGCCGGCCGTTCACATGAGCATAGGGAATCTATACTCGAGCCTTCGACTTGGCCCCTGGCAGGATAGGTGAGGAATCACTCTTGATCTGATCTATTGGGGCCTACAACTTCGCCAAAGCCGACTAGCATCCCTTTCCACTGCGCATTTTTCGAACAAAGAAGACTACTACTACTAAACTAAAGGATCGAATTCGCTTTCCGTGGTGAACTGGCCGTCCCATACCTTCATTTTGTCTCATGTGTGTTGAACATTGTCTTCCTCGGTTCCAGCTTCACTGATGTAGGTAGGGCTGGGCGAGAAAGGGTCCCCTCTTGCCTATTAGTAAGCGGGCCTTCGATTCCACCGGGGTCTTACGGTCTCATAGAGGGGGGAGAACTACCTAACTAAAGAAGAATAGTGCTCTTTATAAATAAGAGTAGGCGTGGAGAGCTTTTTGCGGGGAAACTTGCAAGTCAAGTTTGGGGGGAGGCGGGCGTCGACCCAACCTTATGAGTATTCGGACTATAACAGTTCCGATGAACAGTCACTCACTTTTGACAGTTATACGATTCCAGAAGATGATCCAGAATTGGGTCAATCACGTTTATTAGAAGTTGACAATAGAGTGGTTGTACCAGCCAAAACTCATCTACGTATGATTGTAACACCCGCTGATGTACCTCATAGTTGGGCTGTACCTTCCTCAGGTGTCAAATGTGATGCTGTACCTGGTCGTTCAAATCTTACCTCCATCTCGGTACAACGAGAAGGAGTTTACTATGGTCAGTGCAGTGAGATTCGTGGAACTAATCATGCCTTTATGCCAATCGTCGTAGAAGCAGTGACTTTGAAAGATTATGCAGATTGGGTATCCAATCAATTAATCCTCCAAACCAACTAAACCGGGGAAGCTGAAGCGGAAATGCAATTCTCGGGTGAGGGAAGGGGGAAGCTCCAGGAAGGCTTCGCTCGCTCGCTCAAAAAGCTCTAACGCTCGTTTACGAGTGGAGTGCATAAGCCCTTATTGAAGTAGGGCGAGGCCTTACTACACGAGCTCGTAAGTCAAGCACGGAACGAGCCTTGTCTACGAAGCTTCGCTTCATCATCTTGCTTGCTTCTGGCGAAGCTTAACGCACTATAACATAGGCATGCATGATGGTATGGTAGGAAGACTCCTTTTAAGGCCGACCACTACATAGGAGCGATAGGAAGCCAAGCCGTCAAAAGGAAAGGCGAGCAGCCCTTATTGCAATAGCAAACGGCCTACTTATAGCCCTATTTATACTCTTTCTCGGGGACTTCAACGGGCCTTACAAGCTCAATAAATTGCAATTCTTCACCTTTTCCTCAGACAGTGGGAATGCATTTTCTTACTTGATTGACATTGACAGATATGTGTACCACACCGAACAAGCAATATGTCATATGCTTGATGTACCAGCCAAGCCAGCTCTTTTTTTCTCAGTTCCCTTATCCTTAGTCAAAAGAAAATGAAAGAGAGTTTGTATTTCTTTGGTTTAGTTATAAGAGTCATTATGATTACTATGCTACAACTTAGTGAACAAATTGCAATTGTATTTAGTCATATATTTACGTGTGTCATTCCGTTTTTCATTAGACTTTCGTTTGCTGTGTTATACTGGAGGCACGCACCTTCCTTTCCTCCCTTATTTTTGAAGAACAAAGATGAGAACACTTCAAAAGACAAAGATGAGAGCACTGGTGATTCAGTAAGTTGACTACTTTGTTCGCACTTTCTATTTGCGTAAGAAAAGTATGCTCCTCCAACTGCCAGAGTTCACTAGCGCGAAAGAAAAATAGATGGATTGAGCGACGGGACATTAACCTGGATTTAGCCCTCCTCTCTACTATCTACTGGCTAGACCTCAGTTTAGAGCAAAGCGTGAACTTAAGGCTAACCATCAATAAGATTGACTCGAACAGGGTTCCTATGAAAGTGAAAGGCAGGAGCTCTTGTATTAAACAAAACTTCCTTTTCTTTGGGTATCTCGAATGCCAGTTCGAGGGTGTGCTTTTAGGTCTTGATCGAGAGTGCTTCCTTTCGTGCCTTGGTTAGCCGGAACTAGAAATGCCGGGACTATGGAGAAGGGTCCCTCGGGCGAGATGGCTAAGCGTGTACGACGAATTCTGTCTATCTGAAGATCTGAGAAATAATTACAGCTCTGTCCTTGGATGGACCATAGGCCTGATGCTAGGAGAGTGTAGTTCGAGCATTCTATTGTGTGCTCGATCCGTGATACGCAAAGCAATCTCCTGTTTACTATTGATCTAATGACAGTTGATTGAGACTTGCCATTGTCGTATTTCGAAAGCGAACTCTTATCTGGTTCGAATCCAGTTCGTCCACGCCACAAAACTCGAATCGAAAAACAAAGATCATGACTATTTTGAGAAACTCGAATGAAGATACCAACGGCCCATGCTTACCTACGTCACATTCTTAAAGATCGGTGGTACGAAAACCGCTACAGAAAGTCAAACTAGAAAGCATATGTTTGACGCATCTTATGACCAGTAAAGTAACCCTATAAAATCCAGAAAAAGAATCAAATAAGGGTAAAGAAATCCACTATAACTATACTCGGATGGCGTTCGCAACACAACAGTTCGATCTAAAGACCTCCCTCATCACAAACAACGGATCTATGCTGAGAAGGAAAATAGATTGACAGCTCAATAAGAAGCAGACAGATATCCTAGTCGAATGCCAATGGCCAAGTGGTTGTACAAAAGGCCCCGAAGAAAGAAGAAGATGAAGGAAGCCTGAACAATGTTGCAAACTCTTGAGCTGTGAACGTGTATCACTGGATGGATGCGGCTATCTGGAGGCAGAAGCGGAGCTCTAAGGCAAACATTCACGAAAGCAGTGTTATCCTTTATTAGGTCGCTTGGTTCATTCAGAAGGGGTAAAAGAGATGGCAATGGGACGACTATAGGAGCTCCACTAAAATAAGAATTTCTTAACTTAAGTAAATGTTCTTCGGCATATCTTTTCTTTACAAGCGCAACCGCTACTAAACAAATAGGGGTCACCAATTCCTAACTGCAGGGCCCTGACACTCAATGTTTTGCACACCTTGAAAACATCACTTTGCTTGTTGGAAGGCAGGGTGCACCCATTAGAAACTGCATTTGCTAACGCGATTCACAAGAGCGCGAGTCCTATTTTGGATGTAAGGGCTGTAGATCAAGAACCGAGGTAAGGAGGAGCATACTCGTCGTATGGAGTTCAGCGTTCAGGGCTTCAGGCAGGGAATTCTTCTTTGGTTAGGGCGGTGCAGCAATGGATCCGGATCACCCACCTGTGGGGCTTTTTACATTGACTTGGGAAGTCAAATAGATAGCAATGGCAGCTGGAATGAGTGCCTTGATCGGATAGGGTCAGTCAAAATCTTATAGTAGTATCGGCGAGATGAGCTTACATGTAACATATATAGAAATGATGCAGCAGGGAGTGAGAAAACGGCTGTGCAAATGACCTTTACTACAGGAAAAGAGTACCTAACGTCTGCCCTTGTTGACTGATGATCTTTTCCATTCACCAATCTTAAAAGGAAGTCATTCATAATATATTCCTGGTAAAAAGGCTGGCTTGTGGTACTTGGGGCCAAGAGAAGCGAAACCTTTATCGAAGCAAGACCCTGATGAGGCAGGGAATTCTTTTGAAGAAACACTGTCTTTAGGGGATAAGCGATAGTGACCTCTTCCTTTTTATAGAGTACTTTATAGATATATATAGCCAGCGTTTCCAATTCTACAGCTACAAGCTGGGCTCTTCTCTTCGCGGAATAGTTCGTTTCAAGCTCCTGTGCATCCTTTTTATTGCAGGTACGAGAAGAAACATTACACAACCTTGAACACTTGAAATGGAAATCATCATAAGCCGGCGGGGAAAGAAGGAAGTTTGTCCTCAGCTGTACCAATTGACTATGCGCTTTCCTTTCTATCTCTTGTTGGGCCAGATTGGTATAGCGAGTGAAAAGCTACGCCTGTAGCTGCTAAAAGAAAAGAACTATGTGTTCCGTTTAAAGAATATGAGCCTGGTGATCGATACGGCTAGTATTGGAAGAGACCCTAGTGAAATATGATGCACTCAAATAAAAGAAAGAGGGAGGTATCAGAGATCGTACCATCATGCATTGACAGACCTGCAGGAGCAGCAAAAACGGAATTCACAGAGGCCTAAATCCTAGGTAACTACTATCGCTTGAGGTGAGTAAAAATAGAATGCCACCAAAACTTCCCTATTTAGTATGACCGATCAACGACCCAGCAAAGTATCAGCAAAGCGATCTAAATTGACGTAAAGAGACAGTTGAAGAGATTAGCAAAGCAGTCACTGCCAACGGTAGACCTTCAGAGTAGCCCACTTATCATAATCCAGAGCTGGTTTCATCCGTTTTTTTGACAGCCCCTCCTTTTGTCTCAGTAGAGAGTCTTTCAGTGGCATTCACTTCACCAAGGGCATGAGTGGAAGCTGGTTATGGAGCAGCCGGTGAAAGAACAGGTTGAGAGTGAAGTTTCTCCGTTTATATAGAATTGTGAGATCATGAAATTCCTTTCTGAGTCAGGCGAGGTGGTAAAGCAAACCAGCACTAGAGCAGGGCTATGGCAAGCATTCCTTTTACGAGAGCAAGATGGATGGAATAAGTCGCCTGAAGGGCTCCATCCCAAGTCAGATGACTGTAAAGTGTCTCCCTTAATAGCTTATAAAAGCTTAGCTTTCGGTCTCTGCACATCCCAGCAGAATACAACAATACAGCAGCTCCAGCAGCAGCATGCAATCCATCTTAGGTGGCCCTATACAAACAACTTGTTTGGCACCACTTTGCCCAATCTCAAAATAACATAGTTGATGTGATGTACCCGCTATCCCCGAAAAGGCGGAAGGACCTTATAGGACTGCCAAGAGTACCCAACATCCTTCCTTCTTTCAACAAGAGATAGTAGAACTTGAATCCTTTTATCGGACAGAGTGCTTTCTGCCTTGCCTTCTTGATCGTACGTACTGGTCCCTATCAAATAGAGTGGGGATAAAGGATAAGGTAAGGGTGGGTTCTCAGCCTCACCTAAAGTTATTGCAGGTTTTATGCCTGCCTTTGCGCCAGGAAGAAAAGCTAGATCGTCCTACTTATCTGATCAATTGGATTCTTTATTTATTATAGAATAGAATATTGAAGGTCAAAAGACGGCATCAACTTTTACAAATCACCAAGAAGAGTTGACTTGGGGGAGTATTAAGCCAAACAGCTTCCCTTTCTGGCTATCCCGGGTCAAAACTGCAATGGGCATTAAGCTGACCCAGGGAGAACTGGATGATTGCTATGGGAGCTCTTTTTTAGGTATCTAACGTGTTTTTTTCTTCACTCTTCCTTCAATAATGCTTGATCCATCCTTCCCGTCAGAGAAATCATTCATTCTGATTTCCAAGGATTGACTATCTCAATTTAGCTGCCCATAAAGATGAATAGCAAAGGCAATCGATGAAAGAATCGGAACAATCTGGAATCGCACCCTTGGCTTTTAGCATAATTGTAAGCTCCCGGTTCCATTCCCTCCCCATTCTTGAGGTAGACCAATGCCTGCTGCTTGAATATACACAGTATCCCGTAGTAGATCTCCTATCGTCCAAACATCTCCTTTTTCGTAGCACAGTTTTCGGTAGGGTTTTCTTTCTTCCAATGATTTTCCCATCAGATGGTTTTGCAGGGTGTGCTACGGACAGCTATTGTGAAAGGTCATTTCCTTTTTGAAAGGCATGATGTATCATAAAAGGAAACTCGAAATAACATAGTTCCAGTTGTAAACTAAAGATACTAAAATCAAATCATATGAGAGAAAAGTTCTAGCTAAATATTATCCCATAGTTCACACATATTTGTAACCTGGAAAAGGAATGCAATGAGAAAGACATAAAATAGAAACAATCTCAGTTGCAGAGCATGCTAGCTTGTCAAAGTGTTCCTCAAGCTTAAGATAGACAAATGCAAGTATAACAAAGGAGACCATACTTTCACATACTGCCGATTAATAAGACATAGATGATCTTTTCCATAAGACATAGATGGATGATCTCCGGGTGGTTTAAAGAAAGGGTGTGCCCTAGCATCTGAGGTCTTACAGCTTTGAGCTTCCCCGCTTAACTAGCCATCCAACTCTATCTCAATTCGACACATAAATACATTCCAACTAGACTTTCACTAGATTCAGTATCCGTAATCAAAGTGGTTACTCTGCCCTTTGCCAGATTAGTGGAAAGTGAAGACAAGAGCAGAACAGAGCGAAGAGAATGGGTATCAGCAGTCTACCTGCCATTTAGAATCAATCTAAATAGCTAAGGGCCCTGTTCAACTACCGCTTGGTAAAAAAGATAGTCAATCCGTTGTCAAGCAAGAACTCGAAAACGATAAAGCTTACTTTCACAAGCATAGCAATCCCAAATCAATAGATAGTTTGACACATAAGACTTTCCGCTTTTCGTTCTTTTAGGAGCCTTCCTAGTTTTCTCCCTTGTAAATGAAGCTTTGTCCATCTCATTAAGGCCATCTCCGGTTCTTCTTGCGTCAAGTAAAGAAAGAAATATACGATTTGAGCCTAGCTCGAAAACGGATGCGCAAGGGAATCTATTGACAGAGAGAGATGCTCCTCCTGCTTGATAGAAGCATTAGTTAGTATGTTAGCTAGAGCCTTCACACAGTCGTCTGGAATAGATAGAGAAAGAGATAAGCTGCACCTGAGTGATCGATGCAAAAAAGGAGAAATTGCTTGTTCGGTTCAACCGAAGCCTAAGACTAAGACTGCGTAGGAGTCAACTGATGATCCTACTTTTGCTTTTGCTCCTTGGCTCGGACCCACATTTCATCGGAAAGAAAGCGAGGTCTTGGCAGTCCAGTGTCAGCTTCTGAAGATGGTCAACTCATCAAAGCTAAAGATACTTATTATGACGGTGCGGTTCGAAACCTATATCCTTTGGCCTCTTCTGCTCTTACAAAGGGCGAAGCCACTAACAAATACTTATAGAGGGATTGTACCAACCTTAGCTAGGGATATAAAGGCCCTGCTCAATGTAAAAAATGGATCTGGAAAAGAAGATAGGAATGGGGCACCGAGGAAGGATTGTAGGTAGGGATGCCCTTAGATCCGTTCTCAATAGCTTGTGATAAGGCAAGAAAGCTAGTAGATACCCTGCCCTCGCATTAAAGCATCGATCTAGTCCTCTATTAGATATGAATTTCCCGTTGGAAATCGAGGTACATACTCCATAAATCCCTGGTTTTTGCCTTCGGTTAGCAACTCGTCTAAGTTTAAGATCGTATTCCATCTTCGTAAGGACATAGAAAGGGGTTTCGGTAGTGACTGTCCTATCAATAGACCGAATGGTCATCAGTTGCCCTCACGGCAAAACGCCGTTTTTGAGCTCCATCACATGCTTAAGAAGGACTTGCCGCGGAGCCAAGGCCTATTTATGAGCCAGACCTAGAAGATCACTGCTTTCGTGCTGGTCATTCTAATCACAATGAGAACTTCTCCCAAAGAGGGTTCTTATTTCATCCTCCCCGAGGATCATGCGCGTAAAATCTTCAATCGACCAGCTGGGGGGCAAGTCGATGTCTCGAGAGATATATATGTTACGATAAAACAGAGAACATATGCGATCAAAATATTAGCCCAGATCTTGTGGATCAGACGAAGCCTGCTCATAGAGTGTGAGTGTGTCTAAATCATCTGGAAGAGTGGTCAAAGCGGATGCAAAACAGGTAGAACCAGAAAGGAAACTACTGAAACCTTCATAGTCGTTAATCAAAGTCGTGGATTGGCTGCCAACTGCAAACGGATTAATTAAATGAGACTGGTCACTATCTCTTCTTATGAGCTTAACGCTAAAAATGAGCTATACTAAGCTAAGCGTTTTTTCCCTTGGGTAGCGTTCCTTGAATTCGATTGACGTGGTTCTAGCTCGTTTTAAGGAGCTTATAGCTAGTTTTGCTTTGTCCCTCTTGACGTCGCTGGTCATCCCAACTCGTATTAGCTATCGAAAGCCGTACTTACTTTCCCGCTTGCCACAAGTAATCGCTACAGAAAGCACCACAGCCACAGGCACAGTAACCGGAAGAGCAACTGGTCTTTTCTCACTCTCCCTGTAGTCAAGACGTAGGGAGTATTATGACCAGTTTCACTGACATCTGCTTTCGTCTCTCGTCCTTCGCCCGCTATGCTTCCTAGTAGGTATGATGCCCAGCAACAGGCGCACAAGCAGGACTAGCTTATTGGTCCACTGGTTGTAGCAAGAGGAGCTGGATCAACCAATGACGCTTCGGGCTTCGAAAGAAAAGAAGGAATTGACGCACAAGGTTCGCCAGACTTGCTTCTCGCTGCGCTCGATCAAAGAAAGAGAAATCGAACAAGAGCTGCGCTCGACCAAGAAGTCATGGGGCTAGCTCGAACGATATAAAGATGGAATCAGCAGTGTCAGAAGGTACTTCAACCAAAACAGAGTAGCATGGCCGGGCAGTAAGCTTTCGAAGCCTGTGTTCTCCCGAATAGCAATAGAATATTTTATGACGCAGATGGTATTTTCATTTTAGCAAGTGCTATTGCCTGGATGGTGTTCTCGGTATCGTTTTCTTCAAGAAGGGAAGGAATCGGGGGGATAGAGTTCCGGGCAAGACTGTTTGGCTCTATGTTCAGGAAAGGAATGCCCTCAGGGAAGAAAGAGGAAAGTAGCATAGCAGAGAAAAGAATCTCTGTTCTCAGTCTAAGTAAGCCCGTCCTAGCAATAGTGGCTGAAGCTGGTCTCGATCTCGAACTCAAACTGATGCCTAGCTGCCTCCATCTCCGCTTCCTTCTACTACCAGCGTGCGCTCATCCCTTGCTTGTTCTTTCAGGACTGAGTATGATGAAATTGAGATCTGACTTACTTTAGTCCGTATCGTATCGTCGGTCTACTTCTGACAAGCAAAAGGCATAATATCCCCAATGAGTCAGGAATAGAAGATGCCAACGTGTTGAGACCGACCTAAGGATCTTGTCAAACAATACAGGCTTTCTTCCAAGGAATATCCCACTTTGTTGGCTGGCTTGGAAAATCTTCCTAGCCTTGACTGTCGTTGCGTTTAACGAGCTTGACAAAACTACCTCCCCGCTTCTCAAAACAAGGCAGATTAAGGGAGAATGCCATCTTTTTCGTAGATAGTCTGAGTTCGAGCTACTGGACTGGCTTCGGCTTCTTCCTTCGAGTTAGAGTGCCCAATGCTAATATTCAAAAATAAATGCCTTAACCGTAATGGGAGTGGCACATTCGTTTATACTTCATCCTATATACGCTTATGGACAGGCAGAAATGAACGGATACCATACGGGATAGAAACAAATTCGCTTAGGTTTCAATCCTAACGCACGAGAAGAAAAACGAAAATCCAGTACGATGATAGGGCCGGACCTCAATGGTCCTTTATGTCTGAAGCGGATGTGGGCGTGGTCAACCGAATCTGAGCCGTGTGCACTGCCAGGCGTCGGAACGCTAATCGGAGCACATAGAGTGGGCGGTGGCAAAGCTGTCATCGCGCGTGTGTGTATCTCTCCCCGGGAAGAGGCGCATGGGGTAGCGAGGCAAATCGTGTTTCATCAAATGTGACATGTCTTGAGATGCATTTTTTCTGCGTGCGGGGATCATAACAGCAGTACCCCTTGTGCTGATCACTATAGCCAACGAAAATCAATGACTTTTCTCTCAAAGGATTGACTTTGGCCACACCGTCTTGATCAAAGAGCTCGGGTTACACAAATCTCCCTTCTTTGTGTACTGGAACTTCCTTAGAATAACTTACCGCTCTATAAAAAAAAAGCAAGAGAATAGCTCCATAACAAACAAAATAGTGAACTGCCATGAATTACACACACGCTAGTAGTGGCTCGGCTAGAGGACTACAGCAGCCGAAGCCGTGATTTGTATGGTATGTCTTGCCCTCAATGTCCGGTTGGTTGGTAAGTCACTAAATCCCTATCTCCCGGTGGTCGATCGATGCGCACAGAAGGAGAGCTTGTCCATAACGAAAACGCGTATGTTAAGTCGGTCAATCGATTAAACTATTTCTGTATAGGGGCCGTATTAGCAAGCGTGACGTGCCGGACTGACCCAGCACGTCTGTCTTTCTTTCCTGGCAAGAGAAGATGCACAAAGTGGTTTCAGTAGCACTACCGAGTTCGCATCAGCGATTTTCTCACCAATGGAATCAATGGGTTTTGTCAATGAATTAATCTACCGGCATCGGAGGGAGAAGCGGAGTCGGGAGCTGGAGGAAATAACACTTTTTGATGGACGGGAGAGGGAGAGGCTGTTGTTTCATTTCATTCGTTGACCCGGAAGGTCGTACAGCTCCATAATCAGAAGCGCAGGAAGCACTGACGAAGGATAAGCCTAGAGCGGGAACAAAGCAGAGGCGGGGGCTATGACTAAAGCCCCCATGGATTGATATTAGTTGAACCAATGCCAGTTGACCGTGTGAAAGAAATAGATCCAATTGACGGTCACAGAACCACTACGGGATAGTCCGTGAGACAAGATCGGGATCCAGATTCATATCCCTCAACCACTAGTGGAAGACCTTTCAAAGGAAAAGGTTGGTTGGGAGCGGGAGGAAGTCAATTACAGAAAGAGTAGAGACGGATATGGGGACTGTAGCTCCGACCATGTCAACTATGATGCTCTCGCAGCTGCCAGTCCTTTCACCAGTGAATGCTGTCATGGGCTACCTACTTCCCGAACCTCCGTGTCTAGGTCCTGCCGACCTAGACTGCAAATGATTTACCATCCATCCCACTCATATAGGTACGTTATCGGATTTTTCGGATCGGGAAATGGATCGAACCGCGCGAAATGGTCGCCTCGGAATACAGGGCGCAACGGAACCAAGGTTCTTTGTTGGCGTGTTGCGTAACAAGGGCAAGAGGGGGTGGAAGCGTTCGCCGACTTTGATAGGCAACGCATTGCAAGCAAATAGAGCAGAGAGCTGACCCTTTGTTTCTATTAGAGTCGCGAGCTTGTTGTAGTCGGTCCTAAAGGGAAAACCTTGCTGCTTACTCGCTATATCCCCGCGTCCTTACACGGCTCGTTTTCTTCGAGCCTCCCCCCCGTTTGGAGTATAGCCAAGTGGTAAGGCATCGGTTTTTGGTACCGGCATGCAAAGGTTCGAATCCTTTTACTCCAGAGCATACTTATTCTATAAAATAGAAAAAGAAAAAGTCCCTAATAAATAAATGAAAGTAGATTTACATTCTTTTTGTATTTCTAGGGGGAATGTTGAGGCAAACTTACGATGCTGACAAGCTGGTTAGGTGCCGAGTTGGATTAGACATCGCAGGTTTCAGTTTCAGAATTGGGAAGAGGTTAAGAACCTAGTGGAATCCACTGCGAGGGGAAGTGCTGAAGTGAAGAAAAGCCCCAATTTTGGAGAGGATTGCATAATTGGAGAGACTGCTAGAATTGGAGCAAAGCCGTGATCTGGTAGGCGACTGGTACAAGTGCTAGACTGGAGCTAGACAAGAAGCGTTGAGCAGGAACTTGAGCAATTCAAGAAACCTTAGAAGAAACTGGATATGTGGCAACAAGAAGGGCTTAGCAAGAATCTTGAAACAGGTATGATACCGGCACATATCAGCCTGATGTGATGTACCTGAATTCATTCATGTTCTGTGGAGTCTTTCGTTTTTTTCATATTCTGATTTAGTCTCAGTTTAATTAGGAAGCAAATGCGGTTTCAAGATGAACTCAACCTCGAAAAGGAATTCAATTAGCTGTGCAGTTAGCCCTTTTCTCTTTCATAATTGGTTGAAATGGATATTGCCTGTCACTTGAAAATAAGGTTGTTTCATTTAGAATTCAGCAAGTTTCTTAGAAAATTGTTGTTAAACAGGTTGACGTTCCACTGGGAATGGAATAACAAAGGCTTTTGGCAGTTTGTGGATCGAGATGTGATTCGCTTTTTGAGTAATAGTTTCTTTCATTTGGTGTGCTCTTCCTGGAACCGGTAATAGGCTCAATTTGGTGCATTCTACTTTGCTGTTATGGTATTTACAATCCTGGAATTGTTTGAACCTGACTCTCATTAATGGTCACTATATTTGCTCCCAAATTGATTTTGATTGTCTTTCTGGTATTTGGATTCTATTTATTTCAACCACCAACACTCATATTCTTAGCTCTTTTTTCTTCTTGGGATTTGGCTGGAAATACTGTAACAACACACACTCATACACACAGAGTCACATAGAGGCCAGGACTAATCTGTCTTCATGGTCTGGAGGGTATTTTGGATATCGTGGAGGTAACTGACGATGAATTCGTCTCTTGCTGAACACGGAGTTTCCGAAGCTACAAGAGTGCTTGGTTAAACGGTGCCATTAAGTTTCAACTGTCTTTAAACTTACTACTTCAAGTGCAATTATCAACTCCTTGCAAAATGGTTGGCTTTCTCATCTACAAAAGGCAACTCTGGTATTCAAGGAAACAGATAATTAGGTTCCACTCACTACGTCAACTAAAGCAACTGCATCTGGAGCACTTACCAGGGAAAATCGAATAAATAATGACGTAGTACGAGGGGATTTTTTTCTCACTATTCCCATCCTGTGTTCAGTTCCAATTTCGTAGTAGGAGACAGACTCAAAGTCAATAGATTCCTTTTTCTATAGAAATAGGTCAAGTGCTTAAAAAAGAGGTGACCCGAATGATTTCAATGAATTGCTATTTGGTCAGATTGGAACAATTGGATTCGAAAGGAAAGAAAGACTGTGAACGAAGAGGGCCGCCCATGATCGATTGGATTCGGCAAATAAAGTAGAGGGCCCGCCCGTGTCACCACCAGTCCACCGAACCAGCTGTAGATCGCTAACTCTCTTGTCGACGCCCTGAACTTATGTGCGAGTTAATAATGAATTGTTCCCGAGTAGAGAGGGCAGGATAAGGATTCAGTAAGAAGGATAGTCTACTTATGGAAATGCCATCCTCTCTTTCCTCAGTAACGGAGCCCCGACTTTTTATTCCAGTTCAATTCTGACTGGTGCAGGAGTCCAAAGTGCATCTTCCAACTCCCTAACTGCGTCTTCCATGAAGTTCGGGAGACCCCTCACGTGCCGCTGCCCGTGAGACTCGCCTTTGTACACTTTGCGCACCGCTTCGACTAGACCCCGCTACTACCTCGTATCCAAATACCTGCGATCTAGCTCATTCTTTTTTAAGCCCTGCAAGCCTAATAGAACCTTGTTTCCTGGGCCAAGTCAGCCTATAAGTAATCCAGGCTGAAGACAATTTGTTTGTTAGTTTTTCAATCTTCTTCCTTCTATGCTTAGAGTAAGTGGAAATGACCTCCTTGATCAGCAAGTAAGCGAGCGGTAGTTCAGTCTCCGACAAGTGAGGCCGAATAGCCCCTGGTGTCCTTTTCCTTCTAAACTAGCTGCTCTCGCTTGACTCTTCTAGTGAGCAAGCAAACTGGTCGGGGAACTAAAAAAGAATCGGAATGGGAATAGCACTCACTCGTTGAAGGTAAGCCAGAAACAGGGGTTGTCCTCTCCCTTACTTAAGTCCTAGTCCATCTTTTCGTGCCCCAAAGGGGAAGTCAAGCAATAATGAGGGAACTTGACCCACACCTGACGAAAGAGTTTGGTAGCTCGAAGGAAGCAGAAGCAAAACCTGCTTTCTTTCTGTCCCAACCTCCAAGGGTTCCTCCCTGTATGACATAGTCCATTGGATTGGGGCAATGGTACGCACCTATGTTTGGTGTCCCTTCCTCGTCAGATCCTGGTCCCAAAGGGCAATACATTGAGTCGGAAAGACGGGCTTTCGTAAATTCCATTCTGTAGCCGAACTAGCCCCTGGATCAGCTCTCATAGTGGGGGAATCAGAGTCAAGTTAGGCGCAAAAGAGGGGGTTGACATCATTCGTCGTGATTGGATCAATCATACTCCCCCACAGGAAATGCCAAGGGGCGCCCTTTCTCATTATCATCTACCGCCCATTTCTTCATCATCTGCTGCTGCCTTAAGTGCGTAAAGTAGGCTCAGCTTCTTAGGTTTCTAAATATCTTGTAGTAGCCGAAGGCTAATTGTTAGATTGAATTGAATCTTATATAACCTACGTAGCTAAAGAGAAAATAATAATAGTCTAAGTGGACCTCTCAAAGGTATAAATAAGTAGACATTAGTCTTACTAGTTCGGTCTTTTTCTTTTTTTGTTATGATGCCCACATTTCATACTTCTCAATTCTTATTTATTCAAGGGTTCGTATGTACTGAGTGACTCTAGGTCTATTCAGATGCAGCTTCAAGAGAGCTTTATTCGGCCTTTTTTGTATGACCGTCTTCCCTTCCTGTCTATCTCCTTCGGTCAGGTAGTTCTGCTTCCGATGCCGGAGGAGCAGGGTGGGATAGAAGGGTAGTTTCTGAGTTCGAGATGTCTGAGCTTGGAGGTTCCGCTTCTCTAATGTGATAATAAAGCAACAAGCAACGCCGCTCCCGTGCGCTCATCCCTTGCTTGTTCTTGAGCGCTAGTCATTCATCCCGCCGCTGGGTTCTTGATTCTCTTTATGATGATGTAAGGGTCGGCAACAATGAATAAGGAATCGATCGGAAGTTCGCGCCAATCGATCTTCTGTAGGAGTAGGAGGTAGCGCGAATCCCCTCTTTCTTCGTTTAGAAGAGTGCTGGACCTCCACAACGTCAAACCATAGAACACAGCTCCTTTCGGTCGAACCCTAGGAAAGACGACTTTACCTTTTTCGTAGATAGTCTGAGTTCGAGCTACTGTAGTCTCCCCCGTTGACCTTCTTTTTTAGATAGAATCCTCAATGAGTGGAAAGGACTCCCATCCCAGACTTGCTCCACAGTACGAGCCCCATACAGAGCCGCGCCCTTGTGATATGATAAGAAGAAAAGGGGCCAGGCCGCCCTCTTTTCTTTTCCGCACCAAGCCTTCTTGTAAAATCGGGTGTATAGCTCAGTTGGTAGAGCATTGGGCTTTTAACCTAATGGTCGCAGGTTCAAGTCCTGCTATACCCAAAACAAAAAAAACCACTCTTGTATTCGTAAGGATGCATAGTAGCCTTCAAAGAGCACTCTTTGGCCTTGAGACTCGCCCCTTTCTCATCAACATCTCGACTTCGCTCGTTGTTTGAGGTAAGTATAAAGGAGATCAGACTGGCTCGGTCATTGATAGGCCGGCCTTCTCCTTATTCATTGGATAGGGCGCGGGGGAAAGTCAAGTCAAGCACTAGTTAGTTGGGGTGGGACGCACCAAAGCAGCGTTCGTTGCACTAGCGCCTTATCTTTTGAAGCTAAACAGAGGCTCGAAAGACGGAGTACGTCCGAAGTCGTTGGCTGCCTTTTTGTAGTGCGCAAGTCAGAGTGAACTTCTTCTTCTGTTCTGCGAATCTACTAACGAGAACTGCCGTACAGTCCTATCTTTTCTTAAGAAAGATCGTAGATGAACGTTTCGTTACCTAAGTAGTTGAGCAATTCATTCCAAGGTAAACAAAGAGGTATTTCCTTTTCTCGTTCAGTCCTTCTCTCCTTCCATCCCAGTAGGCCTATTCATGCTTTTTTGCTATCCATCTTGATCAAATAGAAGAAGGGGAAATTCTTTCTTGGGAAGAGAATCAAAAAGTTCAAAAAAGAGAAAACCACTTTCTTATTGTCAAGTAGTAAACCATAGTTCTCATCCTAGGAAACCATATCGATCATCGGTTCAGAGCTCCCAACTACGAAGCTCTTTTCTAGAGCGAGTCAAAAATTTGTGGATCCATGGTTTGGATGAAGCTATGTACCCGGGTAGAGATGATTTGTCTCAAAGATGTTCCGCTCATCCAAGAATCTGAAACTTCATCTACATAAACTCATAAATAGCCCTTTCCTTTCTTTTCTTGACTTAAAAAGGTAATCAATCCTTTCTCTTCATCTTTTTTCAAGTCTTCCTCTTCCTGATTGACTCAATCAGGGATAGAAATTCGGATCAACTATGAGGAGTAGGGCTGCTGGGCAAGTGAATGAACTCTGTCCTAGGCATTTCCAATAAGTTCAGTGAAGTGAGGGCGAAGCCTTTTTTTAGAGGGAAAATACACTCCAAATGATATTCCATAATGGAAGGAATGAGTTGCAGATTTACTGGAAGAAAAAAATACGATACTTTTCTAGTCGTAGGTAGGGCTACCTATCTAGTTTCGTGCTTCGGGCGTACCAGATTCAATAGGCTAGGTTATAGCTGACAGATTTCTTTAAGAACTAGCCGCCTATAAGCCTCGCTAGTAGTATTCCTGCCCAGTGCCGGAGTAGTGACTCACAAGGTAAGTTCTCCTCGATGCATTTCCAACACTCTCTTTTTCTACGTACACTTTGGATTCCTCAGTAGGTAGGGACAACGTTCGAGATCTCATCCGACCGTCTATTTCTCACTGATTGGGAGATTGGATTGGAATCCGAGGAGAACTGATTGGATGTCATGGAATGAATGGGGCACTACGTTGGTTACCCACTGCTAGCCTAGCGGAGATTTCTCTATTTGTTGAAAGTGGAAAGGAGTCATATTTGAATCGGAAAGTTGGGCTCGTTCACTCACACCTTTCTTTGATTATCGATGACTTGGCTTCTTGCTCAAGTAAGCACCCGGCATACCAATTCATTATCCTTGGGGCTCGCTCCTTCCTATCTACGTTATTCTTTCTTTGTTACTCTCGTAATGACGTTCCGAAAGAAATCAAGGTTCCCAGGTCACAGCTCTGATTCTTCTTCCCTTATAGAACCTTCCCGCAAGAAATCAGTGGAAGTGGGTCCACCCCTACAACTCATCAAATCTGCCTTCTTTTCTGTTCTGCGCTGTACATATTCTCAAGTTATGAGAAAGAATGGATTTGAATGCCATTTTGCATTTCAAAAAAGAAACGAATGAAGAATATTTTCACCTATTATCTTATAAGCAATCAAAGCATTTGAACTGCTCAATGAACAATAAAGAAAGAGCTAAGGTCAAAAAGTATATGTGTTACTAATAGTAAACCAATTGGATTTGGAGTTTGCTTTCAGCTGAACATGTTATAACTACAAATGAGGTGAGGCTTGATTAGGTGGCTTTGCAAGAACTAGGGAGGAACACAAGTTATGTACTTTAGGCTAAACATATGAATTTGGAAGATCCACTTTTCCAATTGGACATAAACAAAAGCAACCAATAATATATATATATACTTCCATAATATTTTCTCTATGGTGAAGTAATTTCATCGATAACCACTAAACGATTAAGTAGCGATGTATGCAAAGCTAGACAACGAACATTTCATAATACACTCGTTCTGCATATCTTTAGGATAAAAGAAAAAACAGCGAAAAAAGAAGTTTTCCGAAATCAAAAGATCCATAAATCGATTTTGTATGGTTCTTATTTCGTTGAAAACGTTTCCATGAGACTTTCTTTCATTGAAGAAGTCCATGACTTGTTCTAGGTGATATGAGGTTGAACAGGCTTTCGAAAAAATGCAAAGAAGGGTACATGAGGGTGGAATAAAAAAAAGATGACCCCTTCTTTCTTCCTGAGCATTACCGATAAATATTCATTCTTTATACGTTAGGTTGGGTTTCAGATGTATATCATTTATTATATGAAACCAAAAAGAAGAAATGACAAGAAAGTTGTATATAGATGGAGGAAAAAATTACGATGTGGAAAACAAGGCAGGGGTTTTGTACAATGATACTGTACAACAATTTGGAAAAGGGATGTAGCGCAGCTTGGTAGCGCGTTTGTTTTGGGTACAAAATGTCACGGGTTCCAATCCTGTCATCCCTACCTATTACTTCTCCTATGGGCAGTAACGAGGGATCAATTGAGATCGATTCAAATGAAATTCAGAGTTTCATTTTGCTATATGCATGCGGTACAAAAATCATCCTTTTCTTTACAGCTTTATCTCCCGTCGTAAGAAAGCGCTCTTAGTTCAGTTCGGTAGAACGTGTGTCTCCAAAACCCAATGTCGTAGGTTCAAATCCTACAGAGCGTGATTCTGTTCTTGTTATGTCGAATCATAAAAAAGAACTTAACAAAGTGGAATGTCCGACTACTGTTCTTAACCCAAATCAAAGAAAACAACAGAAATACTCGAGAGACCACTGACCAATCTCCGTCCATTTTCCCTTGCCTTTCCTTTACGGGTATGCCTGTTTTAGGGGACCTTATAGTAATATAGACCAACTAGAAGAGGAGAGGAATCCTTCATGAATCGCCTTGCTTAAAGAGGTTTATTAAAAACCGCCCGTGGAACTCTTGTTTTGAGGAAGCAATGAACATTGTATTTTTCCATTCTCAATAAATGAGGAAGGAGGGGTGAGGTCCTCACTTGCGAGTGAGGCAAGGCTTTCTTTTATAATACATCCTACCCGGTTGACGATTGCGTTCTATTCCAATTATTCACTTGTTTTTCTTGTCACTGTGGCGAGACCAGATGAGAGAGAGAACGATTTTCCATTTCCAGACAGACCCCGAGCCGAGGTTGGAACAATTCTGGATTTTCTTGTTGGTTCCTTCTTTATTATTTATTCAAAGTGAGTCTCTTCCATTCGGTTCATTAGCTTTAGGAAAAATAGAAGCTGCGGAAATGCTCGCTTCTTAAAGGCTCTGATCAAGGCAATGAACATTTTGCACTTGGAAACTAATAAGAAAGGAATTCAAATCATAGTTCAATACAGACTTTTTCTCTTTTCAGAAGGGTGAAACTTTCCTTCCAATACTTGTGCGCTCTACCCATCTCTACTGAACAAACCCACTACACATCGCTGGCAAAACCTACATCGAGTGGCAGGGTATGTGTGTAGGCCTTTTCAAGGACATTCGAAACAACATGTCGATAAATTACTATAGAAAGTGGGGCTAGATCGAGAGTTCTGACCTGGTGATCTTCAAACTCTTTTTTTTCTAGCGAAATTCTGAGCGATGATCTCCTACAAGCGAGTATAGTAAGGTTGACTTCAATTGAGACAGAAATGTCACTGGTTTATACTTAGCGTGACAATTAACACAACTTTATTATTACCTAATAGATTAGATAAGGGAAGAAGGCAGGCCAAAGCTTATAGATTCGGAGATCGTACTTCTAACGCTTTGTCTGAGTCAGTCCTACGACCCCTTCCGGCTGAGACACGAATCTTAATCTGAGTCGCAGAATGAAGGGCTCTTCAGAAGGCGCCACCCAAGTCTCCTTTGATACTTCGGAGTCAGGAATTCGTTTTCCAAGGAAGGCGGATTTTCTTCGTTCCGCAGCACGAACAGGGTGTACAGAAGATCGATGTGCCATCTTTCTAACCACCTTCATTTGTTGTATGATCAGTAGGGAAGGGAGCCTTTGATAAAGGGACCCCCAACCAAGAAATCTACTGTCTCAGAGCGACAGTCAAGCTCGTATCGCGGAACTAGAACATTTCTTTGATTGATAGGTCAGATAGGAAGCAGGCAAGCAAACCAAGTTATAGGTTTGGAAGTTAGAACTCGGAAAGGTTGTCCTGTGACTACCTTTGAAGTCTTTGGGTAGGACATCAGGCTAAGGTCTTATGATGAGCCACGCGCATATGAGGTTTACTGCAGCCCTAAAGCTCTGTCCCCTATCCTACCACTAGATCTCCTATGCCGGAACATGAACAGAGAAAGCTGTGAGTGTAGTCTTAGGAACGAACCCGGGGTTGCTCTCGCAAAAAGATTGTACTAAAGAAAGCTAGAAAGCTCAATTCCAAGCTTTTTTCCTCTGGTCCACGGGTCGGTGAACGAATGGGTTTTGGGAAATAGAGAACATGGACTCGATTGAACAAAGGTGGCACCGGAATGAATAGCCCACTTGTTTCGGGCAAGAATGAATGGGACTGATCGACTCGAGTTACCGAGCGACCTCCACTCTTCGACTCGAGCTTTCGCTTCTGCTTTTCTCTTGTTTTGATTTATTAGCTTTTTAGGGAATTCTGTGCTGGAGAAATACAACTATGTCTACGAGTGCCGCGAATGAACCTTCGGTTCTTCCCAAGAACAAGGAGACACGAACTAAATAACTCGTATCAGGCTACGGGAATAGTGAACGGGAAGAAGGAACTAGTGAGGCTTTCGTTGGTCAAACAATATGCCCTCCTCACTTGAGGAGAGTGAAGGTCATGACTTATTGAAGCAGAACGTCAATTGGCCAAGAGAAGGGGAACTCCTTTCGTCGGTAACTATTGAATTGCCTATCTAACAGTGGAGCGAAGCGGAACGGGAAACTCGTGTCGTCGGTTATCCAATTTCCCTCCTTTCTGTTTCGACAAAGAAAACGTTTAGGTATCGGTAATAGGATTCCCACTATGATTTGAAGAAAAAGATAGATTCTATAATAATCCATAAATAATATATAGAATCAGGCTCCGTAATCAAGTGCTCGCTGTGAGAAGAAGATCTACAGGCATGTACCCATTTGTCCCTGCAAAAAAAGTGTGAACCCGAGTGAGTATGGACCATACGCTCATCTTTCTTCTCAATCTACACCTCGTTCCGCGAGAGACCTATCCTCGTTTCGAAATAAAGGACCGGGATCGATCCCGGATAAGCGAGTCAGTGTAGGGACAGAGGCTGATGATTCTAAAGGTGATTTCTAACTACAAGATGACTTTCTTTATTTGAAAACGGAATCCAAATAGCAACAAAAAGATGAATGGAAAGTCTTGTCGATATGAATTGATCTTCAACCCAATGCTTCGATTTCGATCTTGACTTCTTTCTTGGATGCCTGAAGTTTGTGTTCGCATTTCATCAAAGGAAAAGAAAAACCCACATGAAGAAAAGAGTTGCTCGTGTAAAAGCAATATCTTCTATTTGACTTATCTAGCCGTGTCTTGCACATACTCGGCTCGGTGAATGGTTCATCTTCGATGGGCATGGTCCTTTGGATGTAAGAGATCTCGTTTGCTGGCCGGGCCCTTCCATGAGTTTAGATCTCTATGTATGAATCTCTTATGAAATCCCATACTTTTTCTCATTTCAGAACGATCAGCATACTGTGTGACTTCTGCGTGACAGTTCTTGCATTTCGTTTGTTGCTTTGCATGAACATTTAGATATTGGAAAGCGAACTCCCTTAATTAGGAATTTCATAGATAGAGAAGGACGGGCAAAAAGAGAGAGACTGACTAACTACCCGGATCAATGCTGATTGACGACTGAATAAATAGCCGGAAGCAACAACTGCACGAGAGAGAAAGAGCGGATCCAACTAAGGAAATGCAGTACCTGTTCTGTCGGAGCTAATCATGCAAAGCTAGCGTAGCGCCAGCCGTCGAAGTGAATGAATTCGAAAGAACGAAGAAGTAAGGAAATGAGACGACTCTTTCTTGAACAATTTCATAAGCAGATCTTCCCCTCCACACCAATCACGAGTTTTTTTTTATTCCTCTCGTATATCGTCGTCACGCCCTTAATGATAGGTTTTGAAAAAGATTTTTCATGTCATTCCCATTTAGGTTCGATTCGGATCCCTCTGTTGTTTCCCTTTCCTCCCGAACCTTTTCCTCGAAATGATAAAGAATCTGGTACACTCGAATTGTATTATTTAAGTGCTTATTGCTTGCCAAAAATCCTACTTCTACAATTGGTAGGTCACCGGGTTATTCAAATAAGTCGTGTTTTCTGTGCTTTTCCCATGTTACAACTTCCGTACCAATTCGATCGATCCGGAATGGATCGGTTAAACATTCTATTAGGGAGCCCGGTCTTGACTCTTCTGTGTGGTATTCATTCTCGTTCGGCTCTTGGAATCACATCCAGCAGTGGTTGGAACAGCTCGCAAAATCCAACCACTTCACCTACTTTATTGCCCCCAACCGTTTCCCGTACCTCTATAGAAACAGAAGGGTTTCATGTTCTTTCATCGATTGGGTATTCCTCTCCTTTTGTATCTCTTTATCCAATTTCGGTCTCGATTAGTTCACAAGATTGAATGGCCAAGTCATGGAAAAGCCGTTATTCGATTGTTTTAAAAGAATGTTGAGCCGGGCCCGGGTATGTAAGTTCCGCGATGTACAAACAAGGATTGATTTGACTTCCGCACCTAGGTTGGGGGGTAGGTGAAGGTGGGGGGTTCTATTTAGGAAGAGGAATAGAATCTCATTCATGTGTTCATGCTAACAGAAGAGCGGATCCAATACACATAAGACTTTTTTCTCAGGAAATTCCGAATGATGAATTTGGGATGTCATGCC
>Ga0136846_1231876_pt1 | contig 39654 bp, 35 predicted proteins | sample HopSoiMetagenom2_FD_96841 | JGI IMG/M metagenome (GOLD analysis project Ga0136846, IMG submission 96841) | Grasslands soil microbial communities from Hopland, California, USA - 2 Assembly 2016 (version 4) | ecosystem: Environmental > Terrestrial > Soil > Grasslands | place: USA: Hopland...
CTCATCCAATGACCACGCACCGTCAATGGGCGAGCCCCACAAGGCGCCCGATGGGCGCAAAGCCGCGACACCTTAGGCGCCGCCTCTTACCTACGTCTGAACCATGTCAGCTGTATCAGCCGGCGGGCGCGACCTCATCTCCCAGAATGAGGCTGACCGCCGCGGCTAGGTCGGGCGCCCGCAGATCGGGCTCCGCCGCGAACCGGCCGTCCTTTCCAGCGTGGCCCGTCCCCACCAGGATGGACCGGACGCCGGTGCGCCGCGCCAGTTCCACGTCGATGGTGGTGTCCCCGATCAGCCAGGAGCGCCCAAGATCGATCTGCAGCTCCTCGGCGGCGCGGTCGATCAGCCCCGTGGCCGGCTTGCGGCATTCGCACACGAACTTCAGCTCCGACACCTCGCCGGGGAAGCCTTTGTCCGGATGGTGCGGGCAGTAGTAGAGCGCGTCCACATAGGCGTGGTCGCGGGCCAGCAGGGTGTCCAGGCGGGCGTGGATCTGGGCCAGGCCCTCCACCGTGGTGTCGCCGCGCGCGATCACCGGCTGGTTGGTGATCACCACCGAGCGGTAGGCCGAGCGGTTGATCCGCGCCACCGCCGCGCCGACGCCGGGATAGAGCGCCAGGTCCTGTGGCCGCGAGATGAGGCCGACCTCCTGGTTCAGCACGCCGTCGCGATCCAGGAAGATCGCCGGCGCGCGGGTGCGCAGCGAGAGCCCGGCCACCTTGCCGGAGGCGATGTCGCGGCCGGTCTTGGCCAGGCGTTCGGGGGTGCCGGCGTCCTTGATGTACTCGGGACTGCGGTAGCCGTAGAGCCGCTGGCCCTGGGCCACCATGGCGGCGAAGACGTGCTTGCCGAAGTCGGGCTTGGCCGGCAGGTCGGCCACCTGGGCCAGGGCCGCGCGCTCCAGCACATAGAGCCCGGCGTTCACCAGGTTCGGCAGGTCGATGCCCTCGGGATGGGGATAGCCGCGCATGCGGGTGACGTAGTTGTCGGCGTCGAGCTCGACGATGTCGGAGTCGAACGGGTGGTCGTTCGGATGGACCAGCAGGGTCGCCGCGGCGCCGTGGCGGCGATGGGCCTCCACCAGCCGGTCCAGGTCCACGTCCAGCACCACGTCGCCGTACATGACGATGAAGCTGTCCTGCAGCTGCGGCAGGGCGTCCAGCACGGCGCCCGCAGTGCCGCGCGGCTCACCCTCGGCGATGCAGCGCACCGTGAGGCCCCAGCGCGAGCCGTCGCCGCAATAGTCGGCGATCAGGTCCGCCCGATAGCCGGAGAGGATCACCACGTCCTTGAGGCTGGAGGCGGCCACCAGGTCCAGCTGGCGGCCCAGCAGCGTCGTGCCGGCCACCGGCGCCAGGGGCTTGGGCAGGTCCCCGGTGATCTCGCGCAGCCGGGTGCCCATGCCGCCGGCCAGGATCACGACCTGGGTCATGCGAAGCCCCGTTCCACCGCGATCTCGCCGATCGCCCGCGCGATCGCCGCCGCCGACGACAGGGTCGGCCGCCACCCCAGCCGGGCCAGTTTCTCGACCGAGAAGGAGAAGCGCGGCACATCGCCCACCCAGCCGCGGTCGCCGCCGGTGTAGCGGATGCGCGCGCCGGTCTTGGAGGCGGCGATGACGCCGGCCGCGATCCCGGCCACGTCGAAGCCGTCGTCTTCCGGCCCGATATTGTAGATCTGCCGCGGGGCCTCGCCGCCGTTCGCGACGATGAACAGCATGGCCTCGATCAGCTCGCTGGCGTGCAGATAGGGCTTCTTCTGCTTGCCGTCGCCCAGCACTTCCAGCTCCGTCGGGTCTCGTCGAAGCTTCAGGAAGAGGTCGTTGATGACCCCGTGGGTCGCGCGGCCGCCGACCACGTTGGGGAAGCGGAAGATCCAGGCCTGGGCCAAGTGGGACTCCGCGCCGGCGCTGATCAGCGCCTCGCCCGCCAGCTTCATGGCGCCGTAGTTGGAGATCGGCAGCATCGGGCCGTGGGTCTCCACCAAGGGCTCGGGCACGTCGCCATAGACCGCCGAGGTGGAGGCGAAGGCCAGCCGCCGCGCCCCGGTCGCCTTGGCGATCTCCAGCGCCCCGTGGCAGGTCATGAAGGTGTCGCGGATGTCGATCCGGCTGTCGGCGACGCCCGCGGCGATGTCGGAATTGGCGGCCAGGTGCCAGACGATGTCGGCGCCGGGCACAGGCCCGATGGCGGCCACGGCGGCGGCCGCGTCCGAGACGTCGCCCTCCACGAACCGGAACCCCGGATGCGGGAGCGCCAGCGCGAGGTTTTCCCGTGTGCCGCGGCTCAGGTTGTCGATACCGACGACGCTGTGGCCCTGCGCCAGGAGGCGGTCGACGAGCTGGCTGCCGATGAACCCGGCCGCACCCGTCACGATCATCGACATCCGCTGCTCCGCCACGCGCCCTTGCGCCCCCAAAAGCAGGTATCGCGCAGGCAGTAAAGCAAACCCGAATGGGCTTCGGTCGCCGCCGGCATTGACTGCGGACAAGCCATGCGATTCCTTGCCGCGCTGATCCGATCCGCACGTGGCGGCCTTAAGGCGCCCGTAGGAACTCCCCCGGATACAGGGCGTCCGAAACCAGCGAGCGGCAAGGGATCATGAAGACGATCGTCCACGTCACGGCCGACTTTCCGGATCCGATGGCGGAGGCCAAGACCCGCTCGGTCCTGAACCTCGTCGACAATACCGGCGGGTACCGACACGTGGTCTATTCGCTGAACCGGGCGAACTGGAAGAGCGGGGTGGTGCCCCTGCGCTTCGCGCCCGACCGCACGGCCTTGGCCTATGGCGCCCCGCCGAAGGGGCTGCTGCACGCGACGCGGCTGAAGCCGGTCACCGCCTGGATCCTGGACGACCTGCGCGCCAACGGGGTGAGCCCCGACATCATCCACGCCCACAAGATGTCGGTGGAGGGGCTGATCGCCCTGGATCTCGGCGCGGCGCTGGGCAAGCCCTACGTCTGCGACATCTGGGGCGACACCGACCTGAAGATCACCGAGGCCCGTCGTGACCTGGCGCCCAAGTGGCGCGAGATCCTGTCGAAGGCCGAGGCGGTGCTGGCCTGCGCCCCGTGGGCCACCGACAAGTTCGCTGTGCGGTTCGGCCTGGACCGAGCCAAGACCGTGGTCCTGCCCCCCATCGTGCAGCGCGACACGTTCCAGAGCTCGGCGCCCGTCCGCCAGCCGCGGCTGATGACCCTGTTCAACCTGAACGTCCATGCGCGGAAAAACTTTGCCGGCCTGGTGCGGGCGGTCATGGCGGCGTCCAAGGCGGTCCCCGACATCTCGCTCGACGTCTGGGGCGTGGGCGGGCCGGAGGCCTTCTGCGAGGTCACCGACATCATCCGCGCCGCCGGCGCGGAGGGGCGCGTCACGCTGAAGGGGCGGCTGCCCCAGGCCGAGTTCGCCGCCATCCTCGGCAGCTATGCGGCCTTCGTCATGCCGACCCTGCGCGAGACCTTCGGCATGGTGTTCGTGGAGGCGTTGTTCTGCGGCCTGCCGGTCCTCTACACCAAGGACTGGAGCATCGACGGGCTCTTCGATCCGGCGGACGTGGGCTATGCCTGTCGCAGTTCCGAGGACGAGGACATCCGTCGCGGCCTGGAGCACCTGGTGGCTGAAGAGGCGAGCCTGAAGGCCCGCATCGCCCAGCTGCACAAGCGCGGCGGGCTTGCCCCCTACACCCGCGACGGCGTGGTGCAGACCTATCGCCGGGTGATCGACGGCGTCGTCGGCGCGTAGCCCACCTGCCGCGCCTGCAACTGGGCGCGGTAGGTCAGGGCGAAGGACGCGCCCAGCATCATGAACACCAGGGGGTGGTTGGCGTCCTGGCTGAACACCGACTTGATGATCACGAAGTTGATGAGCGAGACGGCCAGGGGCAGCAGCATGGTGAGCTCGCCCTCGGGCTTCAGCTGGACGACGGCCTTTCCGCCCGTCCAGGCGAGCCGCAGGAACATGCCGTAGAACAGGATGAAGCCGAGGATGCCGAAGTCCATCAGGATCGTGATGTAGTAGGAATCCAGCGTGCCCCGCCCGTTGGGACTGACGAAGCCGATGGTTCGCGAGGCCTCGCCGATGCCGTGTCCCCACGGCGCATGGAACAGCCGCGGCCAGGCCAGCGACCACTGGATCTTTCGGCTCTCCGTACTGGCCTGCTGCGCCCCGCCGCCCCACACCTTGTCGCGCAGGGCGCCCACGGCGAAGGTGGCGAGGACGGTCATGGCCAGGAGGACCGGATAGGCCAGGACCATGGCCGGCGCGAGCAAGCTGTTGCGGTTGCGCCGCCACAGCAGCGACGCCCAGATCAGCGCATAGGCCATGACCGAGCCCATCAGGGCGACGATGCCGAGCCGCGAGTCCGCGAGCAGGATCAGGTAGAGCGCCAAGGGCAGGTATACGGCGCCGGCGACGCGCAGATAGGCCGGCCCTCGGCTCATGGCCATGTGGAGCGCGAAGGGGGCCGCCAAGCCGAGCAGCTCGGCGAGCCCCAAGGGCGTGGTGGCGGTGCTCTGCACGCGGTGGACGCCCAGCGCCGATCGGGCCGAACCCGCGAGCAGGCTGTCGATCAGCTCGCCGTCCACCTTCAGCAGGGATGGGATGTGCTCCGCCCAGGGCAGGGTTGCAATGGCGCTCTCCCACAGGCCCATGAAGCAAACGCAGTAGCAGAGCCCGATGAGCATCCGGGCCCAGCGCTCGACAAAGCCGGGGATGGTGAAAACGTAGACGCTGACGAAGAAGATCGCCGTGCAGTTGGTCTGGAAGACGATCCACTTGTTGCTGGCCAGCGCGAGACGGCTGGAGAAGGCGATCGACAGCGTCTGGATCACGATGAACCCGAGGAACATCTTCCAGCCGATCGGATCGCTCAGCAGGGTCTTGTGCATGTGCTGCCGGAACCCCTTGGAGACCGACGTGGCGATCAGGAGGATGATCACCATCGGCATGCCGGTGAGCCGCAGGAGGGTCAGCCAGGGGAGGTGGGGCAGGGCGACGCAGATGTAGTTGGGCCAGAGCGTCAGCGCCGCCAGGAAGGCGAGATAGAACGGCTCGAGCGCCTTGGTCGGGGCGTATTCGCCCTGGGGCAGGGTCCAGATGATCAGCAGCGCCAGGACCGGCAGCGGCGCGATCAGGGGCATGATGTAGAACGGCGCGCTGATGCCGAAGGCGAAGCCCCAGACGAGGGCCAGCACGGCAAGGGCGACCAGGAAGCCGATGCCGAGGGTGCGCGAGCCGACCCCTCGCCGGTAGCCCGCCAGCAACGCGCGTTCGTCGCGCGCCGCCTGGATGCGCGCCGAGCGCCCGCGCCATCGCGACAGCAGGGACGCCCGCGGCTCGCCGCGCGGGCCCTTCTTGGTGCGAGCGGGCTTCGGCGCCTTGTCACGGCGCCGGCGCTCGGGTTTTGGCGGTTTCGGCTTTTCGCTCAAGTCTGCTTCCGCTCCGCGACGGCCGTGAAGAGCGCGACGAGTTCGTCATCATAGGCCTTGAGGGCGTCGGCCACCACGGCCTGGCCCGCCGCGACGGCCTCTTGCAGCGGTGCGCGCTCGTTCACGCAGCCGATCAGATAGGCGAGCGCCTCATCTGTCGACATGCCCGAGACGGGGACGCCGTATTCGTAGCCGAGAACCCCTTGGAACAGGCCCGAGAACTTGCGGCTGTAGGCCACCGGCGCCACGGCGACGCCCGACGAATAGGCGGCGATGCAGGCGTGCATGCGGCCGGCCACCAGGAAATCCAGGCCCGCGATGCAGGACTTGGCCGCCGACGGCGAGGGGAAATTCGGCACGCGGATGGCGCCCGGAAACTCCGCCACCAGCCGGTCGGCGACGCGGCCGTCGTCGTCCATCGGCAGGGCGTTGCCGGTGACGTGGGAGATCAGGTGCACCCGCGTCCTGGGCCGCTTCAGCATTTCGGCCACGAAGCGGCGCATCAGCTCGGCGTAGTCCACCTGCAGCCCGAACTCGTTGGCGCCGGTGTAGCCGCCGTTGAACAGCAGGCCCGAGATATTGACCCCGATCTCGTCGAAGCCGTCCGCGGCGCGCGGCGGCCGCTCGAAAGGCAGGCGGAAGGCCACGTCGATCGACTGCACCGCCCGCGCGCCGGGCGCCATCTTCTTGATCGCCGCGAACGACTGCGGGTCCCGCGCCACCACGGCGACGGCGCGGCGCATGGTGTGCGCGGCCAGGGCGGTCTGCGGCTGCTTGCTGAAGGGCCCGATGGTCTGGGGGCTGAACAGCAGGGGCACGCGCAGGCCCTCGGCGATCAGCTTGGAGAGGAACAGGAAGCCGAACCGCTTGGCGCCATAGATGTCGGTGAAGCTGTCGCCCATCCCGATGTCCAGGATGCAGTCCAGCCCGCGGACGGTCCTGGCGTAGCCGCCGGGCGACAGCATCGAGCGCGTGGTGATCTCGAAGGCGTCGATATCGGGCCCCTCGACGTAGGGCGTCTCCAGGTCGTTGGCGAATTCCAGCAGGGTGAAGCGCGGGGTGACGCCCGCCCGCTCCGCAGCCGCCCGCGCCGCGATCAGGTTGCCGACCGTCAGGGCGCCGATGCCCAGGTTGCCGGGTCCGCGCCCATGCCAGAGCAGTCCGACCGAGATCTCGCGGCTCGACATCATGGCTCCAGCAGCTGGACGTATTCGATCTGGACGCCGCGCGTGTAGATCGGGCTCAGGAAGTTGCACATGAACGGCCCGGCGCCCTTCACATGCTCGGGCTCCAAGAGCTTCATCTCCTGGGCCTCCAGGTCGCGGGCCACGGCGTCCAGGTCGGCCACCTGCAGGGCGATGTGGTGCAGGCCGCCGGCGCCCTTGTTGAACCGGGCCAGCGGGCCGCCGTCGGGCACCACGAACTCGATCGGGGAGCCGCTCGCAGCCTTGGTGAAGATGCACAGCGCCGACCACTGGGGCACGAAGCCGCGATAGTCCTCCTGCAGGCCCATGATGGCCATCAGGGTGGCGGCGTCCTCCTCGCTGGGCTGGACGATGCCGACGTGGTGGAGGGGCGGGGAGGGGATCATCGCGGTTGCGCCTTGCCTTGCAGCGCCTCGGCCACCGGCGCGACCAGCCAGTCGGTCAGGTCGTCGGCGGCGGGGCTCGTGAGGTGGCCATAGTCCGCGAACATTTCCGAGTGGTCCGCCACGAAACCGGCATTCCAGGTAGGCCCGAACTGGTCGTAGAAGTCCTGCTCCTGCAGCTCCGTCGCCCCTGTATAGTAGGGTAAGAACAGGAACGTCACCTGGGCTCCACGAGCGTGGGCCAGAGTAACGATCTTGCGAATGTAATAACGTTCGTCTCCGAACTCATAGTCAGCGTACTTCCGCGGCAGAATCGGCGGAACGATGCCCGCATTCCACTTATTCACGCCCCGCATCAGCTCGCTCATGGTCGCGGGGTAGCTGGCGTGCTTGATGCCGCCGCCAGGCAACACGACGTCGCCTGTGGTGTTGACCGTGTGGCCTCGGTAGTGCGCCGGGTCGAACGTCTTGGTCGGGCCCAGCACCCCAGGGGCCAGGTCCGCCACGAAGAGCTCGGCCTGCCGATAGGGCAGGTAGACCAGGTCCGAGAGGTAGTTGAAGTCCGTCGGATAGCCGGGGTTCACGATGTCGGCGCGCGGGGCCAGGAACTTGTAGGTGGAGTGGCCGAAGCGGCTGGGCTTTTCCATGACGCCGATGACCACGAGCTTTGGCCGCTTGGTCTGCATCAGCTCGCGGAAGATGATCCAGTTGATGTTGCGACCCGCCTCCGGCAGCGAGAAGTTCACGACGTTGGAGGGCAGGCCGCGCGCCGCCAGGGCGGCGCCGAGGCGCGGCGCGTCGACGCCGGCGCCGATCCGCGACGGGCCCAGGAACACCACGTCCACCGGCTGCGGGTCGAAGTGGCTGCGCTCGTAGATCCACTGCGAGCGGGCGTGAATGGTGCCGGCCAGCAGCTTCCAGCGCTGGTACGGGTTCTCGGGCAGCAGGCTGAGGCCCACGGCGACCGCCAGGGCCACGCCCAGGATCGCCAGGGTCTTGCGGAAGGCGTGCAAGGGTCGCATCGGCCGCTCCGCTAGAAGTTGAAGTAGAGGAAGATGGCGCGGCCCCGCTGCACCATCAGGACGCCGGCGATCAGGACCACGCCAGCGAAGACGAGGCCGGCCGTGTCGGGCCGCCACGTCCAGCGGATGGGCGCGGGGGCCGCATCCTTCCACTCGCGCCAGTTAAAGGCGGGGTCGAAGCGGCCCATGATCTGCTGGGTGTTGGGCGCCAGGAAGACGAGGCCGAAGGCCAGCGCCAGGGCCGACCAGACGCCCCAGCCCAGGGCGGCCGGCAGGCTGAGGTCGAGGCCGCGGAAGCCGCTCATGCCGGCCCAGACCTCCATCGCGTCGCCCACGGACTTCGAGCGGAACATGACGTTGGCGTAGATCACGCCCAGCAGGGTCAGCAGGTGATAGCTCACGCGCTCCGGCGCGGCCGGTTCGCCCAGGGTCTTGCCCTGCTTGCGCAGCTTGCGGCGCACGCGCTTGCGGTGTTCGCGCCAGGCCTCGTTCACGCAGATGTAGATGGCGTGCATCACCCCGAAGGCGACGAACGTCCAGCCCGCGCCGTGCCAGACGCCGACGGCCACGAAGGTGACGAAGGTCGGCACGGCGACCGCGACGCCGAACGCGCCCCAGCCCTGCAGGCCCTTCTCGGCCGCATAGCGGTTCAGCGGCACCGACAGCGGCTGGAAGATGTAGGCCACGATGAAGCGCTGCAGGGTCATGTGCCAGCGGCGCCAGTACTCGATGACGCTGGCGGCCCGCAGCGGTGAGTGGAAATTGAGCGGCAGCTTGACGCCGAACATCCGGCCGAGGCCGATGGCCATGTCCGAATAGCCCGAGAAGTCGAAATAGAGCTGGAAGGTGTAGAGCAGCGCCGCCATCCAGCCGGAGGCCAGGTTGAAGGCGTGGGCGCCACTGGCCTCGAACAGGGGGTTGGCCTGGCTGGCCAGGGTGTCGGCGATCACCGTCTTCTTGAAGAGGCCGATGGCGAAGATCGTCAGGCCCACCAGCAGGTTGCGCGAGATCAGGCGGCCGAACGTCCGCGCCTGGATCTGCGGGACGACCTCCTTGTAGTGGACGATCGGGCCGGCGATCAGCTGGGGGAAGAACGCCGCGAACAGCGAGAAGTCCAGGAAGCTCATCGGCCGCGCGTCGCCGCGGGCGGAGTCGATCAGGTAGGCGATCTTCTGGAAGGTGAAGAACGAGATCGCCAGGGGCAGGATGATGTGGGGCAGGGGGTCCGGGACGCCGGTCAGGCTGGCGACGTTCTCGGCCACGAAGTTGGCGTACTTGAACCAGCCCAGCATGGAGAGGTCGACCAGCAGGCCCAGCACCATCCAGACCCGGACGGTGCGCTCCTTGCCGGCCGCATAGGCGCGCTGGATGATTCCGCCGACCACATAGTTGAAGACGATCGAGAACAGCAGGATCGGCAGGTGGACCGGCCGCCAGAAGGCATAGAAGCCGAGCGACAGCAGCGTCAGCGTCAGCTTGGCCAGCGGCTGCAGGAACCGCCCGGCCAGATAGGTCAGCGCCAGGGCGAGCGGCAGGAACCCGAAGATGAAGATGTAGGAGTTGAAGAGCACCTAGCGGCTCCCCAGCCCAAGGCTCAACCCAAGGCTCAAGCCAAGGCCCAACCTAAGGAACCTCTCCCGAAACAAACCTGCGCCCCGTCCTCTGTCCACGCCTCAGGCTCGTCGCGCGACGAGGCCGGCCGAGACGGTGATGCGATTCCGGAGCGCCGACTCCAGCTTCTTGGCCTGGGTCGCGTAGAGCTCCATGGTCTCGACCTTCAGCCCAACGCCCTCGACCAGGGCGGTGACCTCGTCCGGGCTCGAGAGCAGGTAGATGTGGTCGGGCGAGGGGCTGTTCAGCGGCACGTTGACGAAGATGCGGCCGTCCGGCTTCAGGGCCGTGGTCAGGAAGCGCAGCGCCTGCTCGGGCCGCTCCAGGTGCTCCAGCACCTCGGAGATCACGATCAGGTCGTAGCGCCGTTCGGACTGGCCCGCCTTCAGGATGTCGACCTCGGTGAGCGACACCGGCTTTTCGACGCCCATCTTGTCGAGGGCCGCGGCGGTCTCGCGCAGGGAGACCGCGCTGACGTCCCAGGCCTCGAGGCTGCGCGACAGGGATGAGGCGGCGGCGAAATAGACCATCAGGCCGTGGCCTGGGCCCACTTCCAGGTAGTCGAACGGCTGGGTCTGCGCGCCGAGCACCCGGTTCAGGAACATCTCGAAGGTGGCCACGTGGTTGAACCACAGCACCTGGGTCAGCAACAGGCCGTTCACGTAGCGGGCCATGTAGGCGTGGTCGGAATAGACCTCGGCCATCGCCTCGGCGAAGGTCGACAGGCGATAGCGCTCCTCGCGGTGGAAGAAGAGCTCCTCCTCGCGCAGGCGGTCGCAGGTCCAGCGGTAGTCGGCCGCGACGGTGGCTTCGTTGCCGGCCGTCAGCCGGCGGACCGCGGTGGCGGCGGCCTCGGTGGCCGCCAGCATGGCCGGCGTGCGCGCCTGCAGGCTCTTGGCCAGGTAGGCGGCGTGCTCGGGCCACACGGCCAGGACGCTGTCGATCACCGCTCGGGTGTTCGGCAGGCCGGCCAGGATCTCGGCCAGGGGATCGGATGCGGTCTCGCTCACGCCTGCAGCTCCGGTGTCGGGGCCCCCACCGCCGTGTCGTCGATGACCATCGGCAGTTCGGGCGAGGTGTAGTCCGCAAGGTCCAGCGTCCAGACGGTCGTGCCGCCGGGTTCTTCGCCGGCCGGGGCGAAGCCCAGCGAGGCGTAGTGGCCGGCCACCATCGCGTTCTTGGGCGAGGGGATGTAGCGCCCCACAAGCTGCCGCGCCCCGGCCGTCCGCGCCACGCGGACCAGGTGGTCGAGAGCGGCTTCCTGCACCCGGCGCCCCAGCACGCGGCAACTCATCAGCCAGGTGTCGATTTCCAGCGCGTCGCCGCGGCGCTCGCCGATCAGCACGCAGATGATGCCGTTGTCGCCGAAGCGGTCGACCAGGCGGATCTGGGCCAGATGGCGGTCGGGATCGCGCTCGGCGGCCTCGACCTGCGCCTCGGTGTAGCGGCGGGTGGTCAGGTTGAACTGGTTGGACTTGTTGATCAGCTGGGCGACCCGCGGGCGGCTGACGGCGTCCACCGGCCGGATCGTGCAGACCATGTCCAGGGAGGCCAGGTAGCTGTCCAGGTCGCCGGAGGCCTGCACGGCCGCCGCCCGGGCCGCGTTGGCCTGGTACATGGCCGCCCGGTCGCGGTCGTCCTGGGTGAAGGCCACGGCCTCGAAATAGCCCGCCGCCATCAAGAGCCGCGGATAGAGCGCCGGCTCATCGGGGAGCTCGGGAACCGCCACCACCGGCAGCTCGCGCCGCACCTGGGCGCGCTCGGCCGGGTTGTCATCGAGGAACACCAGGGCGTCGATGCCAATGTTCAGGGTTTCGGCGATGGCGCGCAGGTTGGCGGCCTTGTCGGTCCAGTTCGCCTGGAAGACCGCGATGTGGTCCTCCTTCAGCACCATCTCGGGGTGCTCGCGGAAGGGTAGCAGGGCCGCGGCTTCCTCGTTCTTGGAGCAGACCGCCAGGACAACGCCGCGACGCCGCAGCTCCAGCGCCGTCTGCTGGATCGCCAGGAACGCCTCGCCGGCGGCGGAGCCCTGGCCCAGCTGGATGCCGGCCACGCCATCGTCGCCGATGACGCCGCCCCACAGGGTGTTGTCCAGATAGAGCACCAGGCACTTCTTCGCCCGTCCCCGCAGGGCGGCCACGGTGCGCGCGACCACGTCGCCGTAGACCGGCGCCATCTCGGGCGCAAACGGCAGCTTGGAGGCGTGCCAGTGGCGGGGCGCATCCCAGCGCTCCAGCCCGATGGTTTCGGCCAGCCGCGCGATGTCGAGGAGCACCACCTGGCCCTCCGACGCCCAGGCCGCGAGCCGCGCATTGAAGGCGGTGACCATGGCGTAGCTCGAGGTCGGCTCCACGCGGTCGAAGCTGCCGAACAGCGGCTCGATCGGCGGCGGCACGGTCTGGACCAGGATGGCCGCCCCGACCGACGGGCGGAAGCCGTCCACCACCATCTTCAGCTGGGCGAGGGCGCCGGCGACCCGGGCCTCGGCGTCGGCCAGCGAGTCGGCGGCGCGACTGAGGCCCAGGGCGCGCACGTCGCTGGCCACCAGCAGCATGTCGAGGCCGGCGCGGTGCAGCGGACCGGACGTGTCCATGGCCTGCTGCACGGCGCTGCCGTAGGCGCCCTCGACCACGTCCACGAGGAGGCCGTGGCGCAGTCCGGAGCCGGCGATCACCGGCGCCAGCAGCGAGAGCGTGCCGTCGCCGACCACGCCCAGCTTCACCCGGCCGAACTGCGCCGGGGCCGCACCGCCTTCAGCCACGGAGCCGGCGAGGCGGGCCAGCTGGCCCAGCTGGTTCTCGTCCAGCGCCGCCGTGGCCAGGGTCAGGACGCGTTCGTAATAGGCTTCGCCCGGTTGGGCCGCTTCGGCGCGAAGCGCGCGCAGGCGTTCGCGGAAGTCCGCCGACGGGGCGGGAAGCCAGGCAAGGTCGGAGAGCATGACGGTCGCTCCAGCCGGCGGTCAGGCCGCCGTCTTCGCCTCAATGAGGTTGACCAAGTCGCCGACGGATTTCAGCGCCTCGATCTCGGAATTCTTGAACTTGATCTTGAACTTGCGCTCGACGGCGACGACGAGGCGCACGTGGCTGAGGCTGTCCCACTCCTCGACGTCCTCGGCCGTAGTCGCGGGGGTGACCTCCAGATCGTCGACGTCGAACACGTCGATCATGATCTCGCGCAGCTCGTTCAGGATTTCAGCGGAAGACATTCGGTCACCTTGCGCGGCGGTTCAAAGCGGATCTGGCGTGATTCGGCAGACGTGCGTGGGGAGTAGTCCGGAGCCGTAAAGTTACTGTGTCTTCGCGATGGCGGACGCGTGGATTCGTCATTCTCTCCAGCCCCTTGCCCGGAAGAAGTCTCCCGCAAGATATCCCCCGCATATGGCCCACGCGTCGCCGAGCGCGCGGACCCAGGCTTGGGCGCGGAGGCTTGTCTAGCCGATGGCGCGTCGGGATCAAGCGGAGCCATGGCGGATCAGGCCCTGGCGACGGCGGCCAGCCGGTCCTCGATGAAGGCCATCAATTCCCGCGGGTCGGTGGTGGCCACCACGCGCGGCCGGCCCCGCACGTCTCGCAGGGCCGCCCGCAGTTCGTCGACCGAGCGCGCCACCCGGACCAGGCCGCGGGCCTCGAACGCCTGGGTGATCTCCAGCTGGTGGTCGTCATAGTGCTCGCCCAGGGAAAAGAGGCGGGGCAGGGCGATGACGTGGCAGCCTTGCCGCAGCGCCGTGATCAGCGAGCCGGTGCCGCCGTGGCAGACCACGATCGAGGCGTCGCGCAGGATCTCCTGCACGCGGTCGAAGGGCAGGGTCTCATGGGTCTCCAGGCCGTCAGGACGTCGTCCGCCCTCTCCGGTCTGGACGATGACCTTTTCGGTGATCTCCCCAGCCGCATGGGCCTCGGCCACCGAGTCCACCAGCCGGTCGAAGGGCAGGGTGGCGCCCACGGTGGCGAAGAACAGGTCCTGCTTCGGCGGGGGCGGCGTGTCGGACATGCGCAGGGGGTCGAACACGCGCGCCTTGGGATAGGCGTGCGCCAGCTTCGCCGACTGGATCACCATGTCGTGGGCGAAGGGGGCGGCGATCCGCCCGAACAGCGAGGGCTTCTCGAAGCGCGCGAACGATTCGATGACCAGGATCTTCGCGCCGAACAGCCGGCCGAGCAGGACGACGAAGAACACCGCCCCCGCGCCTGTGGAGATCACCAGGTCCGGCCGCTCGCGCAGCAGCAGGCCCGCCGTGCGGAAGAAGCTGACGAACGCGCGCGACAGCATCAGAAACGGTGTCCCGAACTTCGCCTGGCCCCAGGCGTAGTGGGGCACGAAGTACGTGCGATGGTTGTCCGCAAGGGTCCGGCCGAGGGCGGTGTCCTCGGTGACGAAGAAGTGGTCGAATCGCGACCAGACCGCCTGCAGGTCGAGCAGCTGGCGCACGTGGCCGCCCCCCGACGCCGCGAGGCAGATCTTCAAGGGGCGCCGGCGCCCGGATGGCTGGTCTGGTGTCGTGGTCATCTGGCGCCCTGTTGCGCTTCCGCGTACTCATCCGCGCGCGGGCCGTAAAGGACCGGTGAACAACTGGCCGATATGCGTGCCGCGACGCCAATTTCGCTATCGTGGGCCGCGGCTGCTCGGCCCCTTTGAAGCTCGTGGGGACGCATGTCGAGTTCGCAATCCGGATCGCCCACCGTGCGTCGGGTGCTGGCCGGAGAACTGTGCAGCGGCTGCGGCCTCTGCGCCGGCGTGTCGGGCGGCGCGATCCGGATGCGCGACGACGCGCCCGGCTACAACCGGCCCGAGGTGGTGGGGCCGGTCGATGCGGCCGCTGAGCGCCTGATCGCCGCCGCCTGTCCGGGCGCGGCGGTGGCGGCCTGGCAGGACGCGCCGCAGGTCCACCCGTACTGGGGCCCCCTCCGGGAGGTGATGACTGGCGCCGCCGTCGATCCGGCGGTGCGCTTCCAGGGCTCGTCGGGCGGCGTGGTCTCGGCCCTGGCGATCCACGCCCTGACCAGCGGCCTCGTGGACCGGGTGCTCCATGTGGGCGCCGACCTGGCCGCCCCGACCCGCAACCGCACCCTGGTTTCGCGCAGCCCCGCCGAGGTGCTGGCCGGGGCGGGGTCGCGCTACACAGCTTCCTCGCCGCTGGCGGACCTGGCCGCGATCCTGGCCGAGGGCGGGCGGGCGGCGTTCATCGGCAAGCCCTGCGACGTCTCGGCCCTCCGCCAGGCGGCCAAGGCCGATCCCCGCGTGGCGACCCATGTCCCGCTGATGATCTCGTTCTTCTGCGGCGGCGTGCCCAGCCACGACGGCGTCGAGCGGATCCTGCGGGCGATGAAGGTGTCGGGCCAGCCGCTGAGCGCCTTCCGCTATCGCGGGCAGGGCTGGCCTGGCCTTTGCGTCGCCGAGACCACCGACGGCGCCCGCGCGGAACTCACCTATCGCGAGAGCTGGGGCGCGCACCTGTCCAAGGAGGTGCAGTTCCGGTGCAAGATCTGTCCTGATGCGGTGGGCGGCGTGGCCGACATCGCCTGCGCCGACGCCTGGTACGGCGACGAGTCCGGCTATCCCAGCTTCGAAGAGCAGGAGGGCCGCAGCCTGATCGTGGCGCGCACCGAAGCCGGCAGCCGGCTGCTGGCGGCGGCGCTGGGGGCGCAGGCGCTGCAGGCCGAGCCGCTGGATCCGCGGGAGATCGACAAGATGCAGCCCTCGCAGGCGCGACGGAAGCGGCTGGTGCTGGCGCGGACCGCGGCCCTGCCGCTGGTGGGCCAGCCGCGGCCCCGAATGGCCGGCCTGAAAGTGGGGGCGGCGGCGCGGAAGGCCTCTGCGCCCGAGGCGCTTCGCAACCTCCTGGGCACTCTGCGCAGAACGTTGCAAGGCCGCCGCAGTCGGCTCTGAAGCGGCCGGGGGGCTGCTATACAGTCTCGCGGTTTAGTTGATAGTTAGGACTTCGTGCATCAAACAAACCCCTAAGCGGGGAATGGAGTCACATGCGCCTCAAGGCTTGGGCCTTCGTAGCGGTCGCGGCGAGCGGCGTGTTCGCGGCGCACGAAGCCGGAGCCCAGCAGGCGCAGATGCCGACGGTGGCGACGAAGCGCGAGATCAAGCTCGGCGCGCGCGTCGAAGGCTCCTACGACACCAACGTTTCCCACTCCAACAAGGCCGTGGCGGCGCTGCGCGGGCTGAAGCTGTCGGACTATCTGGCCACGCCGGCCGCGACGGTCTCGATCGTCCAGCCGTTCGGCCGCCAGACCGCGTTCCTGCAGGGGGACATCGGCTATGTCTTCCACAAGTACAACCCTGAGCTCGACAGCCAGCACACCAGCCTGAACGGCGGGCTCACCTCACAGCTCTCAAGCTGCAATGTCGCCTTGACCGGCGCCTACAGCGCCTCGCAGACCGAACTGACCAGCTTTGACCTGGCGAGCGTCACCAACGTGCAGCACACCACCACCACGGGCGCGGGCTTCCAGTGCGCGCGGCCAAGCGGGATCGGGATCGGCGCGTTCGGGTCACGGTCGCAGGTCAAGAACGCGGACGCCACCCGGCGGACCTCAGACGCCGACATCGAGACCCTCAGCAGCCAGATCGGCTATGGCCGGCCGAACCTGGGCGCGTTCTCGCTGGGCTACAGCTACTCGCGGACCCAGTACCCGAACCGGATCATCCCGGGCCGGCCGGTGGGGGACAGCTTCTTCACCACCTCGTATGTGGCGGGATACCAGCGCCAGTTCGGCTCGCGATTGCAGGTGAACGGCAGCGGTGGCTTGACCCATGTGAAGCGCGAATTTGCGCCGCCCGGCGTCAAGCAGAGCTTCAACAGCGCCACCTACAACGTGGACGTCTCCTATGGCCTGGGCCCACGCATCAAGATCGAGGGCGCCGCGGTCCGCGCCTACACGCCCTCGCAACAGCTGGGCAAGTCGTACGACAAGAGCACCAACCTCAACGGCAAGATCGAATACAAGGCCAGCCCGCGCCTGAGCTTCAGCCTCGGTGCGCAGCAGCAGGAGCAGGACTCGAACGTCGACTCCACCCTGCCGCCCGGCCTGTTCGTGACCCAATCCAAGACCCGGTCGGTCTCTGCGTCGGCCACCTATTCGCCGACCCGCCGCTGGTCCGTCGCGCTCTCGGTGCGACACGACGACCGGACTGCGGACCTGCCACAGTTTAACTATACTTCGACCCGTATTGGGCTGACGGCCCAGGCGAACCTGAACTGACGAGAGGCGCCCATGAACATCCGCACCTTCCTTGTTGCGCTGCTGGCCGGTTTGTTCTCGGCCGCCGGCGCCTATGCCCAGGGCGCGGGCGCCGCGCCCGCCGGAGGCGTTGCTGCTGCGCCGGTGGGCCCAACCGAGTCGGCGTCCTCCGCCTATGTGCTGGGCCGCGATGACGTGATCGAGGTGAGCCTGATCGGCCGCAGCGACTTTGGCGGTCGCTCCCGCGTGCAGGCCGACGGCACGATCCAGCTGCCCTTCATCGGCAAGCTCGCGGTCGCCGACCACACCACCTCCGAAGTCGCGGACATGGTCCGCGCGGCGCTGCAGAAGGGCGGCTACTTCGCCGATCCGGTGGTCTCCATCGAGGTGGTGGGCTACGCGAGCCGCTACGTGGTGGTGCTGGGCGCGGTCGGCACCCCCGGCATGGTGCCGATCAACCGGCCGTACCGGGTCTCGGAGATCCTGGCCCGCGTCGGGGGCGTGCGCGAAGGCGGCGCCGATTACCTGCAGGTCCGTTCGACGGACGGCAAGGAGCGCAAGCTCTTCATCCGGGACCTCGCCACGGGCGACATCAGCCAGGATCCCTACGTCCAGCCGGGGGACAAGATCTACGCGCCGGCCGCGGATACATTCTACGTCTATGGCGAGGTGAAATCGCCGGGCGTCTTCCCGCTCACCAGCGACATGACCGTGCGGATGGCGCTGGTTCGCGCGGGCGGGATCACGGAGAACGGCTCGGATGGCAAGGTCGAGGTCGAACGGGGCGGCAAGAAAATTAAGCTCGATCCGTCAGCCAAGGTGCTGCCTGGCGACGTACTTAAGATTGGCCAGCGCCTGTTCTGAGGCTTCACGATGAACGTACTGCAATTCCTCCGGATCCTGTGGGCCTATCGGCTCACGATCCTCGCCTGCGTCCTGGTCGCCTTCGGCGCGGCGGTGGTCTTCGTCCAGATCGCCAAGCCCCGCTACGAGGCCCAGGCGCGGGTGATGCTGGACGTGGTCAAGCCTGACCCGGTGACCGGCCAGGTGATCGCGACGGCGTTCCTCAAGGCCTACACCAAGACCCAGGTCGAGCTGGTGAAGGACAACCAGATCGCGGCCCGCGTGGTCAACGACCTCGGTTGGGCCAACAACCCCGGGATCCAGCAGTGGTATCGTTCGCAGAAGGCGAGCTCGCGCCTCGACTTCAGCCACTGGGCTGCGCAGCAGGTGGTCGAGGGCACGGACGCCCGGCTGATCGAAGGCTCGAACATCCTCGAGATCCAGTACAGCTCGGGCTCGCCGGCTCGGGCGCGGGAAGTCGCCGACGCGTTGCGCAAAGCCTATGTGGACATGGCGCTCCAGGGCCGTCGCGAGACCGCGCGCCGCAATGCGGAATGGTACGAAGGACAGGCGGAGAAGACCAAGATCGCCTTGCTGCAGGCGGAGCAACAGAAGGCCGAGTTCGAACGCAGCAGCGGGATCATCCTGCAAGACAACAAGGTCGATCTGGATTCGGCGCGCCTGGCGGCCCTGGCCGGGCAAGGCGCGGGTCCGACGATCATGCCGACGGCCTCCGGGACGTCCAGTGCTTCGATGCAGCTCGCGCAGTTGGACGCGGACATCGCTGCGGCTTCGAAGACCCTCGGGCCCAATCACCCGCAATTGGTGGAGATGAAGCGCCGCCGCGAGTTGCTGGCCAAACAGGCGATCGACGACACCGGTACGTCCGGCGCAGCCGCCGCTGCCGCCGCCAGCGCGCAGCGGGCGGTCGCGGGCTTGCTGGAACAGCAAAAGGCCAAGGTGGTCGCCCAGCGCGAGAAGGTCGAGCAGCTTCGCCTCCTCGAGGACCAGGTGAACCTGCGGCAGGAGCAATACAACCAGTCGATCCAGCGCGCGGCCCAGCTGCGCCAGGAGGCCGAGGTCGCGGTCAGCGGCGTGACGCCACTCGGCGCGGCCGTGATGCCGCTGTCGGCGGCGTTCCCGAACAAGCCGCTGATCATCGGCGCCTCCATCCCAGGGGGGCTGGGTCTCGGCCTCGTGCTGGCCCTGCTGCTGGAGTTCGTCGGCCGCCGCATCCGCGGGATGGACGACGTCGCCGCGATCACCGGCGCACCAGTGCTCGCCGTCATCCGCAGCAGCGAGCGCAAGCGTAAGCGGTGGGTGGAATACCTGCCGCGCGTCCCGGCCCGCGGCCTGCGTCACGCCCGTCCGGCGAGCAGCTGATGTCCGATCCCACACCTCCGGGCCAGCCGACGGCCAACCCTGTCGACAGCCTGCGATACAGGTTCTCGCCTCAGCTGGTGACCCTGGCGGAGGGCCACCCGGCCGAGGCCGAGGCGGTCCGCACGCTGCGAACCCACATCATCGCGCGCCACATCGACGACGGACGCCGGGGCCTGGCGGTCTGCAGCGCCAAGCCGGGCGTCGGCTGCAGCTTCACGGCCGTGAACCTGGCGGTCGCGCTGTCCCAGGTGGGGGTGGCGACGCTGATCATCGACGCCGACCTCCGCAAACCGAGCCTGGAATCGTTCATCCAGCCGGAGGCTCCCAAGCCGCGGTCCGTCGACGCCGATCGCACGCCCCTGGAGCGCATCCACCAGGAGGTCCTGCCCGACCTGTCGGTCCTCTACGCCGGCGATCTGGCGCGCAGTTCCGAGGAACTGCTCGGCGGGGACAACTTCCGCCGGCTGATGGAGCGCTGCCTGCGGGATTTCGAGTTCACGATCATCGATACGCCGCCGGCCAGCGACAGTTCGGACGGATTGCGGGTGGCGAGCGTGATCGGCTATGCACTCGTCGTCGCCCGCACCAACGTGACCCTGATGAAGGATGTCTCGCAGCTGGCAAAACAATTGCAGGAGGACGGCGCCAATCTGATTGGTGCGGTCCTTAATGAGACTTGAGTCCAGATGGTGACGGTCGCGGAGCAGAACCCCGAGGTTGATTGGCGGCGGGTCCTGGGGTCCCTGCCCCTCGTCGCCCTCGCCCTGGCGTTTGCCGCGCCGACGTTCTACCGGCTGGGCGACCAGGTCTGGTCGCGCGAGAGCGGGGCGCACGGGCCGATCGTGCTCGCGACCGGCCTGTGGCTGGTCTGGCGCAAGCTGCCGTCGATGAGCCTGGAGGCCAAGCCCGGCTCCCTGCCGCTGACCGTCCTGGGCCTGCTGATTTCGCTGCCGATCTACATCATCGGACGCGCCTACGACATCATCAGCTTCGAGGCCGCGGGCCTCTATGGGTTCTGTCTCAGCGTGCTGCACGACCGCTTCGGCCTTCAGGCCATGCTGAAGAACTGGTTCCCGCTCCTCTACCTGGGCCTTCTGCTGCCGGTCCCGGGCTGGGCGCTGGACGAGTTCACCGCGCCGCTCAAGCTGCTGGTCACGACGGTGGCGTCCGACATCGTTCTGCCGTTCGGCATCCCGCTGGTGCAGGAGGGCGTCACCATGACGGTGGGGCCCTACCAGCTACTGGTAGAGGACGCCTGCTCGGGCCTGAATTCGCTGATCGGCCTGATCGCGGTGACCACGTTCTATATCTACCTCCTGCGCAACGCGAGCTGGCGCTATTCGCTGGTCCTCGTGTGCCTGATCATCCCGATCGCCATTCTGGCGAACGTGCTGCGGATCATCACCCTGATCCTCTTGACCTATTTCTTCGGCGACGCGGTCGGCCAGGGCTTCCTGCACGTGACGGCCGGGCTCTTCCTCTTCGCCGTGTCGCTGGTCCTGATGTTCACGATCGACAGCGCGATCTCGAGCTTCCTGAAGCGCCGCAGCGGAGCGCGGGCATGAAGCGCCGCGACCTGGTGTTCGGCGCCATGGGCCTGGCGGCCCTGGGCGTGGGCGAGGCGCTTCGGCCCCGCAAGAAGCTGATGCTGCTGAAGAGCGGAACCATCGCCACGGCGCTGCCGGTGGAGTTCGGCCACTGGTCGGCGCGCGACAGCGACAACCTCATCAATCCGGCGACCGCCGGGCGGCTCACCCGCGCGCTCTACAGCCAGCTGGTGATGCGCGAGTACACCAACCTGCAGACCGGCGCGGACATCATGCTGCTGGCCGCCTATGGCGACACCCAGAGCGACCTCCTGCAGCTGCACCGTCCCGAAAGCTGCTATCCGGCGGTCGGGTTCACGCTGAAGCGCAGCGAGCCGGCCCTGCTGGACCTGGGCGACGGGGCGAAGCTGCCGGTGCGGCGCGTGGTGGCCCAGATGCAGGACCGCACCGAGAACATCGTCTACTGGACCCGCATGGGCGAGGCCCTGCCGCAGAGCGGCGAGGAACAGCGCGCGCAACGGATCTCCAATTCGATCCACGGTTTCATCCCCGACGGGATCCTGATGCGCGCCTCCCTGGTCGGGGAGCCGGACGCCTCGTTCCAGGCGCTGGACCAGTTCGTCCCCGACCTGCTGCGCGCGATCGCGCCGCCGTTACGGATGGCCTTCGTGGGCAGCCCGCTGGCCAGTGTGCTGAACCATGCCCAGGTGGCGCGGGCTTAAGAGGCGAGGTTCAGGAGGGGGCCGAACGATCGCGGCGGGGCGGACATTCAGGCGGATTCGGCCCGGGGTCCCCGAGGTTGCAGCCGTCATCTTCCCCGCACCTCAATGACGTGCGCCGAGGTGAGGCCCGGATGGGCTCCATGTCGGCTTAAGGTCTTGGGTTCATGAGAGTTGGCGCTTGCCGAAAGCGCGAAAGCGGAAGGTCGATGCTAGCTCAAGCGCCTGTTCAGAACCGCGTCCTTGCCGTCGACCTCGACGGCACGCTGATCTGCACCGACATGCTGTACGAGACCTTCTGGTCGGCTTTCTCGCGGAACTGGACCACGCCGTTCGTGGCGCTGGGCGGCCTGGCCGCCGGCCGCGCCGCCCTGAAGTCGCGGCTCGGCGCCCTGGCGGACGTCGACATCGAGAAGCTGCCCTACCGCGAGGCCATCGTGGCCTATGTGCGCCAGTGGCGCGCCGACGGCGGACGCACCGTGCTGGTCACCGCCTCCGACCAGGCCGTCGCCGATCGGGTGGCCGAGCACCTGGGCATCTTCGACGAGGTGTACGGCTCGGACGGGGTCACCAATCTCAAGGGCCCGCGCAAGGCGCAGTTCCTGGCGGAGCGCTTCGGGGAGGGCGGCTTTGCCTATATCGGCGACGCCACGGCCGACCTGCCGGTGTGGAAGCGGGCCAATGAGGCGATCACCGCCACCGCCTCGTCCAGCCTGAGGGCCAAGGTCGACGGCCTGGGTCCGCCGACCCGGCACCTGGTGGAAAAGGGCGTCTCGCTGAAGCCCTACGCCAAGGCGCTGCGGCCGCACCAGTGGCTGAAGAACGCCCTGATCTTCCTGCCCATGATGGCGGCGCACCAGCTCTCGGCGGTCACCATCCTGCAGGCCGTGACCGCCTTCGTGGTGTTCAGCATGGTGGCCTCCAGCGTCTACCTGCTGAACGACCTCCTGGACCTCTCGGCCGACCGCAACCATGCGCGCAAGCACAAGCGGCCCTTCGCCGCCGGCCTGATCCCGCTCTCGCACGGGACTATCCTCGCGCCTCTGCTCCTGGCCGCAGGCTTCCTGCTGGCCGTGCCGCTGGGGCTGAAGTTCGTCCTGGTGATGCTGGCCTACTACGCCACCACCATGGCCTATTCGCTGCACCTGAAGCGCCGGATCGTCATCGACATCTGCGTGCTGGCGGGCCTCTACACCCTGCGGATCCTGGCCGGCGGCATGGCGACCGACGTGCCGCTCTCGGTCTGGCTACTGGCCTTCTCGATCTTCTTCTTCTTCTCGCTGGCGGCCGTGAAGCGCCAGGCCGAACTGGCCGACGCCCTCGACAGCAACAAGCGCGAGGCCAGCGGCCGCGGCTATCGCGCCGAGGACCTGCAGCTGATCACCAGCATGGCCATCAGCTCGGGCTATGTGTCGGTCCTGGTCATGGCGCTCTACACCACCTCGTCCAACATCAGTTCGCTCTACCGCCACGCCTATCCGCTGTGGGGCGTCTGCCTGGTGCTGTTCTACTGGATCAGCCGGATGGTGATGATCACCCATCGGCGGCGGATGCACGACGACCCGGTGGTCTTCGCCGTCAAGGATCGGATCAGCCACTTCTGCCTGCTGATCATTGCGGCCCTGGTCGCGGCGAGCCTCTGGCCGTGACGCGCAGCCAGCTCGTCCTGCGCTACGGCGCCTTCGCCCTGGTCGCGACCGTGGCGAACCTGGCGGCCCAGCGCCTCGTGCTGCTGGCGGGCCATGCGCCGCTGGTGTTCGCCGCCGCCGTGGTGGCCGGCACCGGGGTCGGGCTGGCGATCAAGTACGTGCTCGACAAGCGCTGGATCTTCTACGACGGCTCGACCGGCCTGACCTCCCATGGCCGCAAGTTCACGCTCTATTCGGCCATGGGCCTGGTGACGACCGCGATCTTCTGGAGCTTCGAGACCGGCTTCTGGGCGGTCTGGCATACCGACCTGATGCGGGAGGCCGGGGCCTGCCTGGGCCTCGCGGTCGGCTACGTCGTGAAGTATCAGCTCGACCGCCGCTTCGTGTTCACCGACGCGGCCCTGACCGCCAAGACCCAAGCATGATGATCTCGGGCTGGGGCCGCTTTCCGCTGCGCGACTGCCGCGTGAGCCGGCCCCGGTCGGAGGCGGACGTCCGCGACCTCATTGCCGAGGGCGCCCTGATCGCGCGGGGCAACGGCCGGGCCTATGGCGACAGCGCGCTGAACCCTGGCAACACGCTCGACATGCGCGGCTTCAATCGCATGCTGTCGTTCGACGCCGAGAGCGGCCAGCTGGTCGCCGAGGCCGGGGTGATGCTGGCCGACGTGATCTCGGTGTTCCTGCCGCGCGGCTGGTTCCCCGCGGTCACGCCCGGCACCAAGTTCGTCACCCTGGGCGGCATGGTCGCCGCCGACGTGCACGGCAAGAACCACCACCACGACGGCTCCTTCCGGGACTTCGTGGACTGGATCGACCTGATGGGCGCCGACGGCCAGGTGCGCCGCTGCTATCCCGGCGACAACGACCGCCTGTTCGACTGGACGCTGGGGGGCATGGGCCTGACCGGCGTGATCCTGCGCGTCGCGCTGCGCCTGCGGCCGGTCGAGACGGCCTGGATCCGCCAGACCACAATCCCCACCCGCAACCTGGCCGCGGCGATGGAGACCTTCGAATCGGCGGCCGACGCCACCTATTCCGTCGCCTGGATCGACTGCCTGAGCTCGGGCGAGTCCCTGGGGCGCTCGATCGTCACCCTGGGCGAGCATGCGACGGTGGACGAGCTGCCGGCCGCCCGGCGCGGCGCGCCGTTCGAGACGCCCGCCCGGCCGCGCCTGACCGCGCCGATCGACGCGCCCTCGTTCGCCCTGAACCGCCTGACCGTGGGCCTGTTCAACGCCGCCTACTACGCCAAGGGCCGGATGGACGCCGGCGTCGGCCTGGTGGGCTGGGACAGCTACTTCTATCCGCTGGACTCGATCCTCAGCTGGAATCGCATCTACGGCCGCCGCGGCTTTGCACAGTTCCAGTGCGCCCTGCCGCTCGCGGAGTCGAAACGCGGCCTGGAGGCGATCCTCAAGGCGACCTCGAAGGCCGGGCAGGGTTCCTTCCTTGCGGTGTTGAAGCGCTTCGGGTCACAGAGCGGAGCATTCTCGTTTCCCATGGAAGGCTACACCCTGGCTCTCGACTTCCCCGCCAACCCCCGCAGCCTGCGCCTGATGTCCGAACTCGACCGGATCACGGCTGATTGCGGCGGCCGACAGTACCTGGCCAAGGATAGCCGGATGAGCCCGGAGGCCCTGCGCCAGTCGGACCCCCGGGTCGCCGACTTCGTGGCGATGCGCGGCGGCGAGGCGCGGGCCCTGGCCTTCGCCTCGGTCCAGTCGCAGAGGCTGGGCCTGTGAGCGGCGACAGCGTGACCCGCGGCCCGGTGCTGGTGCTGGGCGGCCGATCCGACATCGGCCTGGCCGTGGCGCACCGGTTCGCCGCCGCCGGGCGCCCCGTGCAGCTGGCGGCGCGCGACGCCGCCGCGCTGGAGGCCGACCGCGCCGACATCGCCCTGCGCCACGGCGCCAGCGTCACGCTCCACGAGTTCGATGCGCTGGACACGGCCGCGTTCGGGCGGTTCCTCGAGGCGCTCGGCCCGCTGCCCGAGGTCGTGGTGTGCGCCGTGGGCCTGCTCGGCGAGCAGGGCCGTTCGGAGGGGGACCTCGCCGAGGCGGCGCGCGTGATGCGGAGCAACTACGAAGCGCCGGCCCTGATCCTGGGGGAGCTGGCCAACCGGTTCGCGGCGCGCGGCTCGGGCGTGCTCGTGGGGATCAGCTCGGTGGCCGGCGATCGGGGCCGCGCCTCGAACTATGTCTATGGCTCGGCCAAGGCGGGCTTCACGGCCTTCCTCTCCGGCCTGCGCAACCGCCTGGCGAAGACGGGCGTCCATGTGGTGACGGTCAAGCCCGGCTTCGTGGCCACGCGGATGACGCAAGGCATGGACCTGCCGGCGCGGCTGACGGCCTCGCCGGATGCTGTGGCCAAGGCCATCGAGGGGGCGGTCCGCCGCCGCCGCGACGTGGTCTATGTGAAGCCGATCTGGGCGCTGATCATGCTGATCATCCGCCACCTGCCCGAACCCATCTTCAAACGCGCCAAGCTATGACGGCGGCCCGCGGGAAGCTCGAGACCCTGGTCCTGGCGGCGTTCGCCCTGGCGACGGCGCTGCTCGTGCTGGACCGCTGGACCGTCACCGGCCTCGACCCCTTGGCCTACGGGCGCATCTGGCAGCTGTTCGTCAACTACGCGGACTTCGGCTTCACGCGGCGGGCCCTGGTCGGCACCCTGCTGCAGATGACCGGCGCCTCGCGCCTGTTCGCCAACGAGTACTATTTCGCGATCTTCGCCCAGCACCTGGCGATCGTCGCCCTGGTGATCGTCACCACCGCCTATTTCATCCGCACGAAGGCGCAGCACAGCCTGCTGTTCAAGGCTGTGGTCTATCTCTCGCCCGCGTTCATCCTGCAGTCGGCCTACACCACCGGCTCCCTCGACGTGTTCGTGGTGACCATCGTCGCGGCGAACGTGCTGCTGGTGCGAAGGCTCTGGCTGTTCAGCGCCCTGCTGGTGCTGGGCGTGCTGGTGCACGAGTTGTTCCTCTTCACGGTGCCCGCGCAGCTGATCGCCCTCTATGTCCGGCGCGACCTCGACATCGTGGGGCGTCGGGGCGAGGCGCTGCGGACCCTGGGTCCGCCGGTCGCCGCCGCGGCCATCGCGGCGCTGCTGATCAAGCTGTTCGGCGCCTGCCACCTGTCGCGCGAGCAGTACGAGGCCACCATGGCCGCCCTGATCCCGCACGCCGCCCACAAGATCGACCTGTGGAGCGGCTATTTCGAAGTCAGCTCCTCGGTGGACCAGAACGCCCGCACGCCCGGCTTTCTGCTGCGCCACCTGGCCGAGAAGTTCGTCTACATCGCCATTCCCATCGGCTACCTGGCGACGCTGGTGGCGCTGCTGGTGCGCCAGGAGCGGGGGCTGATCTGGAAGGCGGCGCTGGCCGGCGCCAGCCTCGCCCCGCTGGTGGTCTACCTCGTGGCCACGGACTTCTACCGCTGGGTGGGCCTGTCGGCGGACATGGCGATCCTGCTGCTGGTCACCTACGCCGATGCGCGGGGCGTGCAGTTCGGTCGTGCGTGGCTGGTCGCCGTCCTGTGTTTCTCCCTGCTGGCGCCGTTCGGCGGGGCGGTGATCGAGAACCCGTTCCCGGCGCACAAATTCCTGCTGCAGAAGCTGATGGGGCAGGGCCACGGCCGCGGCCATGAGCCGGTGGACGCCGCCTTGCAGGCCCCGCGCAATCACCTGAGGATGGCCGGCGCGGCGGCAGCGGCGCCCAGAGCTGATGGAGCACGCGGATGAAGCGAAGAACCCTGTTCGCCCTGGCGCTGCTTGCGCCCCTGTCGTTCCTGCTGATGGGCCGCGTTCGCCGGATCGGGCGGTTCGTCGAGATCGACGGCTGGCTGCTCACGCCCGAAGACCTCTGAGCCGCGCATGCTTCACGACCTGAACGGCGGCCCGCTGGCCGCGCCCGGGCGCTTCGACGTCTGCGTCATCGGCGCAGGCCCCGCGGGCATCACCCTGGCCATGGACCTGGCCAAGAAGAACAAGCGCGTGGCGCTGTGCGAAGCGGGGGCCTTCGAGCTGACCCAGCTGTCGCAGGACAACTACAAGGGCGCCTGGGTGGGCGATCCGTACCTGGAGCTGGACGCCATCCGCCTGCGCTATTTCGGTGGCACCAGCGGCCACTGGACCGGCTACTGCCGGCCCCTCGACGAGATCGACTTCCTGCGCAAGGACCGCATCAACCCGGACGCCCACTGGCCGATCGAGCGACGGGACCTGGACCCCTACCTCGCGGACGCCTGCGCGGTCGTGCAGGTGAAGCCGCCGCCGGCCAGCCGCGTGATCGCGCCCGAGCTGGGCCTGCAGGAGGACTTCTTCTCGTTCTCGCGCCCGCCGGTCCGCTTCGGGGACAAGTACAGGAAGCCGATCGTCGCCTCCAAGACGATCACCCTGTTGCTCAATGCCAACCTCGTCGGGGTGGAGGCCAAGGACGGCCGCATCACGTCCTGCATCTTCCAGTCGTACAACCAGAAGAACCAGAGCATCGTCGCCGACAAGTACGTGTTCGCGATGGGCGGTATCGAAAACAGCCGCCAGCTCCTGTGGCACGCCGCCAGGAGCCCGGGGAACATCTGCAGCCCCGAAGCGCCGCTGGGCCGCTACTGGATGGATCACCCCCACTACACGATCGGCGGGGCCCTGGTGAGCTTCAAGGCGCCGGCGGCGCGGCGGTTCTTCGGGCTGACGCCGCAGAAGCAGATGCAGCTGGGGGTGTTGAACTGCGGCCTTCGGCTGGAACCGGCCAGCCAGGACCACACCCAGCGGATGATCAAGGAACTGGTCTGCGTCGCCCCTGCGCTGGGCGAGTGGGCGGCCAGCCTGGCGCACCGCTCGATGAACTGCGGCATCCGCATCCGGGCGGCCTGGGAGGCGGCGCCGGTGTTCGACAACCGCGTGGCGCTGTCGCCGTCGCGCAAGGACCGCTTCGGGATCCCCGCGCCGACGCTGTACTGGCGCCACGCGCCCCTGGACTTGAAGACCCTGCGCGCGACGGCCCTGCAGTTCAACGCGTGGCTGACCAGCCGCAAGCTGGGCCGGCTGCGGCTGGAGCCCTGGGTGCTGGGACGTGGTGGCTATCCTTCGCAGGACGAGCTCGGCGGTCCGCACCTAATGGGCGGCACCCGCATGGCCGACAATCCGCGCGAGGGGGTCGTCGACCGCAACTGCCAGGTGTTCGGCTCGAAGAACCTCTTCATGGCCGGCTCTTCGGTATTTTCCTCGTCAGGGCATTCGAACCCGACCCTGACGATCCTGCAGCTGGCCCTGCGCCTGTCGGACCATCTGACCGCCTGATCGCTCCGGATCAGCTCGCGGCTCGGCGCGGCCTCAGGCGGCCGAGATACCGCTCGGCCATGCCGAAGGCCTCCGCCAGGGTGGCGCGCTCCTGCACCGCGATGACGGCGAGGGCCGGCAGCATCGCCGCCGCACTGACGGCCGCGAGGGTGTAGCGCTTGTCGTCGAGGAACCAGGTCGCGGCGATGGTGAGGGCGACGACGACGCAGAACAGGAATACCCGCTTGAATTCGCGGAACGGCTCCAGGTGGCCGGTGCGGTAGAGCAGGGCGAGCCCTACCAGCAGGGCCGTGAGTTCGCCCGTGGTGAACCCGATGGTCACGGCCCACAGCGTGTGGAACTGCGAATAGGCGAAGAGCGCCATGGGCAGCCCGACCATGCGCCCGATATTGTTGATCATCACGAACAGGCTGCGGCCGGCGCCGATGGCCAGGGTGGTGGGCCAGACCCGCATGAACCGGGCCGCCTGCAGCACCCCGATCAGGGTGGTGAGCAGCAGGGGCTCCTTGAACTTGCCGCCGTACAGCAGGGGCACGGCGATGGGCGCCACCACCGCGAAGCCCAGGGCGATGCCGATGGTCAGCACCTGGGTGCGCGAGGCCAGGCGCTCGCGCGCGCTGGTGATCTTGTCGGGCTCGATGCGCGCCGCCGCCACCTGGGGCAGGTGGATGCCGGCCAGGAAGCGGGTCAGCATGCTGGTGGGGTAGTAGGCCAGCAGCAGGACGGCGCTGTACTGGCCCAGCACCGCGGCGCCCAGGGTGCTGCCCACCACCAGGCGGTCGCCCTGCGAGCCCAGGAATAGCAGCAGGCCATTGAGGAACAGCGGCATGGCGAAGGCGGAGAAGCGGGCGACCTCGGCCCGGCCGAAGGCCCAGCGGTAGGGTCGGCGCGCGGTGACGTGCGAGACGATCACCAGGGTGATGGCGCGCAGGACCAGCCCGAAGATCACCGCGTTGTGGCTGTGGGTGAGAAAGGCGGCGGTGGCCGTCGCCAGCAGGCTGACGGTCTCGGACGTCAGGATGTCGAGGCTCTCGAGCCGGAAGTCCTGGGTGCGCTGGGCCCGCCGCAGGTCCAGGTGCACGAACCCCGCGATCAGCGGCGCGAGGCCGATGACGATCAGGGGCGTGCGCAGTTCGGGCTGGTGATACAGCGAGGCCAGGAGGCCGGAAAAGATCAGCAGGGCCGAGGCGATGAAGAGGCCGCGGGCCGCCAGCGCCAGCTGGACGACGCCCTGCAGCGTCGGGGAATCCCCGTCCGCGTCCTGCACGATGAAGCGGTCGCTGCCCGTGTCGCTGATGGAGTCGAAGAACTGGGCCGTCAGGATCAGCATGGCCGCCAGGCCCAACTCCTCCTGGCCCAGCACGCGCGCCAGGATGACATAGCGCAGCAGGGCCGAGACCTGTGCGACGAGGCTGGCGGCAAAGTAGGCCTTGCGGCCCTTCACGCGGCTCAAGCGGTCACCGTGAGCAGGGGGGATCGTCGCCGCCCGCCTTGCCGGCGCCAGCCGCCACGCGATTGCCGCAGCGGATCGTCCCGTCGCCCGTGGTGATCCGAGCGATGTACTGCGCGCCCGCCAGGGTGCGGACCTTGTTGTTGCGGACCAGGGAGTCCCGGCCTTCCGTCAGGGCGATTCCGTTGGGGAACGCCACTTCGACCTCGTTGTCTTCGATGGTGATCCGGTCGAAGCCGCCGTCGTTGACCCCGTCGCGGGTGTGGTTGAACAGGCTGATGCCCTGGGTGTGGCCGGTCGCATGGTTCTTGCGGATCATGACGTCCGCAGTCGGCGGCGACGTGGGCCGGGACCAGAGCTGGATGCAGTCGGGGTGCTCGGTGTCGCGCACGCGGGTGTCGCGGCAGCTGTTGCCCTCGATCACGCCCTGGCGGCTCTCGGCAACGTCGATGCCGTCCGAGCGCAGGCCGGCCAGCTCGTTGTCGGCGATGCGGAAGCCGGTCACGCGGCCCACGACGATCCCGACCTTGAGGCCCTGGAACGAGCCGCCGATGACGTTGATGTCGGAGCCGCCCACCACCTGGACGCCGTAGCCCTCGCCGAACGGGCCGTCCGCCGCGCCTGGGGGCGCGCCGGGGCCCGAGGCATGCACCTTTTCCACGGTGATGTGCTGGGACTCGTCGAAGCGCATCGCCGCGCCATAGGCCAACTTGCCGCTGTCCTTGGCGATGGGGGCGGGCACGGTGAAGGTTCCGCCGACGATGTGCAGGCCCGAGACGCCGCCGGCCCTGAAGCCGGCGATCGTGGCGCCGTCGGCCTGAATCGTGATCGCCGGTTCGAAGCTGCGCTTGCCCAGCTTCACGTCGTTGTAGACGCCGGGCTGCAAGACGATGGTGTCACCCGATTGGGCGCGGTCGAAGACTCTTTGCAACGTATCGGGAGTGGCGCGGAACTGGCGGACATCGCCTTTGGCCCGCGCCGAACAGCCGCCAGCCGCAGCTTCCACAAGCGCGAAGAGGACGAGCCAGCTGTGTCTTGGGCGCATGTCGGATTCCTGGCGTCGGGCGCTCGCGTAAGGAGCCAGCCCGAGGCGGTCTAGCAGACGCCCGTCGCCGGCCCAAGCCGCGTTGGCCCTACCAGAGCCAGCGCGTGCGGCCTGAGACGTTGATGTACAGGAAGTCGCGCTCGACGCCGCTGCTCTCGACCTGCGTCACCCCGTGATAGCTGTTGTTCTGGCAGGGGAAGAACACGCCCAGGTTCTCCCGCGGGCGCAGCTGGGCCACCTGGGCCACGTTCTCCGGGTGCGGGTGGCGCTCGTAGTTCTCGACCGGCTTCTTGTCGTTATGGGCGAAGATCTGCAGGTCGCCACCCTTCAGGCCGCGCTCCTCCGCGTCGCAGAAGTAGATGATGAGGGAGCAGAGCCGATTGGGGCGGTCGCAGTGCGGCTTCTTGGCGTAGCCGCTGGTGCTCTTGTGGATGTCCAACCGGGTGAAGAGCTCGACGGGCTTCTTGGCCTTGAAGGGGCCCGTGACCACATTGGCCACGGCCGCCACCTTGTCGCCCAAGGTCGCGGTCTCGGTCAGCAGCTCCCGCGGCTCGGCATAGTCGCTGTTCACGTGCGAGTCCCGCACGTCGACCCGCAGGCCGATGGTGTCAAGGTGGTCGGCGAACACGTCGCGGAACTTGTCGGCGAAGGCTTCGGAATTGATCCAGCCGGCGAACTCGCGCCAGGCCTCGGACCGCCGGGTCAGGGCGTCGAATGCCGGCTCACCCCGATAGATGTCGAAGCCGGCGCCGGTGCGGCTGCCCAGCCGGCCGTGAGCACCCCGCTGTTCCTCGAACACGTCCACGCTCGGGAAGTCCGCGCGCAACGCCTTGTAGAAGTCGGCCGGGAGGATGCCGTCCTTGATCACGTGCGGGAACGGCTGAGCGACGACATCTTCGCGAGTGATGGTTAGCATGCGTGCTCCTGAATCGGACCCGCCGGTCCGTCGACGATACAATTGCCCACTGCCAAGCCAGTACGGGCCACGGCCCGCGATGGACGAGCGGTTGGCGCGTTCGTCCGCAATATCCATGCCAGGGCGACCGTTTAAGGGTCGTTCACGCGAGGAAGACACTTCCCGCCGCAAGGCTCGACATCGAGACGCCCACCAGGACGACCTGGCCGGCCGACATGGTGATGACGGTGTCGGCGCCGACCTGGGCCATGGTGTAGGCGGTCCCCAGGTCCAGCTGCACCCGGTCCCCCTCCGCGACGCTGAAATCCAGCACCCGGTCGATCCCGGCGTCGCTGGAGGAGTGGAAGATGTCCGCCCCCGAGCCGCCGGCCATGGTGTCGTCGCCGCGGTCGCCGGACACGAAGTCCGCCCCCGCGCCGCCCATCAGGCTGTCGTTTCCCTGGCCGCCGCGGACGGTGTCGGCGCCGGTTCCGCCGTCCAGGGTGTCGTCGCCGAGGTTGCCATAGACCAGGTCGCCGCCGTCGTCGCCGGAGAGGACGTCGTTGTCCTTGCCGCCTACCACCCAATCGTCGCCAGGGCCCCCGGAGGCGGTGTCATTGCCCTGGTTGCCGTTGATGTCGTCGAAGCCGGCGCCGCCCAGGACGAGGTCGTCGCCTTCGCCGCCGCGCAGATAGTTGGCGCCTCCGGGATCGACGACGGTGTCGTTGCCGGCCTCGCCGAACAGCTGGTCGCCGCCATCGCCGCCGTCCACGAAGTCGTTCCCCGCCCCGGCATTGATCACGTCGTCGCCGGCGAAGCCGCGCAGCCGGTCGTCGAAGGCCGAGCCGAGGATCTGGTCCGGGCTGGCGAAGATCGCAGCCTTGGCGCTGGCGTTGTCGTCGGCCAGGACCCAGCCGCGGAACAGCGAGGCGGAGAGGGCGAGATTGGTGATCTCGTAGACCTGCAGCGGGCCAGGATCGACGATGATGATGGCGATCAGCCCGTCGGTGGCCGGACCGGTCGCGGCGAACTGGAAGCCGCCGCCGAAGAAGTCGGTGACGTGCCCGCCAAGGATCAGGCCCAGCGACGTGGGCGTCACGCCGAACTGGGCCGCGGTGGCCAGTGCTCCAAAGTCCAGCTGATCGAAGTCGACGCCGAACGCGCCGGCGGTGAAGTTCGCCATGCGTGGGCCCCCTTGTGCGCGATGTTAGCTCGCAGCGTGATCGACACAAGCCACGCCTGCGGCGATTACGCCCAACCTGCGACGTCCAGCGCGCCAGCGCGACCGTAGATGTGGACATAGCCGTCCGAATAGCGAAGGTTTGCGACCAGGGACGGACTTGAGACGTGGGGGGATTCAATGCGGCGCGGCGCCCTGCGCTGGCCAGGCGTCCTCGCGGCGGCCTTCGTCTTGGCGGCCTGCAGCGGCGCGCGCGTGGGCGGCGGGTCGAACAGCGCGCCCCCGACGGCGGCAGAGGCTGCCCGCTTTCTGAGCCAGACCAGCTACGGCGCCACCGACGAGGCCATCAGCCAGGTCCGCGCCAGCGGCTACTCCCAATGGATCGACCAGCAGATGGTCATGCCGCAACAGACGCACCTGGCGGACCTGACGGCGCTCAACAAGTCCTCGATCACCGCGACGGATGTCTACGGCACGGTCTGGCGCCAGGCGGTGACCGGGCCGGACCAGTTGCGCCAGCGGATGAAGCTGGCGCTCTCCGAAATCTTCGTGATCTCGATGACCGACAGCGGGGTCAGCGAAATCGGTGCGGGCGCCTACTACGACCTGCTCGGCGCCTACGCCTTCGCGAACTTCCGGACCTTGCTGGAACAGGTCACCCTCAACCCGCAGATGGGCAACTACCTGACCTGGCGCGCCAATCAGAAGGAGAATCCGGCCACGGGTCAGCACCCCGATGAGAACTTCGCCCGCGAGGTCATGCAGCTGATGACCATCGGGCTGTACCAACTCAACCTGGACGGCACGGTGAAGACCGACCCGTCGGGGCGGCCTCTGCCCACCTACACCGCCGACGACATCAGCGGCCTGGCCAAGGTGTTCACGGGCTACAGCTACTACTCGCCGAAGCCGACGGTCGTGACCTTCGGCGGCGGCAATCTACCGTCCGACGCCAAGTTCCGGGCGATGATCCCCTATCCGCAGTACCACTCCACCAGCGCGAAGAGCTTCCTTGGCGTCACTATTCCAGCGACCACGACACCCGATCCGGCTGGCGACCTTAAGATCGCCCTGGACACCCTGTTCAACCACCCGAATGTCGGTCCGTTCATCGGCAAGCAGCTGATCCAGCGACTGGTGACCAGCAACCCCAGCCCGGCCTACGTCGCCCGCGTGGCCGGCGTCTTCAACGACAATGGCAAGGGCGTGCGTGGCGACATGGCCGCGGTGGTGCGGGCCATCCTGCTGGATCCGGAGGCGCGCAGCAGCACGCTGGCGGCGGATCCCAACTACGGAAAGCTACGTGAGCCGCTGGTTCGGCTCGGCCACTGGGCGCGGGCGTTCAACGCCACCTCGGACAGCGGCGGATGGCTGATCCCCAGCACGAGCGGCAACACCTCCCTTGGGGAGTCCTTCCTGACCGCCCCGTCTGTCTTCAACTTCTACCGGCCCGGCTATTCCCCACCGACGGCGCGGCTGGGCGGACAGGCCCTGCTGGCCCCTGAGTTCCAGATCGTCGATGAGGTGACCACCGCCGGCTACCTGAACACCATGCAGACCGCCATCGATCAGGGCATCGGCACGGGCAAGGACGTCCACAGCGCGTACGCCGCGGAGACCGCCCTCGCCAGCGACCCCAACGCCCTGGCCGACCGCATGAGCCTGCTGCTGCTGAACGGCCAGATGTCGGCGGGCTTGCGGGGGCGGCTGGTGGAGGCGGTGGGATCGATCAGCGTGCCGTCCTCCGGCAGCCAGGCGACGATCAACACCGCCCTCCTCAACCGCGCCAAGCTGGCGGTCTTCATGACCATGGCCTCGCCCGAATACCTGGTGCAGCGATGAGCGCGGCCATGGACCGTCGGCGCCTGCTGCGCCTGGGCGGGGCCCTGGGCGGGCTGGGCGTGGCCGCGCCCTTCGCCCTGCAACTCGCGGCGGCCGGCGCGGCGGCCGGGCAATCGGCGCCCGACTACAAGGCCCTGGTCTGCATCTTCCTGGTGGGCGGCAACGACGCGCACAACACGGTGCTCGCCACCGACGCCGACAGCTGGGGGCGCTACTTCACCGAGCGCAACTCGGGGGACGACCCCATCGCCCTGATGCCTGCGGGCGAGGCTCCGGTTGCGCCGGGCCAGGTGAGCGCCATCACCGGCCGGGTGTCCGACGCCGGCTCGCCCGAGGCCTGGGGCGGGGTGCTGCCGATCACGCCGGCCACAGCCCAGGCCGTCCCGGAGGGCACCAATGCGACCGCGCGGGCCTTCGCCCTGCACCCGTTCATGGCCCCGATGCAGGGCCTGTTTCAGCAGGGCCGCCTGGCGGTGCTGGCCAATGTGGGCACGCTGATCGAGCCCACCACCAAGGGGCAATACCAGGCCCGCTCGGTGGCTATCCCGGCCAGCCTGTTCTCGCACAACGACCAGCAGTCCACCTGGCAGGCGCTGTCGATCGAGGGCGCGCGCACCGGCTGGGGCGGCCGGTTCGCAGACCTGATGGCCTCGGCCAATGGGGCCAACAGCCTGTTCACCGCGGTTTCGGCGGCCGGCAACACGGTGTTCCTGTCGGGCCAGAGCGTGGTGCAGTACCAGCTCACCAACAACGCCCTGCCCGCGGTGGCGGTGAGCGGCGTCCAGGGCTCGAGCCTGTTCGGCTCCTCTCTGGGGCCGTCGCGACTGCGGGCCACCATCACGGACACCGGCCTAGCCAGCAGCTTCGCCGCCGACTACGCCGCGGTGACCGCCCGCTCGCTCTCCGCCTCGTCCACGATCAACAGCGCGTTCGGCCAGGGGATCGTCACCGCCGTTCCCGGCGCCAGCGCCTTCGTGAACCCGCTCACGGGCCGTACCGAATCCAACAGCCTGGCCCAGCAGCTGCAGACCGTGGCGCGGATGGTCGCCGCCAGCTCGGGGCTGGGCCTCTCGCGCCAGGTGTTCTTTGTCGCCCTGGGCGGCTGGGACACCCACAACACCCAGAACGCGGTGCAACCGGTCCTGTTGGCCAAGGTGGCGCACGCGCTCGCCTATTTCGACGGCGCCCTGTCCAATATCGGTGGGCTGGATCGGCGGGCCCAGGTCACCACCTTCACCGCCTCGGACTTCGGCCGCAGCTTCACCACCAACGGCGACGGCACCGACCACGCCTGGGGCGCGCACCACTTCATCATGGGCGGGGCCGTGCGCGGCGGCGACATCTATGGGCAGTATCCGACCCTGGGCGTCGACGTGAACGGCTTCAACAATCCGGACAACGTGGCCGGCGCGTTGATCCCGACCACCTCGGTGGACCAGTATGGCGCCACGCTGGGACGCTGGTTCGGGGTGTCCGACAGCGACATCGATGTGATCTTCCCGCGCCTCCGCAACTTCCGCACGCGCTACCTGGGATTTGTCTAGAGCCTGTCCCGCTTTGATGGAACCATCAAAGCGGGAGGAACAGGCTCGCCACTTTTTAGTCGACGAGCACGATTCAGACTTTTGTCGATTCCGACAAAAGTCATCGTGCTCTAGGGCTGACTCAGCCCTGCGGCTTGGGCGTAAAGCCCGGCATCAAGGCCTTCCAGGCCGTGCGCACCGGCTCCAGCCGGGGTTCGACGGCCTCGGTGAGCGGATGGCGCTTCTCGAAGGCCATGCCGGCCAGGTCGCCCCGGCGCCACTTCAGCACCACCTCGAAGGCGACGCCGTCCGAAAGATGCATGAGCAGGAAGCGCGGCGGCAGCTTGACCAGCTGCGACAGCTCGATCTTGGCGCCGCTGGCGCTCATGTCGCGGATCACGCAGTCGGCCCACAGGCCCAGCTTGTCGCCGAACATCACCCGACCCGCCGCGCGGACGGGCGTGCGCGGTTCTCCGCGGCGCTCGGCATATGCTGGCATGGGGCGTGTCATCCAGTCAGTCTAATTCAGACTGATTGATGGGAAGTTGGCGGCGGCGAATTTGCGGCCGGGCGCGTCCCTGTGCGCTAACGCCGCTGGAAGACCACTTCGCTGACCCGCCGCGCGCCGGCCGTGCGGTCCAGCTGGACCACCACGTCGATGACCTTGCCGACATAGGTCTGGACCTTGTCCCAGCCCAGGTCGACGCCCGAGGTGAGGGCCAGGAGGGCGATCTGGTCCAGGGCGCCGGCGGGGCTGTCGGCGTGGACCGTGGTCAGCGAGCCCGGGTGCCCGCTGTTGACCGCGCGCAGGAAGGCGAAGGCCTCCTTGCCGCGCAGCTCGCCCAGCAGGATGCGGTCGGGGCGCAGGCGCAGGGCGGCGGCCAGCAGCATGTCGGCGTCGACGCGCGCCTCGCCCAATTCGCCGCGCACGGCCACCAGGCCGACGCTGTTGGGGTGGTCCAGCCGCACCTCGGGGGCGTCCTCGATCACCACCAGGCGCTCGCTGCGGTCGATCTCCTTGACCAGGGCGTTCAGGAGGGTGGTCTTGCCGCTGCCGGTGCCGCCGGAGATCACGATGGTCTTGCGGCGGCGCACCGCGGCCTTGAGGAACCCGGCCAGGTCGTCGGCGGCCAGCAGGGCCTCGAGTTCGACGTCCGCTTCGCTGTCGCGGGCCGGGTCGGTGCGGCCGGCGGCGTCGAACAGGCCGTCCCGGGCCAGGTCGCCCACCGACAGGTCCGAGATCAGGTGCTTGCGCACCGCCAGCGCCAGTCCGCCGCGGGTGGCGGGCGGCGCGACGATCTGCACCCGCGCCCCGTCGGGCAGGGTGGCGGAGAGCAGGGGTTGCTCTCGGTTCACGCCCTGGTGGCTGGCGGCGGCGATCTGGCGCGCCAGGCGCTGCAGGGCCGTTTCGTCCAGTTCGTCGGCCGGCTCGCGGCACATGGCGCCGCCGGTGGTCTCGACCCAGACCTCGCCGGGCCGGTTCACCAGCACGTCGGTGACGTCCGGGCGCGACAGCCAGGGCGCGAGGGGTGCGAGGTAGGCCGAAAGGTAGACGTTGGCCGTCATCGGGGTCGCGGGCTCAGCGCACCACGCCGCCGAAGTCCAGGTCGCGGGCCACGAACACCTGCACCGGCACGCCCTGGGCGACCTTGATGGTCTCGGGGATGTCGATCTGCTTCTGCAGGGCGATGGCGGCGACCTGGTTGGCCTGGGTGGGCGAGGCGATGACCAGGGTGGTGTTGTCGTGGCTGTTGTTGGCGGCGGCGGTCAGGCCGGCGTTGATCACCGACAGCAGGATCGCCGCGCCGAAGCGGCGGAAGAAGTGGTCGTCGACCTCGCCGTCCAGGCCGCCCCGGCCCAGGCGGTCGGTGGCGGGCGAGCCCACGTCGATGCTGACGCCGGTGGGGCTGATGATGCGGCTCCAGACCACGAAGGCGCGGGTCTGGCCCACCGCGGCGGCGGATTTGTACTGGCCCACCAGCTTGGAGCCGCGCGGGATCAGCACCCGGCTGCCGTCGAAGCTGCGCACGTCGCGGCTGACCACGGCGCGGACCGAGCCCGGCAGGTCGGAGTTGATGGCCGTCTCCAGGGTGGCGGCGATGACCGAGCCCTGCGGCACCGTGCGGCCCAGGTCGTGCATCTGGACGGCGTGGGCGGTGTCGGCGTTGCTGCCGACCACGCGGGCGGCGAAGCGCTCGTCTGCAGACTGGCGAACCTCATTGGCGGCCGGGCCCGGCGCGACGCCTGGGGCAGCGGCCTGGGCGAGCTGGGTGGGGGCGGCCTCCGGCGCGCCGGAGAAGTCGACCACCATGGCGGGCGCGCGCCAGTGGGCCTCGGAGGGATCGGGGGACTCCGCGACCGCCGGCTGGACCATCGGCGCGGCCGGGGCCATCGCCGGTGCGGGCGCCTGGGCGGCCATCACGGGCGGTGCGGGCGCCGGCGCGCGCACCGGGGCGGGGGGCGCGGTCTGGGCGTGGGCCTGGCGGCTGGAGGACAGGCCGTTGAACACCATCAGGCCGAGGACCCCGGCGCCGACCAGCCCGGCCCAGACGGTCACCGGGGAGGAGGGGGCCTGCACCCGCGGACGGGTCTTGTCGCGGGCGAACACGGGGCTCAGCCCACCGGCCGGCTGCGGCGGGGAGGCGCGGGGATCGTCAGGTGTCATCGCCGCCACCATGGGTCCTTCTTGCGTTCCGGCAGCGCCGTGGCCTGGGTGACCAGGAAGCCGTCGTTGAAGATGCGCGTCACCTCGCTGCCGCGGCGCAGGACGAAGGCGCGGGCCACGCGGTCGACCACCACATAGCCCTGGTACTGGCGCGTGTTGACCACCGCCTCGCCGCCGTCGGGGTCGACGGCGTAGATCGCCGGCATGTCCTCGTCGGCCCGGAAGGCGAAATAGGTGTCCTGGCCGTCGTCGAACACCTTGGCGGGCACGGTGTGGGCCGAGCCCTGGTAGGAGTAGGCGGCGTTGCGCTCCACCGGCGGGGGCGGCGGCGGCGGGGGCGCGACCACCGCCATGGCCGGCTCGGCATAGAGGAAGCGCACGCTGAACGGGGTGGCCCTGCCCCGCGGCTTGCCCAGCACGCTGAGCTGGAAGTTGTAGCGGCGCAGGTTGGTGACCACCGTCATGTTGGTGTCGGGGCGCTTGGACATCGGCTTCAGGAACAGCAGGTTGGCGCGCCGGTTGGGCGTCACCTGCCAGCCCAGGGAGTCGCCGATGGCGACGTTCTCGATGCGCTCGGCGGGGTCGAACTCGACGGAGAGCTGATAGCCCAGCACCCCATGCAGCTCGACCACCTCGGCCGGGTCGTACTCGACCACGTGGATGCGCGGATCGCCGGGCCCGGGCCGGGGGACGACGGCGGAGGCGGGCGCGGCGAGGAGGGCGAGGGCCGTGGCGACCGGGGCGGCGAGGAGGGCGGCGCGGCGGATCATC
>Ga0136846_1227858_pt1 | contig 39435 bp, 21 predicted proteins | sample HopSoiMetagenom2_FD_96841 | JGI IMG/M metagenome (GOLD analysis project Ga0136846, IMG submission 96841) | Grasslands soil microbial communities from Hopland, California, USA - 2 Assembly 2016 (version 4) | ecosystem: Environmental > Terrestrial > Soil > Grasslands | place: USA: Hopland...
TCGGATACCGCCATACAATTACAACCTATCTTTGCTCAATGGGTACAAAATATCCATGCTACTGCGCCTGGCGTAACAGCTCCTGGTGCAACAACAAGTACTAGCTTAACGTGGGGAGGTGGCGAGTTAGTAGCAGTAGGCGGCAAAGTGGCTTTGTTACCTATTCCATTAGGAACTGCGGATTTTTTAGTCCATCACATTCATGCATTTACCATCCATGTGACTGTATTAATACTTTTGAAAGGTGTTTTATTTGCTCGCAGTTCCCGTTTGATACCCGATAAAGCAAATCTAGGTTTTCGCTTTCCTTGCGATGGGCCTGGGCGAGGGGGAACATGCCAAGTATCCGCCTGGGATCATGTTTTCTTAGGTTTATTCTGGATGTACAATGCAATTTCGGTAGTCATTTTCCATTTCAGTTGGAAAATGCAGTCGGATGTTTGGGGTACTATCAGTGATCAAGGGATGGTAACTCATATTACAGGGGGAAACTTTGCACAGAGTTCCATTACGATTAATGGGTGGCTTCGAGATTTCTTGTGGGCACAGGCATCGCAAGTCATTCAGTCTTATGGTTCCTCATTATCTGCATATGGTCTTTTTTTCTTAGGTGCTCATTTTGTCTGGGCCTTCAGTTTAATGTTTTTATTCAGCGGCCGTGGTTATTGGCAAGAACTCATTGAATCTATCGTTTGGGCTCATAACAAATTAAAAGTTGCTCCTGCTACTCAGCCTAGAGCCTTGAGCATTATACAAGGACGTGCTGTAGGAGTAACCCATTACCTTCTGGGTGGAATTGCCACAACATGGGCATTCTTCTTAGCGAGAATTATTGCAGTAGGATAGTGGCTAGGAGGATTTGAAAGGCATTATGGAATTAAGATTTCCCAGGTTTAGCCAAGGCTTAGCTCAGGACCCCACTACTCGTCGTATTTGGTTTGGTATTGCTACCGCACATGATTTCGAAAGTCATGATGATATTACTGAAGAACGTCTTTATCAGAACATTTTTGCTTCTCACTTTGGGCAGTTAGCAATAATCTTTCTATGGACGTCCGGAAATTTGTTTCATGTAGCTTGGCAAGGAAATTTTGAATCATGGATACAGGATCCTTTACACGTAAGACCTATTGCTCATGCGATTTGGGATCCTCATTTTGGTCAACCCGCTGTGGAAGCCTTTACTCGAGGAGGTGCTGCTGGTCCAGTTAATATCGCCTATTCTGGAGTTTATCAGTGGTGGTATACAATAGGATTACGTACCAATGAGGATCTTTACACTGGAGCTCTTTTTCTATTATTTCTTTCTACGCTGTCCTTAGTAGCGGGTTGGTTACATCTACAACCCAAATGGAAACCAAGCCTTTCGTGGTTCAAAAACGCAGAATCTCGTCTCAATCATCATTTGTCAGGACTTTTCGGGGTAAGTTCTTTGGCTTGGACAGGGCATTTAGTGCATGTTGCTATTCCCGCATCCAGAGGGGAGTACGTTAGATGGAATAATTTCTTAGATGTATTACCGTATCCCCAGGGTTTGGGGCCCCTTTTAACGGGTCAGTGGAATCTTTATGCCCAAAACCCTGATTCGAGTAATCATTTATTTGGTACCGCTCAAGGAGCGGGAACTGCCATTCTAACTCTTCTTGGGGGATTCCATCCACAAACACAAAGTTTGTGGCTGACCGATATTGCTCACCACCATTTAGCTATTGCATTTATTTTTCTCATTGCCGGTCACATGTATCGAACTAACTTCGGAATTGGGCACAGTATCAAAGATCTTTTAGAAGCGCATACTCCTCCGGGGGGTCGATTAGGGCGTGGGCATAAGGGCCTTTACGACACAATCAATAATTCGATTCATTTTCAATTAGGTCTTGCTCTAGCTTCTTTAGGGGTTATTACTTCCTTAGTAGCTCAACATATGTACTCTTTACCTGCTTATGCATTTATAGCACAAGACTTTACTACTCAAGCTGCTTTATATACTCATCACCAATATATTGCAGGGTTCATTATGACAGGGGCTTTTGCTCATGGAGCTATTTTTTTCATTAGGGATTACAATCCGGAACAGAATGAGGATAATGTATTGGCAAGAATGTTAGATCATAAAGAAGCTATTATATCTCATTTAAGTTGGGCTAGCCTCTTTCTAGGATTCCATACCTTGGGCCTTTATGTTCATAACGACGTCATGCTTGCTTTTGGTACTCCAGAAAAGCAAATCTTGATCGAACCTATATTCGCCCAATGGATACAATCTGCTCATGGCAAGACGACGTATGGGTTCGATATACTCTTATCTTCAACGAATGGCCCCGCTTTCAATGCAGGTCGAAGCCTATGGTTGCCGGGGTGGTTGAATGCTGTTAATGAGAATAGTAATTCGCTTTTCTTAACAATAGGACCTGGGGATTTCTTGGTTCATCATGCTATTGCTCTAGGTTTGCATACAACTACATTGATTTTAGTAAAGGGCGCTTTAGATGCACGCGGTTCCAAATTAATGCCGGATAAAAAGGATTTTGGGTATAGTTTTCCTTGTGACGGCCCAGGGCGCGGTGGTACTTGTGATATTTCTGCTTGGGACGCCTTTTATTTGGCAGTTTTTTGGATGTTAAATACCATTGGATGGGTTACTTTTTATTGGCATTGGAAACATATCACATTATGGCAGGGCAACGTTTCACAATTTAATGAATCCTCCACTTATTTGATGGGATGGTTAAGAGATTACCTATGGTTAAACTCTTCACAACTTATCAATGGATATAATCCTTTTGGGATGAATAGTTTATCGGTATGGGCGTGGATGTTCTTATTTGGACATCTTGTTTGGGCTACTGGATTTATGTTCTTAATTTCCTGGCGTGGATATTGGCAGGAATTAATTGAGACTTTAGCATGGGCTCATGAACGTACACCTTTAGCTAATTTAATTCGCTGGAGAGATAAGCCCGTGGCTCTTTCCATTGTGCAAGCAAGATTGGTTGGATTAGCTCACTTTTCCGTGGGTTATATATTCACTTATGCAGCTTTCTTGATTGCCTCAACATCAGGTAAGTTTGGTTAATTTAGTTGGTTTTTTTTTGTACTGTTACTGTATTCGCACCTAGTTCATTACTCTTGATAGATAGGGAGGATCCACCTTCTTAGATTTCTTTTTCTATTTATTTTTCCATCTAGGATTAGAACCATATACTTGGTAATAATAGAAACGGCACATTATGGCAAAAAAAAGTTTGATTCAGAGGGAGAAGAAGCGGCAGAAATTAGAACAGAAATATCATTTGATTCGTCAATCTTTAAAAAAAAAGATAAGAAGCAAAGTTTCTCCCTTGAGTTTGAGTGAAAAAACGAAAATGCGAGAAAAATTGCAATCCCTACCACGTAATAGTGCACCCACACGTCTTCATCGACGCTGTTTTTTGACCGGAAGACCTAGAGCTAACTACCGAGACTTTGGGCTATCCGGGCACGTACTTCGAGAAATGGTTTATGAATGTTTGTTACCGGGTGCAACAAGATCCAGTTGGTAAGGATAAAATACCCTTTCGTATTTGTATGGATTTCTGGAATTGATGATCGTAGAAGAGCCCTCTTTACCATTCTCTATAAATGGACTATTCTATTTGTATAGATATGGTAGAGGGGCGTATCCAACCCTCTTTTATCCACTAGTTCCCCCTCTTTAGTTTAAGAGGGTAGAGCAGCTTGGTAGCTCACAAGGCTCATACCCTTGGGGTTGCAGGTTCGATTCCCACTACCCATCCCATACTCCTTCTTTTTGTATATGGATTTTTTTCTTTCCTAAAAGGGTTTCGGTTTAACCGTTTTTTCTCGGAACAAGAAACTAGATAAAAGAAGGAATAAAATATTAATAAAAAGCGTCCATTGTCTAATGGATAGGACAGAGGTCTTCTAAACCTTTGGTATAGGTTCAAATCCTATTGGACGCAATCTTATTTCTATCTATTCTTTAAATAACTATACTAAAAACTAAGAAAACTTGTTTGCATGATTCAAATGATCAAATGAAAAATCTTTCTCAACGATTCTTCTTCTATTAACAAAAGTAGACGTGCAAAATTTATGTTTGCTGCTGAAGAGAAAACCGTTCTAGCTGTTCCTGAATAGCTTCCTTCAAAAGGATTTCCGCTTGCTCGGTGAATGTCTTGCTAGAAGATAGAATTTCTTGGAATTGAGGTTTAGTATCTTTTAGGTGTTTACGTAACTCATCCAGAAATTTATTTACCTGTTCAATCTCTAACGAATCAAGATATCCTCTCGTTCCGGTATAAATAGTAGCTATCTGCTCTTCCACTGGGAGAGGGTTTGCCTGGGATTGTTTAAGCAATTCCCTTAATCGTCGACCCCTTGCCAATTGATTCTGACTTGTTTTATCGAGAGCAGAGGCGAATTGTGCAAAGGCTTGTAACTCTGCGAATTGAGCTAGTTCCAATTTTGATTTGCCAGCTACTTGTTTCATGGCTTTAATTTGAGCCGCGGATCCTACTCTGGAAACAGAAATACCCACATTAATAGCAGGTCGAATTCCGGCATTGAATAGATCTGCAGATAAGAATATTTGTCCATCTGTAATAGAGATTACATTAGTAGGAATATAGGCAGAAACGTCTCCAGATTGAGTCTCGACTATTGGTAAAGCGGTCATACTTCCTTCGCCTAAAAGAGAATTTAATTTAGCGGCTCTTTCTAAAAGGCGTGAATGCAAATAAAAAACATCCCCTGGATAAGCTTCACGGCCGGGGGGTCTTCTTAATAGAAGGGACATTTGGCGATAAGCTTGCGCCTGTTTGGAGAGATCATCATAAATTATTAAAGTATGTCGTTCGCGGTACATAAAATACTCAGCCAGGGCTGCTCCCGTATAAGGAGCGAGGTATTGTAATGTAGCAGGCGAGTCCGCCATTTCAGCTACTACAATAGTGTATTCCATGGCCCCCTCCTCATGGAAAGTAGTTACTACTTGAGCCACGGAGGATGCTCTTTGACCGATAGCTACATAAACACATATTACATTTTGTCCTTTTTGATTGAGAATTGTATCTGTGGCTACTGCTGTTTTGCCAGTCTGTCTGTCCCCAATAATTAACTCTCGCTGACCGCGCCCTATAGGGATCATCGAATCGATAGCAATAAGCCCTGTTTGAAGAGGTTCATATACGGAACGCCTGGAAATTATACTTGGAGCAGGAGATTCAATTAAGCGAGATTCCGAAGCTATAATTTCGCCTTTCCCATCAATAGGTTTAGCCAGAGCATTTATAACACGACCCAAGTAAGCCTCACTCACGGGTATCTGAGCAATTCTTCCTGTTGCTTTTACAAAACTTCCCTCTTGTATCATCAACCCATCGCCCATTAATACAATCCCAACATTTTTGGATTCCAAATTCAGAGCAATACCCCTAGTGCCTTCTGCAAATTCGACTAATTCACCTGACATTATTTCACCAAGACCTATAATACGAGCAATCCCATCCCCCACTTGAACTACGCGACCAATATTCTCAATCCCTACTTTCCTATTATATTGTTCAATACGTTCGCGGAGAATTTTATGAATTTCGTCAACTCGAAGGGTTGCCATTAGCGTTTCTTGACTCTTTTTTCGGAAGCTGGGGGAAAAATAATGCCTAAATTCTAAACGAAAGTAGAAGTTCAAGGCCTAATTAATTTAATTATCTATTCCATTCCATGGACCCAAGAATGCCAATATTAGCACGAATCGTACGGAAATGTAACTCGGTATTCAAACAACTATTCAGAGTTCCTAGAGCTCCTTGTACGGCCTGTTGGAAAACCCGTTGTCGGACCTGATTCATTGCCCTTTGTTTTTCAAAATAAAGGGTTTCATTTTTAGACTTTTCTAATTGTTCCAAACTAATAGAAGTAGCATTAATCAAATTTTCTTTTTCTCGTTCTATCTCAGAGTATCCATTCATTCGATACTCATCCGCTTCTAGTTCGACTTTCTGTAATCGAACCCGAGCTTTTGCGAGTTGCTCAATGGTCCCTCTACGCAATTCTTCCGAATTTCGAATAGTACTCAAGATCCTCTGTTTTCGATTATCTAATAAATCTTTTAATGAAAGTAGATTATCTTGCTATTAAGTTTACAACTTTTATGATCTCTTCCCGAACCAAACATGAACCTTTCGATTCATTTGGCTCTCACGCTCTTTTTTTCTTTATTTTGCTTTTGCTATTTCCATATCCTTTTTTGTTAAGTAATGAGCCTATCCTCTATTTTCTCTTTTCTGTTTATATTTCAATATACCGAAACCCATATAAGACTAGATAAATATTAAGAGGACTCTTCTTCCTAGATAAAAATCTATCATGGTCAGCAAAGTTGTTTCTTTATTTCTATTTGCCCTTTAGTTAATAATTTCAATTTCATTAAGAAAAACTAACCAAATAAATGGAAAATGAAAATTAATAGAATTTTTTTTCTTCAAATCCAAAAAATTTCTCTTTTTTTATAGATAGGTCGTCGATTCGGCATTGGATAAAAAAGGGCAGGGTGCTCCTTTTTCTAGTAAATAGTTCAAACCATTTTATCGATATGAGTGTTCTATATCAGATAAATTCTACATTAGTCATTTCCCATTTAAAGCATTTAGGTACTAATACTAATATAGTTGTAGAAAGAGTACCTCTTTTTGCCTGGACTTCAAGCAGTTTAGCTTTAACCGTGTTAATAGTCTCACATTATTGGTTTATAGAGAATCAAAGTTGATTTACCAATGAGTCGCGAAATGCTATGGTTCTTCCATATGATTTCTGAATTTATTCAGAAGTAATTCGTCGAGATCGTGCACCCTTTTCTTATTTATCCGAAAAATACTAAAAAATATTCTAAAGTGCAGCCGGATAGATCCAATCTATTCTTGAAATAGACAACTCGCACACACTCCCTTTCCAAAAAAAATCAAAACACCAACCACTACAGTTAGATTTATTAGATTTGTTGCTAAAATATCGGTATTAAGCCCGAAACTGCCAGCGGATGGCCAGTGAGCTAAAAAAACGAAAGAATGGGTTACATTTTTCATATGCTCTCCTCTTATAGATAGGACAAACAAAGAACAAAGTTTTTCGATCACTTACTTCGCTCGCCGTTTTTTGATCGGTTTTTTTAATGCAAATAGATTCAATCTAGTAATTTCTTTTAGATTAAGTCTTAGGTCTTCTTTGACCTGTGAAAGACCTCCTTTGTTGAAATGTTCTGTTCCCAAAATTCCTAAAATAAAAGGAAAAAAACTTTCCACTTTCCTAAACTAAGGACGGGAAGGAAGAAGGGGAGCATATCTTCTAAATTAATCATACTCAACTCAGCCCTTCCTGGGGTGGGATATTGTCTGTCCCGATAAATAGCTAATTCCAGCAGTAATAAATAGGAGTAAATAAAATAAAGTAAAGTATTGATATAATTGGAATTGCAGAAGCAAATACCCATTTAACTAAAAAAAGAAAAAAGGTATCTAATCGAAAGAGCTTATTTTATTTGTTAGGATTAAACAAAAGGGTTCGCAAATAAAAGCGCTAGTGCCACAACTAGTCCATAAATTGTTAAAGCTTCCATAAAAGCTAGACTAAGCAATAAAGTGCCTCGTATTTTACCTTCTGCTTCTGGCTGTCTCGCAATACCTTCTACAGCTTGTCCTGCAGCAGTACCTTGACCAACTCCAGGCCCAATAGAAGCAAGCCCTACGGCCAATCCAGCAGCAATAACAGAAGCAGCAGCAATTAGTGGATTCATGGTGAGTTCCTCGTGTCAAAAAAAAAAATGGTTAAGGATACAATCAACCAAGAAATTCTTACTTCTAAGCTCTATCTCTATTGAGGAGAAGTAACTAAAAAAGTACAAATTGAAATTATAATGTAAATTGTCCGAACTACATAGAAGGGAATTCCATATCTCGGATTAGATAATGAATCTAACCTAGGAATATATAATACCCTATATACATTTGTTTCTTCTATTTTGTTTGCGTATTTTCTCATTTTCTATTGAATTGGATTCTAAAATCATTGCTTAACGCAGAAAACCGTATAAAAGGTGACTCCACTCCACTTCTAGACATTAAGGATATATAGTATAGATCCAGTCTGACTCCACCCTCCCTCTTTACTGCATCTATACTTTGGCAATTCCATAATATAGTTATAGTCTATTTTCTCTCCTACAACTCTAGGTTGTATATTCATACGCATTTCTAACTATTTTTTTTGCAACCAAGCGGATTATCTGGAACCACGCATGAATTGAGCTAAGCTGAAAAAAAAAAATACTATTTCCAAAACTAGTCAATTCAATGATGACCCTCCATGGATTCACCTATATAGGCTGCGGCTAATGTTGCAAAAATAAGAGCTTGAATACCGCTTGTAAATAATCCAAGAAACATGACAGGTATAGGGACTACTAAGGGGACTAAAGAAACAAGAACAACAACGACTAATTCATCCGCTAATATATTCCCGAAAAGTCGAAAGCTAAGCGATAATGGTTTTGTGAAATCCTCTAGGATGTTAATTGGTAAAAGGATTGGGGTTGGTTTAATATATTTCTCGAAATAGCTCAATCCTTTTTTGCTAAGACCCGCATAAAAATATGCTGCTGACGTGAGTAAAGCTAAAGCAACAGTAGTATTTATATCATTCGTGGGCGCTGCTAATTCCCCATGGGGTAACTCTATAATTTTCCAAGGTAAAAGAGCACCCGACCAATTCGAAACAAAAATAAAAAGGAACATAGTCCCAATAAAGGGAACCCAGGGACCATATTCTTCTCCAATCTGAGTTTTGCTCAAGTCTCGAATAAACTCAAGGACATATTCAAAGAAATTCTGACCGTCGGTCGGGATGGTTTGTGGATTCCGAACAGCTATGACAACTGAACCTAACAAGATAGTAATTACGACCCAAGAAGTGATGAGTACTTGGGCATGAATTTGGAAACCTCCTATTTGCCAATAGAAGTGTTGGCCTACTTCTACACCCGATATATCGTATAACCCCTTGAGTGTTTTAATGGAACAAGGTATAATATTCATATTGTCCTCTGATAAAAATTGAACTTCAAAAAAGGAATTCTTTTGATTCAACCATCTCTTTCTCAACTCAGCAACTTGAAGTATTAATCTTATATTTAGGATACCAAGAAAGCACATCAGATCATAATATATATCAATACCCTCTAATATATATCAATATTCCCCTTCTTTTTTCTATGCAAAACGAAAAAGAATAGTAAGTGATTCCATAAATCTACGCAGTTGCCCAAGAATTCACTATTCTTCTTAATCAACGATTTCTTATATAGACAGAACGCCCTTCACAAATTGCAAATACTAATTTGTTAAGAATCAATCGAATTGAAGTCATAGTGTCGTCGTTGGCTGGAATCGATATATTCGCGAGATCCGGGTCGCAATTTGTATCGACTAAAGAAATAGTAGGAATCCCCAAAATGGCACACTCCCGAAGAGCTATATACTCTTTTTGCTGATCGAGGACGATCACAATGTCTGGCAATCTCGTCATATATTTGATCCCGCCGAGATATCTTTGCAAAGTGGATAATTTTCTCTTCAAGATTGCCACATCTCTTTTTGGGAGATGTTGGAATTTTCCCATTTTTTCTTCTGCTCTTAAATCTCTAAATTGAGAAAGTCTAGTTTTCGTAATCGACCAATTAGTTAACATACCACTGAACCACTTTTTATTAACATAATGACAACGAGCCCTTATTGCAGCTGATGCTACTAAATCCGTTGCTCTTTTTTTTGTGCCAACAATTAAGAAACTTTTTCCCTGACTTGCTGCATCAAAAACTAAATCACAACCTTCTGATAAAAAACGAGCCGTTCTAGCGAGATTTATAATATGAGTACCTTTACGCTTTGCCGAAATGTAAGGGGCCATTTTAGGATTCCATTTCTTAATACCATGACCAAAATGAACTCCTGCTTCTATCATCTCTTTCAAATTGATGTTCCAATATCTTCTTGTCATTTTTTCCACACTTCCTTTTGATTGTTTCTTTTTTTTTCATCCTACCATTCCATTACGGAATTTTATTCTTTTTGAAGATTAAGAAAGATCCGAAATAGCTTGAAATAAATAATAATTGTTCCGAAGGAACCTTCCCTTCTACTGAGAGTTGGCCATTGATACATTGTATAAACATAACCTTAAATGTATTAACCGACTTCTTTTACTTATTTTAAAATTTTAAATAAAAATATAAAATTTGACCTCTTAGTGTTCTAAAGTTCAAAAGTCTAGTAAAGTAAAAAAATCTGCTTTATGTATCCTTAAATCGTATAAATGGGGGTAAATGGGGGTTCTGATGTCTCATAGAAATTGTTTGTTACGTCAGAATCTGAAGAAACTAATTCTGTATGGAGAAATAAAAAATCTCTCATTTCCGACGCGAATAGATTTTGTTTTTGAATTTCGAAATAAAGGTTCTTGTCTTGTGGGGAACGATGCACAAATTTTAGGAATCCGGTACCAACAGGTATAATCCCCCCCAGAACTACGTTTTCTTTCAACCCTTTCAACCAATCAATACGACCTCGTAGGGCAGCTTTTGCTAAAACTCGAGCAGTTTCTTGAAAACTTGCTTCAGATATGAAACTTTGGGTATTCAGGGAAGCCCTTGTTATTCCCAATAAGATTGCCCGATAATAGATCGATTCATCCAAAGCTCGCCCTGCTCGTTCCGCTCGCAATAGTCCGATTAATTCCCCAGGTGAAAAAACATTAGACATTCCATCTTCAGAAACCCGCACTTTTGATGTTACTTGGCGTATAATAATCTCTATATGTCTATTATGAATTTGTACCCCTTGGGATCGATAAACCTTTTGGATTTTATTAACCAAAGAGATACGACTTTGGGCTATGGTTAGCTCAGCTCCAATCAAGAATCCCCATGGGACCCCAAGAATTCTTGGTATACGCTCATTCCAATCCTCAATTCTCCTTTCGAGATTCGGGGATAATGAATCAATTGAACGCGCTTCAAAGATTTGTTCCACTTTTGGAAGACCTTGCGTTATGTCACTAGATCTCGATTTTTCATATATAAACGTAACTAACCTATCCCCCTTGTAAAGGATTTCTCCATAATGACCATTAACAGTTGCTCCTGTAGTGGCCAAATAAGGTTTAGCTGCTCTTATAACAAAGGAATCCATATTAACAATGAAAATTTGACCAGATTTTTTTATGTGCGATTTAAATAGACATGCATTTTCACAAATAAATTGTCCAAGGTGAATTATTGCTGATGTCTCTTCCCAAGAATCATGATGGGCAAAGCGACAATTCAAAAGTAATGGATCCAACATTATGTTACTATCGAAATTAGAAATCCTTTTATTTTCATCTATTAAAGAGTATTTAAGTCCTTGAAGTACTTGGAAGGTTTGTTTCAAATTGGCAAGGAACAAATATTTTTTTAACAGGATCTTATTATACGTTAGTAAATAGTAAGATGAAGAAAAATTCGATATACTAGGTACAATAACGCCTAAGGGCCCAAAAATTTCTTGAATAGGAATTCTAGGATTCAATTCTTTTATCGCATTGGGGTGTTTTAAATTCTTGAATAAACCAATTCGAGAACAGTTGGATGCCGACAAAATCATCAAAGGTTGGTATTCTTTATTTCGATTCAACAATGTGCCAATAGCTTCTTGATGTTGGCTAAGTGATTCAATCTTCGCCTTGGAATAAAAGGAATTGATATTGGTGCGATCTAACCTATTATGGGGAATCGGTCCTGCACTTGTCCTATCATACCTTTTTCGTGTATATGAAATAGTGGACTTGACTAACTCAATTCTTAGGAAATCGCGAATAAGGTCATTTGCTCTTACCTCAACAAGGGAAGCACCAGCCTTCTCTTTTTCTTCTTGTTCCCAATTCACTACTAAGCAAGTTCTAACAAATTGACTGTTTGTGTGATAAATTCTTTGAGTTAACTTGCTATTTTCATGAGAAATAAAATTGACAAGTCGAAGTTGGAGATTATCTTCTTCTTCCAAGAGATCTTGTGGGAAAAGTGTTGCTAAATTTCTCCTTTCGTCCATTTCATATGCGACTGCAGGGCGAACGAAAACAAAATACTTTTCCTTGCTCTTGAAAATTTTTTTTCGTTGAACATAGACCCAATTTTTCTTTTTTTTTGATTCCTTAGAATATTTTTTTTTTCTTTCTGGTGGTATCAAACAGCCACCTAATACCTTATCTGCCTCTTCAGGAAAATGAATATCTCCGGAAAATATTTTGAGTTCTGTATGGCTTTTTTTTCTCCTCACTCGGACCAGTCCACCTAGTCGACTTCTTGTATTTTTTGTGAGTTGTGTATTCACTCCAATAATACTATTGTCAAGTACCTTTAGGTATGAAGATCTCGGCAAGATATGCAGTTCTTGAAGAATGAAAAAAAACCGATCCACTTCTTTTTGGTATTTTAGACTAAATTCTTTTGTTCCTCGATGCTCAATAAAACCCTCTTTTTTTAAGATAGAATCTTCCTCTGGACTATCGTATTCGTCCTCGGGGTCTTCTTCTAAGTCTTCCTCTAAAGTCCCATATTTGTCCTCTGAGCTTTCCCCGGGGTTCCCATATTCATCTTCTGAGTCTTCCTCTAGAGTTCCATATTCGCCCTCTCGGGTCCTATATTTGCTCTCTGGGCTTCCATATTCGTCTTCTGAGTCTTTCTCTAAAGTCCTATATTCGTTCTCTGGGTTCCCATATTCGTTCTCTGGACTCCCGTATTCGTCTTCTAGGGTTTCATATTTGTATTCGCCTTCTCGGGTCCTATATTCGTCTTCTAGGGTCTCATATTCGTCTTCTAAGTCTTCCTCTCGAGTCCTATATTCTTCCTCTAGGGTCCTATATCTAAATTTAACAATTCCCGAACCCTTTTTATCTTTTCTGTATTGTGGATCGTCAAAATAAGCAAAAATAGTATTTCTACGTAAAACACCCATAAAGGGGATTTCGACAGAAATACCCAAACAGGATATTAGTTCTTTCTCTTGTTCTTGATGGTATTGTAATGGAATGACGAACCTATTTCTTCGCTTTTTTGCCAACAAATCCGAATTATCTTGAAAAATAGAAGGATAGATCAAATTCCAATGGCCGTTGGCCACGATTCGATCCGACCTTGAATAATCAAAAATTTCCCTATCTTTTTTACCATAAGTATTCATTTGATCTTGATCCTTGTGGAGTGAAAAAGACACTATACTGGATCTGCATATACTTACTGACAATATCCATAAATGGCTTGTTTTTGGTAATCGACGAAGATTACCATATTGATATTCGGGCGCATGGTAAACATCAGTACTCCAGTGCATTTCGCCGTCTGATTCGGAATAAATATGCTTTTGTACCCTTTCTTTAAAATGTAAAGTGGACGTTCCGGCACGAATCTCCGCAATTACTTGTTCGGATTTTACATATTGATTATTTTGCACTAGAATCAAGCTTTTTGAGGGAATACTCACACTATATAGAATATCCTGACTCTGAATAGTTACATGCAAGTCTATATAACATAGAAAAGCAGGCTGTCCATGGCGGGTACGTGTGGGGTGAACCAAATTTTCAGTGAATTGGATTTTTCCATTCGAAGGGGATCGTACAAGGTCGGCAGTACCCCCTGTGAATACTCCGCCAGTATGAAAAGTTCTTAATGTTAGTTGAGTCCCGGGCTCCCCAATTGATTGACCCGCAATAACACCTACGGCTTCTCCCAATTCTACGAGATCGCTATGAGTAGGACTCCGGCCATAACAGAATTGACAGATCCAAGAAGTGCTTCGGCAGGTAAAGGGGGTTCTAATATATATTGGTTGTGCTCGAAATGGTTGTGCTCGAAAGGCAGTTATGAATCGATTCACTAATCCAATTCCGATATCTTGATTTCGAGCGGCAATGCATCGTGAACCGATATATATATCGTCTGCTAATACACGACCAATTAGTGTTTGGGCAAAAAGTTTTTCCGTCATCCCATTTTGAGGACTAACAGAAATACCTCGGATAGTACCACAATCTCTTCTACGCACAAGAATATGTTGAACTACTTCAACAAGTCTACGTGTAAGATATCCAGCATCTGCTGTTCGTACAGCAGTATCTACAACCCCTTTGCGGGCTCCATAGCAGGAAATTATATATTCTGTCAAAGAAAGCCCCTCGCGTAAATTGCTTTGAATAGGTAAATCGATCATTTGTCCTTGAGGGTCTGCCATTAATCCTCTCATACCTACTAATTGGTGTACCTGAGATGCGTTTCCTCTGGCTCCTGAAAAAGACATTAGATAGACTGGATTAGAAGGATCCGTTATCCGAAAATTCGAATTCATTTCTTGTTTCAAATATTCACTTGTCGCATACCATATCTCAACGGATTGGCGTAATTTTTCTACCGCGTGTATAGCCCCATAATAATAGTGTTTCTCCAAAAGAAAACTTTGTTGCTCTGCGTCTTGGACTAACCATCCCTTAGAGGGTATTGTTAAAAGATCCTCGATTCCTAACGAAATCGATGTAGTAGTGGCTTGATGGAAGCCCAGAGTCTTTAGTTGATCCAGTATATGGGATGTATATCCCATTCCGAAATGATCTATTAATCTGCTAATAAGTCGTTTCATACCAGTTCCGTCTATCTCTTTATTATGAAAGACCAGATTGGCCCGTTCCGCCATACATAAGTACCCCCTTTTCGGCTGAGTAGGATTCGACAATTGCTGAGTAGGATTCGACAATGGGCCTGAGTCAGTGATTCGAAAATTTAATTAACTTCATTTACTTAATCTCAATCTGCATTCGCGTGGCAAAAATGATGATACTACGGAAATCGGAATGCCCCCCAAAAGGGGAGGGGCATCGCCGAATCTAACTTCCTTGTTTAGATAATGTATGAATAGGCCTGACTAAATCCTTGTATGGCTTCCTCTATTTCTCTATAAAAAGAAATATGACCAAGAGTGGTTCGAATGTATATAGAACGAATTTCTTTTTTTCTATTTCCCACTATTAGATAGTGGGCATAAATCTCATGATAAGTCCCCAAAGATTCATATTGAACTTCAATTGGAACTTCTCTTGACCCAACGACGCGTTGATCCAGTTTCCATCGTAGCCACAAGGGACTGTCTAAACTGATTAGTTTCTGTCTATAAGCTCCCAGTGCATCATAAGAACTAGAAAAGTGGGGTTCTTTATCTTTCGTATACTTAGAATTATTATTATTGTAATTGACTTTTTTATTTGGATAGTTTTCGCAACTATTATATCTATTTGCACAAATACCTCGGCGGTTTCCAATCGTTAATACATAAAGCCCGATAAGCATGTCTTGGGTTGGTACGCAAATAGGATCTCCAATAGCGGGAGATAAGAGATTCATATGAGAAAACATAAGTAAACGGGCTTCCGCCTGAGCTTCCAAGGATAAAGGTAGATGAACAGCCATTTGATCCCCATCAAAGTCCGCATTGAAACCCTTACACACTAATGGGTGTAAAGAAATAGTACGCCCCTCTACTAAAGTGGGTTGAAAGGCCTGTATGCCTAATCTATGCAGGGTAGGTGCTCTATTTAACAGTACAGGATGTCCCCGCATAACTTCTTGAAGTATTTCCCATACAATGGGTTCCTTTTCCCAAATTTTCCTTTTAGCAATCCTGACATTAGAAGTAGCGCGTTTCGTGATTAAATCGCGAATTACAAATAGCTGAAAAAGCTTTATTGCTATCTCTAGAGGTAATCCACATTGATGTAATGAAAGCGAAGGACCCACAACAATGACAGAACGCCCCGAGTAATCGACCCGTTTCCCAAGCAGAGTCTCACGAAACCTTCCCTCTTTACCTTCAATTACATCTGAAAGTGATTTGTATACTTTATTGTGACCATCCCTTATCGGTTGCCCGCGGGACCCACTATCAAGAAGTGTATCCACGGCTTCTTGTACCAATTTTTCCTGACACATTACTAAATCTGCAGGCGCTAATTCACTTCTTTTTAATAGATAGGCAAGGTTGTTGTTCCGACGGATAACTCTCTTATAAAGTTCATTAATGTCCGAAGTCACTACTTTATCTCCAGACCTATAAACAATGGGTCTCAATTCGGGAGGAAGAACGGGTAATAAGCACAAAACCATCCATTCTGGTTCCACATTTGTTTGAATAAAATGTTTTGCCAATTGCATGCGTCTAATCAAAAAAACTTTTCTTATTCGTCTTTTTCTATCTTCCCATTCATCTCCACTATACCCCTCGTCTTCTAATTCCTTCCATTCGACCAAGGAATTCTCTATAATAATTCGCAAATCCAAATCTGCTAATTGTTCTCTAATAGCACCTGCTCCTGTCGCAATTTCCCGATTTCGAAATGTTGCAAAGCCTGGGGTAGAAAAAAAGGGAGAAATGCTGTGGTTACAGGATGAAATTTCCTCTTCGAATAAACCTCGTAATCGTAAAAAAGTAGGTTTTTTAGTGCTGGGCCTAGCAAAAGAGAAATCGCCGTATACTAGGCCCTCCAACTTCTTAAGAGGTTTATCTAAAAGATTCGCGATATAACTAGGAAGACCTTTCAAATACCACACATGAGTCACGGGACATGCGAGTTTGATGTATCCCATTTGATATCTTCGTATCCGAGAATCCACAAATTCCACCCCGCATTTTTGGCAAAATCTCTCGTCTTCGTTTTCAGCTCCGCTCGCTCGAGAATTGCCACAAGCGCAAATTCCGCTTTTTATGGGTCCAAAGATTCTTTCGCAAAACAATCCATCTTTTTCTGGTTTATCGGTTTTATAATGAAAAGTAGAGGGCCTTGTGACTTCGCCAACGACTTCTCCATTAGGTAGGTTTTTGTTAGCCCAAGCCTTTATTTGTTGAGGGGAAACGAGTCCAATTTGAAGTTGTTGATGTTTATATTGGTCAATCATAAAATAGAAATAAGAAAAGAATTTATATTTATTCCGATCAAATCAAACTTCCTCCCTATTAACCTGGAAGTTCTTCTCAGATACAAGGAAATGATTCAGTTCTAGAGCCAAAGATCGTAGTTCTCGAACGAGCACTCGAAAAGATTCTGGAGGATCCTCGTGATTAGGTATTCGTTTTCCCCAGATCGTAGCATTAAGTATTTCTTGGCGAGCTATAAGATGGTCGGATTTATAAGTAAGTATCTCTTGTAAAATATGAGCAACACCAAATCCTTCTAAAGCCCAAACTTCCATTTCTCCTACTCGTTGTCCCCCTTGCTTGGCTCTTCCTCTAACGGGTTGTTGTGTAACAAGTGAGTAGGGCCCAGTAGAACGCCCATGAATTTTCTCATCAACTTGATGAATTAATTTTAAGATATAGGACTTCCCTATTAGAACAGGTTGTTCGAAGGGGTCTCCTGTTCTTCCATCAAATATTCTGCTTTTTCCCGGGTACTCGGGTTCAAATACCCATGGATTTTTTGTTTCTTTACTGGCTTCATATAATTCTGAAAACACAAGTTTTCTTGAAGCCTCTTGCTCATATCTCTCATCAAAGGGTGCTATTCTATAATGTTTCTTTAGCAGATCCCCCGCTAATCCGAGCGAGCTTTCAAATATTTGTCCCACATTCATTCGGGAGGGTACTCCTAAGGGATTGAAGACCATATCAACAGGTGTTCCATCTTGCAAATAGGGCATATCTTGCCTAGGCAAAATTTTGGAAATGATCCCCTTATTCCCATGTCTTCCGGCTACTTTATCCCCAACTTTGATTTCACGTTTCTGTAAAATATATACACGAACCGTTATGTCGAGGGGGTCCCTCTGGATCCATTTCACATCGATAACGCGCCCTCTTCCACCTATAGGTAATTTGAGAGAAGTTTCTTTTGAAGTGGATACCTCAAGGCCAAAGATGGCCCGTAATAATCCAGCTTCCGCGATATACGATGATTCACTCGCTATCTGAGGCGTTAATTTACCTACTAAAATATCACCAGTTTCTACCCAGGATCCCAACCTAACAACTCCATTTCTGTCCAAATTGCGGAGTAAATGTTCTTCTAGATGTGGTATTTCTTTAGTGATTTTTTCAGCAGAGCCTTGGCTTGTCGTATCCGTCTGAATTTCATATTTCCGGATGTGAAAAGAGGTATAAATATCCTCATATACCAAACGTTCGCAAATTAGTACTGCGTCTTCAAAATTGTAACCTTCCCATGGCATATAAGCTACTAATACGTTTTTTCCTAAAGCAAGTTCCCCCCCAACTGTAGCAGCTCCCTCTGCTAAAATTTGTCCCTTTTTAATGGATTTACCCTGGGGAACCCGGGGTTTTTGGTGCATACAAGTATTTTTGTTCGAGCGACGGTGGTTAACTAAAGGAATACTTATAGTCTTCCCACGACTTGATAAAAGGATCTTATGACTATCAGTAGAAACGATCTTTCCCTCGCGTTCGGCTATAACGGAAACCCTCGAATCTAGAGCTGTTTGGCGTTCCAATCCAGTTCCAACAATGCACTTTTCGGACCGAGAAAGGGGAACTGCTTGGCGCTGCATATTAGAACTCATTAAAGCCCGATTCGCATCATTGTGCTCAATAAAAGGAATGAGAGAACCTCCAATAGAAAAATATTGGAAAGGAAAAATACTTCTAACATGAATCTGTTCCCATGCAATAGTCAGGAATTCTTGGCGGTATCTAGCTGGAACAACCTGCTCCTCTTGAATACCTTGATTCAAGGACAAAGAATTTCCTGCTGCTATCATATAATACTCATCTCTATTTGGTGATAGATAAACCACCTCTCTCGCTTTTTTTTTTCTTTCTCAGCAGATATTTCATAAAACGGACTCTCTATGGATCCCCACAAGTGATCAATTCTCGCATGAATTGCTAAGGATCCAGTAAGTCCAACATTGATTCCTTCGGACGTGTCAATTGGACAAATACGCCCATAGTGACTCGGATGAATATCTCGGCTCCGAAAACTTGCAGTTCTCCCAGTCAACCCTCCAGGACCTAAACAACTCACTTTTCGCCCATGAACAGTTTGTGTCAATGGATTCGTTTGATCAAAAACTTGAGATAACGGATATGTACCAAAAAAGGTCTCATAAGTAGTTATTAATAAAATCGAAGTTGAAGTTGGAGTTACCAAAGTTTGGGGGGTCGGTTTCGATTGACGTATGAATACTCTACGAATAGTTTTTTGAACTGCATGTTGTAAACGACCAAGAGCCAGTCCGAATTGATCTTGTAACAGATCCGCAACCGAACGAATACGTTTATTTTTCAAGTGATTCATATCGTCATCGTCAAGTATACCCGTTCCAAATTTCATTCCAATCAAATGATCCGTAGCGGCCAATACATCTCGTGGTAACAAAAATGTATTGTTCTGAGGTATATCAAGATTAAGTCTCCGATTCATATTTCGTCGACCAATCCTTCCTAATTCACATTTTTGTTGAAAAAATTTCTTTTGTAATTCCTCACACAAGGACTCCGAAAATACCAGGTCTCCACCTACGCAAGCAAATTGTTGATAAAACTCCAAAATAGCTTTTTCTTTTGACTCAATCCTCTTCTTCTCCTTAGCATTCGGGAAAGACAAAAAAATTTCAGGGTAGGAAACATTATCTAGAATTTCTCTTAGATTCGAACCCATAGCTGATGATAGAACTAGAATAGATATCTTTTGTTTTCTACTCACGCGAGCCCATATCCTTTCTTTTTTATCAATTGCTAATTCCGATCTTCCTCCCCAATCTGATATTATAGTTCCGGTGTAGATAGAAATTCCCTTATGGTCTAATTCCGAACGGTAGTAAATACCAGGACTTAGCAATATTTGATTGATCACAATTCGGTATATTCCATTTATAATAAAGGTTCCTAAGGAATTCATTATAGGAATGTTTCCAATAGAAATGGTTTGCTTTTGCACATCGAAACCAAAAATTAATCTCGCGGATACATATAATTCGGAAGAATAGGTGAGTGATTCATACACAGCATTCCTTTCTTTTATCGAGGGTTCTAGCAATTGATACCCTTTCGCAAATAATTGAAATGCAATTTCGTGATCTGGGTCTTTAATTGTTGGAAACTTGTCAAGTTCTTCTGCCAAGGCTTGATTAATGAACCTACAAAATCCCTCGAATTGGATCTGACTAAATCCGGGTATTGTGGACATTCCCTCGTTTCCATTCCGGAGCATCTTAATCTTAAGTTTCCTGTTTATCAAAGAAAAATTCCATTATCAGCTCACTCTTAATCAATCCCTATGGATTGATCTAGCAATCATGGAATCTATATTCTGTTTACTGAATCACATGAAATTCTAGGGAACTCCACACACGTATTTCATATATGTATTTCATACATATGAATAGAGACTATTTTGACGAAAGTTCCAGTTTTCCAGGGGAGGGGTACAAATGGAATGAAAATGAATTGATAAAACATTCCTAGAAAAAAATTCTGCTACTTATACTTTCATGATATTCTAATCAGATTGGATGGCAAAGATTTCTCATTTTATCTCCTTTCTATTATTAATGTAATAAAGCCATAATATAATAAATACACTAGAAAGTTTGACTTTACTTCGATTTAGAATAGCACGCTTACTTTAATTCAAAATAAAGTAAGTCACTTTTTTATTCAAGATATTTAATGCTTTGAAAAATTAAAGCACGATTCCCCATAGAGATATGTACATAAGGGGGATCTTTGGATAATAATGCTGTTCGGACCTGCAGTTTACCTATACACGGATTAGGCATAAAGCCATAATATTTTATTATGCCATTAAAAAGAAAGGGGAGAGAATACCTATTTAAGAGTCGTTCACTACTGCAAAAAAAAAAGAGAGAGAATTCTAGTTAACGGTTCCAATTCGTTCTGAATTTTGCAGCCTGTGACTAGAAATCCACTTTATTCTCCTTTTCCATCTTAATAGAAAGAAACAGAAAGTTTTATTGTATTAGCAGTATCCGTTTTAAGATAGAATCTATCGAAGAGAATAATAGAAACAGGATCAAAAAAAGCAGGAATAAATTTTTTTAAAAAGATTGGAAAAAGTAAGGGGAATTATATTCCAAATAAAAAAGGGGGTTTTCGTAAGAAAACGTGCATGAATAGTTGCTCTTTTCTCGATTTTCGCTCGGATTTTTTGGCGGCATGGCCAAGCGGTAAGGCAGGGGACTGCAAATCCTTTATCCCCAGTTCAAATCTGGGTGCCGCCTGATCAATAAAATACTTGGGTTTTATAGTACTGATCGAACTCGATAAATTTGTACTCCGCATAAGTTTGGGCAAGAGAGTAACTAGGCCTGCTGATACTCTGTTTTTAGAATCCATACCAAACCATAGCATAGTTCTATCCTCAAACTAGGGTTTGCTTTGGCGGTAGTGGCCAAAAAAAAAGGGTTACCAATAGGGATATTGATTCGATTTGAGAATTTTAAACTACGAGGATAAGATGTCAGAAATCTTGGTATCCAAAGAAAGGTTCCTACGGGGCATTCCTTATTTTTTTTTTCAATTTAAGATTGAAGAAGGGGTTCCACGAAGGAATATCAAGACTTCCTAATTATCATACATTATCGTACATCTTATTTTATCTACATACACTTTAAAGTAAGGACTACTTATTCTAGCGAGAATCAGATTAAATAGGCCGATCCTAAGTTAATTTAGGAGTTGTGGATAAAGTTTCTTCATTCTTTCATAGAATGATAGAAAGCAGGGCTGTAGGGTTTAGGTCAAAAATAAATATAGGTAAGGTAGGTATCCAAAAAATATTTATTTGTCCATAATTTTATGCTATACGCGGGTGTCCTTTGCTTATAAAAAAAATAGAGTAACAAAAGGAATCAAAAATCTTCCTATTCCCGCTTCTTCTATTCAGTATTTAGGACATCATTCCCGTACTCTTTTTTAAGTAAAAGGGCTATGCTATGTATCATATTTATACTTAATGCTCTCTAATTCTACTGGAATTCCTATAAGAATAAGAATTTGTTAGGAGTAAATTCCTTGAACTGATTGATCCGTAGCTTTAGCGTAGAATCCCTTTTTGACTCTGTACCCTTGATTCCACTATGATTATTGATCAATAGTAGAATAATTCCTTTATAGAAATAGGAGACATAATTTAGATGGATATAGTAAGTCTCGCTTGGGCTGCTTTAATGGTAGTCTTTACATTCTCTCTTTCACTAGTAGTATGGGGGAGGAGTGGACTCTAGGGATACTACTAATTGATTGAATAATCAAATTGTTGTATCAACTCTTTTCTTTAATTGATCGTTTTGCATTAATTATTTTGTCAAACGTTATTCTTTAATCTTTTTTTTTGTTTTGTTTCACTCCGATAATATAATAGAAAGACTCTAAAGTGTCGTAGAAAAAACTATATGTAGTTCTTTCTACCACACTTTAAGATTCCAACCAGATCCTTTCATTTAAGACTTGGATTTTTTTTATTTAATCCCTTTTGCATTTCTTCAATGATTAATTGGAATTCCAACTAATCATTTTGGCTGACTGTTTTTACATAAATAATAAGTAAAAAAGCAGTAGGAACTAGAATGAACAGTGCAGTAGCAATAAATGCGAGAATATTGACTTCCATAACCTCTTTATTTTTTATTTTCACAATAACTGGGGATATAATCCCATGGGGAGGAAAAAGGGGTATCCTGTAAATTCAAGGGTAGAGCTTGCAGTCTGATAATACTGAATCAATTCAATATTATGAATATCGGATCTATCAAATCAATTCATAGTTGAGAGGGGAATACTATAACATAGGAAGACCCTTTATCCATACTAAGACCAAAATGGTTTTTTTGATTGGATTAGGAATTCCCTCTTTTCTTTTTTTAATCCTTTTCTCCTTTTTCTTTTCTATACCTCTAACCCATGATCTTTCTTAATCTTATCCAATTTCCCTTCCTTTTTATTATAGTTATACATACAATTATGTATGTATGTATTATATGACCAACTTTATATGGGTCACATGGACATCCAAATAAGCAGTAGAACTGACATGGGTAAAAGAGATCTTAAATAAAAAGGGAATACTATTTATGTATGGATTCCGATAAAATAGCGGTATTCTATATCATATGTGTGTCTTTCTTTATCGATCGGGAGTAGTGAAAAAAAAAATGCCTATATGCTTCCCCTCCCTCTTTAATGAGAGATGCAAAATAAAAAAGCGAAGTAAGGGTGCCTTATGGCTATGGGTATTTGATCTTGCTTCCTCCCCTTTTTTTCATGGAAAAGGGAAATATGAATTTATCCATTCATTTCATTAAACCCTAGTTCGGGACTGACGGGGCTCGAACCCGCAGCTTCCGCCTTGACAGGGCGGTGCTCTGACCAATTGAACTACAATCCCCGCGGGATGTATGGCATACCTATTTATTCTTAAATAGAACCATTCATATGCTACATACCTACATATTATATGTGGGTATAGTGAGAGCGACATACCTAGTATGTCGTACTTTTTTATCACTAAAAATGGATAATAATCCACCCTTCAATAAGAAAAACTCTTTTGTTTGTAAGAAAGGAATGAGAGAGATATGGGTTATAAATAAAATTTCTGCCTTTTTTCTTTATCTTTTTTTTCTATAGATCATATCAGACATTTTATTTTATGGAAGAAAAATAAAAGGATTTAGTTCATATTCACGAAGTCCTAGATTTTTGGGCCGAGCTGGATTTGAACCAGCGTAGACATATTGTCAACGAATTTACAGTCCGTCCCCATTAACCGCTCGGGCATCGACCCAGGAAGAATTTATTCTAGGTTTTTTTATAATCTATGATTAACCTCCTTTCAAAATACTCCCTACCCCCAGGGGAAGTCGAATCCCCGCTGCCTCCTTGAAAGAGAGATGTCCTGAACCACTAGACGATAGGGGCATCACTAGACGATAAGGCCATATACAACCGCTCGTGATTATACTATAATCATAGTATGAGCAGTTTTTTGGAATTGTCAATATACTCGAAAAGTATAACTAGATCCAAAGTAAAGAGTTTTTCCTACTTTTCTGTTATGTTTTCATCTAGGAGTTTTTTTAGTTGCTGATTAGATTAATTCATGGATCATCCCCTACTTTATTAGGGAAATTCATTAAAAGGGTATAGAATAAGAATGGATTACTAAATAGGGATTCTCTATCCATATTAGTTCAGTACAGGTAGTTATTTGATTGATCTAAGATGAAAAATAGTCCAATTTCATTTCTTTTTTGGAATTTACATTTGGTGCTTTATTTAGTGTTCAGACCAAAAATGCATACATCCCGCACTAAGTCATAAAATTCTATAAAAAATAGAGAAAGTTTCAAAAACAAAGAAAAAAGTGAATGAATTTTAGTAGAAAAGTATTCCATCAGATTCGAACCGATGACTTACGTCTTAGCACGGCATTACTCTACCACTAATTTTAAAAGCCCTTTATCGGATTTGAACCGATGACTTATGCCTTACCATGGCATTACTCTACCACTGAGTTAAAAGGGCTTTTTATTTAATTCAAAAATTTGACACTTTGATTTCCCATTATGGGTCTACTGCATAATGTACATATTATATGTATAGAGAGAGATATTATGTAGAGATTATATATGTATATATCGATATATAGAAATATAGAAGTTTAGTCATGGCGAGGTTCAAAATCTTGCGAGCTCAAAATATTGAGAAAATTAAGAAAAATAAGAAATAAGAAAATATTTCCTATTCTCTCTTATAACTTGCACAAAACTAAAATAGAGGTTTTTTTATATAATAAAATACGTGAAGAAAGAGTGGACACAATAAAAAAAAGCCATACCCTACATAACTTAACTCTTCCTGGTTCAGGGTTTTCTGTTTCCGAAGACTAGTAAAATAGGCGGATTCTGGAACCCTAAGAATTAAATTACCCAATATGATTCGTGGAAGGAACATTTGGTAATGGTCTTGATACTCTATGTTCTTTTTTATGCGTTCTTAGTTCTATTTTTATTCTTTTAAACAAGAATCTAATAAAATAGAATTGAGTGAGTGGAAAAAAGGAGAGAGAGGAAAGTGGTAAATGGAGAGAATCGACTAAGCAGAGACTTTTAGGATCTTCTTTACATCAGGTAAATCTGTCGGTCTTGTCCGTTTTTTCTTTAACTGATGACTCTTTGTTTCTTACTTCTATCAAGCCATAGGGAAGGAAAGTCTATGATGAATTTTAAAAAAGCATCTCACTCTTTCTCTACGGCTCGGACTTAATGATAAGTGGGGGACGGAAACATCTTCCATAATTTTTTTGTTTAGAATTGAACAAAAAAGAAAAGGAAAAAAGGAATTTATAGGGACAGTCTTATCCCCTAGTGTATATTGTAGGAATAATAAAACTATTCCGTCTCGCAAAGTAAATAATGATCATTGTAGTTATAACCGTAGAATAGGATAGGATCCTAATCGAAATACATACATTTGGTTCAGACGCTATTGGCTTGGTTAAGAAGAGATGGAATGTATTTTACAGACGAGAGTGGCTATCTAAATCCTAAAGTAAAGGCCAGCGATCAAAATAGAAGTACCAACCGTTCAGCGTCATGAACTTTCTCCATCTGATTCAATAAGGGGGAATTAGCCTCCTTCTCCATCCAATGGATATCCTTGACAAAGGGTACTATTTATATCATAATCTACATGTAGCGGGTATAGTTTAGTGGTAAAAGTGTGATTCGTTCTATTAATAACGGAATTTGAAATGAGATACTTAAAGGCATCTTTAAGTTTTTTATATTCCGATGAAAACTTTAGTTCTTATAAAGGATTTAATCCTTTTCCTCTCAATAGCATATTGAGGAAGAATATAAATTCTCGCGATTTGTATCCAAAGACTAATTGAAATTGCATCCAAAATACAAATTAGATTAGGAGTACAGAGTCGCGAAGCATAATTTTGCATTGGAGTAATTATTCCCATTTTTTAAATATGAGTAAAGGATCTATGGATGAAGATACTAAAAAGTTTATTTCCAATCGTAACTAAATCTTCTTTTGTTAAAAAAGGAATAAGGAAGCCAAATAGCTAAAAAACGATAGTTTTGGTTTACTAGAACCATCAGCATATTGTTTCAGCTCGGTGGAAACCAAATTCTTTTCCTCGAGGATCTCTTGAATGAAATTAGGGAACGAAGTAAGTAGATTAGATGGATTTAGATCGAAGTTCTATTTCCTACTCTATAAGGATCATCTAGAAAGCGGAGAGCTTTGGTTCCATTCAAATAGAAAAGCTGACATAGATGTTAAGTGGTGAGAATATCCATAAAGGAGCCGAATGAAATCAAAATTTCATGTTCGGTTTTGAATTAGAGACGTTAAAAATAATAAACCAACGTCGACTATAACCCCTAGCCTTCCAAGCTAACGATGCGGGTTCGATTCCCGCTACCCGCTCCATTCTCTATCTCTATAAAAATAAAAGGAGTATTCTTTTTGTCTAGACAAGGTAAAGGCCTGTATTCAACCTTCTTTGTCAACCAGTTTTTGGTACTCTAGAGCGGAGTAGAGCAGTTTGGTAGCTCACGAGGCTCATAACCTTGAGGTCACGGGTTCGATTCCCGTCTCCGCACTTAGCAGTCTGTATAAAAGGACTCTTCTATTTCTCTAGATATGTATGGTAGAGGGTTGGGTGGTATCCAACTTTTTTTATTCATTAGTTCCCGGCCCTAGAGGGAAAAATTGAGCAGTTTGCGAAGGCACTTGCCCTCAGAACGCGCAAGCCTCCTCCCGACTCCGCGTAAAAGAAAAATGAAATGAAAGAAAGGCACAGTCTACTTCTCCCTTCCCTTTAAAAGAAGTTTGCGAGTTCTTTGTCTCAGTGAATACCCGATTTACGGAGCCCTTTCTGGCTCCGTAGCGTACCCCTTTTTTTGAGTGGGATGCAAAGGAAGGATAAGTATAGTAAGGGATACGGTAATAGTACCTTACTAAATTAAGGGGGCGAGCGGCGGGAATCGAACCCGTATCTTCTCCTTGGCAAGGAGATGTTTTACCATTGAACTACGCTCGCTACGCTATATATTTTATAGCGTATATCCGCTTGGGTCGACCGTCTATGTCTGGGTCGACCGTTTCGTTTCATTTTCTATTATATTAGAGTTTTCCTTTTTTTTATTGTCTGTCAATGAATATTCTAAAATGAATATTCTAATAGGAATGGAATTTCATAATACTGAAAGAGAAGAGGTAGCAATTCGGAACGCAAATTGCGTTTTAATTTTAATGCGTCTCACTATTCGAATGTTTTCGAAGAAATGCCCTTTTTATTTTTTTTGTACCTGCCTACTAAATACTAAACAAATTTAAGAAATGAGAGAATTAAGAATAGCTACGAGAAAGACTAGTCCAATCCATAATGATGTACCGGAAAATACAACGTTTTTATTATTTGACCAACCATCAGGAGAAGCAAATACAAGGGGTACACTAATTACTAAGACTGAGGAAGTCGCAATTAATGCAAAAACAGCTAATTGGAAAGCAATAGTCATATTTCTAATCCTCCAAGCTACCATCAAATAAAGTTGACTACATATTTGATCCCTCACTTAACCAAAATTGTAAAAAAATACAAGAAGTAGGAGGGGTTTAATCATGAATCCATTGATTCTTCTCTTTAATTAAAACTTATTTTTACTTACCGCTTTTTTTTATTTGGATATGGGGGTGAGGAGAGGGGGTTTAGTCTTTATTTCACAAATTTCACAAGCGGGTATAGCGGATCATGTATCCGTGTATACAGTATACAGAGATATGTCGAAAAGGGACTTGAATCTGAGATCTTTCTATAGGTTAGTAGAGCTTTTTATATGGCTATGTTCTATTTGTAGGAGTAAAATAGGGATTAGGTTGTGGAGAGATGGCTGAGTGGTTGATAGCTCCGGTCTTGAAAACCGGTATAGTTCTAGGAACTATCGAGGGTTCGAATCCCTCTCTCTCCTTTTGCTTATTGAATATGTTTGTTTCTTTAATTTTTTTTTCTTTATTCTGTCCCTTATCTTTCTTTCATAAAAAGGAATGAATGGCTCGGCTAGATGGAATAACCGAGCCAGAACAGAAAAAAAAGAAAACATTAGAACAGGTATAAATAAGAAAATCTTAGTTAAGAGGGTTCATGTAAAGAACAGGTTCCAAATCACGATCGATTCCCTTTTCAAAACCTGCTGCAGCAGCTCGGGCTCTTCCTGCATGCCACAAATGGCCCACAAAAAAGAAGAATCCTAGAACAAAATGAGAAGTCGATAACCAACTTCTAGGAGAGACATAATTAACTGCATTGATCTCGGTAGCTACGCCACCCACAGAATTTAAAGAGCCTAAAGGCGCGTGGGTCATATATTCTGCTGAACGTCGTTCTTGCCAAGGTTGTATGTCTTTTTTCAACCTACTCAAGTCCAAACCGTTGGGGCCCCTTAGAGGTTCTAACCATGGAGCGCGAAGGTCCCAAAAACGCATAGTTTCCCCTCCAAAGATAACCTCCCCAGTTGGCGAACGCATTAGATATTTACCTAAACCTGTGGGTCCTTGAGCGGATCCGACATTAGCTCCAAGACGCTGGTCTCTAACTAGAAAAGTAAATGCTTGAGCTTGAGAAGCTTCTGGCCCGGTGGGTCCATAAAACTCACTCGGATAAGCCGTATTATTGAACCATACAAAACAACAAGCGATAAAACCAAAGAGAGATAAAGCAGCTAAACTATAAGACAGGTAAGCTTCCCCAGACCATACAAACGCACGGCGAGCCCATGCGAAGGGTTTGGTTAAGATATGCCAAATTCCGCCAAATACACAAATGAAGCCCAACCATATATGCCCACCAATTATATCTTCTAAATCATCCACACTAACAATCCACCCTTCTCCCCCAAAAGGGGATTTTAGTAAATAACCAAATATAACACTGGGGCTAAGGGTCAAATTGGTAATTTTTCTTACATCTCCCCCCCCAGGGGCCCAGGTATCATATACACCGCCAAAATAAAGAGCCTTGAGTACTAGAAGAAAAGCACCTAGACCTAACAAAATTAGGTGAATACCCAAAATTGTAGTCATTTTATTTCTATCTTTCCATACATAACCAAAAAATGGAAAAGATTCTTCAAGAGTCTCGGGTCCCAGAAGCGCGTGATAAATGCCACCGAAACCTAAGACTGCGGAGGAAATTAGGTGAAGTACTCCAGATACAAAGTACGGAAAAGTATCTAGAACTTCTCCCCCTGGCCCTACTCCCCAACCTAGAGTAGCTAAGTGTGGAAGTAAAATTAACCCTTGTTCATACATGGGCTTTTCTGGTACGAAATGAGCCACCTCAAATAGGTTCATTGCTCCGGCCCAGAATACGATTAATCCGGCATGGGCTACGTGAGCTCCAAGTAGCTTACCGGACAAATTGATAAGTCTGGCATTCCCAGCCCACCAAGCAAAGCCAGTGGTTTCTTGGTCACGACCAGCTAAAACGAAAGTTCCATTAAAGAGCGTTTCCACGTGGTAGAACCTCCTCAGGGAATATAAGATTTTCATGAGGCTGATCCTGAGCTGCCATCCAAGCACGAATACCCTCGTTTAAAAGAATATTTTTGGTGTAGAAAGTCTCAAATTCAGGATCTTCCGCTGCACGGATTTCCTGGGAAACAAAGTCATAGGCACGTAAGTTCAGAGCCAGGCCAACTACGCCAATAGCACTCATCCATAAACCGGTGACGGGTACAAATAGCATAAAGAAATGTAACCAACGTTTATTGGAAAAAGCAACACCAAAGATTTGGGACCAAAAGCGGTTAGCAGTAACCATTGAATAAGTTTCTTCAGCTTGAGTTGGGTTAAAAGCGCGGAAGGTATTTGCACCATCACCGTCCTCAAATAAAGTGTTTTCTACAGTCGCTCCATGAATAGCGCATAGCAGAGCCGCACCTAATACTCCGGCAACTCCCATCATATGAAATGGGTTCAACGTCCAATTATGAAATCCTTGGAAGAAAAGGATGAATCGAAATATCGCTGCTACCCCAAAACTCGGCGCAAAGAACCAACCAGATTGCCCCAGTGGATAAATAAGGAATACAGAAACAAAAACAGCGATTGGACCAGAGAATGAGATTGCATTATAAGGCCGCAATTGAACAGACCGAGCAAGTTCAAATTGGCGTAACATGAAACCTATTAGTGCAAAAGCCCCGTGGAGAGCTACAAAAGTCCATAGACCGCCTAATTGACACCAACGAGTAAAATCTCCTTGTGCTTCCGGACCCCATAGTAACAACAAAGAGTGTGCTAAACTATTGGCAGGGGTAGAAACTGCTGCGGTTAAGAAATTACAACCTTCCAAATAGGAACTAGCCAATCCATGGGTATACCAAGAAGTTACAAAAGTTGTCCCTGTAAACCAACCCCCTAAAGCGAAATAAGCGCAAGGAAAGAGCAATAGGCCGGACCATCCTACAAAAACGAAGCGGTCCCTTCGTAACCAGTCATCCATAGTATCAAATAGATCATTTTCTTCTTTAGGAACTCTACCAAGGGCTATAGTCATAGTGATCCTCCTATTCAATTACTTCAACCATTTCCGAGCACCTCATGTCACTTCCAAGGCATATGATAGTTTTCTTATCTGTGGACGATTTGTTTCTCGTTCAATGCCCTTTTTCAATGGTCTCGAAGATAGAAATTTTTTATTTTTATCTAGGGAGTCACAACCGAGGTCGTGGTAAATCCATGAATTTGATTCGGTTTGTTTTTCTTATACTATAGAAATCAACATTTCAATTCAGCATTATTCCATGACTCCTACTTTAAAAGCCTATCTTTTAAGGGAAAAATGAAAATAAAAGTAACCCCTCTATTCTCGTTTCCTCTCTATTTCATGGGTGGAAGAACAAAAAAAGAGGATTCTTAAAAAAAATGGATTTTCGAAATCTATTTTTATGTGTAGCGGAAAGGAGTTGCGGTTTCTTCTTATTCCTATAGAACATCTAGTAACAAGAATATGAAATCGTAAATAACAAAAAATTCTTGTCTTGCGCGGTCTAAGTCTAAGGAAATACAAAAAATTCGCTTATACAATTTCATCTACATCGAATTTATATATCAGAATAGCGGATAGAGGCAGCATTCAAGGAGTCAGATCTACTTACTTTATGGTTCTTTCCAATTTTATGTTGGGTTTGATAAGAACCCTTTTTGCTTTCTTGATAAATAATCAACAAAAAAAAGCGTTTTTTCTTTTTTATATAACCTGCTTGTTTTATTATAACAAGTCCTATAGGGAAATGCCCACTAAAGAGAAAATCTATCTCATTCTCTCTCGGCCAATATCAATTTTTAGAAAGAAAAAACAACAATTTTCTTCTTTTTTTATTAACATTAAGAAAAAAGAATATAACTAAAATGGAATTGGCAATATAATTTTTATATACTTTTGAAAGAAAAAAAAGGTTTTTTGCAATCATTATTTCTTGTCTCTATCATATCACGGAAACCTTTGGATTTGGAACGAGGAGAGATGGCTGAGTGGACTAAAGCGGCGGATTGCTAATCCGTTGTACAATTTTTTTGTACCGAGGGTTCGAATCCCTCTCTTTCCGCTCCCTCGGATCATTTGGGACTTTCGAATTGGAAGGAATTCTGACCCCCGGATTTTCTCATAGATAAATGTAAGAAACAAATCCAATTTGTAAGAAAAAATGCAAAAAAAATGGAATTTTTACTCCTCGCGCCCAGGATTCCGTCCTGGGTCATTGGATAAGAATCCAAAGATAAAGAGGGAAACAAAGAATATCACTACTGTATAAACAAAAAGTTTGAGAGTAAGCATTACATAATCTCCAAGATTTTTTTTAAGGAATAGATTACCTGTTTTTCCTTACCACACGGATCCACTAGGATGGATTTTTTTTTTTATTTTGATACCTAAAAATGCAAAAAAGAATTCTTGAAAAAAAATTGCAAGAATTCATTTATAATAAGCACTCTTATCAATATCAAAATAGAGTTAGGTATTGTGTAGGTACCTGCTCAACGTAAGTGCAGAAGGGTAGAAAGGCTGATCCAAATTTATTGCTGCAGCTATCTATTCAATGTAGAAGAATTTTCATTTTAGAATCGAAGGTTCATAATATAAAAATAGAAAAGTTCTCTGCTTTTACCCATTTTTTTTATAATAATAATTTTTTGGAATTAATACATAATTTAATTTAGCAGGCAGAGCAGAGTACTAAAGATTTCATCGAAAACTTACAGCAGCTTGCCAAACAAAGGCTAATAGAAAAAAGAATAGAGGTATGACAGGCATAACATCCACGATTGGGTTGAAAATAGCATAAGCTTCGGGCAATTTGGCAAAGAAAAAACTAGTAGTCGGATAAAGAACAGAATTAAAACAGATACAGGTTAAACTAAGTATATTAGGCATAACAAGCATTTCATTCTTGTAGAGTAAATAATTGGATTTTGATTGAGTTATTTTTCTAAGGGAAATAAGGAAAAGGCGGATTCTAAATCTTTTTTCTTCGGACTTTCCCGAACACAAAATACCTCCTTGTATTTGCACTCTCAAATGAGAGTGGAATAAATTCGACTTTCATATAATATCTTAATAGAATTCCATGTAATGATCAATGCATTTTTTTGATTCTATATTATCCGCATGTCTAGAATACTAGCAAGAGAATATCCCTCATTTTTTATGTAATTGAAATGGGATTGACGAATAACAAATAAACATAATACTGTTTATTAGTGTCGCATAAAACCCGAAATGGGGCGTGGCCAAGTGGTAAGGCAGCGGGTTTTGGTCCCGTTACTCGGAGGTTCGAATCCTTCCGTCCCAGATTGTTTCGGATAGTACAGTACTCTACACGAGACAAAAGTTTATTAAAGAGAATAATGATATCTTATGAACTCTTAGATTAGATGCATTTCTAAGCATTCATTTTCTTTCTCAGAAAACATAATAAAGTCTTAAGTCCAATCAAATTGAATATCTTTATTTTATGAAAAAATTGTGTCTATCAGGCACATTCAGGATATGCCTACGCTATTTACTTAGTCATATTTTTTTCTTACTTTTTTTTTGTATTCGGGTCGAAGAAGTATGGAAGTACGAGAATTCTATAACTACCAAAAACTTTCAATCTTTTCATTGGAATACTTTTTTAGTTAATAGTTAATTTTTTTTGTTAAATAAAAAATATATTGCTAATCTAATTCTAATATAGTAATAAAATTAATTACTAATTAATTTTATTAAACTTTTTTGGAGGTTGATAGTTTATTTATTGGGGAAGAGTTGATCCTTCTCTTCTACACTTTAAAATTGATGATCTCGAGCCATCCGTTGAGAATGGAAATTTCATAATAAATAAGTCTTAAACAAACCTGTTTAGTCGTCTTTTTCGAACTATGTTTCATTCATATGTTTTTCGAACTATGTTTCATTCTCATTCATATGATAGAATATGGGTTTAAATAAATAGGATTTTTGTGGGGGCTTCCCCGATAAATACTTAACTTTCTTTTATCCATATTGCTCCATAGATAGCAAGTTTGGATTAGTATACACAAAACTAAACCAATGACTATTCATGATTCCATCCATATTGGATCAATTCTCTATACCACTTTGCAATGAAAAGAGGAATGTTTGTTATGGTAAAACTTCGTTTAAAACGATGTGGTAGAAAGCAACGTGCGACTTGAAGGACATGATCGATTGTGGATTTTGCTATCCACCATTTTCCATAGTAATGAAAATGCTCTTGGCTCGACATAGTCTGTTCTATTCGTCCCGAACCTAATTTGCGCTGGGTTGTTTATTTTTAAGTAAATAGTACACAATGGAGCTCGAGAGGATAGAATTGATTTTTTATCAAGGGAAAGGATCTAGGGTTAGTGAAAACTAATAAATTAGGCCAACTTTGTCAGTCTATCCTTAATATAGAAATCGAAAGGTTAAAATAAGAAAAAAGCCCCATTTTGGAAGATAGGGAAAACTCTTTCAATTAAAAGTATATCAGAATAAATCCTCCTTATTTGATTTCTATAGAAGAGGGAGATGCTTTATCGAAGGAAATAAGAAAAAAGGGTATGTTGCTACTCTTTTGAAAGAAAAAAGAATAGGAATTCCCGAAGTAATGTCTAAACCCAAGGATTTCACAAATCAAAGATAAAGGATTCCAGAACAAGTAAACACAATTTTCAATTGTCTCAACAGCAGAATTGGATCAGAATAAGGAATAAAAGTCAATTCGTTCGAAATGAGACAACGAAAAGAGTTTAGAGACGACTCAAAAATTTTCGAAGGATTTCGCCTTTGAAGTCTGTCAGTCAAAATTAGCCAACTTGAGTCATGAGTATAAATGAAATTTGTTTTTTCTGTAAGGAAATTAATGCACGTAATAGTCTTATTTCTATTATTATAGACAGAAATTCGAATCATTTTCTCGAGCCGTATGAGGAGAAAACCTCCTATACGTTTCTAGGGGGGGGCGTTGTTTATCTACATCTATCCCAATAAGCTGTCTATCGAATCGTTGCAATTGATGTTCGATCTCGAAGAGAGGGAAGAGATCTTCGAAAAGTGGGTTTTTATGATCCGATAAAAAATCAAACTTGTTTAAATGTTCCAGCTATTCTCTATTTCCTTGAAAAGGGTGCTCAACCGACAAGAACTGTTTATGATATTTTAAGGAAGGCAGAATTATTTAAAGAAAAAGAAAGAATTTTGAGTGAATTGAAGAACTAAATAAATAAAAAAGTAGGAGAAGATCACCAGTATTCCTCGTTCTCTAATTATTTAGACACAATTTACCTCTTTCTTAGTCCTATTTGGATTTATGTCGTGCCAATCCAACATAAGCCCCTATTTTATTTACTTTTTCTATCTAATTTGTTTTCTTATCATTCTATTTCCATTGACAAAGGTCTATTGAACAAATAGAATTTGTAGATAGATGGGTCTCTTTAATCCTCACTCCATATTCGATTTTTCTGCCTACACTTCGCTCAAATGATAAGGGTGTCTCTGTCTCTCTTGCATGTGCATGTATTTTCATACAATATTTTTATTTCTTTAAACTAAAAATCGCTAAAAGAAGCAGCATTTTGCCATCGTGATTGGAGTCGCTCTAATCTTAGTGGAATTTAACTAGACCTGTTCATTTTGCCATTTGAGTGTTTTTCATGGTCGATAAAATCTTTCTTTTGATGTCTTGCTAGTTCAATGTTTTGACAGAAGCGCCCGGTATAATTCCATTGATTTTTTGATTTCGATCGTATCTAAGATCTTTTTTTATCTGGGTTGCTAACTCAATGGTAGAGTACTCGGCTTTTAAGTGCGACTATGATCTTTTACACATTTGGATGGAGCAACAAATTCGTCCAGACTCTTGGTAGAGTCTATAAGACCACGACTGATCCTCAAGGGTAATGAATGGAAAAAATAGCATGTCGTAATAAAATCGAATAAAAATTACGATTTTCTGGGTCTAGTGAATAAATGGATAGAGCCTGGCTCCAATTCTGGTAAAATAAAAAGCAACGAGCTTAACTTCCTAATTGGAATAATTCCCCGCTCTAATTAGACGTTAAAAATAGATTAGTGCCGGATGCGGGGAAAGGTTGGATTTTCGAGTCGACCTTTTTTTTTTTTTTAGAAATCCTAATTATTCTTGATTATGGATTGAATGTGTAAAAGAAGCAGTATATTGATAAAGGGATTCCATTCCAAAGTCAAAAGAGCGATTGGCCTGCAAAAATAAAAAATTGATTCTGTTCTCTTTTGTAATTTAGAACAAACATAAACTAATTGTGTAGAAAAGGAGCGGAAAAAGATCTGTGGATTAGACTCCCTTTCTTTCCAGGGTTTGTATTAAAAAATCCAACACCCTGTTCTGACCATATTGCACTATGTATCATCATTTGATAAACCGAGAAATGCTTCTTGTCTCTGATTCAAGTAGAAATACAAATGGAAAAATTCGAAGGGTATTCAGAAAAACATAAATCTTGTCAACAATACTTTGTCTACCCACTTCTCTTTCAGGAGTATATTTATGCATTTGCCCACGATTATGGATTAAATGATTCCGAACCTGTGGAAATTATTAGTTGTAATAACAAGAAATTTAGTTCACTACTTGTGAAACGTTTAATTACTCGAATGTATCAGCAGAATTTTTGGATTAACTCGATTAATCATCCTAACCAAGATCGATTGTTGGATTACAAAATTGGTTTTTATTCTGAGTTTTATTCTCAGATTCTACCTGAGGGGTTTTCGATCGTTGTAGAAATCCCATTCTCGCTACGAGAATTATCTTGTCCGAAAGAAAAAGAAATACCAAAGTTTCAGAATTTACGCTCTATTCATTCAATATTTCCCTTTTTAGAAGACAAATTTTTGCATTTGGATTCTATTTCACATATAGAAATACCCTATCCTATTCATTTGGAAATCTTGGTGCAACTTCTTCAATACCGTATACAAGACGTTCCGTCTTTGCATTTATTGCGATTCTTTCTCAACTACTATTCAAATTGGAATAGTTTTATTACTTCAATGAAATCTATTTTTCTTTTTAAAAAAGAAAATAAAAGACTATTTCGATTCTTATATAATTCTTATGTATCAGAATATGAATTTTTATTGGTGTTTCTTCGTAAACAATCTTCTTGCTTACCATTATCATCTTCTGGAACTTTTCTGGAACGAATCATCTTTTCTAGGAAGATGGAACATATTGGGATAATGTACCCTAGTTTTTTTCGGAAAACTATATGGTTCGTTATGGATCCTCTTATGCATTATGTTCGATATCAAGGAAAGGCAATTCTTGCATCAAAAGGAACTCATTTTTTAAACAAGAAATGGAAATGGTACCTTATCAATTTGTGGCAATATTTATTCTCTTTTTGGACTCAGCCCCGAAGGGTCCATCTAAACCAATTAGCAAACTCTTGCTTCGATTTTCTGGGGTACCTTTCAGGTGTACCAAAAAGTAGTTTGTTAGTAAGGAATCAAATGCTGGAGAATTTATTTCTAATAGATACTCGAATGAAAAAATTAGATACCATAGTTCCCGTTACTGCCCTCATAGGATACTTATCAAAAGCTCAATTTTGTACTGGATCGGGACATCCTATTAGTAAACCCATTTGGACAGATTTATCAGATTGGGATATTCTTGATCGATTTGGTCGCATATGTAGAAATCTTTTTCATTATCATAGTGGATCTTCGAAAAAACAGACTTTATATCGACTAAAGTATATACTTCGACTTTCATGCGCTAGAACTTTAGCTCGTAAACATAAAAGCACGGTACGAACTTTTATGCAACGGTTAGGTTCGGCATTTTTAGAAGAATTTTTTACCGAACAAGAGTTAGTTTTTGCTTTGATGTTCACCAAAACAAGCCTTTTTTCTTTCCGTGGATCGCACAGTGAGCGTATTTGGTATTTTGATATTATACGTATCAACGACCTGGTGAAGCCTCTTAATTAATTATTAGACAAAACTAATAAACAGAAAAGAAAGGCTAGATAAATGATCAAGAATAATTTACATTCTGAAATGTTCCTTTTATTATAATAAAGAGTAGGCGAATCAACTTACTAATTTACGAATACTAAAAAATTAGTAGAACTTCCTCTTTGGGATAGAAATAGACTATTTCTACATAGGGAAAGTCGTGTGCAATGAAAAATGCAAGCACGATTTGGGGAGAGATTTTTCTCTATTGTAACAAAGAAGAATTATCTACTCCATCCGACTAGTTCCGGGTTCGAGTCCCGGGCAACCCATATGGAAAATAAAAAAGACTAATCTTAGTTTTTAACTTGGACTAACTTCATTTACAAAATTTTTGGTTTGGTTAATTTAGCTATATGGATAGCCAATCTTTGGGCTGATTTGGTTGACATTGGTATATAGTCTATGTTATACTGTTAAATAACAAGCCTTCTATTATCTATATTATTTCTAGTTAATACGTGTGCTTGGGAGTCCTTGCAATTTGAATAAACCAAGATCTTACCATGACTGCAATTTTAGAGAGACGCGAAAGTACAAGCCTGTGGGGTCGCTTCTGCAACTGGATAACTAGCACTGAAAATCGTCTTTACATCGGATGGTTCGGTGTTTTGATGATCCCTACTTTATTGACCGCAACTTCTGTATTTATTATCGCCTTCATCGCTGCCCCTCCAGTAGATATTGATGGTATTCGTGAGCCTGTTTCTGGTTCTTTACTTTATGGAAACAATATTATCTCTGGTGCTATTATTCCTACTTCGGCAGCGATCGGATTGCACTTTTACCCAATTTGGGAAGCTGCATCTGTTGATGAGTGGTTATACAATGGTGGTCCTTATGAGCTAATTGTTCTACACTTCTTACTTGGTGTAGCTTGTTATATGGGTCGTGAGTGGGAACTTAGTTTCCGTTTGGGTATGCGTCCTTGGATTGCTGTTGCATACTCAGCTCCTGTTGCAGCTGCTACTGCTGTTTTCTTGATTTACCCTATTGGTCAAGGAAGCTTCTCTGATGGTATGCCTTTAGGAATCTCTGGTACTTTCAACTTTATGATTGTATTCCAGGCAGAGCACAACATCCTTATGCATCCATTCCACATGTTAGGTGTAGCTGGTGTATTCGGCGGTTCTTTATTCAGTGCTATGCATGGTTCCTTGGTAACCTCTAGTTTGATCAGGGAAACTACTGAAAATGAATCTGCTAATGAGGGTTACAAATTTGGTCAAGAGGAAGAGACTTATAATATTGTGGCTGCTCATGGTTATTTCGGCCGATTAATCTTCCAATATGCTAGTTTCAACAACTCTCGTTCTTTACACTTCTTCTTGGCTGCTTGGCCTGTAGTAGGGATCTGGTTCACTGCTTTAGGTATTAGTACTATGGCTTTCAACCTAAATGGTTTCAATTTCAACCAATCTGTAGTTGATAGTCAAGGTCGCGTTATTAATACTTGGGCTGATATCATCAACCGCGCTAATCTTGGTATGGAAGTAATGCACGAACGTAATGCTCACAACTTCCCTCTAGACCTAGCTGCTCTTGAAGTTCCATCTCTTAATGGATAAGGTTTTTCTCTCAACATATAGGAATTTTTGAAGAAAGAAAAGCTAGAAATACCCAATATCTTGTTCGAACAAGATATTGGGTATTTCTTTGTTTATTCAGAATGGAAAGATTCTGAATTCAGTTAACGACGAGATTTAGTATCCTTTCTTGCATTTTCATAACTCGTGAAATGCCGAGTAGGCACGA
>Ga0136846_1232001_pt1 | contig 39394 bp, 42 predicted proteins | sample HopSoiMetagenom2_FD_96841 | JGI IMG/M metagenome (GOLD analysis project Ga0136846, IMG submission 96841) | Grasslands soil microbial communities from Hopland, California, USA - 2 Assembly 2016 (version 4) | ecosystem: Environmental > Terrestrial > Soil > Grasslands | place: USA: Hopland...
ATCGTCACGAAGCGTCAGCCGACGGACGAGGAAGTGCGCGACATGCTGTTCGCCTTCACGGTCGGCAAGCACGTCAAGTCCAACGCCATCGTCTACGCCAGGGCAGGCCAGACGCTCGGGATCGGCGCGGGCCAGATGAACCGCAAGGACTCAGCCCGCATCGCCGCCCTGCGCGCCACCGACTTCGGCCTGGACCTGAAGGGTTCGGCCTGCGCCTCAGAAGCCTTCTTCCCGTTCCCGGACGGCCTGATCCAGGCGGCGGACGCCGGCTGCACGGCGGTGATCCAGCCGGGCGGCTCCATCGGCGACAAGGCGGTGATCGAGGCCGCCGACGAGCGCGGCCTCGCCATGGTCTTCACCGGCGTGCGCGTCTTCCGGCACTGAGCCCATCCCTCCCCTTCATGGGGAGGGTGGCGCGAGCCGAAGGCGATGCGACGGGTGGGGAATAGTCGACCAGGCGCCGCGCCCGGTCGTGGCCCCCTCACCCTGATCGCTTCGCGATCTGTCCCTCCCCATTAAGAGAGGGAAATTCTAGCGCTGGCCGTAGCGGCGGGCGGCGCCGCCGGAGGGCTCGGTGTTGAGCTCGGCCAGGACGGCGTCCACCGCTTCCAGCTCGGCCGTCAGCGCGGCCCGGCGGCGTTCGACCACCGACAGCGCGCAGGCGCGGCCGCCGTCGGCGTCGTCCTGGGCGGCCAGCACCGCCTCGATCTCGCCCAGGCCCACGCCGGCGCGGCGCAGGCGCGAGATCCACTGCAGGCGGACCCGCGCGGCGGCGTCGTAATAGCGGGCGTTGAGGCGGTCGCGCTTGGCTTCCACCAGGCCGCGCTCCTCGTAGAACCGCAGCGCGCGGGCGGTGAGCCCGAAGATGCGCATGGCGCCCGCGATGCCGAGCCGGGGCAGGTGGTGAATGTTCTCGCCGGTCATGTTTCCCATCCGATCGGGAGGTGCATGAGCGCCACAGACCCCAGGTCCGGGCGACGGCGGAGGCGCCGTTTTGCAGGTCAGCAAACCCATGCCGATCCCGCGTAGGCCTGGCGCCCCTCCCGCAGTTCCGCAGAAAGCGACGTTTTCCCTCGCAGCTCAAATGACTTCGTGCGAAGAATTGGCTCGCGGAATACCCGCGTTTGCGAAGTTGCAAAATGCGCTACAAGCTCTACGTCGGCCCCAAGGTCCGCGCGCTGCGCCGCGAACGGGGCTGGCGGCTGGAGACCTGCGCCCAGGAACTGGGCGTTTCGGTCAGCTATCTCTCGCAGATCGAGTCCAACCAGCGGCCGGTCACCGACCGGGTGCTGCAGGGGCTGATGCAGACCTTCCAGGCGCCGGCGGAGCTGTTCGAGGTGGACGCCGACCAGCGCCTGATCGCCGACCTGCGCGAGGCGGTGGCCGACAGCGGCTCGCTGGAAGACCCGGTGCCGCTGAGCGAACTGCGCCAGGCGGTGCTGCAGGCGCCGGGGCTGGCGCGCCGGTTCCTCGACCTGCACCGCGCCAACCACCGCCTCGCCGAGCGCCTGAAGTTGACCGAGGAGGCGGTGGCCCTGGACGAGGCGACGGCGGCCAGCTCGCTGCTGCCCTACGAGGAGGTGCGCGACTTCTTCCACTTCAAGGACAACTATATCGACGCCCTGGATCGCGCGGCCGAGGACCTGGCGCGCGAAATCGGCCTGGCCGCGCCGTCGTCCGCCGACCTGCGGCTGGAGATGTATCTGCACGAGCGGCTGAACGTCACCGTCCGCTACGACCGGATGGACGACGTCATGCGGCGCTACGATCCGGTCGCCCACGAGCTGTGGGTCAACGCCGCCCAGCCGGTGGAGACCCGGGCCTTCCAGATGGCCTACCACATCGCGGTGGCCAGCCTCTCGGACGTGATCGAGCGCGAGCTGCAGCAGGCGCGGTTCCGCAGCCGCGAGGCGGTGGATGTCTGCCGCATCGGCCTCGGCAACTACGCGGCCGGCGCCCTGCTGATGCCGTACACGGCCTTTTCCGGCTTCGCGCGCGAACGGCGCCACGATGTGGAGCAGCTGGCCGCCCACTTCGGCGCCAGCCTGGAGCAGGTGTGCCACCGCCTGTCGACGCTGCAGCGGCCCGGCCAGCGCGGCGTGCCGGTCTATTTCGTGCGCCTGGACTATGCCGGCAACATCACCAAGCGGCACAGCGCCACCCGGTTCCGCTTCGCGCGCTTCGGCGGCGCGTGTCCCCTGTGGAACGTGCATGACGCCGTGGCCGCGCCGGACCGGTTCCTGGTGCAGGTGGCCGCCATGCCGGACGGAGCCCGCTACCTCTGCGTGGCCCGGGCGGTGGTGAAGCGCTCGGAGAGCTACCTGACGCCGGACCGGCGCTACGTCCTGGGCTTCGGCTGCGACATCGCCAACGCCCATGAGCTGGTCTATTCCGAAGGCGTCGACCTGAAGGGCCCCGCCGCCCCCATCGGCGTCAGCTGCCGCATCTGCGAACGCGACGACTGCGCCCAGCGCGCCTTCCCGCCCGTGGACCGCCGCCTGAGCGTGCCCGAACACGAGCGCCGCACGGTGCCGTTCCGCCTGGGAGCGTGAGCGGCGGGGGACCGCGAAGCGGTGGAGGGGGCGCTGGGCTCGCTACGCCGCTCGCCGCTTCCGCCCCGACGCCGCTTCCGCCGCCAGTTCGCGGAGCGCGGCGTTGGCGATGGTGAGCTTGGCGAAGCTCCAGGCGCCGCCGCCCTGCTCGATCTCGTCCACGGTGCGGGTCGCCGCGCGGGCGTGCTCGGGCCGCAGGCGCGACCAGGCCGAGACCGCATCGCGGGCGTTGACCTCGTCGTCCCCCGCCTGGGCGCTGCCGGCGAAGGCCATGATCGCCCGGGTGAGCTGGGTCTGCTCGGCCAGCAGGTCCTCGATCAGCCGGCGCAGGGCCGTCCGCTCGAAGATGTCGCCGGCGCGGAACTCGCCCGCCGCCGCCCGCAGGCGATCGAAGGCGAAGGCGTGGCCGACGGCGAAATAGAGCCGCGCCACGTTCGGCAGCGGCCAGCTGGACGCCTCGGCCAGGTCCACCAGGTCGGCGGCCGTGGAGAGGAAGCTCAGCGCCGCGGCGCTGCGCGCCTGGGCCTCGGGGGCCCCGGCCTGTTTCAGCTGGGCGACGCGCTGCTCGAACTGGCCGCGCTCCACCGGCGACAGGATCTGCGGGATCAGGCCGTAGAGGCTCTTGAACCCCGGCACATAGCGGGCGGTGAGCGCTGCGACGTCCAGGCCCTCCCGCCCCGCCCGCCGCGCCAGCCAGAACGTCGCGCCACGCAGCGACGCGACCAGGCGGCGGAACACGGCCATCTGGCCCGCCGTGGGCGCCTTCAGGTCCAGGGCCTCAACCTCGGACCACAGCCGTTCGAAATCCAGCGCCTGCTTGGCCGCTTCGTAGCCGGCGGTCAGGGCCACCACGTCGCAGTCGGCCGCGGCCATGATCCGCGAGGCGAAGCTGGGGCCGCAGCGGTTGACCATGTCGTTGGCCACCACGGTGGCGATGATCTCCGGCCGCAGCCGGTGGCGGCGGATGGCGTCCTTGTATTTGCGCAGCGGCTTGGGGAAGTAGGCCTCCAGCCGGCGCTCGAAGAACGGGTCGTCCGGCGCGTGGCCGGCGACGATCTCGCGCTTCAGCTCCAGCTTGCCGTAGGCCAGCAGCACCGCCAGCTCGGGCCGCACCAGGCCGCGCCCGGCCTTCAGCCGCTCGGCGATGGCCAGGGCGTCCGGCAGGCCCTCCACCGCCCGGTCCAGCCGGCCGGCCTGTTCCAGCTCGGCCATGAAGCGCGCGTGCGGCTCCAGCTCGCCGACCGTGTCCATCTCCAGCAGCGAGAGCGCCAGGGTCTGGTCGTAGTTGTGCACCAGCACGTGGGCGGCCACGTCGTCGGTCATCGAGCGCAGCAGCGGGTTGCGCTTCTTGCGCGTGAGCTCGCCCTGCCGCTCGAGGATGCCGGTGAGGATCTTGATGTTCACCTCGTGGTCCGACGAGTCGACCCCGGCCGAGTTGTCGATGGCGTCGGTGTCGACCTTGCCGCCCGCCTCGGCGAACTCGATGCGGCCGGCCTGGGTCAGGCCCAGGTTGGCGCCCTCCCCCACCACCCGCACCCGCAGCTCGCGGCCGTTGACGCGCGTGGCGTCGTTGGCCTTGTCGCCGGCGTCCATGTGGGTCTCGTGGGTGGCCTTCACATAGGTGCCGATGCCGCCCAGGTAGAGCAGCTCGGCCGGGGCCTTGAGGATCAGGTGGATCAGCTCGGCCGGCGACAGGGCCTCGGCGCCCGTGCCGAGGAAGGCCTGGACCTCCTTGCTGAGCGGGATCGACTTCTGGCTGCGCGGGAAGACCCCGCCGCCCTTGGAGATCTTCTTGCGGTCGTAGTCGTCCCAGGACGAGCGCGGCAGGGCGAACATGCGCTCGCGCTCGGCGTAGCTCTTGGCCGGATCCGGGTCGGGATCGAGGAAGATGTGGCGGTGGTCGAAGGCGGCCTGCAGCCGGATCTGGCGGCTCAGCAGCATGCCGTTGCCGAACACGTCGCCCGACATGTCCCCGCAGCCGATGACGGTGAACGGCTCGGACTGGATGTCCTTGCCCAGTTCGCGGAAGTGGCGCTTCACCGCCTCCCAGGCGCCGCGGGCGGTGATGCCCATGACCTTGTGGTCGTAGCCTTCGGAACCACCGGAGGCGAAGGCGTCGCCCAGCCAGAAGCCGTAGGACTCGGCCACGCCGTTGGCGATGTCCGAGAAGGTGGCGGTGCCCTTGTCGGCGGCCACCACCAGGTAGGGATCGTCGGCGTCGTGCACGACCACGTCCTGCGGCCGGATCACCGTGCCGGCCGCGTCCAGGTTGTCGGTCAGATCGAGCAGGCCATAGAGGAAGGTCTTGTAGGCCCCGATCGCCTCGGCCCGCACCGCGTCCGGCGAGCCCCCGCGCGGCAGCTGCTTGGGGAAGAAGCCGCCCTTGGAGCCCACGGGCACGATCACCGCGTTCTTCACCTGCTGGGCCTTCACCAGCCCCAGCACCTCGGTGCGGAAGTCGTCGCGCCGGTCTGACCAGCGCAGGCCGCCGCGGGCGACCGGCCCGAAGCGCAGGTGCACGCCCTCCACCTGGGTCGACCAGACGAAGATCTCGCGGAACGGCTTGGGCGCCGGCAGGTCGGCCAGCTGGCCGCTGGCCACCTTGAACGAGATGTAGGGCTTGGCCGCCCCATCCGGGCCCCGCTGGTAGAAGTTGGTGCGCTGGATGGCGTCCACCAGCAGCGCCAGGCGGCGCAGCACCCGGTCATCGTCCAGGCTCTCCACCGCCTGCAGCGCCTCGACGATCTCGTCCATCACCGCGGCGGCCTGGGCCTTGCGCGCGTCCAGGTCGACGGCGATGGCCGGGTCGAACTTGATGCGGAAGAGGTCGAGGATCAGGCGCGCCACGCCCGGGTGGTTCGACAGCGCCTCCTCCTGCACCCGCTGCGAGGGGTCCAGGCCCGACTGCTGGCGGTAGCGCGCCAGGGCGCGGACCAGGGCCGCATCGCGCCAGGGGATCGAGAGCTCCATCACCAGGCGGTTGAAGCCGTCGTTCTCGGTCTGGCCGGTCCAGACGGCGACCACCGCCGCCTCGAAGGCGTCCTTGACCTCGGAGAAGACCAGGTTCGCGCCGCGCGGATCCTGGATCTCGAAGTCGTGGACCCAGACGGGCTCGTCGCCCTCCGGCGTCACCTGGAAGCCGGCCTCGGCCATGGCCTTCAGGCCCATGTTCTCCAGGACCGGCAGCACGTCGGCCAGGGGCGCGGGCTGGCCCTTGCGATAGAGCTTGAAGCGGAACTGCAGCGGGCCGTCCTCGCTCGTCCGATAGGCGCGGGCGCGGACCGGGCCCTCGCCGAAGCTCTCCATCACCGCCACGTCGTCCAGGGCCTGGGCGGCGTCGAACCGCTCGCGATAGCCGGCCGGGAAGGCGTCGCGGTACTTGGCGACATTGCCGGCCATCAGGTCGGGGTCGCCCCCCACGGCGCGCATGGCGCCGGAGAAGCGGTCCTCCCAGGTGCGCGCGGCCTCGGCGATCTCCGCCTCCACCTGGCGCAGGTCCGGCGAGCGGTGGTGGCCGGGCGTGAAGCCGATGATGTAGTGCACCCGGGCCAGGGGCGTGTCGTTGAAGCTGGGATAGTAGGCCGAGATCCGCCCGCCATAGGCCTCGGCGAGCAGCTCGCCGGCCTTGCGGCGCAGGTCGGAATCGTAGCGGTCGCGTGGCACGAACAGCAGGATCGAGGCGAACCGGTCGAACGGATCCTTGCGTTCGAACAGCTTCACCCGTGGGCGATCCGACAGGTGCAGGATGCCGAGCGCGATGCTCAGCAGCTCGTCCTCGGAGATCTGGAAGAGCTCGTCGCGCGGGTGGTTCTCGACGATGTTCTTGAGGCGCTTTTCGTTGTAGCTGCCGGGCGCCGCGCCGGTGCGGGCCAGCACCCGGGCCACCTTCTCGCGGATCAGCGGCACCACGCCCGCCGGCTGGTCATAGGCCTCGGCCGTGAACAGGCCCACGAACCGGACCTCGCCCCAGGGACGGCCATCGTCGCCGTAGAGCTTGATCCCGACGTAGTCCATGTAGCCGCGCCGGTGGACCCGGCTGCGGACGTTGGACTTGGCGATGGTCACCGCGGGGTCGCGGACGATGCGATCCTTCACCGCGCTCATCAGCACCGCCGGCTCGTTGGCGCGGCGCAGCACGGTGCGGCCCGGATCGCGCAGCACCCCCAGGCCGTCCTTGGCCTGGTAGAGCGGCTCCTCGGGCGCATATTCGCCGTTCGGCAGGCGCGGGTATTCGTAGACGCGGGCGCCCAGGAACACGAAGTGCTCCTCGTGCAGCCAGTTCAGGAAGTCGATCTCGTCGGGCCGCGCCTTGCCCGAGGCCGCCAGCTCGGCGGCGGTCTTGCCCATCAGCTGCAGCATCGCCGGGAAATCGTCGACCGCCGCGCGCACGTCGGCGAGGGTGGCCTTGACCCCGTCCAGCAACGCCTGCTCGCGGTCGGGTCCTACGTCCTCGACCAGCACGCCGATCATGGATTCCCGGCGGGTGGCGGCGCCCGCGTCGCGCACGCCCGCCCGGTCGCGGCCCACCTCGACGATGGGGTGGAACATGGCGCGCACCGACAGGCCCTGGTCGGCGATCTCGCCCATGACGCTGTCCACCAGGAACGGCGCGTCGTCCTGCACGATCTCCAGCCGGTCGAGGGCCGCGCCCTCGGCGGGGACGATCCGCACCTGTGGGCCGCGGCCGCGCCGCCGCTCGCCGAAGCGCCACAGGGCGGCCAGGTTGCGCGCGAGGTCCGCGGTGGAGAGTTCGGGCAGCTCGTCAGGCTGGGCGTCGGCCGCGGCCTGGTCGGCGAAGGCCTTGACGGCGGCGGCCAGCGGCTCGCCCGCCAGTTCGGCCAGCAGGGTCTTCAGGAGGGAGGGCGCAGACCCGGCGCGGGGGGCGCGGCTCATCGCCGAAGCCCTGCGCTCAAGGCGAACCGGTCGCCCAATTTGAGAAGGTCACCGGACGCGAGGACGCCGCCGGAGGAGAGTGTCCGGCGGCGTGTGGTTTCGCCGTGGGGGAGCGGCGAAACGCGGGGTGCTCGCTGCATCCGTGGGGTTGGGATCCGGATGCACCAGCCGGTCGACTGTGTCGTCCGGCCAACACTAGATAGGAAACGAAAAGTCACAGTTTAAGTCCCTGGTCTCAAGTTCTTGCGCGCTTTTCGCCGGGGCGTGCGGCGGCTTCATGTTGCGACGGATCGGCGTCCGGGGAGGCGTGCTTCAGCTCGCTGGGATCGCCGTCTCCGGAGAGCAGCACGGCGATCCAGCGCGACCCGGGGAACTGCGCCAGGATCACCAGGCAGACCACGGTCAGGGGCGTGGACAGGAACGCCCCGGCCAGGCCCCAGATGGCGGTCCAGAAGGTCAGGCCCAGCAGGAGGGCGATCGGGTCGATGTTGAGGCTGCGCCCCTGCATGCGCGGCAGGATCACGTTGCCGATGAAGGCGTGGGTCAGCTCCAGCACCACCAAGAGGGTGATGGCCTGCCACAGGGTGTCGAACTGCACGAGGGCGAAGAGCGGCGGCGCGCCCACGCCGATGATCCCGCCCAGCACCGGCACATAGGCCACGATGAAGATGACGATCGCCCAGAAGACGGCGTTGTCGAGCCCGACCGACACCATCACCACCCATGAGATCGACGCCAGCATCAGGCCGGTCAGGGTCTGGATCCAGAGGTAGCGCTCGACCCCGTTGCGGATGCGCAGGAAGGTGGCGGTGGCCTCGGCCCGCTGGGCCGGCGAGCGGAACAGGTGCGCGGCCTTGCGCTCCCAGCCGCGGCGGGAGGCCAGGATGAAGCCCAGGTAGACCAGGACGAAGATGGCGGTGGTGGCCACCCCCTCCAGCGCCCGGGCCAGCTTGCCGATCAGGCTGGCGGGATCCAGCTGGTGCAGCAGCTGGTCCACCGTCGGCGGCACCGCGATCCCGACCAGGTTGGCCAGGCGCGCGATCACGCCATCCAGCCGCGGCGCATAGGCCACCAGCTCGCCGGCGAAGATCGTCGCATTGTCGGCGATGAAGAACGCCGCGCCGCCGAACATCAGCACCGACAGCACCACCGCCAGCGGCGTGGCCGCCTTCTGCGAGATGCCGGGCAGGCGGGCGTGCAGCACCCGCGCGAAGCTGTCGATCATCACCGCCAGGAACATGGCCAGGGCCAACGGCGTCAGGATGCCGGACAGGGCGTAGAGCACCCCGCCGCCCGCCACGGTCGCCAGGATCACCAGGGCGTTTCGCGAGACCGGATCGGCGGAGGCGGGCATGCAGGCTTTCGGGACTCCGGCGCGAAGTCTCCCGAAGCGAGCCCGCGACGTCAAATCGGGCGTGCTCTACCCCGGTTTGGGGCAGGCTGGGAGCGTTTTAGCCCGCCCGAACGCATTTTTCGGGCTCAATTCGGCACGTGGGGCCGGCTTGGTGCTCCCTCCCCACCCCCGAGCTGGATAGGTCCCGGTCCTCCGCCTGCGGCGAAAACCGGGATGACACACATGGGGTGAGCTTTCGGCGGTGGAGCTCTCTCCACAATCCTCACGGTGTCATCCCGGTTTCGGCGAAGCCGAAGACCGGGACCCATTGGGCTCAGCGCACCGCGTCGACCACGGGCTGCAAATCCGGATGCAACGGCGGCATGGCCATCGGGGCGAGGTAAAGGTCCGCCCAGTGCGGATTATCCTCCTCGATGAGCCGGATCTTCCACGCGCGTCGCCAGCGCTTCAGCTGTTTCTCGAAGCGGATCGCCTCGGTCACCTCACCGAAGCCTCGGAAGAACACGAGGCGGTCGACCCCGTGGCGGCGCGTGAAGCCGGCCGCTTCTCGCGCCTTGTGCTCGGCGATCCGACGCTCGAGGCTGTTGGTCACGCCCACGTACAACGTGCCGTGCGCGCGGCTGGCCGCGATATAGACCCAGTAAGCATGGTCCATCGGGGCCACCCGGAGCTTGAGCTGGGGCAGTTTAGATGTTCTGATTTTGTTCTTCAACGCCGAGTTGGATGGGTCCCGGTCTTCGGCTTCGCCGAAACCGGGATGACATTGGGGGCTGGGCTGGGGTGCGCGCTCGTGGCCGTTGAGCCGGGAGCCGAACCGCGGCATCTAGGGGCCATGGCGCGCGAGATCGTCCTCGACACGGAGACCACCGGCTTCGACCCGCGGAGCGGCGACCGGCTGGTGGAGCTGGCGGCGCTGGAGATCGAGAGCTTCGTGCCCACGGGCCGCAGCTTCCACGTCTATATCGACCCCTGCCGCGACATGCCGGCCGAGGCCGAGCGGGTGCACGGGCTCTCCGCGGCCTTCCTGCGCGGCAAGCCGCGGTTCGAGCACCCCGAGGTGGTGGACGCCTTCCTCGAGTTCGTGGGCGACGCCCCGATCATCGCCCACAACGCCGCCTTCGACCGCGGCTTCGTGAACTGGGAGCTGGAGAATATCCGGCGGGTGTCGATCCCGGACCACCGCTGGATCGACACCCTGGCGCTGGCCAAGACGCGCTTTCCCGGGATGCACAATTCGCTGGATGCGCTGTGCAAGCGCTTCAAGATCTCGCTGAGCGAGCGCGAGAAGCACGGGGCGCTCATCGACGCCAAGCTGCTGGCGGCGGTCTATCTGGAGCTGAAGGGCGGCCGCGAGCGGCGCCTGGAGCTGGCGACTGCGGAGTCGGTGGCGGCGGCGAAGGTGGCGGCGCGAGTCGAATATGGACCGCGGCCTCGCCCGCTGGCGCCCCGATCCACGGATGTGGAACGCGCCATCCACGCCGCCTTCATCCGCGAGAAGCTGAAGGCCGAGGACCTCTGGACCCCCTTCGGGCTCTAGCCGGTCGAAGCCCGTTTTGGCGCGGCAGCGCCTTAAAGATTTAACCGCGGAAAACGCAGAAAACGCGGAAGGAGAGCCGGCACGGCTTTCTGCGCCTTTCCGCGTTTTCCGCGGTTCAAATCAGCCTTCGGCGTTACGCGTGGCCGACCTGGGGGTCCGCCTGGGCCTTGCGGGCGGCGTAGACGCCGGCGAAGTCGATCGGATCCAGCAGGAACGGCGGGAAGCCGCCCTCCGAGGTCACCTCGGCGATGATCCGCCGCGCGAACGGGAACAGGTAGCGCGGGCACTCGATCAGCAGCACCGGCTCCATCTCCTCGCCGGCCACGCCGCCGATCTGGAACACGCCGCCGTACAGCAGCTCGACCACGAACAGCGGGCCGTCGGTGCGGTTGGCGCGGGCGGAGAGCTTCAGGTCCACCTCGAACAGGCCGTCGTCGCGGCCGCGGGCGTTCATCTCGACGTTGAGGTCGATCTGCGGCTGGTCCTGGCTCTGGCGCAGGGCGTCGGGCGCGCGCGGGTTCTCGAACGAGAGGTCGCGGATGAACTGGGCCAGGATGCGGATGCCGGGTTCGGCCGATTGGGCGTCCGGCGCGCCGGCGCCCGTGTCGAGATCGGTCATGGTGTGGCTGGATTTCCCATGTGGAGAAGGCGGACTTCGCGCCCTTGTCGGGCCGAGCGGCTATCATGGCGCCCCGGGCGATGCAACGCCGCCCCTGACACGGGCGTTGCGGGGGTCTATATTGTTCCAAAGCGCGTATAAGGTTGCGCCCACGACCGCTCTCGAAAGCCGCCCTTGCCAGTCCTGGAACTGATCATCTTCGCCGGCCTTGCCGCCATCGTCCTGTACCAGCTCTATTCGGTGCTGGGCCGGCGTGTGGGGCGCCAGCCCGATCCGGCCGCGGAGGCCGCCACCGTGCCGTCGCGGCCGCTGGAGCGTCTCCCCGACGCGCCGGACGACGGCGTGCACCTGACGGGCCTGGCAGCAGTCAAGGCCAAGGACCCGGCGTTCGACATCGGCAAGTTCCTGGCCGGCGCCAAGACCGCCTACGAGATGATCGTCAGCGCCTTCGCCGCCGGGGACCGCGCGGCCCTGCGCCCACTGCTGGCGCCGCATGTGATGCAGAGCTTCGAGGCGGCCATCGACCAGCGCGAGGCCGAGGGCCGGACCGAGACCGTCGAATTCCTGCACCCGCCGCGCGCGGACCTGGACAAGGCCGAGGTCGCCGCCGGCGATCTGGCCCAGTTGACCGTGCGCTTCCTGGCCGAGTTCCGCAGCCGCACCAAGGGCCCTGAGGGCGAGGGCGTCGACGACCGGCGCACCGCCGAGCTGTGGACCTTCGAGCGGCCGCTGAAGAGCCGCGATCCCAACTGGACCCTGGTCCAGGTCGCCGCCGCCGAGGCCTGACGCTTGCGTTTGGGGCGTGTCGTCGCGGCGATCTGCGTCGCAGCCCTGGCGGCCGCCTGCGCCACGCCCAGGCCCGCGCCGGAGCCGTCGCGCCCGCCTGAGCGCCTGCCGCCGCCCATCGAGCGTCCCACGCCGCGCCCGCCGCCCGCGCCGCCGACGCGGATCGAGCTCGTCGCCCTGCCCGGCTGGTCCGCCGAGGACCACGCCGCCGCGTTCGCCGCATTCCGCGACACCTGCCGACCGACCGGGCCGCTCGGCGGGATCTGCGCCAGCGCGCGGGCCGCCGGGCCCCTCGGCCGCGGCGCGGCGCGCGTATTTCTGGAGACCGCCTTCCAGGCCGAGCCCCTGGCCGGGACCGGTGTCCTCACCGGCTACTACGCCCCGGTCTACGCCGCGCGCCGCGCGCCGGACGCCGAGTTCAGCGCCGCCGTGCGGCCCAAGCCCGCCGACCTGCAGACCATCGACGCGGGCGTGCTCGATCCCCTGCAGGCGGGCCACCCGGTGGCGGCCCAGCTGCAGCCCGACGGCGGCCTCCTCCCCTACCCCGACCGCGCCGCCATCGAGGCCGCCCCGGCGGACAAGCCCCTGGCGTGGATGCGACCGGAGGAGCTGTTCTTCCTGCAGATCCAGGGTTCCGGGGTCCTGGTGTTCGAGGACGGGCGGCGGCTGAAGGCGTTCTATGCGGCCAACAATGGCCGGCCGTTCGTCGGCGTCGCCAACGCCATGCGCGACCAGGGGCTGCTGCCCGCGGACGCGATCTCCGGCGATTCCATCCGCGCCTGGCTGGCCGCCCATCGCGGGCCCCAGGCGGAGGCGATCATGCGCCTGAACCCGCGCTACGCCTTCTTCCGCCTGGCGCCGGACGACGGCAAGCCGCCGGTGGGCGCAGCGGGCGTGGCCTTGCCCGCCGGCCGGGCCATCGCGGTGGACCCGACCTACCACGCCTATGGCGAGCTCTTCTGGATCGACGGCGAGGCGCCGGTGCTGGCCGGCGCCTTCCCGCACTACCGACGGCTGGTGACAGCGCTGGACACCGGCGGCGCCATCCGCGGCGACATCCGCGCCGACCTCTACCTCGGCCAGGGCGAGGCCGCCGGCGCCGAGGCCGGCCGCATCCGCCACACCCTGCGCCTCTACCGGCTGGTCCCGCGATGAAGCGCCCGCTGAAGCCGGAGGAGCTGCGGCTGTGGGGCATGGTGGCCGCCACCGTGCACCCGCTCACCGGTCGCGCGGCGCCGAAGGAAGCGCTTCCCTCCCCTTTATGGGGAGGGACAGACGGCGAAGCTGTCAGGGTGGGGCAGCCTGGACCGTCCCCGAAACCGCGCTTCGATCCACACCTCCCGACCCCGGCCGCTTCGCGCCCTGCCCCTCCCCACAAGGGGGAGGGAAAGGCGCAGATCGAGCCCAACCGGCGCCATCGCATCGCCCGCGAGCGCGAGGAGATCGGGGGGCGCATCGACCTGCATGGCCTTACCCAGGACCGGGCGCGGGCGGCGCTGGAGGGGTTCCTTGCCCGGGCCTATGATCAGGGCTGGCGCGCGGTGCTGGTGATCACCGGCAAGGGTGTCCAGGGCGACGGGGTGCTGAAGAAGCGCACGCCCGACTGGCTGGGCGCGGCGCACCTCAGCCACATCGTGGCCGGGATCTCCGAGGCTCACCGCCGCCACGGCGGCGAAGGCGCCCTCTACGTGGCCCTGAAGCGCAAGCCGCGGGGGTGACGATCCTGAGTTAGCGGGCGGCCTTCTCCACCAGCCCGCTGGTCCCTTCGCGGGCCTCGAGGATCGTGGCCACATCGTCCAGGCTGACCCCGGCCGCGGCGATCATCACCAGCCAGTGGTAGAGCAGGTCGGCGCTCTCGGCGGTGAGCGCCTCGCGGTCGCCCTGGGCGGCGGCGATCACCGTCTCCACCGCCTCCTCGCCCACCTTCTTGGCGGCGCGGTCCAGGTCGCCCAGCAGCTGGGCGGTGTAGGAGCGGGAGACGTCGCCGCCGCGGCGGCTTTCGATGGTCTCGGCCAGGCGGCCGATCACGGCCGAGAAACGGCGGTTCATGCGGCTTTCTCCGTCAGGCGCACCGGGATGCCGGCGTCGGCCATAGCCTGCTTGGCCTGGCCGATGGAAATCTCGCCGAAGTGGAAGATCGAGGCGGCCAGGACGGCGTCGGCTCCGGCCGCCACGGCCTCGACCAGGTGGCCGGTGTTCCCGGCCCCGCCCGAGGCGATCACCGGCACGCCCACCGCCGAGCTGACCGCGCGCAGCAGCGGCAGGTCGTAGCCGGTCTTGGCGCCGTCGCGGTCCATGGAGGTCAGCAGGATCTCGCCCGCGCCCTTGGCCACCACCTCGGCGGCATAGTCCACGGCGTCGAGGCCGGTGGGGTTGCGCCCGCCGTGGGTGAAGACCTCCCAGCGCCCGTCCGCCACCCGCTTGGCGTCCACCGACACCACCACCGCCTGGCTGCCGAAGGCGTCGGCGCAGCGGCTGACCACGTCGCGGTCCATCACCGCGGCGGTCATGATCGAGATCTTGTCCGCCCCGGCCAGCAGCAGCTTCTTGCCGTCCGCCACCGAGCGGATGCCGCCGCCCACCGACAGCGGCATGAAGCAGACGTCGGCGGTGCGGGCCACCACGTCCAGGATGGTCCCGCGGTTCTCGTGGCTGGCGGTGATGTCGAGGAACATCAGCTCGTCGGCGCCGGCGGCGTCATAGGCGCGCGCCTGTTCCACCGGATCACCCGCGTCCCGCAGGCTCACGAACTGCACGCCCTTCACCACCCGGCCGTCCTTGACGTCCAGGCACGGGATGACCCTGACCTTAAGCACAGGCGAGACCGGCGCTCATGCCGCCACCTCCAGCGCCCGCGCCGGGTCGATGGCGCCGTTGTACAGCGCCCGGCCCAGCACCGCCCCGGCCACCGGCACGCCCTTGCGCGCCTTCAGCTTTTCCAGGTCGTCCACCGAGGCCAGGCCGCCGGCGGCGATCACCGGGATCGAGACCGCGTCGGCCATGGCCCCGAAGGCCTCGACGTTGAAGCCCATGACCGTGCCGTCGCGGTCGATGTCGGTGACGATCAGGGCCGCGACCCCGGCGTCCTCGAACCGGCGGGCCACGGTGATGGCGTCCAGGTCGCTGTCGGCGGTCCAGCCCTCCACCGCCACCTTGCCGGCGCGGACGTCGACGCTGACCGCGATCTGCTCGGGATAGCGGCGCGCGGCGTCCAGCACGATCTGCGGCTCCTTCACCGCCACTGTGCCCAGGATCACCCGGCTGACGCCCGCCTCGATCCAGCGCTCCACGTCGGCCAGGGTGCGGATGCCGCCGCCCAGCTGCACCGGCACCGAGACCGCGCCCAGGATCGCCTCCACCGCCGCGGCGTTCACCGCCTGGCCCTGCACCGCGCCGTTCAGGTCCACCACGTGGATCCAGTGGAAGCCGGCCTCCACGAAGGCGCGGGCCTGGGCTGCGGGGTCGGTGTTGAACACCGTGGCCCGGCTGAGGTCGCCATGCACCACCCGGACGCACTGGCCGTCCTTCAGGTCGATGGCCGGATAGAGGATCACGGGCGCCACTCCAGGAAGTCGGCCAGCAGCTTCAGGCCGGCGGATTGGGATTTTTCGGGGTGGAACTGGACCCCGGCCATATTGTCCCGCGCCACCGCCGCAGGGAAGCGCCCGCCGTGGTCCACCCAGGCGGCCACGTCGCGGTCGTCCTCGGGGTACATGGCGTAGGAGTGTGTGAAATAGACCGGCGCGCCGGCCTTCTCCTCGGCGAGGAGCGGCAGGTCGCTGACGTCGTCCAGGGTGTTCCAGCCCATGTGCGGCACCTTCAGGCCTTCGCCCTTGGGCTGGATGATCCGCACGTCGCCGGCGATCCAGTCCAGGCCCGGCGTCACGCCGAACTCGTGGCCGCGCGAGGCCATCAGCTGCATGCCCACGCAGATGCCCAGGAACGGCGCGCCGCGCTGGCGGACCGCGGCGTCCATGGCCTCGATCACGCCGGAGCGCTCGGAGAGCGCTGCCATGCAGGCGGCGAAGGCGCCGACGCCGGGCAGCACGACGCGGTCGGCCTCGGCTACCCGCTCGGGATCATGGGTGACCACGATCTCGGCCCGGCCCTCCGCGGCGCGGACGAGGGCTTTCTCGGCCGAGCGCAGGTTGCCCGACCCGTAGTCGATCAGGGCGACGCTCTGCATGGAAGGTTCCTAGAGCACGCCCTTGGTGGATGGCGCATGGCCGTGGGTCTTGGGGTCCAGCTCCACGGCGTGGCGCAGCGCGCGGGCCAGGGCCTTGAACCCGCTCTCGGCGATGTGGTGCGAATTGGTCCCGTAGAGGCACTCCAGGTGCACGCAGGCGCCGGCGTTCATGGCGAAGGCGTGGTGGAATTCCTTGAAGAGCTCGGTGTCCATGTCGCCGACCTTGGGCGTCCTGAACTCCACCCGCCAGATCAGGTAGGGCCGGTTGGAGAGGTCGATGGCGCAGCGGCTCAGCGTCTCGTCCATGGGGATGTAGGCATGGCCGAAGCGGCGGACGCCCTTGAAGCCGTCCAGCGCGTCCTTGATCGCCTGGCCCAGCACGATGCCGGTGTCCTCGACGGTGTGGTGCATGTCGATGTGCAGGTCGCCCTGGGTCTCGACCTCGATGTCGATGCCCCCGTGGCGGGCGAAGCTGTCCAGCATGTGGTCGAAGAAGCCGATCCCGGTGGAGACCTTGGACACACCGGTCCCGTCCAGGTCCACGGCCACGCGGATCTGGGTCTCCTTGGTGTTGCGGACGACTTCGGCCTTGCGGCTCATCGCTTTAGTATCCCCTGGACGCAGCCAGGTCCTTCAACGGGACCTGCGGCCGCGGGCCGTAGTGCGAGATCACCTCCGCCGCCGCCAGCGACGCCAGCTGGCCGCAAGCCTGCAGCGGCCGGCCCCGCGAGAGACCGAACATGAATCCGGCCGCGTATTGGTCGCCTGCGCCAGTCGTGTCCACGACTTTCTCCACAGGCTCGGCCTTTACCGTCAAACGCTCGCCCTGGGACAGGATCACCGAGCCCTTGTCGCTGCGGGTGACCGCCGCCAAGTCGCAGCGCGTGCGCAGGGCCTCGCAGGCCTCGTCGAAGCTGGTGGTCTCGAAGAGGGCCAAAAGCTCGGCCTCGTTGGCGAACAGCAGGTCCACCTGGGTCTCGATGAAGCCCAGGAGCCCGCCGCGGTGGCGCTCCACCACGAAGCTGTCCGAGAGCGTCAGGGCGATCTTGCGCCCGGCCCCGTGCGCCAGGGCGGCGGCCTTGGCGAAGGCCCGGCGGGCGGCCTCGGCGTCGAACAGGTAGCCCTCGAGGTAGACGATCTTGGCGGCCTCGACCGTGGCGGCGTCGACGTCGGAGTCGGTGAACTCCACCGAGGCGCCGAGGAAGGTGCACATGGTGCGCTGGGCGTCGGGCGTGACGTTGATCATCGACACGGCCGTTGCCGGCCCGCCGACCAGGGGCTGGTTCTCGAACCGGGCGCCGATGGCGCGCATGTCATGGGCGAACACCCGGCCCAGCTGGTCGTCGGCCACCTTGCCCATGAAGGCGCCCTTGCCGCCGAAGCTGGCCAGGCCCGCGATGGTGTTGGCCGCCGAGCCGCCGGAGGCCTCCACGGCGGACTGCATCTTGGAATACAGCGCCGCGCTGGCCTTGGGATCCACCAGCATCATGGCGCCCTTGGTCAGCCCGTTCTCGGCCAGGAAGGCGTCGGTCGCCGGCGCGATCACGTCGACGATGGCGTTGCCGATCGCGGCGACGTCGTAGAGGTCTGGCATTGCTGGGCTTTCGTGGCGCGTAGGCCGGGCGACTTAGAGGAAAAGCTGGGCCGAGGCTAGGTGCACACGGTTCGTCATCCCACGGTCGCGAAGCGATCCGGGGCCCCGAGCGGCGCGCCGAGCCGTCCAGAGTCGGCTTGGGTCCCCCGGCTCAGCCTGCGGCTGACCGTGGGATGACGAGCTTTAATGGCTAGCCCCCCCAGCCGCCGTGGCTGCCGCCGAAGCTGCTCATGCGGCCGCCGAAGCCGCCGCGGCTGATCACCGAGGCGCGGCTCATGGCCTTGGGCGGGGCGTGCATCACATCGGGCGGGTCGAAGCCGCGCGAGCCGATCCGGGTGTGGCCGGTGGAGTAGTCGGTCCAGATGCGGCCGCCGGACAGGGTGTAGTACCCGCCGTCGCGCCAGTCGCGGTAGTAGGCCCGGTGGCCCCAGCCGCCGTCCAGCATGCGCCCGACCACGAACCCGGTGATCAGCGGGCCCCAGAAGCTGCCGTTGCCGCCGCTGTTGTAGCCGCGCGGCACGCACTGGCCGGCGCCATAGACGTCTTCGCAGGTCGTTTGGTCGCCATAGCGGGCGGCCTTCTGGGCGTCGGTCTGGGCGGTCTTCTCGGCGGCCTGGCACTCGTTGGCCGGCACCTGCTTCTTGTCGAGGCAGTCCTGCAGCGAGGAATAGGTGTAGCTGTCGACCGGCTTGCCCTGGTCGGCGATGCGGACGTTGTCGGTTTGGCTATCGCAGGCGGCGAGCGAGACGCCGCCCATGGCCATCATGCCGGTCAGGACGAGTGTGCGCGAACGTTTCATGGGCGAAGCGACCCCTAGGCGGTCATGCAGCCGGCGTTGATCACGCCGACCGCGACCGAGATCATCAGCATATAGATCGCCGAGGCCATCTCGCCGCGCTCGATGCGGGCCGAGACGTCCGGCAGCGCGACCCGGCGCACCACCCAGAAGGCCACGATCTGGATCACCCCGGCCAGGGTCGCCCAGGCCACGAACTCCGGCAGGGAGGTCGTGTGGGCCAGGGCCGAGGCCAGCGGGATGACATAGCCCAGCACGGCGCCGCCCAGGGCCACGGCCGCTGCCGAGTTGCCGGCGCGGATCAGGGCGCCTTCGTTGTGCGGGGTGATGGCCTGGTAGATGGCCTTGAAGATCAGCGCGAAGCCGCCCGCCGCCACGAAGGCGAGGACGAAGCTGAGGGCGCCGACGCCAAAGGCGACCGGATCGAAGTTGATCATGCTTCAAACTCTCCAAGGTTCAGCGGGATGCCGACCATCACCTCGTGGGTCAGGTCGCCGCCCTCGGGCTGCATCTCCAGGGCCAGGAGCAGTTCGCGCCCCTCGCCCGGCAGGTCGCGCGAGAACAGCATGCAGGTCTGGTAGATCTTGCGGAAGTAGAGGCCCGAGCGGTCGTCATAGACCGTCTCCCAGAAGCTGACCGGCTCCTGGCGCTCGTCGGCGTCGCCGAACCAGAAGCGGCGGTACTCGGGCAGGCCCTCGTCGGTGAAGGTCCGCGCCCGCAGACGGTCCGCCCACCGGCGCTTGGCCGTCTCGTCCGGCGGATAGGCGCTGGACCAGGGCCCGAACAGGGTGAAGTCGTTGGCGAGCTGGCCTTGCGCGTCGGGACTGACCATCTGAAGCATCAGGTCGTCGTCGGTGTAGAAGCGGTGCACGAAGCCGTCCGCGCCCAGGTTGATGCGGCCCTGGGCCACGATCTCCAGCACGTCGGTGTCGAGGCGGAACTTCGCCTCTGCACCCAGCCGCCGCCAGGCCAGCGGGTCCAGGCGCACGGTGCGCCCGATGGTGATGTTGCGCACCACGGGGATCACCTGGTCGGACGCGGCCTCGCGTTCGCCGAACAAACCCTTGAAGATCACGTCGTCAGCCCTTGTTGCGGCGGGACCATACGCCCATCTTGTGTCATGTCAAATATACGCGTATTCATACCATGAACACATGCGGCGATCGAAGGACAAGGCCGGGGGGTTGACCCCCGCGGAGCGGACGAGGGCCTGGCGCGAGGAGCGCCAGCGTCTCGGGCTCGTGAAGCTGGAGCTCTGGGTCCCCCCGGGCGCCAAGGCCGACATCCAGGCCGCCGCACGTGCGATCCTCACCTCGACCGGCCGCGGACCGGCGAGCGTGAACCCCGAACCTCCGCGAGGATCTTTCCAGATGGACCACGTCATCGACACCGATTGGTCGGTGAAGAGTCTCGCCGCCGCGCTCTCGGAAACCCAGCTTGTCCGCCCCGGCGAGATGACCGCGCGGGTGATGGAGGGCGCCGAGCCGGTGCTGCACATCACCATGCACGAGTACGGCGACCTGCCGATCTTCCTGTCCGTGGGCGCTGACCAGATCGTGGTCTCCGCGCTCCTGTGGCCGGTGGACGAGCAGCAGAACGCCGACAAGTTCAACGTCTTCCTCCTGAAGGCCCAGAAGCTGGTCCCGCTGTCGAATTTCGGGATCACAACCGTGGCGGGCCGCGACTACTATGAGCTCTTCGGCGAGCTGACCTGCAAGACCACCCTGCAGACCGTGGTGATCGAAATCAGGGCTCTGGCCGAGAACGCCATCCGCGCGGCCTCCGAGCTGCGCGACAATTTCAACGCGTCCGTGGCCTGAGCGGGGACCTCCATGTCGATCTTTTCGAAGCTGATTTCCCTCCTCCGCGGCGGGGCGCACGACGCCGGCGCGGCGGTCATCGACGCCAACGCCCTGCGCATCCTGGACCAGGAGATCCGCGACGCCGACGCCGCCCTCGGCCGGGCCCGCGACGACCTGGCCGCCCTGGTGGCGCGCCGGCGCATCCTGGAGAAGGAGCTGCAGGGCCTCTCCGACCAGGCCGGCCGCTACGAGAGCTCGGCCCGCGCGGCCCTCGCCAAGGGCGACGAGAACCTCGCCCGCGAGGTCGCCCAGCGGATCGCCGAGCTGGAGCAGGAGGTGAACCTCAAGACCCCGCAACTGGGCGCCATGCGCGAGGCCGAGGAGAAGCTGCACCAGACCATCGCCGCCACCCAGCAGAAGATCGAGAACCTGCGCCGCGAGATCGACGTGGTGAAGGTCAACGACTCCGTGCAGCGCGCCCAGGCCGCGGTGGCGTCCCGCGGGGCCGGCGCCACGGCTGCGCTCGGTTCGGCCGCCGACAGCCTCAAGCGCATCAAGGAGCGCCAGGCGATCCAGGAGGAACGCTTCCGCGCCGCCGGCGAGCTGGAGGACCGCCGCACGGGCGCCGACCTCGACGCCAAGCTGCAGGCCGCCGGCATCCTGCCCGGCGTCTCCTCCGCCGACGACGTCCTGGCCCGCCTGAAGGCCCCCGCCCAGGAGCCAATCCAGCTCGAGGCTCCCAAGCTGCAGATCGAACAGCAGCCGGTGAGCCGCGAAGAGAAGAGCTAGCGCTCTGTTCCTCTCCCACGCGTGCCTTACCTCCCCCGCGAAGCGGCAGGAGGGGGACCGGTCGCCGAAGCCGGCCGAGGCCGGCTGAAGAGCGACTGGTGGAGGGGGCAAGTCTCAGGCTCAGAGGATCGATCGGCGATGAAATGGGCTCAGCGGATGGGGCTTGCCCCCTCCACCACCCGCTCTGCGGCGGGCGGTCCCCCTCCCGCCGCTTCGCGGGGGAGGTAAACATGCAACGCATCAAGACCACCGAGCGGCCCGGGTGGGACGCCAAGGCCGAGGCGCTGGGGTTCACCTGGCGGCACCTCGACGGGGCCCGCTACTGGGACGAGCGCGCCTACTACGCCTTCACCCTGACCGAGGTGGAGAGCGCCATCGAGGCGCCGGCGCGCGAGCTGCACGCCATGTGCCTGGACCTCGTGGCCGAGGTGGTGAAGAGCGAGGCCCTGATGGAACGCCTGGCGATCCCGCAGGCCTCGCGCGACGACGTGGCCGAGAGCTGGGCGCGGCGCGACCCCAGCCTCTACGGCCGCTTCGACTTCGGCTACGACGGGTCGGGCCCGGCCAAGCTCTTCGAATACAACGCCGACACCCCCACCAGCATCTACGAGACCGGGGTCTTCCAGTGGATCTGGCTGGAGGACATGATCGCGGCCGGCGCGCTGCCGGCGGGCGCCGACCAGTTCAACAGCCTGCACGACGCCCTCATTGCGCGGTTCCGGACGATCTTCCCCGCCGGCGGCTTCGTCCACTTCGCCTGCGCGCCCGATGCCGTCGAGGACCGCCAGAACGTCCGCTACCTGGAGGACCTGGCCACCCAGGCGGGGATCGAGCCGAAGTTCACGCCCATCGGCGACATCGGGCTCGACGCCGACGGCCGCTTCGTCGACCAGGACAACTACCTGATCGGGGCGCTGTTCAAGCTGTACCCGTGGGAGGACATGTTCCGCGAGGACTACGCGGCGAAGATCAAGGACGCGAAGGTCCGCTTCCTGGAGCCGCCATGGAAGGCGGTGCTCTCCAACAAGGGCATGCTGCCGCTGCTCTGGCAGCGCCACGAGGGCCACCCGAACCTGCTGCCGGCCTTCTTCGAGGACGATCCGCGGGCCGCGGGCCTCGGCTCATCCTATGTGAAGAAGCCGCTGTTCTCGCGGGAGGGGGCCAATATCGAGCTGGTGGCGGCGGGCCGGCGCGCGCCGGTCTTGGACCAGGGCTATGGCGAAGAGGGCCATATCCGCCAGGCGCTGCACCCGCTGACCCGGTTCGAGGGCAACTATCCGATCGTCGGCGCCTGGATCGTCGGGGACGAGCCGGTGGGCCTGGGCGTGCGCGAGGACCGCAGCCGGGTCACCAAGAACCTCTCGCGCTACGTGCCGCACGCCATCGTGGGCTGAGCCAAAAGATCGTCATCCCACGGTCGCGCGGCGATCCGGGGGACTGTGGGATGACGGCCTGGTCCGCGCAGGCGATCACGAGAACAGCGAGGCGACGGCCAGGGCGATGGGCAGGACGAAGATCACCAGGCCCGCGGCGGTGAGGCTCGCGATCTTCAGGTGGCGGTCGGTGACGCTGAGGTCGAGGACCGGACGGGATGTGTCGGCGGCGAAGGTGTCGAGGCAGTCGGTGGTCATCGAAGTCTCCTGGGGGAGCAGGTGTTTCGGATGACTTGTTAAATGCCGAACGCCGCTCTGCGACAAAGGAGAACTCGGCCGTTCAGTTGAGCTCAGCTCACGCGAAGCGGCGCAGTCCGTCGGCGTCGGCCTGGGCCAGCAGCCAGTTTCGGAACTTGCGCACGTCGGGCCGGTCGGCCTTCTCCGGCAGGGTGATGATCCACTGGCTGAACGGGCTGTGCAGCTCGATCCCGAAGGGCGCCACCAGCCGCCCGGCCTTCAGCTCGTCCACCACCAGGGCATGCTCAGCCAGGGCCACGCCGCGCCCCGCGAGCGCCGCCTCGATGGCCAGGTAGTAGTTCGAGAACTGCTGGCCTCGCCGCCAGTCCACCTCCGGCGCGCCGGCCAGGGCCAGCCAGTCGCTCCAGTCGGGCTCGCCGGCCGCCAGGTGCACGTCGGCCAGCAGCTGGACCTTGGCCAGGTCGTGCGGCGTCGCCAGCGGCGTGGTCTCCAACAGGCGCGGGCTGCACACCGGGAACATGAACAGCGACATCAGCTTGTCGGCAGTGACGCCGGACGAGGGGCCACGCGCATACCGGATAGCCAGGTCGTAGCGATCGCGCACCAGGTCGACCGCATTGTCCGAGGCGCCCACCATCACCTGGATGTCGGGGTGGCGCTCGTTGAAGAGGTGCAGGCGCGGCACCAGCCAGCGGGCGGCGAAGGAGTGCATGGCCGTCACCGCCAGCACCGCCTGGCGCGAGCTGCGGGCCTCCGCCACCGCCTCCTCCATGATGCCCAAGCCCTGGCGCACGCCGGTGGCCAGGTGCGCCCCGGTCTCGGTCAGCCGCACCGCGCGGTTGAACCGCTCGAAGAGCCGCACCGCCAGCTCGGCCTCCAGCGCCTTGATCTGGCGGCTGACCGCGCCGGGCGTGATCGCCAGCTCCTCGGCGGCCTGCTGGAAGCTCTCGTGCCGGGCGGCCGCCTCGAAGACCCGCAGGGCGGTGAGCGGCAGCCGGCTCATGGGCGCACGAACAGGTGGCGCGACGGGCAGAGGTCCGCCACCGGGCATTCCTCGCACTTGGGCCGCCGCGCCACGCAGATGTAGCGCCCGTGCAGGATCAGCCAGTGGTGGGCGCGGGTGCGGTAGGGCTCAGGGACGATGGCCATCAGGTCGGCCTCGACTGCGTCGGGCGTCTTTCCGGTGGACAGCCCCAGCCGGTGGGAGACCCGGAAGACGTGGGTGTCCACGGCGATGGCGGGCTCCACGCGCAGCTCGTTCAGCACCACCGAGGCGGTCTTGCGGCCCACGCCGGGCAGGGCCTGCAGCTTGTCGCGCTCCAGCGGAACCTCGCCGCCGTACTGCTCGATCAGGATGCGGCTGAGGGCGATGACGTTCTTGGCCTTGGAATTGTAGAGGCCGATCGAGGAGATGAACGGCTTCAGGCCGTCCTCCCCCAGGGCCAGCATCTTCTGCGGCGTGTCTGCTGCCTTGAAGAGCTTCTGGGTGGCCTTGTTCACCGAGACGTCCGTGGCCTGGGCCGACAGGGCCACGGCGACCACCAGGGTGAAGGGGCTGTCGTAGTCCAGCTCGGTCCGCGGATCGCTCTCGTCAGCCTCGAACCGGGCGAACAGCTCGGCGATCCGCGCCTGCTCGGCGGGCTTGAGCGGCTTGCGCTTCGGCGCGGGCTTTCGCGGCTTGGCCATGGTTTTCCCTAGCATCGTCATCCCACGGTCGCGAAGCGATCCGGGGGACCCATGCGGACGTCGAGCTGCCTTACCCTCGGCTTGGGCCCCCCGGTTCCGCCTTGGGCTGACTGTGGGATGACGAAGGGTGTTGGCTCGCCTAGCCCCGGTCCACCGCGAACGGCGCGAAGGCCTGTTGGACGGGCATGATCTCGAGGGTGTTGACGTTGATGTGGGCGGGCAGCTTCAGCACGCTCTCGCACACCAGCGCCACGTCGTCGGCGCTCATGGCGTGGACGCCCTTGTAGACGTTGCCGGCCGCCCCCTCGTCGCCCTTGAAGCGGACCACCGAGAACTCGGTCTCGGCCATGCCGGGCTCGATGGACGTCACCCGCACCCTCGTGCCCAGCAGGTCGGCGCGCAGGTTCAGCGAGAACTGGCGCACGAAGGCCTTGGTGCCGCCGTACACATTGCCGCCGGGATAGGGATAGCTGGCGGCCACGGACGAGAGGTTGATCACGTCGCCGCGGTTGCGCGCCACCATGCCCGGCAGCACGGCGCGGGTGACACGGACCAGGCCGGTGACGTTGGTCTCGATCATGGTCTCCCAGTCGGAGAGGTCGGCTTGGTGCGCCTTGCCGAGGCCGAGGGCGAGCCCGGCGTTGTTGTAGAGGATGTCGATGTCGGCGAACGCCGCCGGCAGGCCCGACAGCAGGGCGTCGATGGAGGTCTGCGCGCGCACGTCCAGCTCGCGGGCCAGCAGCCGGTCCGTGGCCACGTCCCGGACCAGCGCCTCCAGCCGGTCCACCCGGCGCCCCGTGGCGATCACCTGGCCGCCGGCGGCCAGGATGCGCCGCGCCATGGCCTCGCCGAAGCCGGAGGTCGCCCCCGTCACCAGGGCGATGCGCCCCTCCGCCCAGTTCTCGCCCATCATGCCACCTTCGCCACCGAGTCCAGGATCTGCGCCGCCGCCTCGGGTCCGATGAGGCCCTCCACGATCCAGGCGGCCAGGTCCTGGGTGGCCAGGCAACCGCCGCCCGTGGCGAGGTTGCCGTGGACCACCAGGGGCCGGCGCTCGGTCGCAACGCCCATCGCCTCCAACTCGGCGAAGACGCTGGGATAGGTGGTTGCGGAGAGGCCTTCAAGCAGGCCGAGCGCCGCCAGGATCAGGACGCCGGAATCGATCGCGGCGATCAGCTGCCGCGCCGGGGCGAGCTGCAGGGCCGCCAGGAAGGCCGGGTCCTTGATCTTCAGCCGGCTGCCCGGCCCGCTGACGACGAACACCGCATCGGCGTGGCGCGCCCAGTCCAGCGTCTCCTGGGCGTCGATGCGCAGGCCCGAGTACGACGTCACGGTGGCGGTGTCGGCGCAGATCCGCACCTCCCACTCGCCGGCGTAGGCCGCATAGGTCGGGTCCTTGACCCGGTAGAACAGGTCCCAGGGCATGAAGAGGTCCACGTCGGTGAACCCGTCGAACGCGACCATGGCGATCTTCATCGAAAGCTCCTTACGTCCAGCGGCGCCGTTGGCCCGCATGTGGGCTGCTGCCGAGCCGTCAGGCAGCGCCAGTTGGCGCGCCGTGGTCTTCTCCGCCCGCCTCCGAGCGCCTAGGTTTGCGGGGTGAGCGAGCCCCTCTTCATGGACGCCGAGCTGCGGCCCAACCGGTCGCTGTCGACGCGCGGGTTCTGGGTGCTGATCTCGGTGATCGGCGCGATCGACCTGGCGGCGGCGCTGGTCTTCGCGCGCCTGGGGGCGGCGCTGGTGGCGCCCTTCCTGGCGGTGGCGGTGCTGGCCATCGCCGCGGCCTTCCTGGCCAGCTTCCGCGCCCAGCGCATCGTCGAGCGGGTGCAGGTGAGCGCGGGCCAGGTGAAGGTCACCTACGAGACGCCGCGCGCCCGCACCGTGGTCTGGGAAAGCCCCACCGCCTTCACCCGCGTCAACACGGTGCGCGACGAGGACGACCGCATGACCGCCGTGGTCCTGGCGCTCTCGGCCAAGCGTCGGACGGTGGCCGCCGCCCTCAGCCCTCGCGAACGCCGCGACTTCGCCAACGCCCTGGAAGACGCCATCCGCCAGGCCCGCCGCGCGCGCCATCCCTCCTCTTCAGGGGAGGGACAGACCGCGTAGCGGTCAGGGTGGGGGGGCCTCGATCGGGCTCCGCGCCTGATCGACTATTCCCCGCCCCGGCTTGGCTGCGCCAAGCCTGCCCCTCCCCATGAAGGGGAGGGAACTACAGGATGAATTTGCTGAGGTCGGCGTTCTGGGCCAGGTCGCCGATGCGGGACTGCACATAGGCGGCGTCGATCACGATGGTCTCGCCGGTGCGGTCGGCGGCGGTGAAGCTGATCTCCTCCATCACCTTCTCCATGACCGTCTGCAGCCGGCGCGCCCCGATGTTCTCCACCGAGCCGTTCACCGCCACCGCCGCGTCGGCCAGGGCGTCATAGGCCTCCTCGGTGAACTGCAGGGTCACGCCCTCGGTGGCCAGCAGGGCCTGGTGCTGGCGGACCAGGTTGGCCTCGGGCTCGGTGAGGATGCGGCGCATGTCCTCGCGCGACAGGGCCTTCAGCTCCACCCGGATCGGCAGGCGGCCCTGCAGCTCGGGCAGGAGGTCGGACGGCTTGGCCACGTGGAAGGCGCCCGAGGCGATGAAGAGGATGTGGTCGGTCTTCACCGGGCCGTGCTTGGTGGAGACGGTGGTGCCCTCGATCAGGGGCAGCAGGTCGCGCTGCACGCCCTCGCGGGAGACGTCGGCGCCCTGGCGCTCGCGGCTGCTGGCCACCTTGTCGATCTCGTCCAGGAACACGATGCCCTGGTTCTCGGCCAGCTCCAGGGCCTCCTGGGTCAGAGCCTCCTGGTCCACCAGCTTGTCGCTCTCCTCGGCGATCAGCGGGGCCCACGCGCCGGCGACGGTGGTCTTGTGGGTCTTGGTGCGTCCGCTGAACGCCTTGCCGAACATGTCGCCCAGGTTCAGCACGCCCATGGAGGCGCCGGGCTGGCCCGGCAGGTCCATCATCGGAAACTGCGGCCCGCTCTCGGCCAGCTGCAGCTCCACCTCCTTGTCGTCCAGCTCGCCGGCCCGCAGCTTCTTGCGGAAGCTCTCGCGGGCGGCGGTGGAGCCGGGGCCGGTCAGGGCATCCAGGATCCGACCCTCGGCCGCGGCCTCAGCCCGGGCGCGCACACCGGCTCGGCGCTTCTCGCGCACCATGGCGATGGCGCTCTCCACAAGGTCGCGGACGATCTGGTCCACGTCACGGCCCACATAGCCGACCTCGGTGAACTTGGTGGCCTCCACCTTCAGGAACGGCGCCTGGGCCAGCCTGGCCAGCCGGCGCGCGATCTCGGTCTTGCCGACGCCGGTGGGGCCGATCATCAGGATGTTCTTGGGCGTCACCTCGTCGCGCAGGTCGTCGGGCACGCGCCGGCGGCGCCAGCGGTTGCGCAGGGCCACGGCCACGGCGCGCTTGGCCTCGGCGTGGCCGACGATGTAGCGGTCGAGCTCGGAGACGATCTCGCGCGGGGAAAACTCGGTCATGGGCGCGTAGATAGGCGGTCAGCCGGCCGCTGGCGATTCCGTCGCCGCCGCGGGGCTCGCCGGCGGGCGCTTCAGCGGCGGGGCCGGCAGCAGCTCGTCGAACAGGATGCGCCAGCCCGGCCTGTCGTCGCGCCAGATGCGCACGTAGTGGCCGCGCTGCGGCGCGCCCGCCGCGTCGGTCCACTGGGCCACGCCATAGGTCCAGACGAGGTCGCCGGCCTTGGACGCCCGCCCGCCCAGGGGCGCGTAGGCGATCGACGTGGCGCGGGTGTCCAGCTCGGCGGCGAGGCCGGCGCGGTCCTTGGGCGGGGCGGCCTTGGAGCCGACGATGCGGCCGTCGTCGGCAGCTGCGGCCAGGAAGGCGGCCTTCACGTCGGCCTTGGCGGCCTGGTGCAGCTTGATCTCCGCCTGCATCACCTGGTCCATGGCCTTGTCCGCCGAGCCGGCCGTGCGGGCGGCGGGCTGGGCGTAGGCCACGTCGGAGCCCTGCGGCGCGGCGCCGGCGGGATCGCTCGGCGGCCCGGCGTCCATCAGCCATTTCCAGGACCCGTCCGGCTGTCTGGCCCAGACGGTGAAGTACCAGGCGCGCGGTGTGCCGGCGTAGGTGTAGGGGCCAGTGGTGAAGCCCAGGTCGCCGGACCGGGCGATCCCCGCCCACAGCGGCCACCAGACCAGCGGCGCGCCCTTCGGCTTGGGCTCGGCGTAGAGCGCATGCGCCAGCGTCGGCTCGGGATTGAGCACGATCGCCTCGGGCGCCGAATGCTTCAGGAAGCTCCCCTGGATGCCCAGCTCCAGCCCGTCCGCCGCAAACGCCCGCTCGGCCGCGACGACGGGGGCGGGGGTGGCGGGTGCGGCGAGGGCGGGGGTGGCAAAGGCGAAGGCCAGGGCTGCAGCGGCGCCCCCAGCGCCCCCTCCACCGCTTCGCGGTCCCCCTCCCCCGTTGGCACGGGGGAGGAACAAGATCCCAGTTCCTCCCCCGCTCGCGGGGGAGGGGGACCACGAAGTGGTGGAGGGGGCGCTGGCCTCGCGCAAACGCCTAAACCACCTCAACCGTCAGCTCCCCATTGGTGTAGACGCAGATCTCCGCGGCGATGGCCATGGCGCGGCGGGCCACGGTCTCGGCGTCCAGGTCGGTGTCGATCAGGGCCCGCGCCGCGGCGAGCGCATAGTTGCCGCCCGAGCCGATGGCGGCGACGCCATGCTCGGGCTCCAGCACGTCGCCCACGCCGGTGACGGTGAAGATCTGGTCCTGGTCGGCGACGATCAGCATCGCCTCCAGCCGGCGCAGGTAGCGGTCGGTGCGCCAGTCCTTGGCGAGGTCGACACAGGCGCGGGCCAGCTGCTCCGGATACTGCTCCAGCTTGGCCTCCAGCCGCTCGATAAGGGTGAAGGCGTCGGCCGTGGACCCGGCGAAGCCGGCGATCACCCGCCCACCGGCCAGCTTGCGCACCTTCCTGGCCGTGCCCTTGACGATGGTCTGGCCCATGCTGACCTGGCCATCGCCGGCCACCACGGTCTTGCCGCCCTTGCGCACCGCCAGGATGGTGGTGCCGTGCCAATCGGGAAAGGTTGAGCTATTCGACATCGGCGCGATGTGAGCAGCGGGGTTTCCCAGGTCAAGTGAATGACTTTCACGGATGAGGAGATCGAGCGGTACGCCCGCCACCTGGTGCTGCGCGAAGTGGGTGGGCCCGGCCAGCAGAAGCTGAAGGCCTCCAGCGTGCTGATCGTCGGCGCCGGCGGCCTCGGCGCGCCGGCCGCGCTCTACCTCGCGGCCGCGGGCATCGGGACCATCCTGCTGGCCGATCCCGACGTGGTGGACCGCTCGAACCTGCAGCGGCAGGTGATCTACACCGAGGAGGATGTGGGCCGGCCCAAGGTGGAGGCCGCCGCCGACCGGCTGCATGCCCTCAACCCGCACGTCTTCGTGGCCGGCTTCAACGGCGCCTTCGACCCGGTCAGCGCCGACCAGCTGGTGGAGGGCGTCGACCTGGTGCTCGACGGCACCGACGACTTCGCCGTGCGGTTCTGCGTCAACGAGGCCTGCGTGCGCCACGACAAGCCCCTCGTCTCCGGCGCCATCGGCCGCTGGACCGGCCAAGTGGGCGTGTTCGGCCGCCAGCCCTGCTACCGCTGCCTGGTGCCCGAGGTCCCGCCCGAGGCCGAGACCTGCGTCGCCGTCGGCGTGGTGGGCGCCCTGGCCGGCGTGATCGGCTCGATGATGGCCCTGGAGGCGGTCAAGCTGCTCACCGGCGCGGGCGAGTCGCTCGGCGGCCGCCTCCTGATCTACGACGCCCTGGCCGCCGAAACCCGGACCGTACGCGTGGCCGGCGACCCGGAATGCCCGGTGTGCGGGGGGTGACTACCGGCTGACCAGCCGCACCGTGGCGCGGAGGCCGCCCTCGGGGCGGTTCTCCAGGGTCAGGGCGCCGCCCTGGCTCTCGGCGAGGGCCTTGACGATCGCCAGGCCGAGGCCGGAGCCGCCGGTGTCGCGGCCGCGGGAGGGCTCAAGCCGCTCGAACGGCCGCACCAGTCGTCCCAGCGCCTCGGGCGGCGCGCCAGGACCGTCGTCGTCGACGGCGATCACCACGGCCGCGCCGTCGCGCCGCACGCAGAGGCGGGCGCCGCCGCCATAGCGCACGGCGTTGTCGACCAGATTGTCGAGCATGCGCCGCACCGCCAGGGGCGAGCCGCGGGCGGCGACGGCGTCATCGTCCGCGGTGGCGTCCTCCACCGGCTGGCCCAGTTCCCGCCGCCGGGCGGCCAGGGCCGCGACCTCGGCGCGCACATCGACCTCGCCGGCGGCCTCGGCGCGGGCCGCGTCGCGGGCGAACAGCAGGGTGTCGTCGAGCAGCTGGCCCATCTCCTCCAGGTCGGCGGCCGCGCGCTCGCGCTGCTCGGGATCGGCGATGAACTCGGCGCGCAGGCGCAGGCGCGTCAGGTAGGTGCGCAGGTCGTGGGCGATGGCGGCCAGCACGCGCGTGCGCTCGTCCAGCAGGGCGCGGATCCGCCGGCGCAGGGCGTTCAGGGCGGTCGAGAGCGCCCGCACCTCGCGCGCCCCGCGCACCGGCAGGTCGGCGGCGGCGACGTCGTCGGCGATGCCGGGCGCGGCGCGGGCCAGGGCGTCGATGGGGCGGATGGTCCACAGGCTGACGGCCAGCACCGCCAGCATCACGCTCGCCGCCAGGAGGGCGATCGGCAGCGAGCGGTCGCCGAGGCGGCGCAACAGCGGCGCGGTGGTCCGCTCGACGAGCAGCACCTGGCCGGTGCGCAGGCGAACGACCAGGCGGACCGGCCCCAGGGTCCCGGGGGCCAGCCGGTCGCGGAGGGGCCCCTGGCCCTGCCGCGCCTGCACCTCGAACGGACGGCCCTCCAACGCCCCGGCGTAGCCGCCGAGCAGTTGGGTGATCCGCGCCGCCGTCGCGGGCGCGTCGTGGCCCGTCTCGAGCGCCGCCGGATCGGCCAGCTCCACGCGCATCGCGCCGCGGTTCAGCGCCGCCACCACAAGCGGTTGCACGTCTTTGGGGGCCGCTTCCACGGCGCGGGCCATGGCGGCGGCGTCCTGCGGCGCCGGCAGGCGCAGGTCTAGCCGCCGCCCGTCGGGCCAGATCGCCAGCACCACGATGCCCAGCTGCAGCACGACCACTCCGGCGAGCATCACCGCCGCCAGCCGCAGCGCCAGGCTGTCGATGCGCGGGGCCATCAGTTGCGCTTGACCGCGAGGCTGAACAGGTAGCCGCCGCCGCGTACCGTGCGCACCAGGGTCGGGCTGCGGCCGCTGTCGCCCAGCTTGCGGCGCAGCCGGCTCAGCTGCACGTCGATGGTGCGGTCGTAGGGCGCCGCATCGCGCCCGCGTGTCCAGTCCAGCAGCTGCTCGCGGTTCAGCACCCGCTGCGGGTGGGTGAGGAAGGCCATCAGCAGGTCGTACTCGCCGCCGGTCAGCTCGACCTCCCGCGCCTCCGCATCGGTCAGGCGCCGGGCCGAGGCGTCCAGGGTCCAGCCGCCGAAGCGGTAGATCTCCCGCGGGCGGTCGCGGGCGGCGCTATGGGCCTCGCGGGTCCGTCGCAGCACCGCGCGCACCCGCGCCACCAGCTCCCGCGGATTGAACGGCTTGGTCACATAGTCGTCGGCCCCGAGCTCCAGCCCCAGGATGCGGTCGATGTCCTCGCCCTTGGCGGTGACCATCAACACCGGCACGTCCACGGGGGCGTTGCGCAGGCGCCGGCAGATCGACAGGCCGTCCTCGCCCGGCAGCATCAGGTCCAGCAGCACCAGGTCGATCCGACGCCGGCCGAGGGCGCGGTCCAGGTCGGCGCCTGCCGCGCAGCTGAGGACCTCGAAGCCTTCGCGCCCCAGCAACCCGCTCACCAGGGTGCGGATCTCGGGATCGTCCTCGACGACGGCGATGACGGTGGATTCGGACATGGGGTACGCTCGCGAACGCGCCGCCAGACATCGCAGACGGCGCCGCCGAGGGGAACGGCCAAACCAGCCGGGATACACTTCGTCACAATTCGACGCCGGGCGCTCACGCGCCGCCCACGGTCCGGCGCGAGAACGGGGGCTCCAGACCCGGAGCAACCCATGTCCCACCTTCTCAAGATCTGCGGCGGCCTGCTGGCCACGACCCTCACCCTCGCCGCGCCGCCGCCCGCCGATGCGGCCGGGCTCAGCATCGCCCGTCATGTCCAGGGCCGGTTCGGCCACGGCTTCACCAACATCCGCACGGTCGACCGCGAGCCGGGGGCGCTCTCGGTGAGCGGCCGGCGCACCTATGACGACGGCCTCACGGCCTCGCGGGCCCGGTCGGTGACCCGCAACCCCGACGGCTCGGTCAGCACCGCGCGCAGCCACACTGGCGTGGGCGGCGCCACCCAGTCGGGCTGGAGCACCATCTACCGCACCGACGGCGGCTACACGCGCACCGGCGGGGTCTCCACCTCCTCCGGCCGCTCGGCCACCGGCAGCAAGTCGGTGGCGGTCGGGGACGACGGCGTCACGGTGGACCGCAGCCTGACCACGGGCTCGGGCCGGACCTATTCGAGCTCGCGCACCTATGAGCGGAACGACTGAGATGCGGACCCTGCCGATCCTGGCCGCGAGCCTCATCGCGCTCGGCTGCTGCGGGTGCGCGGCCCGCCTCGCGACCGCCGCTGTGGGCGGCGGCGGGGCGCGGGCCGACCCGGTGCAGATGCTGGCCGAGGCCGACGCCGACCACGACGGGCGCATCAGCCGCGCCGAATACCAGGCCGCCCGCGCCGCGCGCTTCGCCCGGCTCGACCGCAACCGCGACGGCTACGTCGGCCCGGACGACGCGCCGCGGATGGCGCGCCGGCGGGCGGGCGGCAAGCTGGCCCAGCTGGAGCGGGCGCTGGACGCCGACGGCGACGGGCGCGTCAGCCGCGCGGAGTTCGTGGACGGCCCGGCGCGGCTGTTCGACCTGGCCGATGCGAACCACGACGGCGTCGTGGGCGCCGACGAGCTGCAGCGCCTGCGCGAGCGGCTGGCGGCGCGAAAACAGGGCGGGTGAGCCCAGGCCTCCCCCGAAGGCTCCGCCCTGGGGCCGCTCCGCCAGACCCCGGCGGGGCGGCCGTGCCGCTCGGGCTCAGGCCGCCTGCGAACCCTACAGCATCTGCGGCAGGACGCGGTCCGGCGGGCGGTGGCCGTCCATCCAGGTCTTGATGTTGATGATCACCTTCTCGCCCATGTCGACGCGGGCCTCGACCGTGGCCGAGCCCATGTGGGGCAGGAGGACGGCGTTGGAGAGCCGCAGGAGCTTCGGATTGATCCGCGGCTCCTCCTCGAACACGTCCAGGCCGGCGCCGGCGATCGCCTTGGTCGCCAGGAGCTCGGTGAGCGCCGCCTCGTCGATGATGCTGCCGCGCGCGGTGTTGATGACGATGGCGTGGGGCTGCAGCAGCTTCAGCCGGCGGGCCGACAGCAGGTGGAAGGTGGCGGGCGTTGCGGGGGCGTGGACGGTGACGATGTCCACCCGGGCCAGCATCTGGTCCAGGCTGTCCCAGTAGGTGGCCTCCAGCTCCTCGGCCACCCGCGAGCTGGCCGGCTTGCGGTTGTGGTAGTGGATCTGCATGCCGAACGCCTTGGCGCGCCGGGCGACGGCGGCGCCGATGCGGCCCATGCCGATGATCCCGATCCGCTTGCCGGTGACGCGCCGGCCCAGCATCCAGGTGGGCGCCCAGCCCGTGAACTCGCCCGACTGCACCGCATTGGCCCCCTCGATCACCCGGCGCAGGGTGGCCATCAGCAGGGTCAGGGTCAGGTCCGCGGTGTCGTCGGTCAGCACGCCGGGGGTGTTGGTGACGATGATGCCCTTGGCGTTGGCCGCGGCCACGTCGATGTGGTCGACACCGGCGCCGAAGTTGGCGATCAGCTTCAGCCGCTCGCCCACCTTCTCGAGGAAGGCCGCGTCGATCTTGTCGGTGATCGTCGGCGAGAGCACGTCGCAGCGGCCAGCGGCTTCCAGCAGCTGTTTGCGGGTCATCGGCTCGTCGGTGACGTTGAGCTCGGTGTCGAACAATTCGCGCATGCGCGTCTCCACCGCATCGGGGAGTTTGCGCGTCACGATGACTTTCGGCTTGCGGGTCGCCATTCGCTTACGGGAAAAGGGGCCTAGGGGACGTTTCCTGCGCCACTGCGGGCGCGTCGATTTCACGGAACCCTTAGCAGGGGGGCCAGTCACGGCCAAGGCGAGGCGAACGGCTTGAAGGCGAGGCGCGTAGGCCAGGTTGCGGTTATGGCTCTGGCGACGGCGTCGGTCTGCCTTCCTGCGGCCGGGGCGGCCGAGCGCCAGACGCCCTCCGGCTATCCGGTGCCGCGCTATGTGACCCTGAAGTTCGCCACCGTGAACGCCCGCGCCGGCCCGGGCGACGACCACAGGCTGCTGTTCGTCTACCGCGCCAAGGGCCTGCCGCTGCAGGTGGTCGCCGAGACCAGCGAGTGGCGGCGGGTCTGCGACCCGGAGGGCCAGGTGGCGTGGGTGCACAAGCGGGTCACCGACGGCCGCCGGGCGGTGATCAACATGGGACGGGGCCCCGCGCCGCTCTACCGCAAGCCCAAGGCCGGGGCGCAACCGGCCGCCTTCCTGAACGTTCGCGCCATGGCCTCGCTGGTCCGCTGTCAGAAGGGATGGTGCAAGGTCAGCGCCGACGGCGCGGACGGCTGGGTGCGCGAAGGCGCTCTCTGGGGCACGGCGGACGCGCCGCAATGTCGTTGAGGGCCAATGACGGGCTGTGCTAGGCCGAGCGCCGCATCGGATCGGAAATTTCAATGACCGCCGTCAAGGCCAAGGATCACTACAGCTTCGAAGAGCTCATGGCCTGCGCGCGCGGCGAGATGTTCGGGCCGGGCAACGCCCAGCTGCCCTCGCCGCCGATGCTGCTGTTCGATCGCATCATCAAGATCACCGACGAGGGCGGCGCCCACGGCAAGGGCTACATCGAGGCCGAGTTCGACATCAACCCGGACCTCTGGTTCTTCGCCTGCCACTTCATCGGCGACCCCGTCATGCCCGGCAGCCTGGGCCTGGACGCCCTGTGGCAACTGGTCGGCTTCTACCTGGGCTGGATCGGCGGCAAGGGTCGTGGCCGCGCGCTCGGCTGCGGCGAGGTGAAGTTCGCCGGCGAAGTGACGCCGGACATCAAGAAGGTGACCTACAAGATCGAGATGAAGCGCGTGATCAACCGCCGCCTGGTCATGGGGATCGGCGACGGGGTGTTGGAGGCCGACGGAAAGCCCATCTATACGGCTCTGGACCTTCGGGTCGGCCTCTATCAGCGCGCCTAGTCGCAGTCCGGGAAGGAACCATGCGCAGGGTCGTCGTCACCGGGATGGGCATCGTCTCATCCATCGGCAACAACACGAACGAGGTGCTGGCCTCGTTGCGCGAGGCGAAATCCGGCGTTCGCGCCGCGCCGGAGTATGCGGAGCTGGGCTTCCGCTGCCAGGTGCACGCCCCGCCGCAGATCGACTGGGAGTCGATGGTCGACCGCCGCGCCGCGCGGTTCCTCGCCCAGGGCACCGGCTATGCGCACCTGGCCATGGAGCAGGCGATCGCCGACTGCGGCCTGGCGCCGGAAGAGGTCAGCCACGAAAAGACCGGTCTGATCGTCGGCTCGGGCGGACCCTCCACCCGGGCCATCGTCGAGGCGGCCCAGACGACCCGCGAACGCGGACCCAAGCGCGTCGGCCCCTTCGCCGTCCCCAAGGCCATGAGCTCGGGCCCCTCGGCCACGCTCTCCACCTGGTTCAAGATTCGCGGCCTCAACTTCTCCATCAGCTCGGCCTGCGCCACCTCCGCCCACTGCATCGGCGTCGGCTACGAGCAGATCCTGATGGGCAAGCAGGACGTGGTCTTCGCCGGCGGCTGCGAGGAGCTGGACTGGACCCTCAGTGTCATGTTCGACGCCATGGGCGCCATGAGCTCGGGCTACAACGACCGCCCGGAAGTCGCCAGCCGCGCCTATGACGCCGACCGCGACGGCTTCGTGATCGCCGGCGGGGCCGGGATCGTGGTGCTGGAGGAGCTGGAGCGGGCCAAGGCGCGCGGGGCCAAGATCTACGGCGAGATCGTCGGCTATGCGGCCAATTCCGACGGCTTCGACATGGTGGCGCCGTCCGGCGAGGGCGCCGCGCGCTGCATGCGCCTGGCCAATCCCGACGGCCGCAGCATCGACTACCTCAATCCGCACGGCACCGGCACGCCGGTGGGCGACCTGAAGGAGATGGAGGCCGTGCGCGCCGTGTTTGGCGACAAGCCGCCGTTGATCTCCTCCACCAAGTCGCTGACCGGCCACAGCCTGGGCGCGGCGGGGGCGCAGGAGGCGATCTACTGCCTCTTGATGCTCAACAACGGCTTCGTCGCCGAGAGCGCCCACATCGACAACCTGGACCCGGCCTTCGCCGACCTGCCCATCGTGCGCGAGCGGCAGGACCGGCCGCTGGAGACGGTGATGAGCAACTCGTTCGGCTTCGGCGGGACCAATGGGTGTCTCGTCATGGCCCGCGCCTAGCCTTTCGGCGGCCTGACGGCGCAATTCCCGCGGCCGCCCGACAAGCCGCAGGACTATGAGTGCTGCAAGCGCGGCTGCTGCCCCTGCATCTTCGACTACTACTATGACGCCCTGGAGCGCTGGGAGGCGCGGGTGCGCGCGCTCGGGGGCGATCCCGCGGAGGTGCTGGCCGCCTGCCGGGGGATGACAGGGCAGGCCTGATCGGCCACAAACCGCGCAACGACGGATGGGAGAACGCGCGTGGCCGAAGACTACCAGATGCCTGCAGGCGGGCTGATGAAGGGCAAGCGCGGCGTGGTCACCGGGGTGGCCAACCACCAGTCCATCGCCTGGGGGATCGCCAGCCAGCTGGCCGCCCAGGGGGCCGAGATGGCCTTCCTCCACCTGCCGGGCATGGAGCGGCGGGTGCAGCCGCTGGCCGACAGCATCGGGGTCAAGGTGCTGACGCCGGTCGACGTCACCGACGATGCGGCCATGGACGCCGCGTTCGAGGTGGTGAAGGGCGCGTTCGGCGAGATCGACTTCTTCGTCCACGCCATCGCCTTCGCCAACAAGGACGAGCTGAAGGGCAGCTTCGTCGACAACACCAGCCGCGAGGGCTTCCTGCGGGCGATGAACATCTCCGCCTTCAGCTTCGTGGACTGTGCGCGGCGCGCGGCGGCGATGATGCCGGAGGCCGGCGGCTCGATCCTGACCCTGACCTACATGGGCTCGGAGCGGGCGATCCCGAACTACAACACCATGGGCGTGGCCAAGGCGGCGCTGGAGGCCTCGGTGCGCTATGCGGCCCGCGACCTCGGCCCCAAGGGCATCCGGGTGAACGCGCTCTCGCCGGGCGCGATGAAGACCCTGTCGCTGGCCGGCATCTCCGGCGGGCGCGGCATGCTGGCCAAGGGCCGCTCGCTCTCGGCCATGAAGGAGGACACCTCCATGGAGGGCGTGGCCGGCGCGGCGCTGTGGCTGCTGTCGGACCTGGGCAAGTCCACCACCGGCGAGGTCGTCCACGTGGACGCCGGCTTCCACATCATGGGCTTCACCGACGACGAGGACGCCGCCCCGGCCGGCTAAGGCCGGGCCTTCGGGATCTACAGCTTCCAACGCTTGCGCCGGACCACCGTGACGCTGAACGCCTGGCGCGCGCCCGCCTTGAGCCGCTTGCGCGCGGCGTCGCCCACGCCGGACTTGCCCACGCTGGCGGCGGTGGCGGTGGTCATCGGCGGCTTCTTGCCGGGCGCGAGACCATGGCGCTTGCGGGCCCGCTCGTCCTGCTCGGCCAGCTCCGCCGCGCTCTCGGCCGTCCGCGCGGTCAGGTCCTTGATCAGCGCCTTGCCCTTGCGGGTTCGGCCGGTCAGGGACGGCGCCACGTAGCGGTTGGCGTTCCAGCCCACCGGCGTGGACCCGCCCCGGTACGATCCCTTGCCCATCCGCCTTCAACGCCACTATCGAGGCCGGCGGTCATAGACGGGCGCGCCCGCCGACGCCAAGCGGGAACCGACTGCGCTGGCGGTCGAACCGGCCTATATGCGTGGGCATGCCGCCGCGCCTGAAGCCCACCCGCCTGGAATATGTCGTCGACGGCGTGCGCCTGCGCGCCCAGCTCTCGGCCGCGGCCCTCGACAACGCCGGCAACGAGACCGCCCAGCGCAAGGCGGCGCTGGACGTGCTGAAGGCGGCCCTGTTCCGCGGCCGGATGATCGCCAAGGAGCGCCTGGAGAACGGCGCCGGCGGCATCGAGACCACCCGCCTGATCTCCGGCGTCACCGACGAGGTGATCACCGCCCTCTACGACTTCACCACCGTCCACGTGTTCCGCGCCCGCAATCCCACCGAGGGCGAGCGCCTGGCGCTGATGGCGGTCGGCGGCTACGGCCGCGGCACGCTGGCGCCCTATTCCGACATCGATCTGCTGTTCGTGCGGCCCTACAAGCAGACCGCCCACGCCGAGAGCGTGATCGAGTTCATGCTCTACGCGCTGTGGGACCTCGGCTTCAAAGTCGGCCATGCCTCGCGGACCATCGAGGAGTGCATCCGTCTCTCCCGCGAGGACTTCACCATCCGCACCTCGATCCTGGAAGCCCGGCGGCTGACCGGCGACGAGAAGCTGGCGGACGAGCTGGTGAAGCGCTTCGCGAACGACGTGGTGAAGGGCACCGGCGCCGAGTTCGTCGCCGCCAAACTGAAGGAGCGCGACGAGCGCCACGCCCGCGCCGGCGCCAGCCGCTACCTCGTCGAGCCCAACATCAAGGAGGGCAAGGGCGGCCTGCGCGACCTCAACACCCTGTTCTGGATCGCCCAGTACCTGCACCCGGGCGAAAGCATCGAGAAGGTGCTGCAGCTGGAGATGTTCGCCCACCGCGAGGTGCGCGCCTTCATCCAGGCCTTCGATTTCCTGTGGGCCGTCCGCTGCCAGCTGCACTTCGCCACCGGCCGGCCGGAGGAGCGGCTGCCGCTCGACCTGCAGCCGGCGATCGCCCGGCGGATGGGCTACGGCGACCGCGGCGACGCGCCGGCCGTCGAGCGCTTCATGCGGCGCTACTTCCTGATGGCCAAGGACGTGGGCGCGCTCACCCGCGTGTTCGCCGCCAAGCTGGAGGCCGAGCAGGTGAAGACCGCGCCGCGCGGCATC
>Ga0136846_1226712_pt1 | contig 39379 bp, 40 predicted proteins | sample HopSoiMetagenom2_FD_96841 | JGI IMG/M metagenome (GOLD analysis project Ga0136846, IMG submission 96841) | Grasslands soil microbial communities from Hopland, California, USA - 2 Assembly 2016 (version 4) | ecosystem: Environmental > Terrestrial > Soil > Grasslands | place: USA: Hopland...
CGCGTTCGCCTCCGGCGGCTCGCACGGCTACGACCACACGGGCATGGGCATCACCCCCAAGGGTGCGTGGGGATCGGTCAAGCGCCACTTCCGCGCGCTGGGCCGCGACTCGCAGACCGCCGACTTCACCTGCGTCGGCATCGGCGATATGTCCGGCGACGTGTTCGGCAACGGCATGCTGCTGTCGAAGCACATCCGCCTGCTGGCCGCGTTCGACCATCGCCACATCTTCCTCGATCCGAACCCCGATGCGGCGGTGTCGTTCAGGGAACGCGAGCGCATGTTCAAGCTGCCGCGTTCGAGCTGGGACGACTACGACAAGGCGCTGATCAGCAAGGGCGGCGGCGTATTCCCGCGTTCGGCCAAGGCGATCCCGCTGTCGCCGGAGGCCCGGGCCGCGCTCGGCATCGACGGCGACGTCGCGTCGATGAGCCCGATGGCGCTGATGAACGCGATCCTCAAGGCGCCGGTGGACCTGCTGTGGAACGGCGGCATCGGCACCTACGTCAAGGCCTCGACCGAAACCAACGCCGACGTCGGCGACCGTGCCAACAACGGCCTGCGCGTCAACGGCAACGAACTGCGCTGCCGGGTGGTGGGCGAGGGCGGCAACCTCGGCCTGACCCAGCTCGGCCGGGTCGAGGCCGCGCTGCACTCGGGCGTGCTGCTCAACACCGACTTCATCGACAACTCCGCCGGCGTGGACACCTCCGACCACGAGGTGAACATCAAGATCCTGCTCAACGGCGAGGTGCAGAAGAAGCGGCTGGGCATGGCCGACCGCAACAAGCTGCTCGCGGCGATGACCGACGAAGTCGCGGCCCTGGTGCTCAACGACAACTACCGCCAGAACCAGGCGCTCAGCCTGATGCAGCGGATGAGCCTGTCCCGCCTGGGCTCCAAGCAGCACTTCATCCGCACCCTCGAGGCGCAGGGCCTGCTCGACCGCCAGATCGAGTACCTCCCCTCCGACGCGGAGATCGCCGATCGCAAGGCGCGCGGCCTCGGCCTGACCCGGCCGGAGCTGTCGGTGCTGCTGTCCTACGCCAAGCTCGTCGCCTACCAGCAACTGCTCGATTCCGACGTGCCGGAAGACCCGTACCTGTCCAAGGAACTGGTCCGCTACTTCCCGGAGCCGCTGCAGAAGAAGTACGCGAAGGCCATGGAGCAGCACCGCCTGAAGCGGGAGATCATCGCCACCGCGGTGACCAACTCCACGATCAACCGCATGGGCGCGACCTTCCTGCTGCGCATGACCGAGGACACCGGCCGCACCCCGGCCGAGGTCGCCAAGGCGTTCACCATCACCCGCGAAACGCTGGACGCGCGCGATCTGTGGGCGCAGATCGACGCCCTCGACGGCAAGGTGCCGGAGTCGGTGCAGGTCGATGCGCTGCAGACGATCTGGGCGCTGCAGCGTTCGCTGACCCGCTGGCTGCTGTCGCGGCCGGGCCCGATCCCCGGCATCACCGCCGCGGTCGAGCGCTACCACGACGGCTTCCGCGAAGTGCGCGCGGGCAAGGACATCCTGCCGGGCGCCATGCGCCCCGCCTACGACGCCTCCTTCGCCGACTGGAAGGCGAAGGGCCTGCCGGAGGCGCTGGCCATGCAGCTCGCGGCGCTGCCGTACCTCGAATGGTGCTGCGACATCATCGAGATCGCGCGCGCGCGCAAGCTCAAGGCCGTGGACGTCGCCAAGGCGCATTTCCGCCTCGGCCAGGCGCTGCAGTTGCCGTGGCTGTACCAGCAGATCGACGCGCTGCCGGTGGACGGCCGCTGGCACGCCGTCGCGCGCGGCTCGCTGCGCGACGAACTCGCGGTGCAGCAGCGCCAGCTCACCATGCAGGTGCTGGAGGCCGCCGGGTCGACCGCCGACGCCAAGCTGGCGCACTGGATCGGTCGCGACGACGCCGCGCTGCGCTTCACCCTCGGCATGCTGTCGGAACTGGCGGCGCAGAAGTCGCTGGACTACCCGACGGCGTCGGTGGCGGTGCGCCGGCTGTCGATGCTCTCGAACGCTGGCTGAGGCGCGTCCGGCGGGGCCATGTCCGGCCCGGCCGCGCATCCTCCGCACCGATGGAAAAAAGGCCGGTCGCGCAAGCGGCCGGCCTTTTCCGTGGCGTCGCAGGCGCGATCAGTAGCCGCGGGCCAGCACCACCAGGCGGTCGTAGGCGCCGTTGAAGGTGTTCTGGTCGCCCGGGAACGTGCCGGAATCGGCGAACTGCCAGAACGTGTAGTACGACCACGCATACGGCAGCGTGCCGACGGTGCTGGAATAGCGCGCCACCCACAGCGGACTGGTCGCGCTGAAATTGCCCGACGTGCCGACGCAGGTCGTCCACCAGCTATTGCTGGTGTAGATCACCGGATAGCGGCCGGTGCGGGTCTTGTAGCGGCTGCTGAACGACGAGATCCACGACGCCATGCCGCTCTTGCTCAGGCCGTAGCAGGTCGAGCCGTAGGGGTTGTATTCCATGTCCAGCGCGCCGGGCAGGGTCTTGGCGTCCGCCGACCAGCCGCCGCCGTGGTTGACGAAGTAGTCGGCCTGGGTCGCACCGGTGGTGGTGTCCGGGCGCGCGAAATGGTACGCGCCGCGGATCATCCCGACGTTGTACGAACCGTTGTACTGCTGGGCGAAATAGGGATTGGTGTAGTACGTGCCCTCGGTCGCCTTGACGTAGGCGAAGCGCGCGCCCTTGGAATAGGCGGACGACCAGTTCACGTTGCCCTGGTAACCGCTGACGTCCATGCCGGCGACCGAGCCGACCTTGGTGATCGTGCGCAGCATGCCGCCGCGCATGAACGGCTTGAACTCGTGCAGGCGGATCTGCGAGCCCATCGGATGGTCGTTGGCGACGATGTACGCGGCGACCGGCGAGGGGATCTCCGGATTGAGCTTGTCCAGCCAGTTCGCTTCGAGTCCGGGTGCGGGGTCCGCCAGGCCGGCGGCGGGGCCGACCGACTCGAACGCGGTCCGCTGGCCGGCGGGCTGGGCGGACACGATCGCGGCCGACGAGAGCGCGACGAGGGCGGCCAGCAGCGTGGTGCGCGCCGACGCGGCGGGCAGGGTGTTGCGTGACGACATGTCATTCCTCCATGAAATGGACAGGGGCCCGGGCGTCGGGGGACGCGATCCGGGCCGAGGGGTCGTGCGATGCGCGCGGCGGGATGTCGTTGCCAGAGCGGCCGCGCACCCGGAAGATAGGGGCAGACCCCGGATCGGTGTGTGACCTGGTCCCCAATACGCCCGCGTACACGAGACGATGATGCCGAAGACGCCCCGGATCGCCTTTCTCGCCAGTCCCACGCCGGATGCGCAGGGCGTGCTCGCCGCGATGCAGTCGCGGCACGGCCGCCACGCCCCGGAAGATGCGGACGTGCTCTGCGCGCTCGGCGGCGACGGCTTCATGCTGCAGACCCTCCATCGCCACGGCGACCTCGGTCGGCCGGTGTACGGCATGAAGCTGGGCACGGTCGGTTTCCTGATGAACCAGTACGGCGAGGACGACCTGCTGGCGCGCCTCGACGCCGCCGAACCCGCGGTGCTGCGGCCGCTGGAGATGCGCGCCCACACCGAATCCGGCGCGACCGTGGTGTCGCTGGCCTACAACGAGGTCTCGCTGCTGCGCCAGACCCGCCAGGCGGCGCACATCGCGATCGAACTCAGCGGCCAGACCCGGCTCGACGAACTCATCTGCGACGGCGTGATGGTGGCGACGCCCGCCGGCAGCACCGCCTACAACTATTCCGCCGGCGGCCCGATCCTGCCGCTGGGCAGCGGCGTGGTCGCGCTGACCCCGATCGCGCCGTTCCGCCCGCGGCGCTGGCGCGGCGCGCTGCTCAAGGCCGACACCGAAACGAAGTTCCGCGTGCTCGACCCGTACAAGCGCCCGGTCAGCGCCACCGCCGACTCGCACGAAGTCCGCGACGTGGTCGAAGTCGCGATCCGCGAATCCCGCGACCGCACCGTGACCCTGCTGTTCGACCCCGAGCACAATCTCGAGGAACGCATCCTCAGCGAGCAGTTCGTGGCATGATGGGGGGTGGACAACAAACAGGACTGGAGAGACATAGCTCCGCCTGTCGAGAGCACGGACGCATGTCCCCGCTTTTCAATGCATCCCGGCTTGGTTGGAGCACGACCCGGTTGGGCGTGCCATTTCGAGTGCTCACCTGCGGATCGCTGCCTCTCATGATTTTAACCTCGAAGCGTCGCGTGCTGCCCCTGTTGGTCGTCTTGCTCGGTTGCGTGCTCGCCAGTGCTGTGGCGCAGGCGCGTCCACTCCTGCAGACATTCCTGCTTCGCCCTGCATGGCAGGCGGGCAGCGCCCAAGGCTCCGATAGGACAGCCGCAGGCGGATGCGTAATCGGCGACGATGGCACGCTGCAATGCGGGCGTCGTCTGCTTTCCGCCGTCGTGCTGATGCCGCCCCAAGGTCGCTTCGTGGCGATCAGCGTCGGTGCACATCATGCATGCGCCATCCGCAGCAACGGTTCCGTGATCTGCTGGGGACAGAACGACAGCGCTCAACTGGACGCCCCTCGTGGTCTGAAAGCCGTCGCCATCTGGGCGGGCGAACGGCGAAGCTGCGCGCTTTCCGACAGCGGTGGCAAGTATTGCTGGGGCGATGCCGAAGAGCAGGGGCTGTCCGGATTCTCGTGGGCACTCGGTTCTCGGATGGAGGAATCCACCCGCGGCGCCGCGATCGCGGCAGGCGACGGGCATGCCTGTGCGCTTGATGCGGACGCGCGTCCGCAGTGCTGGGGGGATGAACGCTTGGGGCAGACGCTGGCGCCGGCCCGGCCGATGCGCGCGCTCGACGTTCGCGGCGATCAGGGCTGCGGGATCCTGTTCGACGGCGCCGTGCGCTGCTGGGGCAATGGTCCTGCGGCGCAGGGCATGCCTGAAGTCGGCACGTTCAGGTCGATCGATGTGGGGCAATTCAATGCCTGCGGTGTGCGTGCGGATGGCTCGGGCGCGTGCTGGGGATGGAACGTCAACGGGCAGGGCAACGTCCCGGTGGGCCTCTATCGCCGCATCGCCACGGGACTGAACCATAGTTGCGGCTTGCACGACGATGGCAGCGTTGCGTGCTGGGGTTACGGCGGCGATGGCCAGACTCTAGCCCCGGCCGGTGTGTTTCGCGATATCGATGTGGGAGAGCGCCACAGTTGTGCACTGCGTGCCGATGGTTCGTTGGTTTGCTGGGGACTTGGCACCGAGGGCCAGACCGCGGCGCCGGTGTCAGCCTCCGGTTACCGGAAACTCGCAGTGGGCGCCTTCCACGCGTGTGCGCTCAGGGGCGACGGCGGCATCGATTGCTGGGGGCGCAACGATCATGGGCAGGCGACTGCGCCGGCGGGCCGTTTCGTGTCGGTGGCCGCCGGGTTCTCGCATACATGCGCGGTGCGTGAGGACCGAAAAACCGTCTGCTGGGGCGATGACAGCTTCGGCCAACTCGCCGGGCGCGTCGAGTCGCGCGGTGCCGTGCGCCCGAAGACCGATACGACGCCTCCTGTCATCGACGCAGTCATCACGGGCACGCTGGGCGACAACGGTTGGTATGTGAGCGATGTCCATCTGCAGTGGGTTGTCACCGACCCCGAATCCCCGGTGCAGATCGTGGGCGGCTGCCAGGACGTCGTGCTCGCGCAGGATACATGGCAGGACGGTGCGGAATATTCCTGCTATGCCATCAGTGAAGGCAGCATCGGCCCGGCGTATCCGTCGATCCGCATCGTGACCCTGAAGCGCGATGCGACGCCGCCGCAGATCACGATGAGCGACAGCACCGCCCCGCGTCCCTCGGGATGGTACCTGTCGGATGTCGACATTCTGTTTTCCTGCTTCGATGGCGCCTCCGGCGTGCAGGTCGGGTGCCATGCGAGCCACCGCGTCACGACCGAAGGAACGACGACGCTCACGCACCAGGCCAAGGACCTGGCCGGCAATGTCGCCTCGATGACGTATGACGTGAAGCTGGACAAGACCCCGCCGGTCATCTCCGCCGTCTTGCCGACGGGGACGCTGGTGCTCAATACGCCTTTCGATACGCAACTGACCGGCAGCGATGCGGTATCGGGCATGCACTGGGCGCGTGCGGAGTGTTCGCCCATCGCGCTTGCCTTGAACAGCAGGGAGGCTTTCTGCCGCGTGTTCGACATCGCTGGAAACTTCGCACAGAAGACGAGCACATACACGACTGTCTATGCGTTCGAGGGCTTCCTGGCGCCCTTCGAGCGTTCGGATGTGTTGTACGACGTCGAAGTCGACCGCAATCTTCCTTTCACCTGGTGGGTCAGGGACGCGCTGGGCGTGTCGCTCCCCGGCAAGTCGCTCGGCTGGATCGAGCAGGGCCAGATCACGTGTCCAGACCTGCCGGTCGTCAGGATCGATTGGCGCGGCGCGTTCCAGCGCATCGGCCAGCGTGTCCTGCCGGATGGGTCGCATCGTCTGGATACTTCCATGTCCCAGTCCGCGGCGGGCAAGTGCTACATGTACACGCTTGTTCTACTCGATCAGACCAAGCACACGCGATACCTCAGGATCCGACCACGCACGATGCTGACCGGAGGTCCCCTTCGCCCGACGCCGGGCGCCTCCCCTGCACCCCAGGTCTCCGGAGCCGGTCAGGCGATCGAGGTGACTGAGGCGCCGCGGGGGCGCAAGGGGTCGCGAGGACACGGATCGCGACTTTCGCGATAGCTGCGCGCCCCGATGACGTTGCCCCGTGTCGTCGGTGTTCATCCTCCGCCGCGCACGAGGCTTGGCTGGGCTCGATCCAGGTGGCGCCGTCAGCAACGCGGCGCCGAGCATACCGTTCAGGCGAGGGCCGCCAGCGGACGGGCGGAAGGAGGCATGGCCATCCCGGCGTTTTCTCCGGAGGCGTGATCGACGGATGCGATCCGGGCGCGACGGGGGAGCGGGCCTGCCGCGGGGACATGGCGTCCTGCACGCTGCGGGCGCAACCCGGGGGGCGGACGCCGGTCCGGTCGATGCGTTCTGTCGCCGACGGTGAGACGCCGCCACGGCATACTGGCGCCATGCCCGCCGATGCCACTCCCCAGCCCCTCGTCATCGCCATCTCCTCCCGCGCGCTGTTCGACCTGGAGGAGAGCCACGCGCTGTTCGAGGCCCAGGGGGTGGACGTCTACGCGGACTTCCAGCGCAAGCGCGAGGACGAGGTGCTGGCCCCCGGGATCGCCTTCCCGCTGGTGCGCAAGCTGCTGGCGCTGAACGAGGACGCGCCGGCCGAGGCGCCGCGGGTCGAGGTCATCCTGCTGTCGCGCAATTCGTCCGACACCGGCCTGCGGGTGTTCAATTCGATCCAGCACCACGGCCTCGACATCCGCCGGGCCACCTTCACCTCGGGCGCGCCGACCTGGCCCTACGTCAAGCCGTTCGGCGCGCACCTGTTCCTGTCCGCGAACCCCGAATCGGTGCGGCGCGCGCTGGAGCACGGCATCGCCGCGGCCACGCTGCTGCCGGCGCCGCCGACGGTGCCGGCGGCCGGCGATGCGCCGTCGGAGCAGATCCGCATCGCCTTCGACGGCGACGCGGTGCTGTTCGACGACGAAGGCGAGCGAATCTCGCGCGAGGGCGGGCTGGAAGCGTTCGCGCGCCACGAGCGCGAGCGCGCGCACGAGCCGCTGTCGGGCGGGCCGTTCCGCGCCTTCCTCGACGCGCTGCACCGGCTGCAGGCGGCCTATCCGGTCGAACGCTGCCCGATCCGCACCGCGCTGGTGACCGCGCGATCCGCACCCGCGCACGAGCGGGTCATCCGCACCCTGCGCGAGTGGGGCATCCGCCTCGACGAGGCGCTGTTCCTCGGCGGGCGGCCGAAGGGCCCGTTCCTGCAGGCGTTCGGCGCCGACATCTTCTTCGACGATTCGCCGCACAACATCGACTCCGCGCGCGAACACGTCGCCGCAGGCCATGTGCCGCACGGCGTGGCCAACCGCTGAGCGTTCGCAGTCCCGGCACGCACGTCGGCATCATCCTCGCGAAAGTGCAACGTCATCCTCGCGAAAGCGAGGACCCAACCGTCGGCCGCGCTCACGCACGGGTCCCCGCTTCCGCGGGGATGACGGGACTTTTTTTCCAGCGCTCGCACTACGCGCCATCATCCTCGCGAAAGCCCACCGTCATCCTCGCGAAAGCGAGGATCCAACCATCGGCCACGATCCCGCATGTTCGCCGCCTGCGCAGGAATGACCGCCGTTCTTCACGCGCTTGAGCATCGGCATCTCAGCGTCGAACCGTTCAGCCCCATGCGCCCCACAACGACAAGGGGCCTTTCGGCCCCTTGTCGTGCTTGCGGTTTGCGGTCTGCGACGCGATCAGCGGGCGCGGCCCGCGCTTTCGCGGCTTTCCAGCGGCGCCATGCGCGACTGGTCGTTCAGCTCGAGCTGGCGCACTTCGAACGGTGCACCGTAGCCGGCCGGCAGGTGGCTGCGTTCGAACTGCAGCACCAGCATGCCGGCGCCGCGCTTCATCCACGCCGCACTGTGCGCTTCCGACACCGGGCGCAGGACGCCGTCCGGAGCCGTGGCGAACAGCGTGCCGCGCGCCTCGTAGCGGCCCTGCGACGCGGCCCGCACCGGCAGCGCCATGCGCATGGTCTTCGCGTTGAACGCGAACACGCCGTCGAAGCGGGCGGTCGGGGCGGCCACGGCGAAGGCGGTGCGCGCGTCGCGCTGGATGCCGTCGGCGTTGGCGAACACCTGCAGCTCCCACAGGCCCGGCGTGTTGCCGACCTGGTCGGGCAGCTTCACGTCGGCGGCCAGGCCGCCGGCGCCGTTCGCCTTCATCGACACCGGCCAGCTCCGGCCGTCCGGCGCGACCAGCAGGGCTTCGGCCTGCACGTTGGACGAACGCTTGCCGGTGCGGCTGAAATCGACGTCGAAGCGCAGGCGGTCGCCGGCGAGGGCATGGCTGCGGTCGACCCCGGCGCGCAGCACGTCGCTGCTGGCCGGCTCGAACACGTGGACCAGGTACTGGCCCTGCGCCTTGGGCACGCGCACGGTGTAGGTGTCCGCGCCTTCCTGCGCGTCGAGCTTGGCGATCAGGCTGCCGGCCTGCACGTCCATGCCGGCCTTCGCGAGCTGTTCGGCGGAGGCGATGCTCTGCAGTTTGGCCGCGCCGCGGCTGCCGCTGATCTGCAACTGGTCGCTACGCAGCGCGCGGGCGCCCTGCGCCGGGCTGATCCGGATCAGGCTGCCCGGGGCGGACATCTTCAGCGGCAGCCCCTTGTCGAGCTGGGCGGCATCGACCGTTTCCCAGTATTCGCGGCTCTGGGCGACGAACGGCTGCGGCGAAGCCACGGCCTGGGTGGGATCGAGCTTCCAGGAGAACGACACGGGAGCGCGTTCGACGTTCATCGTCGCCGCGGGAGCGGCGACGAGGCGCGACGGCACCTGGTCGCGGGCGACGGGGGCACGCAGCGGCTGGGCCGCCGAGGCGGCGAAGGAGGCGAGCGCGGGGACCAGGGCGATCGCGATGGCGATGGGGAGTCTCATGGCGTGGGTCCTCACTGTCCGACGTCCGTGCGGAGGATGGTGTTCAGGTTGAAGCAGGCGCGGCGGCTCTGGTTGTGCGAGAGCGGCTCCGCCCCGGCGGTGCGCGAGGTGTCGTAGAACCACACGTAGCCCGCGGCCGACTGGCTGCTGCAGTTGAGGAAGCCGTCCGAGCAGCTTGCGAGCCAGTTCTGGGTGGTCTCCAGGCCGACGTTCTCCCAGTAGCCGCCGCAGTAGCTGTCGGAATCGAACGGCGAGGAATCGACGTCGGTGCCGACCACGCTGCGGAAGGTCTTCGGCAGCGCCGGGCGGCCGCTGGTGCCGTACAGGTAGCTGCCGTTGTAGTACGACATCCAGCTCGTCTGCTGCATCCGCACCGCGTCGTTCTGGTAGCCCAGCAGCCAGCCCACCGCGGCCTCGAACACGTTGCCGTTCATCACCGCGTCGGCGAGCGGGGTGCCGGCGGACGAGGGGGCGAGGGCGTTGACGCGCACGATCCTGCTGATGATGTTCGGGTAGCGGCTGTCCCAGGTCGGGTTCGACATGATCCAGCGCATCACGTTGCCGCCGTTGGAATGGGTGATGACGATCAGGCGGTCGATGTTCTTGTTGTTGATGAACGTCGTGAGTTGCCCCGCGAGGCAGCCGGCGGCGCGGCTGTCCCACATGTACTGGGTGAAGTCGCAGTTGATGACGACGTAGTTCGCCGGATTCGGCAGGCCGGCGCGGACGGAGTCCACCATCGCGGGCTGCCAGTAGTCGTTGTAGGCGTTGGTCTGGGAGCCGGTGCCGTGGACGAAGGCCACGCCGGTCGCCGCGAACGCGCAAGGTGCCGCCAGAGCGAGCGCGAGCCCGCAGAGGTATTTACGCACGTTGATTGTCCCCTCGGATTGGGTTTCTGGTTCCATGAAGACGCGGCCTCGGGCTGCGTCGATTCCTGTTCTGCCGGCCCCCTGTCGACGGCATCGGGTCGAGAATACGGGGGCGTATTGACAGTGTCATGTCGCAATGCGGCATCCGCACGGCTGAGCGCAGCCGTTTTCCGCGCCGGGCGGACTCAGAATTCGAGGTCGAGCGCCGCGCAGAGGTAGTCGACGAACGGCCCGAGCTGCTGCAGATCCTTCGCCAGCGTGGACAGCAGTCTCGGCCCGGTCATGGTCGCGTCGTCGATTGCGCGGATCGCGACGTGGTTCTTGCGGCGCAGGTCGTCGAGGTGCGGGAAATCCGCAGGGAAGCCGCGCGGCGGGCGCACCAGCATCTCGCTGTCGTCGAGATCGAAGCGCCTGCGGAACGCCGGCGCGTGCGCCGCCGCGGCCCAACTGCCGGGATTGTCGACGATGAACTGCCGCACCCGGCGCAGGGTCTCGGGCTCGGGATGCCACAGTCCGGCGCCGATGAAGCAGTGCCCCGGCTGCAGGTGCAGGTAGAACGACGGCGCCTCGACTTCCCGGTGGCGCTCGTGGAACAGCCGCGCGCCCTGCCAGTTCTTGTACGGCGCCTTGTCGTTGCTGAAGCGGGTGTCGCGATGGATCCGGAACAGCGAACCGCCGACGGTCCTCGGATCGGAGCGGTAATGTTCGCTGACCTCGCGCAGCGGGCCCTGCAGGTCGGTCAGCAGCGCCAGGAACGGCGTGCGGACGTGCGCCTCGTAGTCCGCCTTGTGGTCCTGGAACCAGCCGCGGTCGTTGTTGCGGGCGAGCGCGCGCAGGAAGCGGAAGCTGCGGTTGGAGAAATAGGCGGTCATGCGAGATCGGCCTCCAGGGCGTCGGCCCATGCCTGGGCCTGGTCGAGCAGCGCCAGCGCGCGGCCGTCGCCGGCGTGCGCGATGCGCAGCGCGGCGAGTTCGGCGCGGTGGCCGTCGAAGGTGAGTTCGGACCCGCCGCGGTCCTCGCACAGGCGCTGGTGGCGGTAGGCGTCCCAGCGCGTGCGTTCGTCGGCGCTCAGCGTCTCCGGCCAGTTGCGGGCGCGGTAGCGGAACAGCAGCTCCGGCAGGCGCGGATCCTGGAACCCGAACGCGCGCTGCCCCAGCGCTTCCGGCGGGGTGCCGCGGACCTCGGCGAAGCGCCGCCTGTCGGCGTCCTGCAGGAAACCGTCGTAGAGCGAGCCGTCGACGTCGCCGGGCTCGAAGCGGTCGCGATCGGCGTAGACCCGGCGCAGTTTCTCGGCCAGCGCCGGGCCGGCCTCGCGCAGGCGCTGCGCGCGCGCCAGCACCAGCGCGGGATCGATGCCGAGCCGCGCGAAGTCGGCGTCGCGCAGGTGCGCCCATTCGATCAGCATCGGGCTGCGGTTGAGATGCACTTCCTTCAGCGGGATCCGGGTCTCGCCCTCGGGCAGATCGGCGATCGGCGTGTACAGCCGGTCGGCGATGGCGTCGGCGTCCAGCGCCAGCAGCGGCTCCGGGTCCTCGTGCAGGTCGAAGACGATGATCCGGTTGTCGATCCGCGGATGCCGCGCCAGCGGCGCCACCGCCGCCGAGCACAGCCGCGTCGCCGGGAAACGCTGCGAGACGTGCAGCACCGGCGTCATCGCGACGACATCGAGCAGGCGCGCGGCGAACCGCTTGTCGCGCAGTTTCAGCGCATAGTCCCACAGCCGGGGCTGCGCCTCCCTGAGCCTGCGCGCCATGCCGATCAGCGCGCGCACGTCGGACAGCGCCTCGTGCGCATCGCCCTCGCGCACGCCGTTGGCTTCGGCGAGGTGCTCCAGCTTGAACGACGGCGCGCCGTCCTCGCGCTTCGGCCAGACGATGCCGTCCGGGCGCAGCGCGTGCGCGAGCCGCATCACGTCGAGCAGGTCCCAGCGCGAATTGCCGCCGCGCCACTCGCGTTCGTAGGGGTCGTAGAAGTTGCGGAACAGGCCGTGGCGCACGAACTCGTCGTCGAAGCGCAGCGAGTTGTAGCCCAGGGTGCAGGTTTCCGGCGCCGACATCGCCTCGAAGATGCGTGCGAACGCCTCGGCCTCGTTCACGCCCTCGCGCTGCGCGTGCTGCGGGGTGATGCCGGTGATCAGGGAGGCGATCGGCGAGGGCAGCAGGTCGTCGGCCGGCTTCACCAGGAAGTCCCAGGGCGCGTCGATCTGCCGCAGTTCGGCGTCGGTGCGGATCGCGGCGAACTGCGCGATCCGCGTGCGCCGCGGGTCGGTGCCGAAGGTCTCCAGGTCGTAGAACAGGAAACTGGCCGCCACTCAGGCCTCCGTCGGCAGCGGCGACAGCGCTTCGCGCACGCGCCGGTCGAGCGCGTCCCAGTCGAGGTCGTCGAGGTCGCTGCGCCCGCGGGTGGCGTCGACCAGCAGCGCGCGCTGCGCCTGGCCGCGCTCGAACGCGGTCGCGTACGGCAGGCGCATGAACGAGACCATGGCGTAGCGCGGCACGAAGCGCCCGGGATGGCGCTCGGCGAGCAGCCGCTCGAGCTTGCGCTGGAGCAGGAAATCGGCGTCGTCGACCCGGTCGCTCATCTCGCGGTAGTTCTCAAGCGCCATCGCCTGGATCGCGGCGGCGTTGGGCTTGCGCTCGGCCTCGAACGCGGCGAACGCGGCCGCGGTGTCGACGTCGCCCTCCAGGTGCGCGGCGAGGGCGACGCAGTCCTCGAACGCGCAGTTCATGCCCTGCCCGTGGAACGGCACCATCGCGTGCGCGGCGTCGCCGACCAGCACCGCGCGGCCGTCGAGCCGCCAGCGATCGAGATAGAGCGTGGCGAGCATGCCGGTCGGGTTGGCCTCGAAGTCGCGCCGCAGGTCCGGGATCAGCGGCAGCGCGTCGGCGAAGTCGCGGGCGAACAGCGCCTCGGCGTCGGCGCCGTCGCGCACGCTGGCGAAGCTGGTCGGACCTTCGACGGGCAGGAACAGGGTGACGGTGAAGGTGCGTTCGTCGTTCGGCAGCGCGATGCACATGTAGTCGCCGCGCGGCCAGATGTGGAGCGCATTGGGTTCGATCCGGAAGCCGCCGTCGCCGGCCGGCGGGATCTCCAGCTCCTTGTAGCCGTGCGGCATGACCTCGATGCGTTCGCCCAGGTCGGACACCGCGTGCATCGCCGCGCGCAGGCTGGAGCCGGCGCCGTCGCAGCCGACCAGCGCCCGGAACGGCCGCGCGATGTCCTCGCGCTCGCCGACGAAATGGGCGATGCCGGCGTCGAAATCGACGCGTTCGAGCCGGCGGTCGAAGTGGATGTCGACCCCGGCCGCTTCCGCCGCGTTGAGCAGCACGATGTTGAGGTCGCCGCGGCTGATCGACCAGATCACTTCGCTGTCGTCGCGCCCGTAGCGCTGCAACTGCTCGCCGCCTTCGCGGAAGTGCACCATGCGCCCGCGCATCATCACCGCCTGCTGCATCACCTCGCCGTCGACGCCGGCGGCGCGCAGGGCGTTGAGTCCGCGCTCGGCGAGGGCGAGGTTGATCGAGCGGCCGCCGGCGTAGCCGTGGATGCGCGGATCGCCGCGCCGCTCGAACAGTTCGACGGTCCAGCCGCGCTGCGCGAGCAGGGTGGCGAGCAGCGCGCCGGCGAGACCCGCGCCGACGAGAGTGATGTGGCGGTCCGCGATCGCGCTCATGCTTGCCACTCCCGGACGGTGCGGACGAAGCGCAGCACGTCGGCGAAGGTGTTGTACAGCGGCGTGGGCGAGATCCGGATCACGTCCGGTTCGCGCCAGTCGCCGAGGACGCCGCGCGCGGCGAGGAACTCGAACAGGGCGCGGCCGCGGTCGCGGCCGCCGGCGACGCGCAGCGACAACTGGCAGCCGCGCTGCGCCGGGTCGGCGGGGGTGAGGATCTCCAGCGCGTCGACCAGGTGTGTGCGGATCAGCGATTCGAGATAGCCGGTCAGCCGTTCCGACTTCGCGCGCAGCGCCGGCAGGCCCGCGCGCGCGTACACGTCGAGCGAGGCGCGCAGGGGCGCGAGGCCGAGGATCGGCGGATTGCTCAACTGCCAGCCGTCGGCGCCGGGGGTCGGCACGAAATCGGGCCCCATCCGGAAGCGCGACGCTTGGTCGTGGCCCCACCAGCCGGCGAAGCGCGGACGCCCGGTGCGCGCGTGGCGCTCGTGGACGAAACAGCCGGCGACCGCGCCGGGACCGGCGTTCATGTACTTGTAGTGGCACCACACCGCGAAATCGGCGTCGTCCTCGTGCAGCGCGAGCGGCAGGTTGCCGACCGCGTGCGCGAGGTCGAAGCCGACGATGGCGCCGGCGGCATGGCCCAGACGCGCGATCGCGCGCAGGTCGAAGGCCTGGCCGGTGCGGTACTGCACGCCGGGCCACAACACCAGCGCGAGCCGGTCGCGATGCGCGGCGATGGCGCGTTCGATCGCGGCCATCGAGATCGTGCCGTCGGCGGCGTCCGGTTCGACTTCGATCAGGCCGCTGGCCGGATCGACGCCGTGGAAGCGCAACTGGGACTCGACGGCGTAGCGGTCGGACGGGAACGCGCCGGCCTCGATCAGGATCGCGTCGCGTCCCGGCGCCGGCCGGTAGAAGCTCACCATCATCAGGTGCAGGTTGGCGGTGAGCGAGTTCATCGCCACCACTTCCGCCGGCTGCGCGCCGACGACCGCCGCCAGCGCGTCGCGGACCAGCGCGTGGTACGGCATCCACGGCGCGGGCTCGCGGAAGTGGCCCTCGACCGCGTCGCGGGCCCACTTGTCCATCACCTCGTCGACGTGGCGTCGCGCGTCCTTCGGCTGGAGGCCGAGCGAGTTGCCGCAGAAGTACGCCATCTCGGCGCCGTCGTGGCGCGGGATGTGGAAGGCGTCGCGGAAGCCGCGCAGCGGGTCGGCGGCATCCTGTTCGGCGGCGAAACGGGCGGCGGTGTCGAGATCGGTCATGCGGAGGCCATCACCACGGTAGAGCGGCCTTCAGGCCGCTGCGGGAAGTGCGCGAGGTTTGCGGAAGCGGCCTGAAGGCCGCTCGACCGGGGCAATTGATGCGTCGATCGCTCACGCGAACCTCGCCATCGGCAGCCCCAGCCATTCCAGCGCGGTGCCGTGGTAGAGCCGGGCTTCCTGCGCGGGGTCGAGCCCGAGGGCGGCGATGCCGGCGCCGGGGGTCTGTTCGCCGAGCGGGAACGGGTAGTCGGTGCCCAGCATGATCCGGTCGACGCCGCAGGTGTCGATCAGGTAGCGCAGCGCGCGCGGATCGGCCACCCAGGAATCGAAGTACAGCCGCGAAAGATATTCGCGCGGATTGCGGAAGTTGTCGGTGGCGACGAGGTCCGGGCGCATGTCGAACCCGTGTTCGATGCGGCCGATGGTGTAGGGGAAGCTGCCGCCGCCGTGGGCGAGGCAGACCTTGAGCTTCGGCAGGCGTTCGAGCACGCCGCCGAAGATCAGGCAGCAGGCGGCGCGCGACTGCTCGGCGGGCATGCCGACCAGCCACGGCAGCCAGTACTTCGGCATCGACTCGCTGCCCATCATGTCCCACGGGTGGACCAGGATCGCGGCGCCGAGTTCGCTCGCCGCCTGGAAGAAATCGAACAGCTCGGGCGCGTCGAGGTTCCAGGCGTTGACGTGCGAGCCGATCTGCACCCCCTGCAGGCCGAGCTGGTCCATGCAGCGTTCCAGTTCCTGGATCGCGAGCCGCGGCGACTGCAGCGGCACGGTGCCGATGCCGGCGTAGTGGCGCGGATGCTCGCGCAGCGCCTCGGCCATGTGGTCGTTGAGCGCCTGGTGCAGATCGTGCGCGTGCTGCGGCTTCGCCCAGTAGCTGAACATCACCGGCACTGTGCTGATCACCTGCACCTGCACGCCGAAACCGGCGAATTCGTCGATGCGCAGCTTCGGGTCCCAGGTCTTGGGCCAGATTTCGCGGAAGAACTTGCCGTCCTTGTAGATGCGCGAGCGGCCGTCGTCGCCGTGGTGGATGACCGGAAAGCGGATGTCGCCGTACTTCGCGGCGAGGTCCGGCCACTGGCGGGGCAGGTAATGGGCGTGGGTGTCGATCTTCAGCACGGCGGCGCTCAGGTGATGTCGGCCTCGGAGTCCGCCGCCAGTTCGTAGCGCGACGGCCGCGGGTTGAGCGTGCCGCACTGCGTGCAGGTGCGCAGCGCGTCGTCGCGGTAGAAGCGCTCGAAGATGCGGAAGAAATCCTGTTCGATGTCGACGAGGTGGAAGAATTCCTCGTACAGCTTGTGGTTGCATTCGATGCAGAACCACATCAGCGCGTCGCGTTCGTGCGGGAGGCGCTTGCGCTCCATCACCAGCCCGATCGACCCGGGCATGCGCTGCGGCGAGTGCGGTATGCCCGGCGGCAGGTAGAAGGTCTCGCCGGCGCGGATCGGGATGTCGCGCGGCTTGCCGTCCTCCTGCACGCGCAGCACCATCTCGCCTTCGAGCTGGTGGAACCACTCCGCGCCTTCCTCGCAGTGGTAGTCGGTGCGTGCGTTCGGGCCGCCGACGATCATCACGATGAAGTCGCCGTCGACGATGCACTTGTTGCCGACCGGCGGCTTGAGCAGATGGCGGTGCTCGTCGATCCAGGCCTGCAGGTTGATGGGATCGGGCAGCATGTTCAGTCCTTCGGTGCGGCGATGCACTTCAGTTCGATCGCGATCGGGGTCGGCAGCGCGACGATGCCCAGCGTGGTGCGGCAGGGCGCGGCGGCCGGATCCGGGAAATGCTCGGCCCAGATCGCGTTGTAGGCGGCGAAGTCGCGGGCCATGTCGGTGAGGTAGACGGTCACGTCGACCAGGTCTTCCCAGCGTGCGCCGCTGGCCTCGAGCACGGTGCGGACGTTGGCGAACACCGCGCGCGCCTGGGCCTCGATGTCGTAGGCGATCAGCCGGCCCTCGGCGTCGTGGACGTTGCCCGGGATGCCGTTGCCGAGCGGATCGCGCGGGCCGATCCCCGACAGGAACAGCAGGCCGCCGACGCGGCGCGCATGCGGATAATGGCCGACCGGCTTCGGCGCGGCGTCGGCGTGGATGGCGTCGTGGCTCATTCGCAGCTCGCCAGGGCGTCGTCGGGCAGGTGCTTCGCATCGGCCACGAGCAGTACGAAGATCGGATAGGGCCATGACTCGAAGCTGGTGAAACCGCCCGAACGCAGCCCGCAACTGCTCGTCGCTTCGGGTTGGTCCGTGCCGTCGAGGCGGACGAGCCCCATCCTGAGCTTCAGGCCCTCGCCGCTGTTGGTCGAGACCTTCGCGGTCATGCCGACGCCCTTCTCCGCCTGCGCGAGGTGGATGGTCACGATCTGCGTCCCTGCCGGTTCGTCGGGGCGGGGCATGCGCCAGCCGGTGAACTTCCCGTCCTTGAACAGCGGGACCGCGCGCACGGTTTCGCCCGGATGCACGCTGATCATGTCCGGCTGCACCGCCGGCGGAAGCAGATCGAAGGTGCGCTCGTAGGGTTTTCCGTTGTCGCGGCGCAGGGTGATGCGCAGGTGTTCGCGGCAAGGCGCGGGCGAGGTCCGGCAGTAGGTGCGCAATGCCTCGAGCTGGGCGGCCTGGTCGTCCGCCGCGGCCTCGCCCGAGGGCTTGGCGGACGTGGCGGCGATCGCGGGCAGCATCGTCGGCAGGAGCAGCGCGAACGCGGCTGCCGCAAGCGATTTCGCGGAGATGTTCATGTGCAAGCCTCCGATTTCGCGGGCGATGCGAGGGCGACGGACGGCTGTCCCGCCGGTTTCCTGTCTGGGAAGGCGGACATCAGCGGTCCTCCCGGTCGCTGCGGATGCGTTCCAGCGCGGCGGCGTACTGCGGTTCGAGCTGGTCGCTGGCAGAGACGTTCAAGCCGAGGTCGTGGACCAGGCCGTCGCGGAGGGTGTAGACCCAGCCGTGCACGATGAGCTTCTGGCCGCGCGCCCAGGCGTCGCGGACGATGGTGGTCTGGCAGACGTTGGCCACCTGTTCCAGCGCGTTGAGCTCGCACAGGCGATCGTGCCGCAGCGGCGTGTCGCCGGCGTGGGCCAGCAGCGCGCCGTGTTTCTCGGCCACGTCGCCGACGTGGCGGATCCAGTTGTCGGCCAACCCGACGCGGGCGCCGGTGAGGGCGGCATGCACGCCGCCGCAGCCGTAGTGGCCGACGACCAGGATGTGCTCGACCTTCAGCACGTCCACCGCGAACTGGATGACCGACAGGCAGTTGAGGTCGGTGTGGACGACGACGTTGGCGATGTTGCGGTGGACGAACACCTCGCCCGGCGCCAGGTCGACGACCTGGTTCGCCGGCACGCGCGAGTCCGAGCAGCCGATCCAGAGGTATTTCGGCGCCTGCTGCCGCGACAGCCGGTCGAAGAAGCCCGGGTCTTCGCGGCTGACCCGCGCGGCCCATTCGGCGTTGTTGCGCAGCAGATCCTGCAGCGGTGGACTCACGTGTGTACTCCGGTCACAGGGCGATGCCCACGTTGCGGGCCTCGGTGAAGAAACGCATGGCGTCGAGCCCGCCTTCGCGGCCGAGACCGGACCGGCCCATGCCGCCGAACGGCGTGCGCAGGTCGCGCATGAGCCAGGTGTTGATCCAGACCATGCCGGTCCGCAGCTCGGCGGCGAAGCGATGCGCGCGGCGCAGGTCGCGGGTCCAGACCGAGGCGCTCAGGCCGTACTCGGAGGCGTTGGCCAGCGCCAGCGCCTGGTCGTCGCCGTCGAAGGGCTGCAGCGTGACCACCGGCCCGAAGATTTCCTCGCGGTTGGTCGCGGTGTCCGGTCCCAGGCCTTCGAGCACGGTCGGTTCGACGAACCAGCCGGGCCGGTCGAGGGCATGGCCGCCGCACAGCACGTGCGCGCCTTCCCCGCGTGCGCGGGCCAGCGCGGCCACGACCTTGTCGAAGTGCGCCTGCGAGACCAGCGGGCCCATGCGCGCGTCCGGATCCATCGGGTCGCCGACGCGCAGCGCCGCGACGCGCGCGACGAAGGCTTCGCGGAATTCGGCGAGGATGGTGCGTTCGACCAGCAGCCGCGAGCCGCAGAGGCAGATCTGGCCGCTGTTCTGGAACGCCGAGCGCACGATGACGTCGAGCTGGTCGCGCCAGTCGCTGTCGGCGAACACGAGGGTCGGGTTCTTGCCGCCGAGTTCGAGCGAGACCTTCTTCAGGCGTTCCGCGGCGAGCACCGCGATCCGGCGGCCGACGGCGGTGCTGCCGGTGAACGACACCGCGGCGATGTCCGGATCGGTCACCAGCGCTTCGCCGACCTCCGGCCCGCTGCCGTGGACGATGTTGAGCGCGCCAGGCGGCAGGCCGGCCCCGGCGGCGAGTTCGCCCAGCATCGCCGCCGTCGCCGGGGTGATCTCCGACGGCTTGGCGACGACCGCATTGCCTGCGGCCAGCGCCGGCGCGATCTTCCAGGTGAACAGGTACAGCGGCAGGTTCCACGGCGAGATCGTCGCCACCGCGCCCAGCGGCTGGCGCAGGGTGTAGTTCAGGCCGGCCTGGCCGTGGTGCGATTCGCTGGCGAACTGGGTCGCGGCGTGCGCGAAGAACCGCAGGTTGGCGATCGCGCGCGGGATCTCAATGTCGCGGGCGAGCGCGAACGGCTTGCCGCCGTCGATGGCCTCGGCGTGGGCGAAATCGTCCAGCCGCGCCTCGATCGCATCGGCCAGGCGTTCCAGGCAGCGGGCGCGTTCGCCGGTCGGCAGCGCGGCCCAGCCGGGGAAGGCGCGCCGCGCCGCGGCGACGGCGTCGGCGGCGTCGGCGGCGTCGCCCGCGGCCACCTGCGCATACGCATGCGCACGGGCCGGGTCGAACACGTCGAGCGTGCGTCCGCTGCGCGCGGGGCGCATGTCGCCGCCGATCAGGTGAAGGAAGGTGCGCATGGCGACAAGCTTACCGGCAACGCTCCCATCCGTGTCCGGCGACGTGGCGGTCGTGCGTTTTCCCCCGGTGACGCCCCGGCCCTGCCGGGTGCGATTCCACCGGTCCCATGGAGTGTTCTCGACATGAAATCACGGAACGTCGCCTGTCTTGCCGTCATCCTCGCGCTCTCGCCCTGCATCGTGCAGGCCCATGGCGACGCGTGCGCCAATCCCTTCCAGACCTCGGGTTCGATCGCGATCCCGGTCAACTACAGCGGGGTGACCGCACAGTTCGCCGTGCCCGCCGGTTACCGGCTGCAGATCGAACAGGGGAGCGCGAACATGCGCCTGCCCCTGAACACCGATCGCGCCGACTTCCAGATCGGCACCACCGTGGGCGGCAACTACGCGGTCCACAATCTCGACGTGGCCGAGGGCTTTGCGGCGTCCGATCGCAAGGCGTTCGGGCCGGTGACGCTGTATGCGGACAAGGGCAGCATCGTGCGGATCTTCATCTCGCGGATCGCCACGAACTCCCCGGCGGGCAGCGCGACCTGGGCCGTGACCGGTTGCCTCTATCCGGCCTGACAGGGCCGTCGGGCCCGTCTCCGTCCGACCCGCAACCGGCTCAGCGCTGGCAGCGCGGGCAGAGGTAGAGCCGGCGCGTGCCGACCTCGCGCCGCACGATGGCGGCGCCGCAGGCCGGGCAGGGCAGGCCCTCGCGATCGAACACCTCGAAGCGGAAGCCCTCCGGGGTGTCGGTCAGGTAGTCGGCGCGCATGCCGCCCGCCGGCGCGATGCCGCGCGTGGCGTAGCTGCGGCGCGGGATCGCCAGCAGTTCGTGCGCCAGCGCGCGGCGCTCGGCGGGGTCGAGGTCCCGCGGGCGGCGTTCAGGCAGCAGGCGCGCGGCGAACAGCACTTCCGAGCGCAGGTAGTTGCCCATGCCGGCGAGGAACGCCTGGTCGAGCAGCAGCGCCCCGAGCGCACGGCCGCGGAAGCGCGGATCGTCCAGCCGCGCCTCGACCGCGGCGGCGGTCAGCGCGGGATCGAGCACGTCGGGGCCCAGCTTCGAGAGGAACGGATGCCGCGGCAGGTCGGCGGTGCGCCACATCGCCACGTCCGACGCCGAATACAGCAGGATCGCGCGCGTGTCCGTCTCCAGCGCCACCCGCAGCGAGCGCGCGGAGTCCGGCCGTTCGCCGGCGGCGGCGATCTTCCACACGCCGTACAACTGGTTGTGGCTGTACAGCGTCCAGCCGTGGTCGAACTGCGTCAGCAGCGCCTTGCCGTGCGGCACGATCGCTTCGATCCGCCGCTCGCGCAGGCGCTTCTCGTGCGGTTTGAGCGCGGGGAACGCGAACCAGGCGGTGCGCAGCGGCGCACCGACCACCGCCTCGGCGAGGCGATCCGCGGCGCGTCGGATTTCGGGACCTTCGGGCACGTGTCTGTCGTCTCCGGATGCGGAAGGCGAGGCTCAGGGCGGATTGGGCGGGACCGACTGCGGCTCGTGGTACTCGAAGCCGATGTGGCGGTCGTTGATCCAAGCGATCCGCGCCGAGACCGGCACCGCGGGGCCTGGGCCCTGGAAGAACAGCAGGCGCGAGACGTTGCCCACCCGCAGCAGGCAGCCCGCGGGGCGGAACACGCCGCAGCCGCCTTCGGACATGTCGAGCACGTCCGCGGCCCAGGCGAATTCGCCGTAGACGATCATCACCTGGCTGGCGAACGGCACCCGGTCGGCGTTGCGGCGTTCCCTGGCGAGGTGGGCTTCCATGCGGCGGCTCCGGTGTGCGTGGGTCCTGGTCCTAGGCTGCCGCAGTCGGCCGGCCGTCGCAACCCGCGGCGAGGACCCCTCGCCGGGGCCGGCGCGCAGCGACCGCGCCGGCGCGTGTCCACGCCTGCGTCCCGCGGCGCGCACGCCGGCAGGCGGCCTCAGTCGGGGAGCGCCTGCGGCTCGAGGTATTCGAAGCCGACGTGCTGGTCGTCGGCCCAGACCACGCGGGCCTCGGCGCTGAACACGTGGCGCTCGTCGATCATCAGGTACAGCCGCACTTCGGTGGCGATCGGCAGCGACCAGTCGTGCGGGCGGGTCACGCGGCAGCCGTTCGCGGACACATTGTCGATGTGGCCGACGAAGCCATCGGCATCGCGTGCGATCAGCACCAGGCAGTCGTAGTCCTGGCGCGGCGAGCGGCGGCGTTCTTCGTGCGACATCGGGGCGGGCCTGGCGAGTATCCGTGGAGGATAGCGCGTCCGTCGTCGCGGCAGGCGTCGCGGCTCAGATCGACTGCAGGCGTCCGCCGTCGACCGCGAGGCTGACGCCGTTGACGTAGCCGGCGGCGGGCGCGCACAGGAACGCGATCGCCGCGGCGATTTCCGCAGGCCTGGCGAAACGCCCGGCCGGCACGCCGGCGCGCATGGCCGCGGCGACGGCGTCTTCGTCCTGGCCGCCGGCGCGGGCGCGATCGGCGAGGATCTGGGTGAGGCGCCCGGTTTCGGTGTAGCCCGGCAGCACGTTGTTGACGGTGATGCCGTCGCCCGCGACCTCGCGCGACAGGGTCTTCGCCCACGACGCCACCGCGCCGCGGACGGTGTTGGACACGCCGAGGTTGGGGATCGGCTCGTAGACCGAGGTCGAGATCACGTTGACGATGCGGCCCCAGCGGGCCGCGCGCATGCCCGGCAGCACCGCCTGCGCCAGCGCCTGGTTGGCGAGCAGGTGGCGGCGGAAGGTGTCGAGGAAGGCGGTGTCGTCCGCGGCGTGCACCGGGCCGCCGGCGGGACCGGCGGTGTTGTTCACGAGCACGTGGATCGGGCGCGTGGCGACGCGGGCCGCGACCGCGGCGCGCAGGCCGTCGGTGTCGGCGACGTCGGCCGCGAGCAGATCGTGGCGCTGCGCGCCGGTGCGCGGCAGTTCGGCGACCACCGCCCGCAGCGCGCCTTCGCGCCGCGACAGCACGGTGACGTCGGCGCCGAGCAGCGCCAGTTCCTGCGCCGCCGCCCGGCCGATGCCTTCGGACGCGCCGCACACGAGGGCATGCCTGCCGGTGAGATCGAGATCCATGAAGCGTCCTCCGGGTGCGACCGGGCCTGCGCCCGGGTCGGAATCACCAGTGTGCCATCGCGCGCTGGACCAGCCAGATCACCGCGAGGTGCAGCGGGTAGTAGACGTAGAACGCCAGCCGCAGGCGCGGCAGGCGCAGCTTGAGCCGCGGCAACAGCCACAGCACCGGCAGCGCGGCCAGCGACCACCAGACGCCGTTGACCGCGTACAGCCCGGCGCAGCCGAGCAGGGCGACGCCGGCCGCGGTCCACGACGGCCGCCGCGCGTAGAACCACACGGCGATGCCGAACAGCGCGCCGGGCCAGAAATATTCCGCCGCCATGCCGCCGACGAGGAACACGACCGCCGCGCCGGCCCAGCCGCGGACGCCGCCGATCTCGATCAGCCAGATGCAGCCGACGATCGACGCCAGCAGGAACAGGATGTTCAGCGGCCACAGGGTGTCGCGGTAGGTGGCGCCGATCGCGAGGAAGATCGGGGTGGTGATCGTGCCGAAATACAGCAGGCGGCCGAGCGTGCGCCGGTACAGGCCGCGTTCGCGCGCCTGCGGGCGGGCGAGGTTCACGGCCAGCACCGCGGTGAACATCGGCATCACCAGCCGGCCGAGGTCGAACATCCAGGGCTGGCCGGCCCCGAGCAGGTACTTGTTGACGTGGTCGAGCGTCATCAGCACCAGCGCGACCCACTTGACCAGTTCCAGCGAACCGTCGGCGATCGCCAGCGGCGGCGGCGACAGGCGCGGGCGCGGGAGGCTGTCGGCCTGCACGGAGGAAGCGGTCATGGGGCGCGGGGCTGCGTCGTCTCGGGAGCGCTACTGTAGCGTGCCGGGCGCGGGCCTGTCCGGCGGTGTCCGTCCGCCGCGCTCACGGCCCGTGCGGCGACGCCGACGGATCGCGGGCGCGCATCAGCGCCGCGACGGCCTGCGCGTCCGCATCGTCGCGGGCGGCGAGATCGTCGGCCACCGCGCGACGGTTCGCCGGCGGGTGGTTCTGGCTCAGCTTGAACTTCAGGTCGATGCGGGTCGGCACGAAACGGAAGCCGGCGATGCCGCGCAGTTGGCCGCGGTGATCGTCGCGGGCCATGTCGAAGCGCCAGTCGCGTCCGACCCCGGCCTCGAAGCGCCGGCTCAGGCGGTCGACGAGATCGCCGAGCGCCTCGCCGTCGTCGAACACCTCCGGGACGCCGTGCAGGTGCGCGATCGCGTAGTTCCAGGTCGGCACCCGCGCCGCCGTTTCCTTGTCCGGATAGACCGCCGGCGAGACGTAGGCATGCGGCCCGTGGACGATCATCAGCATGCGCCCGGCATGGCCGACCTGCGGATTGGGCCGCGCCCAGTGGCCTTCGATCAGGACCCGGTCGCCGTCGCGCCGGTACAGCACCGGCAGGTGACTGGCGAAGGGCGCGTCGCCGTCGACACTGACCAGGGTGACGAACGGCGCGGCGTCGATCAGCGCGTCGAGCGCGGTGAGGTCGGTTTCGGCGAAGGCGCGGGGGAGGTACATCCCGGCGCCGCGCTCAGGCCCGTCCGCCGAGCCGGGTGACCATGCGTTCGCGCAGCGCCGCGTCGTCGTCGGCCTGCGGCGGGGCGACTTCCGCGAGCGAGAAGCCGCGTTCCAGCGCGTCGTCCTCGTCGAGGCCCTCGAACGCGACGAACTCGGCGTCCATCAGCGCCGCGCGCGCGCTGTCCTCGCTGTCGTAGACCAGGGTGTTGCCGTCGCTGTCGAAGACCTCGGCGGTGCCGGCCTCGCGCAGGCGCAGGCGCGCCCACACCAGCGTGCGCCCGAGGCTCGCCAGCCACCACTCGGTGGCGACGATCGGGCTGCGCGCGTCGGCGGCGCTCACGGGAAGGCCTCCGACCACAGCCAGAGCAGCCCGGCCGCGGCCAGGCCGAGCAGGATCGTGTAGAGCGAGACCCGGGCCGGCGTCGCCAGGCCGTCGAGATTGCGGTCGCCGGCGCTGCGGTAGCCGCCGCGCAGCACCCACCACAGCGCGGCCGGGTTGGCGAACGCGGCTTCGCCGAGGCTCGCATGCAACTGCGGGTGGCGGTCGCGCAGATGGACCAGGGTCAGCGGCCAGAAGATCAGCAGCGCGCAGAAGCCGGCGATCGCGACGGCGACGAAGAGCAGGGCGAGGAACAGGATCATGCAGTGGCGTCTCCGGCATCGGGGTCGCGGCGATATTCGCCGATGACGTCGATCGTGCCGACGATCGCGTCGTTGAGGGCATCGAGGTCTTCCGCCGGCACCCACCATTCGGTGTGGTGCGCGCCGCCGACCTTCTGCACCGGGTAGCGGTCCATGAAGGCCTTCGGTACGCGGAAGCGGGTCACGTAGCCGACGCCGCTGTCGCGGATGTTCCAGCGGACGGCGATTTCGCGCGCGTAGCGCTCGTTCGTGACCGGGTAGAAGATCGGCTGTTCGAGCAGGCGCGGGGGCCAGCGGCGGGAACCGCTCGCCTCCACCAGCGCCAGTTCGCGCGGGCCCGTCGGCCGGTACAGCACGACGCAGTCGCCGTCGATCTCGACCTGGTCCATGGCGCCGATCATCGCGCAGCGGCCATCAGAACTCGGCCGAGCCCGGGGCGCGCGGGAACGGGATCGCGTCGCGGATGTTGGCCAGGCCGCAGACGTACACCACCAGGCGCTCGAAGCCGAGGCCGAAGCCGGCGTGCGGCACGGTGCCGTAGCGGCGGAAGTCGCGGTACCAGCCGTAGTGCGCCGGCTCGAGCCCGAATTGGCGGATGCGCGCGTCGAGCACGTCGAGGCGCTCCTCGCGCTGCGAGCCGCCGATGATCTCGCCGATGCCCGGCGCCAGCACGTCCATCGCGGCCACGGTTTTCCCGTCGTCGTTCAGGCGCATGTAGAACGCCTTGATGTGCTCGGGGTAGTTCATCACCACGACCGGGCGGCCGACGTGGCTCTCCGTCAGCCAGCGCTCGTGCTCGGTCTGCAGGTCCAGGCCCCATTCGACCGGGAACTCGAACTTCTGTTTGCTGGCCTGCAGCAGCTTCACCGCCTCGGTGTAGTCGATGCGCTCGAACGGCGCGTCGACGAAGGTCTCCAGCCGGGTGACGGCGTCCTTCTGCACGCGTTCGGCGATGAAGGCCATGTCGTCGGCGCGCTCGGTCAGCACCGCGCGGAACAGGTACTTCAGGAACTGCTCGGCCAGGGTCGCGTCGTCGTCGAGGTCGGCGAAGGCGATCTCCGGCTCGATCATCCAGAACTCGGCGAGATGGCGCGTGGTGTGGCTGTTCTCGGCGCGGAAGGTCGGGCCGAAGGTGTAGACCTTGCTGAGCGCGAGGCAGTAGCCCTCGACGTTCAACTGGCCGGAGACGGTCAGGAACGCTTCCTTGCCGAAGAAGTCCTTGCTGAAGTCGATGCCGCCGTCGGCGGTGCGCGGCAGGTTCAGCATGTCCAGGGTGGAGATGCGGAACATCTGGCCGGCGCCCTCGGCGTCGGAGGTCGAGATGATCGGGGTGTTGACCCAGTAGAAGCCTTGCTCGTGGAAGAAGCGGTGGATCGCCTGGGCAAGACAGTGGCGGATGCGGGTGACCGCGCCGAACAGGTTGGTGCGCGGGCGCAGGTGGGCGACCTCGCGCAGGAATTCCAGCGAATGCGCCTTGGGCTGGATCGGGTAGGTCTCGGGATCCTCGACCCAGCCGACGACCTCGATCGCCGACGCCTGCAGCTCGACGCTCTGGCCCTTGCCCTGCGAGGCCGCCAGCGTGCCGGTGGCGACCACGGCGCAGCCGGCCGACAGCCGCTTCACCTCGGACTCGAAATTCGGCAGGGCGGCGGTGGCCACGACCTGGATCGGCGCGAAGCACGAGCCGTCGCTGACCTGGACGAAACTCAGGGCGGTGGAATCGCGCCGGGTCCGCACCCAGCCCCGGATCGTGACCGTGCTGCCGATGCCGGGGGTCCCGGCCAGCGCGTCCCGGATGCTCGTCGCCTCGACTGCACTGAAAGCCATGCCTTGAATTCCTGCGCCGCAGCGCCGATGTGTGGGAGGTCGCCAAGTTTAACTGACGCTACAATCCCCGCCATGGCCATCTCCCTCGCTCCCGCCGCCCTCGACCGCATCCGCGGCTACCTCGCCGCCGACCCCGCCGCGCTCGGCCTCCGCTTCGGCGTCCGCCGCACCGGCTGCTCCGGCTGGGGCTACGCGGTCGACCTGGCCCGCGACCGTCGCGACGGCGACGTGGTCAGCGAGCAGGACGGCATCCGGATCTTCGTGGACGCCTACAGCCTGCCGATGGTCGACGGCACCGAGATCGACTTCCTGAAGCAGGGGCTGAACGAGCAGTTCGTGTTCCGCAACCCCAACGTGGCCGGGGAATGCGGCTGCGGGTCCAGTTTCACCACCGACGCCGACCGCGCGGCCTGAGCCCGCGTCCGGACGTCCAGGAGGTTCACTCCGGGGCCCGTTCGACCCGGTCGCGACCGCTGCGCTTGGCCGCGTACAGCGCCGCATCCGCCCGTGCCACGACCTCCGCGCCGCGCTCGCCGGTTCGGCCCCGGGCCAGGCCGATGCTGACCGTCACCGGCAGCGCCATCGACGACAGGCGCACGGTCTGGCACAGGTGCCGGCAGGCCAGTTCGGCCTGATCGACGGTCGCGCCGGGCAGCAGCCAGACGAATTCCTCCCCGCCGATCCGCGCCACCAGCCCGCGTCCGCCGCCGGCGTCGCGCAGGTTCGCGGCCAGTTCGACCAGCACCCGGTCGCCGATGGCGTGGCCGTGGGTGTCGTTGACGACCTTGAAGTGGTCGATGTCCAGCACCGCCACGCAGGCGCCCTCGGGCCGCTGCAGCGCGGCGTCCAGCGCCGCGCCGAAGGCGCGACGGTTGGGCAGCCCGGTCAGAGGGTCGGTGCGGGTCTGTTCGACCAGCACGGCGTTGGCGTCCTCGAGTTGCGCCTGGTAGGCGTGCAGTTGCTGCTCGTACCAGGTCCGGTCTTCGAGCTGCAATTGCAGCGCGCGGCTGGTGCGGCGCAGTTCGAGCAGCTTGGACACCTGCCGCGAGAGCGCGTCCAGCGCATCCTGCTGGTGCGCCGACAGTTGCCTGGGCTGGTGGTCCAGCACGCACAGCGTGCCCAGCGCCAGGCCTTCGGCATCCACCAGCGGCGCGCCGGCGTAGAACCGGATGTGCGGCTCTCCCTGCACCAGCGGGTTGTCGTGGAAGCGGATGTCCTCGAGCGCGTCGGGCACGACCATGACCCGGTCGGGATCGAGGATGGCGTGGGCGCAGAACGCACTGTCGCGCGCGGATTCGACCGAGGTCAGTCCGAGCCTCGCCTTGAACCACTGCCGGTCGCGGTCGATCAGGCTGATCGACGCCATCGGCATGCCGCAGATCGCCGATGCGATCCGGACCAGATCGTCGAAGGTGTCCTCGGGCGGTGTGTCCAGGATCCGAAGGTTGTGCAGCGCGGCCAGGCGGGCGGCTTCGTTTTCGGGCTTTTCGGGCTTGATCATCTCTGGCGGGATCAGCGGACCCGGGCGCCGACCATGACGGCAGGCAGGGGGAGGGGGTCGGAGGCCGGACTATACTCGGGCCTTTCGTGCCGAGGATGAACCATGTTCCGACTCTCCGCTTTCGCCCTGCGGGGGCTGTCGCCGGTGCTGTTGGTGACCCTGTTGGTGGCCCTGGTGCTGGGCGCGGGGCCGCTGCGCGCCGCCGACGACGCCGGCACGCGCCTGAACGCGTTCTTCGCCGCCGAGTGGGAGCGCGGCCTGCGCGAAAGTCCCGAGTCCGCGTCGTTCGACGGCGACCTGCGCTTCAACGACCGCTGGACCGACCTCGGCCTGCCCGCCATCGAAGCGCGCCAGGCCGCCGACCGCAAGGCGCTGGAGACCCTGCTGGGGTTCGACCGCGCGGCGCTGTCGCCGGCGGACCAGCTCAACTACGACACCTACCGCTGGCAGCTCGAACAGTCGGTCGCCCGGCAGAAGTTCCGCGAATACCTGCAGCCGGTCTCGCACCAGGGCGGCGTGCAGACCCTGGACGGCGTGTCCGAGGCGCTGAATTTCGCCGGCGCCAAGGACTACCGCGACTGGCTGGCGCGGATGCAGGCGGTGCCGACGGTGATCGAGCAGACGACCGCGCTGATGCGCGAGGGCATCAAGGCCCGCAACCTGCCGCCGCGGGTGCTGATGCAGCGCGTGCCCGGGCAGATCGCGGCGCAGGTCGTCGACGATCCGGCGAAGAGCCCGTTCTACCGGCCGTTCGAGACCATGCCGGCATCGATCCCGGCCGCCGAGCAGGACGCCCTGCGCGCCGAGGCCCGGCGCACGATCGCCGAGCGCATCGTGCCGGCGTACCGCCGCTTCCAGGCGTTCTTCGAGCGGGACTACCTGCCGAAGACCCGCGCCAGCATCGCCGCCACCGCGCTGCCGGACGGCAAGGCCTATTACGACTTCCTCGCCGGCTACTACACGACGACGAATCTCACCGCCGAGCAGATCCACGCGATCGGCCTGAGGGAAGTGGCGCGGATCCGCGGCGAGATGGAGAAGATCAAGGCCGAGGTCGGCTTCCAGGGCTCGATGGCCGAGTTCTTCACCTTCCTGCGCACCGATCCGCGGTTCTTCGAGAAGACCCCCGAGGCCTTGCTCGAGCGCTACCGCGCCACCGCCAAGCGCATCGACCCGGAGCTGGTGAAGGTGTTCCGCACGATCCCGCGGCAACCGTACGGCGTGCGCCCGATCCCCGACAACATCGCGCCGGACACCACCACCGCCTACTACCAGCAGGGGGCCAGCGACGGCAGCCGCGCCGGGTTCTACTACGTCAACCTCTACAAGCCTGAAACGCGGCCGACGTGGGAGATGATCCCGTTGACCCTGCACGAGTCCGTGCCCGGCCACCACTTCCAGTTCGCGCGCGGACTGGAACTGCCGGACGCGCCGATGTTCCGCCGCACCGCGTACTTCGTCGCCTACGGCGAGGGCTGGGGCCTGTACGCCGAGCAGCTCGGCTACGAGATGGGGCTGTACCAGGATCCCTACGACCGCATGGGCCAGCTCGCCTACGAAATGTGGCGCGCGGTGCGGCTGGTCGTGGACACCGGCATGCACGCCAAGGGCTGGACCCGCGAACAGGCGATCGCCTACTTCAAGGACAACAGCCCGAAGACCGACCAGGACATCGTCAACGAGATCGATCGCTACATCGGCACGCCGGGCCAGGCGCTGGCGTACAAGATCGGCCAGTTGAAGATTTCCGAGCTGCGCGCGAAGGCCGCGCGCGAGCTGGGGCCGAAGTTCGACCTGCGCGACTACAACGACGCCGTGCTGGAAACCGGCTCGGTGCCGCTGGAGACGCTGGAGAAGCACATCGACGCCTGGATCGACGCCCGGCGCTGAGCTTCGCCGCGCAGGGGGTCGCCGCCGCGCAAAGCGGATGGGACACGGCAGAGCGGCCTTCAGGCCGCTGCGTGGAGCGGGTCTGGGCCGGTAGAGCGGCCTTCAGGCCGCTGTGCTTGGATCGATGGCAGCGGCCTGAAGGCCGCTCTGCCGAAACAATCGGGCAATCAAGGGCTTTCGCCCGTCACTTCACCGGGGTCAGCACCAGGTCCTGGAAGTCGAAGCTGAAATCGGTGTTCGGCGAGATCGCCTCCATCCGCGCCTCGATCGGCGCACCGTCGGCGTCCAGCGTGAAGGTGAGGAAGGCGTCGGCGTTGAGCCAGCGCTCGTCCCAGCGCACGATGAACGCGTCGTTCTGCCAGTGCTCCAGGGTGCCGACCAGCGACCGCGTGCGCGAGAAGCGCAGGCGCAGGCGGTCGCCGTCACGGGCGACGATCACGTCGCCGTACCAAGGGTCGCGCCAGGTGCCGGCGTAGGCGTCGAGCGGGCGCGAGGGTGCGCGCCGGCCGGTGCGTGCGGCGACGTGCCGGGTCCAACTGTCGTCGGCCTTGGCCTTCGATTTCGCCAGCGCGGCGCCGTAGGCGGCGTTCCAGTCGGTCTTCGGCGCCCCGAGGTACGCGTCGAGCACGCGCAGGGTGATCGCGTTGAACGCGCCGCCCAGTTCGGCGTTGGTCAGCACCACCACGCCCAGCCGCTTGCCCGGCACCAGGGTGACCCGCGAGACCATGCCCGGCCAGCCGCCGGTGTGCCAGACCAGCCGTTCGCCGCGGTAGTCCGAGACCATCCAGCCCTGGGCGTAGCCGAGGAAGTTTGGCCGCGCCGGCGCCAGTTCCGGCACCGACGGCGCGGGGATCTGCATCGGCGTCACCATCTGCCACATCGCCTGCTGGCTTTTCTCCGTGAACAGGCGATGCATCGCACCGTCCGCGCCGCGGTAGGCGCCGCCGTCCAGTTGGATCCGCATCCACGCGGCCATGTCGTGGACGCTCGAATACAGGCCGCCGGCGCCCGAGGCGTTGTGCCAGGTCAGTTGCGGCGCCGCCTCCAGCGTCTTGCCGTCGGCGAGCGCGTAGCCGGTGGCGGCGGGGTCGCCGTGTCGCAGCGCGTCGCTGTTGTAGCGGGTCGAGGCCATGCCCAGCGGCCTGAAGAAGCGCTGCTGCAGGAAATCGGCGTAGGACTGCCCGCTGGCCTGTTCGATCACCAACTGCGCGACCGCGAACAGGATGTTGTCGTAGGCGTAACGGTCGCGGAAGCCGCCCTTCAGCGGCACCTGGCCGAGCCGCTCGACGACCTCCCGCGTGGTGTAGTCGGTGGTCGGCCAGTACAGCAGGTCGCCCGCGCCCAGGGTCAGCCCGCTGCGGTGGGCGAGCAGGTCGCGGATGCGCAGTTCGCGGGTGACGACGGGGTCGGCCATGCGGAACCACGGCAGGTGGTCGACCACCCGGTCGTCGAGGCCCAGCTTGCCGTCCTCGGCCAGCAGGTAGAGCGATGCGGCGGTGAAGGCCTTGGTGTTGGAGGCGATGGCGAACAGGGTGTCGGCGTCCACCGGCGCGCCGCCGATGGACCGCTTGCCCCAGCCGCGTTCGAGGACCACCTGGCCGTCGCTGACCACCGCGACCGCGATGCCCGGCACCTGGAAGGTGTCGCGGACCGCCTCGACGTAGGCGTCGAGGTCCTCCAGCCCGGCCGGCAGGGGCGCGGCGGCGGCCGGGGCGGGCGGCGGAACGGGAGCCCCGGTCGGCGGACCGGCCGTCGCCGCGGACGCGAGCGACAGGGCCAGGGCGAGCAGGACGGGGCGCAGGGCTTGGATGGCGGGCATGGGCGGCGGCGGGTCCGGAAAGCCGCCACTATCGCCGATGTCCGGCCGCGGCGTGGCCGTGCGCGGGGAGCGCCCCGGGCAGGACGGTCCGTCCGGCGGGCCTGGGTTTGCGTCCAAGTGCTTGAACCTGCCATACTTTCCGGCTCCCGCTCCGGCGGGAGACCTTGCTCCACCGACGCCATCGTCCGGTCCGCCCTCGCGGCCCGGCCCGCGTCCGGGGAGCTCTCGGCCCGCAATCCCGCGGCCGACATCCACAAGGAAACTGCAATGCGTCATTACGAAGTCGTGTTCATGGTCCACCCGGACCAGAGCGAGCAGGTGCCGGCGATGATCGAGCGCTACAAGGCGCTGATCGAGAACGGCAGCGGCAAGATCCACCGTCTCGAGGACTGGGGTCGCCGCCAGCTCGCCTATCCCATCCAGAACCTGGTCAAGGCCCACTACGTGCTGATGAACATCGAGACCGATCTCGCTGTTCTCAACGAGCTGGTCGATACCTTCCGCTTCAACGACGCGGTCCTGCGTCACCTCGTGATCAAGCGCGACGGCCCGGATACCGAGCAGTCCCTGATCATGAAGAACAAGGACGACAAGGACAAGGCGGAGAAGGGCGAGCGTCGTCGTCGCGACGATGACGGTGCGGTCGGCAACGCCGACAACGAAGAAGCCGCCGAATCCGCCGAAGCCTGAGGAGCCCGACCATGTCCAAGTTTTTCCGCCGCCGCAAGTTCTGCAAGTTCACCGCCGAGGGCGTGAAGGAGATCGACTACAAGGATCTCAACACCCTGCGCCAGAACCTCACCGAGAACGGCAAGATCGTGCCCAGCCGCATCACCGGCACGAAGTCGAAGTACCAGCGCCAGCTCGCCACCGCCGTCAAGCGCGCGCGTTTCCTGGCCCTGATCCCGTACACCGACAACCACAACGTCTGACGGCCGCAACGTCTGATCGCTTCGCCGGCTCGTCCGGGCGTTGTCGCCGACCAGCCGCGCAAATCCTCATTGGCCCGAGCCAACGCCGGTTTGCGCGTCTGTCCGCTCCTCGCCCGGCCATCGCTGGCTTCGCGATCCCGCCGTGTGAATCGTCTTTCCCGTCCATTCGGACAGCCACCAGTTGCGGCGCCAGCGCGTCGCTAACGAATACGGAGCCATCATGGAACTCATTCTTCTGCAGAAAGTGGTCAACCTCGGCAACCTCGGCGACAAGGTCAAGGTGAAGCCGGGCTACGGCCGCAACTTCCTCGTGCCGCAGGGCAAGGCCGTGCCGGCGACCGCCGCCAACGTCGCCATGTTCGAGGCCAAGCGCGCCGAGTACGAAGCCCGCGCCAAGGCCCAGAACGACGAGGCCGAGAGCCGCCGTTCCGCGCTCGAGGGCGCGAGCGTCACCCTCAAGGCCAACGCCTCGACCGAAGGCAAGCTGTACGGCTCGGTCGGCCCGCGCGACATCGCCGAGGCCCTGACCGCCGCCGGCTACAAGGTCGGCAAGTCGGAAGTGGTGATGGGCGAAGGCCCGCTGCGCCACATCGGCGAGTTCGAGGTCCTCGTGCACCTGCACGCCGACGTCGAAGTGCCGGTCAAGGTCGTCATCGAGCCGGAAGCCGCGTAAGCCGCTTCCTGCCGCATCGCAGCACCGGAACGGGCGCCGCAGGGCGCCCGTTCCTTTTGGGCGTCGCAACCGCTGAGACGCCCGCCGCGGAAGTTATGCACAGGATGTCCATAGAGTTGTCTGCAACGCCCGCGGGCCCCGGCGGCATACGATGCCCGCATCACCCGTGCCCCCTTCCACGATCGCCGCACCCGGCGATCCGGAGCGATTCCTGACGATGGCCTTCCGTCCCAACGCCTATGGCGACCAGAACCGGCGCCGCGACGCCTTCGCCGACGCCCGCGTCGAGCAGCTCCGCGTGCCGCCCCAGTCGGTCGAGGCCGAGCAGGCCGTGCTCGGCGGCCTCATGCTCGCGCCCGAGGCCTACGACCGCATCGCCGACCGCCTGAACGAGGAAGACTTCTATCGGCGCGACCACCAGTTGATCTACCGCGCGATCCGCGAACTGGCCGAAAAGAGCCGGCCCTACGATGCGGTCACCCTGGGCGAGTGGTTCGAGTCGAACGGGCTGGTCGAGCAGGTCGCCGGCGGCGCGTACCTCATCGAGCTGGTGAGCACCACGCCGTCGGCCGCCAACATCACCGCCTACGCCGAGATCGTCCGCGACAAGGCGATCCTGCGCCAGTTGATCGAGGCCGGCACCGGCATCGTCAACGACGCCTTCCAGCCCGACGGCCGCGAGAGCGACGAGATCCTGGCCAAGGCCGAGCAGGACGTGTTCTCGATCTCCGAGAAGCGCGCCCAGGGCCGCAGCGACTTCGTCGCGATCAACAAGGCGATGGCCGAAGCCTTCGACGTGCTGCAGACCCGCTACCAGAACGGCGGCGGCGTCACCGGGCTGCCGACCGGCTACACCGAATTCGACGAGATGACCGCCGGCCTGCAGCCGACCGACCTGATCATCCTCGCCGCGCGTCCGGCGATGGGCAAGACCACGTTCGCGCTGAACATCGCCGAGCACGCCGCGATCAAGACCAGGAAGCCGGTCGCGGTGTTCTCGATGGAAATGTCGGCCGCGCAGCTCGCCCTGCGCCTGATTTCCGCCAACGGCCGGGTCAACGCCACCCGCCTGCGCACCGGCCAGCTCGAGGACGAGGACTGGAGCCGCGTCAGCAGCGCGATCCGGATGATCAAGGAAACCAAGATCTTCATCGACGACACGCCCGGCCTGTCGCCCGAGGCCCTGCGCGCCAAGTCGCGCCGGCTCAAGCGCGAGCACGGCCTCGGCCTGATCGTGATCGACTACCTGCAGTTGATGGCGGTGCCGGGCAACACCGAGAACCGCGCGACCGAGATCTCCGAGATCTCGCGCTCGCTCAAGGGCCTGGCGAAGGAGCTGGGCGTGCCGGTGATCGCGCTGTCGCAGCTCAACCGCTCGCTCGAAACCCGCGCCGACAAGCGCCCGGTGATGGCCGACCTCCGCGAATCCGGCGCCATCGAGCAGGACGCGGACATGATCGTGTTCATCTACCGCGACGACTACTACAACAAGGAAAACTCGCCGGACAAGGGCCTGGCCGAGATCATCATCGGCAAGCAGCGCTCGGGCCCGACCGGCTCGTTCAAGCTCAAGTTCTTCGGCGAGTACACTCGTTTCGACAACCTCGCGTTCGACGCGGTGGGCAGCTTCGAGTGACGCGCCCGGCCCGCCGCCGACGGTGGACATCCGCCATGGCCTGCATGGGTTTCGCTTGGCTCGTGTCCGGCGCACCGGCGATCGCGCAGCCGCCGGACAATCCCGGCGGGAAGGGGATGCTCCCCGTGGCATCGGACCCGCCCACCTTGATGGAGCAGCAACGGAGGCGACAGTTGCTGTTGCTGCGCTATGTCCGTGCGTTGGGCGACAGGATCCGCGGCAACTGGATCCGTCCCGATGGGGTCGATGCCGATGCGGTTTGCAGGGTGAAGGTGCGGCAGATCCCGGGCGGGGCCGTGATCAGCCTCCAGGTGATGCCCGACTGTCCCTACGACGCTGCGGGTCGGCGTTCGCTCGAAGTCGCCGTGCTGAGATCGCAGCCGTTGCCCTACGAGGGATTCGAGACCGTGTTTTCGGACAAGCTCATCCTGGATTTCCGCGCGGAGTGAGCGGCTTTTCAGAGGCCGCGCCGCAGTGGGCGGCCTCTAAGCGCGAAAGAAGCCGCGACGCACCGCAAAACGAAAAAACCGACCGGCTTTCGCGGGTCGGTTTTTTCTGTCGATCCCGGCCGGCCTGGGCAGGCGGGACGACATCGGACACCATCAGATCGATCTGGTGGGCGGTGCAGGGTTCGAACCTGCGACCCTTGCCGTGTGAAGGCAATGCTCTACCGCTGAGCTAACCGCCCGATGTTCGGGTCGGCCATTCTACGGACCGTCCGGGCCGCAGGCAAGCGGGCGGCTCACTCGATCTCGGACCGGGCGTAGGCGGCGTCCAGGGCCTCCATCGCGTCCAGCGGCGTGGCCTTGGCGGCCTTCTCGTAGGCGCCGGCGGCCTCGTCCTCCTTCTTGTCGCCGTGGAGCAGCATCATCACGTTGCCCGATTCGAGCAGGGCGATCGGGGAGGCCGGGGTCAGCTTGAGGGCTTCCTTGATGTGCTTCTCGGCCTCGGACGCCTTGGCGCCGTAGGTCAGGCCGCCGATCATCGAGCCGATCTTGGAGATGATCTCGGCGTGGTACAGCGCCATCGCGGTGTGGGCCTCGGCGTGCTTGGGCGCCAGTTCCAGCGCCGTTTCCAGCGACGCGCGGACCTTGCCGGCGATGCCTTCCTTCAGCGCCTTGGTGATCGACAGGCCCTGGCTGTAGCGGCCGAGGGCGAACGCGTGGCGGTAGTGGCTGTTGGCCTCGTCGGGGAGCGCCGCGATCGCGGCTTCGGCGAGCTTCGCGGCCTGTTCGAAGCGCTTGAGCTTTTCCTTGTCGTCGTCGACGAGGTAGGTGGCATGGATGCCGAGCGCCTTGGTCGCCACCGAGGCGCCGACCGGGCCCAGCCCTTCGCCGGCGTCGTAGGCGGCCTTGAAGTCGCCGCGGTGGAACGCGCGCCATGCGCCCTGCAGCGCCTCGGCCAGCGCGGCGGCGTCCAGCCCCTTCGGCGCGGCCTTGCCGGCGGCCTTGATCAGCGCGGCGGCGCGCTTGTCGTCCGGGAACGGTTCGCAGTCGCCCGCGTGCAGTTTCGGCCAGGCTTTCTTGAGCGCATCGCCGGCATAGGCGAACGCCTTGGCGTCGTGGGGGAAGGCGGCCCAGGCGGACTTGGCCATGATCGTGATCCTCGCGTTGGAAGCGTTCAGCATCCCGCGAGTCGGGATGGTAGGCAAGCCCTTCGGCTGGGGCGATCGCGGGTTCGCGAGGGGCGCGAACGGCGGCGGTGCGCGCCGCGCATCCGGGGCCGGTTGCCCGGTCGGCGCGACCACCCCGGGCGCCGAACCGCATTCGCGACGCCAGGATCCGCGATGCCGTCTTCCGCCTGCGCGTGCGTCCTCGACCCCGTGCGCCAGCCCCGGCCCCTAGTGTGTTTGCTCTGCGCGCCGGGGGCATGCTGGCAATGTCCCTCGCCGGGTCCACCGGCACCCCCGCAACGGAGCATCCCCATGGCACGCAAGAAGATCACCCGCAACGTCCCGACCGCGAACGCGCGCCACTTCTGGCTCGCCGGCCTCGGTCTCGTCTCCATGGCCGCGCGCAATACGGTGTCCGGCACGGCGCAGGCCGCCGATCGCATCGTCCAGGCCCGCAGCCAGGCGCGTTCGGCGATGGCGCAGGCGCAGTCCCGTCTCGTCGATACCGCCGCCGACCTGCGCGAGCGCATCGAGCTGGGCGTCGCCGAGGCCGGCCTGAAGCTCGACAAGGCGCTGTCGCCGCTGGTGGCGAAGTTCAAGCCCGCCAAGGCCAAGCGCGCGACCCGCCGCAGCCGCAAGCCGACCGCCAAGAAGGCCGCGCGTCGTCCCGCCCGCAAGCCGGCGGCGCGTCGCACCCGCAAGGGCTGAGCCGGACCGGCACTGCCGCACGAACAAAGGGCGCCGAGAGGCGCCCTTTGTCGTTGACGGGTCAGCGGACGGTCATTGCCACGGACCGCAGCCGTGGGTGACGAGGCACTGTTCGTAGCGGTATTCGCAGATGGCTTCATTGGTGCCCTTGGCGATGCAGGCGGCGGCTTGGTCGCCGCAGACGCGATACGCATCCGGCGAACAGGCCGCGTAGGCGATGCCGGCGCCGCTGGACAGGGCGACGGCGAACGCCAGCAACATCGGGCGTGACAGCTTGATTCGGGTTTTCATTGGACGCTCTTCCTTGCGGACGGGGCCGCGTTTTCGCGGCCGTCAGGCGCGTCTTGGCGCCGGAGGACGGACAGGTTCAGCGCGCGCGATCGTCGATCGCGGCGGCGACCATGGCCTTCACGGGGATGTAGCCGTAGCGGCACAGCCAGTAGTTGTCGCGGCACATGTCGGCATCGTAGCCGGCGGCCAGGCAGGCGCGGTATTCCTCCCAGCAGCCGGAGGTGTCGATCTGCGCGGGGCGGGCGATGGCGGCCTGGCTCAGGCCGATGGCGGTCACGAGGATCGCGGTCTTGGTGATGAGATTCATCCGAACGACTCCTTGTCTTCGACGGTCGCGGCTTTCGACGCTTGTACGCCATGCGATGCATGCGATGTCGGCGCCACGACGGGGCGGACGATGCATGGACGCAGCCTTCGACGGTCCATGTCGCCCGTTCGAGGTCGGGCCCGGGCCCGACCGGAGCACCATACGTCAAGAGGCGGCGCGCCACACGCTGCGCTGCATCACCGCGCGCGCGTCAGTCGAGATAGGCGCGGATCAGCGTGTTGAGATGGACGCGTTCGGCATCGCGCAGGAACGGCGCCAGCAGCATCATCACCTGCACGATGCCCTGGCGGATCGCGATCTGTTCGTCGCGGTCGCCGCGCGCCGCGGAATAGTTCAGCCAGAACGTGGAAAGGACGAGGACGTTGGTCGCCGCGGCGTCCAGTTCGTCCGCCGACGCGCGCATGATCCCGGCCTGCGACAGCCCGCGCATGACGGCGTGGGCGCGGTCGTCCGCGCGCTTGAGGATGCGCGCGAAGCGCAGGCGCAGACGGCGGTTGCGGCTGAGGATCTCGACCAGGTCGCGATAGAGGAAGCGGTAGTCCCAGATGCACTCGAACGCGAGGTGCAACTGCAGCCAGATGTCCTCGAGTTCCGGCAGCCGTCCGCCCGGCGACGCGAGCGCATCGTCCATGCGCTCTTCGTAGCGCTGGAACAACTGCTCGATGATGTCGTCCTTGTTGCGGAAGTGGTAGTACAGGTTGCCGGGGCTGATCTCCAGCTCGTCGGC
>Ga0136846_1231006_pt1 | contig 39370 bp, 30 predicted proteins | sample HopSoiMetagenom2_FD_96841 | JGI IMG/M metagenome (GOLD analysis project Ga0136846, IMG submission 96841) | Grasslands soil microbial communities from Hopland, California, USA - 2 Assembly 2016 (version 4) | ecosystem: Environmental > Terrestrial > Soil > Grasslands | place: USA: Hopland...
ATGGCATTGTGGTTCGCCGCGGGGTGCGTTCCGATTTCCTCGTACTTTCGCACGTTTTCATCCATGCTCGCCGGCGCCGCCATGAGCGGCCACAATGATTTCTGTTTCGACCGGCGAACGTACAGGAACCCCGTGCCGATCGGCGCGAGGAGCCACTTGTGCAGGCTGGTGCCGTAGTAGTCGCAGCCCAGCTCATCGCGGGTGAACGGGAAATGCGCGAATGCGTGCGCACCGTCCACGAATACCTCGATCCCTTTCTCGCGCGCCATCGCGACGACCTTCGCGACGGGGAGGATCTGGCCCGTCAGGTTGGTGATGTGCGTGATCTCGATGACGCGGGTGCGAGGCGTGATCGCCTCACGGAACTGGTTGACGACGTAGTCGTCGGACGGTGGCGGCACCGTGAACTTGATCTGCTTGACGACGATCCCCTCACGGCGCGCACGCTGATCCCACGACGTCATCATGCGCGGGTAGTTCTGCGTCGTGACGATGACCTCGTCGCCGCGCTTGAGATCGAGCCCGAAGATCATCGTCTCGTTGGACTCCGAGGCGTTCCGCGTGATCGCCATCTCCTCGGGGTCGCAGCCGAAGTCCTTCGCGAGCTCGCGACGCACGCTTTCGATGCGCGGCTCCAGCACGCTCCACATGTGCTCCACGGGCGCTTCGTTGGAGAAGCGCAGATCGCGGATCATCGCCTCGAGCACGTGCGAGGGTGTAGGACTCACCCCGCCGTTGTTCAGGTTGATCAGCGTCCGGTCGGCGTCGAACGCACGTTGGATCTCCGACCAATAGGTCTCGTCCTCCGCGAGCGGGGCGGCCGATCGCCCGGCGGCGACATGGTCCGCCCGCAGGACCGACGTGAGCGCGTTCGAACGGAAGACGGGAACCGCGAGCCCTGCACGAGTGAGCGTCGCGAGGAAAGCGCGTCGATCAGACATTGTAGGAACCGGGAACGGGGAACCGGGAGCCAGGGTGACTGCGATCGCGCGTCGTCAGCGCGCGTGTCTAACCTGCGGGCCGAGTTAGGCGTCGTCCAGTCTCGACGTTTCGGTTCCGGTGCCCTTTTCCCGTTCCCGGGCGCGCGCCTCCGGCACGCCGCCTACAATCTCGATCCCTGCGGCAAATCGAGCACGAAGTGAAATCGCGTGCCCTTCTCGAGCTCAGTCTCGACTCCAAGCTCGCCGCCCATCGCGACGATCAACTTCTTGCAGATCGACAGTCCGAGCCCTGCGCTCGAGAAGGCGTAGTCGCCAGTGATCTGTCGCTGCCGGAACGCCTCGAACAGGTTGGTGATGACGTGCGGTGGAATACCCCGCCCCGTGTCCTTCACCGAAAATTCCACGCGGCTGCGGTCGATCTGCCTGCACGTCACGTCCACGGAGCCGGCGTTCGTGAACTTGATGGCGTTCGTCGCGAGGTTGAGCAGCACGCGATTGAGCGCAGCCTGGTACCCGATGCGCAGGTCGGCCTCGGGCCCCACACATCGCACGACGAGACGTTTCTCTTCCGCCATCGGTCGCAGAATGTCCATGATCGACTGCAGGACGTCCGACACCAAAAACGGCATGCGCGGTTGGTCCATCAGCGTCGTGCCGCCGCGCGCGAGCTCGATCACGTCGCCGGCGAGCGCGCTCAGACCAAACGCCGCGGAGTAGACGAGTCCCAGCTGTCGCTCCTGAATCGGCGTCAGCGTGCCGCCCGACCCGTAGCGCAGCCGCTCCGCGAGAATGAGAATCGAGCCGAGTGGGGAGCGCATGTCGTGCGCCATCTCGACCACGAGCTGTTGCGCGTCCTGCCCCGATAGCCGGGCCGCAAACCGATGCGCCGCGTCCTGATCGATCGATTGCTGCACCCGCTCGATCGCCTTGATGACTTCCAACACGCTGGCCTCGCCGGCCGATACCACGTCAGGCGACTCCGTTCGTTCCAGGAAGGCGCGCCGCAGCAGCTCCAGCGCGCGACGAACCGGAACGAACGGCGGAAAGGCGACGAGCGTGAGGGCTTCGCCGTTGAGCGCCTGCCTAACGTTATCAGCGAGCGCGTTGACGGTCGTGCGCACATCGCTGGCCGACGTCGCCCCGTGTTCGGTGTGAGGCCACTCCGCACACACGTCGGCGACCGCCGCCGTCAGCGCGCGCGACACGGCGCTGGACGCGACCGATTCGGAGGCGCGCGCCTCCGAATCGATGACTGCCGTCCCACGTGAGGTTGGTTTCTGTGCTTTAGACCGCGACACGCGACGTGGTTGAAAGCGTGAGCTCACTCGTCGCCGGCGCCGCCGAACTCATCACGGCGGAAGCCGTGCTTTTCCATGAGTCGGTACAGCGTCGTACGGTCGATGCTCGCGAGCCGGGCTGCCTTCGACATGTTCGAACCGGCCCGCGCGATCAGCTGCGTCAGGTATTCCTTCTCGAAATGCGCGACGAGCTTCTCTTTGGCCAGGTGGAAGCTCTCCGTCATGATGCTGATCGGCAGTCCGGTCGCCGTCGCTGGAGCCGCTATCGCGTCGTCGTACAGCGGCACGTCGTCAGGCTGCACGCCCTGGCCGGGCTCGGCCAACACCGCCAGCTGTTCGACGACGTTCTGCAGTTCGCGCACGTTGCCCCGCCACGGGCGCGACCGGAGGAAGTCGACCGCCGCCTCCGTGATGCGCGGCGTCGCTTCACCCGGCTGCCGATGACGTTCCCAGAAGTGGGTGAGGAAGTGGTTCGCGAGCAAGGGGATGTCCTCGAGACGCTTTCGGAGCGGCGGCAGCTTGATCGGCACGACGCGAAGGCGGTACAGCAGATCCTCGCGCAGTGTTCCCTTGGCCACGCACTCGGCCGGGTCCCGGTTCGTCGCCGAGATGAATCGGACGTCCACGACAGCGTCCTGCTGCTCACTCCCGACGCGGCGCACGACGCCGTCCTGCAGCACACGAAGGAGCTTCGCCTGCAGCGGCAGCGACATCTCGGTCAGCTCATCGAGGAACAGCGTACCACCGTTCGCGATCTCGAGAAGTCCCGGCTTGTCGCGATCGGCGCCGGTGAACGCTCCCTTGCGATGGCCGAACAGCTCACTTTCGAGGAGGCCCTCGGGGAGAGCCGCACAGTTGATCGGGACGACCTGACGACTTGCGCGACGACTGTGCTGATGAATGAACTGCGCGATGAGCTCCTTACCCGTACCGCTCTCGCCCATGATCATCACCGAAGCATCGGTGCTTGCGACGCGCCGCGCGAGCTCGACTGCCTTGCGGAACGCGGGCGAAACGCCGAGGAGCGTGATCTTATCGCTGTTGCCGTTCTGCTTCAGGAGCTGAATGCGAAGATCGCGCGTCTCGCGCGCGACCATCACGGCGTGCGAGGCGCGTCCGATCAGCACTTGTAGATGCGTCGCCGAGAAAGGCTTCGGCAGGTAGTCCCACGCACCGGCGCGCAGCGCTTCGATGCTCGTCGTCACGCTCGGGTTTCCGGTCATCACCACCACGATCGTCTCCTTGTGGGCGGAGAGCGTCGCGCGAAGGATTTCCATACCCGACACGGGCGTCATGTACAGGTCGACGAGCACGATGTCGAACTTGCGGCGGCGCACGAGGTCGAGCGCCTCGTCACCACGCCCGAGCGTCGTGACATTGAAGCCGTCCATCTGCAGGACGCTCGCGCAGCCCTCGCGGAGCGTGCGGTCGTCGTCCACGATCAGAAGGCTCAGACTCGACTTGACTTCCGCCGAGATGGACAACGGGTCTCTGGCGGTCTCGCTATCGCCCGCAGCGAGTGAGCGCCCCGAATCGCCAAGAACCGCAGCCGAAGTCGACATCCACAACTCCTTGAGCAGTGACGCGCGCGTGCGGCGGGTCGCCGCGGCACGCCGGTGTTCTTCCAGATTCGATCACCGTAACCAGGTCGCCAGACGATCGCCATTGTGACAAGGTGCGATGCTGACTCATCTGTATGACGACCATGGTGCCTGGACACAACGAAAGAATGCTGCCAACAAGCTACAGCATAGCGGCGTGGCCACAGTGGTTGTGTATCACATCCGACACCCTATGGTGCATCACATCGACATGGAAGGTATTCCTACGCTCCCCGGGGCGCTGCGAACCGCGAAAAACCCCACGCTGACGCGCCCACGAGCACGCTCGAGCGTGGGCCTGATTTTGCGGAACGGCCTGGTGTCGACCTGTTCGAAATCAGCGCGTGGGACATGGGTCACACGGCGCTTTGCTAGTTTGTGATAGACTTGAGTTAACCCTCGTCACGCTCTCACCGTCTCGAATGTCCGGATCTCTCGTCCCATCGACGTCCCCGTCCGTGGATATCGCCCCCGATGGGGGCCCCGGCGCCATGCAGAGCTGGGGGCCGCCGGCACCGCCGGCCGCTCCGGCCGCGGGTGCCATGAACCTCGGACGCTACGTCTCGGCGCTGCGGCGGTACAAATGGCTGATCGCGATCATGACGCTGCTCGGCATCGCTGGGGGCATCGTCGCGACCCGCTTCATCACGCCGAGCTATCAGGTCGATACCACCATCGTCATTGGGGAGTCTCCGGATCCGAAAGGCCCTGTCGCACCGCAGGCGACGATGCGAGAGGAGGCATGGCGCGAGCTGCTGCTCAGCTTCGCGATCCTGGATCCGGTGGCGCGGCAGTCCGGCTCCTTCCTGACGCCGAATTCCGAGGCCGATTCGGCCGCCTTGCGCGGCTTCGAGATGACCTCGGATCTCCAGGCGGGTGACTATACACTGACCGCCAACAAGGCGACCAAGAAATACGATCTCGCGGTCAAGCGTGCACGCTCCACGGCGGTCGTCGAGAGTGGAACGCTCGGCGACTCGGTCGGGCGCACCGTGGGCTTCGCGTGGGTGCCTAACGCAGAGGCGGTCATCGCGCGCAGTCCGCTGAAATTCGAAGTCACGTCCCCTCGTGAGGCAGCGGCCGATCTCCGCAGCCGCCTGACCGTGTACCTCCCGCCCGAGAGCCGGTTCATCAAGGTTTCGTTGCGCGGCAAACGGCCGCAGCCGCTGGCCACCGAGATGAACGCGATCCTCCGGGAGTTCGTCAGCGAGGCGGCGGCACTGAAGAAGAAGAACCTCACCGATCAGCGTATCGCCCTGAACGAGCAGCTCGAGCAGTCGAGCGGCAACCTGCAGAACCTCGAGCGGCAGTTGAAGGAGTTCGAGGTCAAGGTCTCGCTCGAACAGCCCAAGGGCCTGCCCATGCTGCCTAACGGCTTGATCGTTCAGGATCCGGCATCCGCCAGCTTCTTCAACATGAAGGTCCAGAGCGCGACGGCGCGCCGCGACCGCGAGGCGGTCCAGGCACTGCTCGGCTCGGGGCCAAACACCCGAATCACGCCCGAGCAGCTTCTCAGCATCCCGAGCCTGATCGCGTCATCGCCGGACCTGAAGGCGGCCATCGACGAGCTCACAAAAGGCGAGGCCGACCTTCGAACGCTGCGTTCGCGATATACCGAGCAGATGCCGCTCGTGATCGCGAAGGCGCAGGAAGTCGAGCGTATCAAGACCCAAACGCTGCCCTCGATCACGCGCCAGCTGCTCGAGCAGCTGAGCCGGCAGGAAACCGAGCTCGATCGCCGCATCGCCGCCGCGTCCTCTGACATGCAGCGGATCCCGGCAACGTCGATCGAAGAGTCGCGGCTCACGCGCGAACGCGATCTCGCGGCGACGCTCTACGCTGATATCAAGGGGCGCTACCAGCTGGCGCAGCTCGCTGAGGCGAGCGCCATTCCGGACGTGAGCGTGCTCGACTCCGCCGTGGCGCCGCTCAAGCCGGCCAGCAACACCGCGCCGATGATTCTTCTCATGGTCATCGGCGGGTGTCTCGGGCTCGGGATCGTGCTGGCCATTCTGCTCGACCTGCTCGACAAACGCTTCCGCTATCCGGAGCAGGCGACTCACGAGCTCGGACTCGACATTCTCGGAACCATCCCGACGATTCGTCGCGGCAAAAACGGCGCGACACGCATGGAGGATGAAGCGCAGCTCGTGGAAGCATTCCGCGGATTGCGGCTCAACGTGCGCAACGCCGCGAACGGGAGTGGGCCGGTAACGGTCGCTATCTCCAGCCCGGGCCCCGGCGATGGCAAGTCGCTCATCTCGTCGAACCTCGCTCTCGCGTTCGCGGAAGCCGGGTATCGTACGCTGCTGATCGACGGCGACATCCGTCGCGGGCAGCTGCACTCGACGTTCGGCGTGCCGCAGCGACCGGGGCTCGTTGATCACCTCACCGGCGACATCGTCGTGGAAGACGTCATCCGCGAGACTTCGCACGGCAACCTGTTCCTCATTCCCTGTGGAACGCGCCGGCATCGTGGACCGGAGCTGCTCGCGGCCGATACGACGGTGAAGATGATCCGTGCGCTGCGATCGCGGTTCGACGCGATCATTGTCGACACGGCTCCGCTCGGAGCCGGCATCGATCCGTACGCGTTAGGCGCCGCGGCCGGCATGATGATGCTGGTCCTTCGTACCGGGCAGACCGACCGGAAGCTCGCGCAGGCCAAGCTGACCACGCTCGACCGACTCCCGGTTCGCCTGATCGGTGCCGTCGTCAACGACGTGCAGGCCGAGGGGATGTACAAGTACTACGCGTACCTCGACGGTTACGGCACGCTCGACGAGGACGAGGGTCCCCGACTCGCGCCGGCCGGCGGGGCGTCGCTTCCGGCGCGGGCCAACTGAGCCACGGAGGGGCGCCGCGTTAGGGCGCCCAACGTGTCGGAATGCGAGCGGGGCCGATCGACTCGAGTCGATCGGCCCCGCTTCTTCATTTGGGACCCGTGAGACCCCGCGAGTTCGGCGCGGGCATACCTGAAACGCAGCGGTCAGTGCACGAAGCGGAGCGGCACGTCCTCGAACGCCGTGATCTGCGTGCTCTCGCTTCCCTTCACGTGGCGGAGCGCCGTTGCCGCTCGAAGCAGGAGCTCCACGGCGTCGACGGACGACTCCGCGAAATTCGGGACCGCGCAATATCCCGCACGCAGCTGAATCGTGTGGTCGCGGGCGAATGACGCAGCCTGTACCGTCTCCTGGATTCGCTCGACGAGCCGCACGGCACCGGGCGCGGCGGTGGACGGCGCGATGATGCCGAACTCGGAGCGACCGAGGTGCCCGATGACGTCCGACACGCGGGCCGTCCGACGGAAAATTTCGCCGAGGTGCTCGGCGATCTGGTGGGCGAGCTCATTCGCGTCGCTGTCGTCGACGGTCCCGTTAGGCGTGACCGACACCGCCACACAGGCGAGCGGGGCGGCCCGTCGCGACGCGTCGGCACCGAGCTCCTGTGCCCGCCGGGTGAGTCCACGAACGTTGTAGAGGCCCGTGTCACGATCCAACAGGCTGTCGTCGTGGCACTGGTCGAGCTCACGCTTCGACGCGATGAACGTCTCCAGCTTGAGCAGCAACTGATCTGCGTCGATCGGGTCACTACAGTACTCCCATGCGCCCGCGCGATACGCCTCGAGCCGCTCAGCCCTGGCAGCCGGCCCGGACGTCGTCACGATGATCGGTGTGCTCACCGAGAACCGCGAGTCCTGTCGCAGTAGCCGGCAAACCTCCACGCCGCCGATATCCGGCATGCCAGAGTCGATCACGATCGCATCGGGATGCGTTCGCCACGCGAGGTCGATTGCCTGCCGACCCGTATGGGCGCGAACGACGGCGTAACCCTGCGGCCCGAGGATGCTTTCGAGTGAGCGGGCAGACCATTCCTGGTCGTTCGCGATCAGAACGAGCGGAGGTGCGGTGGTCTTATCGATGTCGAGCATGCACTCTCAGTCAAACAGGAGGTTCGCAGCCGCAACAGCGACTGCGCACTTGTGACCCAGCTCACCAGGCTCCGTTGTCATTGCAGAACTCGTGCAGCTACGGTGGGGAAATTCAAGCGATTGTGGTCGCACGACTTACACTGAATTCAGGGTATCGACCGAGATGGTTTTGCGGCTCGGTCGCTACACTTTCGATGGAAATGCGTTACCAAGGCCACAACTTCGCGACGAGTCCGGCGGGCAACTTATTCGTCATGTGAAGTTCTCCGGCGTATCCCGCGTCGGTGAGCGATAACTCGGCTTGGACGCGACGACGCGTAATGTCGGTGTTACGGCCCCGGGCTTTCGACAACTGTTGGAACGCTGCCTGATGCTGTTGTATCCGCACGACAGGCGCTAACGCCCGCGGCTGGCGTCTTGCTTGGAACGCACCATCAATTCGGTGAGGGGCCGTGACTTACGGTCTCGATGCAATGTCCAAACACTAGCACGAAGGCTGCAAAGAGGTCTTCGCAATGAATACTGACATGACTTCAGCTCGACGACTGCTCTCGATCCGCCCATCACGGTTAGGCACGGTGGCGGGGATCGTCTTTGGACTTCTGGCGTTGCCACTGCTGGGCGCGCACGCGCAAACGACAACCGTTGCGCCGGCCAAGCCTATTCCGACGCCAGCCAGCGTGAGCCCGCAGCGGGCAACGCTCACCCAAGCCGCCGAGAATTTCGAGAAGGCGGCGGGCAGCGAGAAGGACGCCAACAAACGCGCCGAGTTTCTCTGGCAGGCCCAGGTCATTCGAAAGCGGCTTGCTGAGGGCGACTTTCAGACCGGACACCGCATCCTGTTGTTTATTGCAGGTGACAGTGCGCTCTCCGACACGTTCACCGTGAAGTCGGATCAGAAGTTGCAGTTGCCGAATCTCCCTGAGATTTCGCTCGCCGGTATTTTGGATTCCGAACTTCAAGGCTACCTGGAAACCCAGCTGGCCAAGTACATTCGGGATCCCTCGGTACGCGCTCAGGCGCTGTTGCGGGTGCAGGTTAGTGGAGACGTAGCCAAACCAGGGTTTTACTCGATTCGCACCGACACGCCTGTCACTGATGTGGTCATGAACGCGGGTGGCCCGTCGCAGAATGCCGAGATGGACAAGATCGAGCTACGTCGCGGATCGAGCACCGTCGTCCACCGTGGCGGAATCCAGACAGCGATCCAGAAAGAGCTCACGATGAGCGACATTGGCGCCCGGTCCGGTGATGAGCTCTACGTTCCGACGAAGCCGGGTACCAGCCGCTGGCAAAAATTTGCGGCGATCACTGCAAGCATCATGGGTATCGTGTGGGCCGTAGCGTACCTGACGAACCGTTGACGAACTTCGGTTTCGTTAGGAGAATTGAAGAACCTGCGGGTAACTTCGAGAGGATATGGAGTCCTACCAGCACCTTGCTGATCACGTCAGTGTCCGCGTTCCGTCACCCGGATCCCGGCGCTCGCGAAGACCCGAGACCGCCGACGGAAAGTCGATCGAGCGTACGAGGTCGATCGATGCAGTTCGTGAGGTCGACGTCGCCGAACCCGTTCTCGACGTTGTGCCGCGGGAGCGCTCGGAGGCATTGAACCGCGCCGTGAACCTCGCGCTCGGTGGTGTTGCCCTCGCCCTGCTCGCGCCGTTCTTCGTGCTGGTCGCCATCGCGATCAAGCTCACGTCTCGTGGACCGATCTTCTACACGCAGACGCGCGTGGGTATCGATCGGCGCGGACGACGCGAGCTCGCGATTCGCGAACGCCGGCTTCAGGACCTGGGCGGCGCCGCGTTCACGATCTTCAAGTTCCGCTCGATGTTCGTGAACGCTGAAGGCAAGTCCGGCGCGGTCTGGGCCACCGTGAACGATCCGCGTGTTACGCCGCTCGGCCGCTTCATGCGCAAGTTCCGAGTGGACGAATGGCCGCAGCTGATCAACGTCGTCAAGGGCGACATGAACATTGTAGGCCCGCGACCGGAGCGTCCGAGCATCGTCGCGCGTCTGCGCGAGGACATTCGCGAATATCCGCTTCGGCAGCGCGTGAAGCCGGGCATTACCGGGCTGGCCCAGATCAACCTGAGCTACGACTCGTGTCTCGACGACGTGCGCGCGAAGGTTCGCTACGATCTCGAGTACCTTCGCCGGCAGAGCCTGGCCGAGGACCTGTTGATCATGGCGAAAACGGTCCCGACGATGGTGCTCAAGGTTCGCGGGTGGTGAGCCGGGGTTGAGCGACAGTCGATTAGGTTATGAGGCCCGCATGGCATGACGCCATGCGGGCTTTCGTTTTTCCGACCTCGAGATGGTGCCAGCACGAACGACCGTGAGACGTCGCACGCGCCGGGTGCGCAATCATGTGGCGTTAGGCGTCGTCAGCCTGGGCGCGACGTGGGCGGTCTTCGCGGGCGTTGACTCGGATGACCCGGTATTTCGCGCGAGCCTTGCCACGGCGTATGTCGCGCTGGGTCTCTTCATTGTTACGCTGGGCTTCGGCCCGTACGCTACGCTCAAAGGCCGCCGCTACCCCGTCAGCACCGATATCCGTCGGGATTTCGGGATCTGGAGCGCGCTGATCGCGATCGTTCACGTCGTCGTTGGCCTGCAGGTGCATCTGCGGGGCAAGATGTGGGAGTACTTCGTGCACCCGGTGAAAGGGGCCCTGCTGCCCCGGATTGACCCCTTCGGGGCCGCAAACTACACGGGCCTTGCCGCTGCCCTGATCTTCGCCGCGCTTCTCGCTACGTCGAACGACGCGTCACTGCGACGGCTCGGAACCGGGCGCTGGCGATCGCTTCATGCGCTCGTGACGTGGTGCCTGGTGTTCACCCTGCTCCACGCCGTGACGTACCAGTTCGTCGAGAAGCGAACCTGGGCAACGGTTGCCACGCTGATGGCGCTATCGGTCGCAGTCACGTGGCTGCGTGTTGCGCGAACCGCTCGGCCTGGCGCGTCGTGAGCATGCCGTCGCGAGCGTCGTAGCGAACAAGAAAAGAAGGCGGGGCGGCTTTCGCCGCCCCGCCTTGAGTAAGAATTCCGAGCCGGTCGATCAGCCGCAGTGGCCCGGGCCAGTCAACCCGTTGTTGTAATCGTCGAGGATCGCCGACAACGCAATGGCCTGATCCCGTTCAGCCGCAGTGATCACCTGGTCGGCAAGCAGCGCGTTGGCGTCAGCAATCGCCTGCTGAACCGCTGCGGGAGCGGAACCGCCACCGAGAATGTTGAGCTCGGCCGTGATGAGCTGGTGCGTGAGAATGTAGAACGCGTCGCCCTTCTTCGGCGGCGTCTCGAGATTCGCGTCGATCTGCGCAGCAGTCAGGAGGAATGGACTCGCGAGCGTACCGATGTTCAGCGTGCCGTTCGGACCGAGAATCTGCTGCACGTACGACTCGTGGTTCTTGTAGTAGCCCTGCGTGAACGTGCAACCCGAGGACACTGCCTCGTTCGTGAAGGTCAGACGAACGCCGTGAATCGAGTTGATGAAATCCGTGAATGGGTTCGTCGGGTTGGCGATCGTCGAGATCCCGGACGTGGTGCTGACCCGGACACCGGCGACGCCGGTCAGGTTCGTTGCTGGGCTTTCCTCGACCGTAACGTTGGAGCCGGAGCCTGACGGCGCATCGTCCTCGGCGACCACAACGCAGGTGCCGGGCTGGATCGTCACCGTCGAAAGCGCCGTGTGGTTGCTGCCGTAACCGGCGCCAGCCGGAGTAGTTGAAACGACGAACATTCCCGACGTGTTGCCGTCCTTACAGACGCGGAACTCGCTCGGGACCGGCGTCGCGGTCGCCGGGCTTCCGGCGGCAGCAAGGTTCACCTTGCCCAGGTCCGAGGCCTTGTCCGGCCCGGTCGCTGAGTCCGAGCACGCTACAACGAACGCAACTCCCATTGAGGCGCCAGCCGCGAGCGCCGCTTTCCGGTTCATGCGCATGTCTTGTCCTCACTCGTGTTAGTGGGTGCCTGCAACCAAATGGGTTGAAGAAACGTCCCCCAGCGCGTCGCATGACCGTGACATGGAGCGTGAGTGACCGAGTGCCGCTCTGCGCGACAGCCCTTCAACAAGGAGCGTCGCCAGTCCTGAAAGCGACGAACTGTGAGAACCGCCTAACGCACGACGGTTCACCCGCACCACCAAACCCAACTCACATCACCTCGACTACAGCCACGACGCTTACGAAAACGGCGTGTCCTATGGCACAAAGCGTTCCGAGTTGCTCACGTCGGACGAGGGCCTATCGAGTGAAAAGATTCTGGACGCTTCCGGTTATTTGGCGGGTTAGATCGCTCGATTCACGGTCAGAATGAGTCGCGTCTCCCGCGACGCCGCGGGTGCTGAATTTGTTATCGGTCGAGGCGTTGTCGCACGCGTCCCGCAACTGTTGGAGCAATGCCGCGGTCTGCGAGCACAGGTGCACCAACAGCAGCGCGATAATCGGCGATCAGTCAGCCGACGCTGAGCTCATCAGTGCGAGAATTTGGTCGCGCGCGCACGCGACATCGGCAACGTTTGCCGGTAAGAAGGGCGATGGTCGCTCGCCGCGCACTGCCGAATAGAATTGTCGCACGAGCTCGCTCAGTCCTGGATATGCGAGCTCACGGCGCATCGCACGTCGCGCCAGATTGGCCGACGCACTGCCGAACGTCTTTGCCGCGACGATGAACGGCTGAGCCATCTTTGCTCGACGCGACACGACGCCAGCATGCCTAACGGCAAACCCGTGAAACAGGTCCGCCGTCGCGGAACCGGCACTGCCGAGCACGCGCAACATGTTCTCCGTCGGTCGGCTGTGAGCGGACATGGCAATGCTCACGATGGTTCCGGCAACGGAGGTGATCGCGCGAAGCTCTCCCGCGACGGGGTGCGCGATCTGCCAGCTCGAGGACCTCAGCGGCGCTCCCAGGAGCATCGTGACGAGCGAGAGCGGATGAGGCAGAATCTCCGCAACGAGATCATCGAGACTCGCGGAATCGTTCCCGACAGCTCCTGCGGAACACGTCGAGAATTCCACGCGCTGAATGCGTCCGAGTGAAGGCAGCCACTCTATGATCTGGCGCACTCCGTCCTGAAAGACGAACTGGTGGACCGGACAGGCAATCACACCACGTTGCTCCGCCAGCGCGAGGAGACGCGCCGTTTCATCGGCGTTCGTCGCGAACGGCTTTTCCACGAGCGCGTGCAGTCCAGCCTCGATCGCAGCGCTCACGATGCCCGGATGCGTGGGGACCGGAGTGCACACGTGCACGGCTGCCGCGTGACGTGCGAGAACCGATGCATCCATCTCGGTGAGCCGGAGTGCCTGGGGATGGTGTCGCCCGAGTGCATCGAGCGCGGCGTCGTTCGGGTCGACGATCACGGTCACCCGACCACCGATCCTTCGCACAGCGTCGGCGTGCCAGCGACCCATGAGCCCCGCGCCGATGATCACGGCGCGGGGCTCGCCGTGCTCGCTCATGCCGCCGGGCTGGCCCCCATCCGCATGACCGCGAGCTCCGGTGGCGTCGCCCCCTCGAGCCTAACGCGACGACCGGTCGCGGCCGCATGATAACAGGCCGCGATGACCTCGAGCACGTCGCGCGCATCCTGACCGGACGCCGGCGGCGCGCCGCCGGTGCGAAAGGCCTCGAGCGTTTTCTCGAACACGAACCGCGTGGCGATCATCCCTGGCTCCTTCGGGTTTCTCGCCAGTAACGTGCGAGCGTTGCCGACCTCACGCCATGCCATGCCCGACACGCCGTAGTCGAGGCGGACGTGTGGGCGCGTGCTGCGGTGTAGCCCGGCGGTCACCCGCGCACGACCGCCGAACGACGCACGCAGTGATGCGCTCGGCGTCTCGGCGCGAACCTCGAAGTACTGCGTTTCCCCCTTGCAGAGGCGATTCTGAACGACCTGCGCCAGACGCCCGTGCGAGAACTCGAGCGTCACGAGCGCCACCGCGTCCGTTTCCCCCTCACGCACGCCGCAGGTGGACACCGTGCCGGAGACCGCGCGCGGCTTCTCGCCGAAGAGCGCCATCAGGAAGTCGACGAGGTGAACGCCCGCCTCGTACAGCGTTCGCTGCAGCATCTTCCCTCGCCAGCCGGGTTCTGCCCAGGGCGGAAGGTCCATGAGCTGCCACACCTGGGCGAACACGATGTCGCTTGGCGCCGCGGCATCGCGGAGCGCGCGAAAGATCGGCATCTCGCGAAACTCGTGATTCAGCGCGAGACGTTTGCCCGCTGCCTCCGCAGCGGCGATTACGCGATCAGCCTCCTCGAGCGACGAGACGAACGGCTTCTCGCAGATCACGTGCGCGCCGGCGGCAAAGCTCTTGAGGCAGTAGCTCGCGTGCGAGTCAGGCGGCGTGCCGATGATGGCGACGTCGGGATTCGCCCGCGCCAGCATTGTATCGAAGTCGTCGTAGACCGGCACCTTCCACGTCTTGGCGGCGCGATCGCGGCGACCCGCATCGATGTCGCACGCACCGACGACCTGCACATTCGACATGCCCGCCAACGCCGGCAGATGAAGGGTGTGGCCGGCGTTGCCGAGGCCGACAACGGCTACACGAAACGAAGGAGTCATCAGAAGCAGTATCGAGTCAGTGATGCAGGCGATCGACGCCTGACGACGCGCTCAACGCGCGACGCCGTCGAGGGTCTGCGCGCAGAACAGGCGAAGACTGTCGACGACGTAGTCGACCATGACGTCCGAGATGCCCGGGTACACGCCCAGCCAGAACGTGCCCTGCATAACGACGTCGGTGTTGGTGAGATCGCCGACGACGCGATGCGGGAGATCGCGGTAGGCGGGCTGGCGCAGCAGGTTTCCGGCGAACAGCTGGCGCGTCGCGATGCGTCTCGCGTCCAGCCACTGGACGAGCTCTCGGCGCGTAAACGGCGCGTCCGGGCGAACTGTGAGCGCGAAGCCGAACCAGCTGGGATCACTGTGCTCCGTCGCGCGCGGCATGACGAACACATGCGAAAGCTCCGACAGCCCTTCGTAGAGCCGCCGCCAGTTGTGGCGTCGCCGCTCGATGAACTGCGGCAATTTCTTGAGCTGCGCGACACCGACCGCGGCCTGCATGTCGGTGGCTTTCAGGTTGTACCCGATGTGCGAGTAGATGTACTTGTGATCGTACCCGTGCGGCAGCTCGCCGAGTTGCCAATCGAACCGCTTCCCGCACGTGTTCTCCTTGCCGGGCTCGCACCAGCAATCGCGCCCCCAGTCGCGGAACGACTCGAGGATGGTCTTCATCTTCGGCGCGTTCGTGAGAACGCAGCCGCCCTCTCCCATCGTGATGTGGTGAGCGGGATAGAAGCTCACGGTCGCCAGGTCGCCAAACGTGCCTGCGTGCTTTCCGCGATAGGTCGACCCGAGCGCGTCACAGCTGTCCTCGATGACCCAGAGCCCGTGCCGCTTCGCCAGAGCCATGACGGCGTCGACGTTAAACGGGTTACCTAACGTGTGGGCGAGGATGATCGCGCGCGTCCGCGGCGAGATTGCTTCCTCGAGGCCGGTCACATCGATGTCGTACGTACCGAGGTCGACATCGAGAAAGACCGGCACGAGCCCGTGCTGGATTGCCGGGTTGACGGTCGTGGGAAAGCCGGCGGCGACCGTGATGATCTCATCACCAGGTTGGAGCTGCCGGTCGCCAAGCTTCCAGGATGTCAGCGCGCTCGTCGCGAGAAGATTGGCGGACGACCCGGAGTTACACAGAATCGCGTGGCGGACGCCCACCGTGCGCGCAAACTCGCGCTCGAACTGCGAGGCAAAGCGTCCGGTCGTGAGCCAGAAGTCGAGCGACGCGTCGATGAGATACTGAAGCTCCGTCGCGTCGAACACGCGCCCGGACACGGGGACCCAGCTCTCCCCTGGCACGAACGCCGGCTGGCGCAGGGCGGCATCGTAATACTCTGCGGCGAGCGCCCGTGCTCGGGCTCGAAGCTCGTCAGGCGACGACATGCGACAGTGGGGGATGGTTCACTGGAGTTGGTATTCCGGGAATTCGGCGCCCGCCGAGCGGAACCACGCGATCGTACGGGTCAATCCGTCTTCCAGCGAGACTCGTGCGCGCCATCCGAGCACCTGAGCGGCCCGCGTGGGATCGCCCGACAGCACCGCGAGCTCCGTCGGTCGGTAGGAGAGCGCGCCAAAGCGCGCCTCGGAGCGGCTGCCCGTGCACTGCAGGACGCGACTGACGACTTCGCGGACAGTGACGGCCGTGCCCGAGCAGACGTTGAACGTTCCGCCCACGGCTGCGTCGGTCGTGGCCGCCGCGACGAACGCATCGACGGCATCATCGACGAACACGAAGTCCCGCAGCTGGTCGCCCGGCGTGAGGTCAATCGCTCGGCCCGAGAGCGCGTGCCTAACGACCGACGGGACGAGCCGGCCGGGTGGCTCCATCGGCCCATACATCGTGAACGGGCGCAGGGACACGACCTCGAGCCCGGTACGGCGTGCGAACGCATTCACCAGCAGCCAGCCGGCCGCCTTGGCGGCGCCGTACTCGGTCGTGGGCGCCGGAAGCGCGTCCTCGGCCCACCGTTCGCCGGCCCCGTACTCGAAGCACGAGCCGCAGTAGACCAATCGACTTCCCAATCGCCGCCCGGCCAGCAGCACGGCCAGCGTGCCGTCGACATTGCCAGTAACGAGCTCACGGACATCACCGACCTCGCCGGTGACGCCGACGGCCGCCAGATGGAAGATCACGTCGATGTCGCCGAGGGTCGCATCGTGGGCCGGCTCCGCGAGCGTTCTGACGTCGGCCCGGACGGTGCCCGCGAGATCCGAGCGCTCCAGGAGCGCCCATCGTCGCGCGTTAGGCTGGTCGAGCACGCAGACCTCGGCGCCCTCGTCGATGAGGCGCGGCACCAGGTGCGATCCGAGAAACCCGGCCGCGCCCGTGATCAGTACGCGCCGTCCCGCTAGTGACCGCACGTCACGCCAGGAGTGCCCGATACCACGCGATGGTCTCGCGCAGGGCGGTATCCAGGTCGTACGTGGCGCGCCAGTTCAGCGTCTCCCGGGCTTTCGCCGCGGACAGATACTGATCCCGGATCTCCCCCTGCGCCACGTTTCGCACATCGGGCTCGAGGTCGGAGCCCAGGAGACGCCGGATCGCGTTCACGATGTCGAGCACGGACAGCGGCGACTCGTCGCTGAAGTTGAACGCCTCACCGCGCACCGCGGGATCACACGCGCGCTCGCCAAGGAGCATGTACGCGCGCGCAACATCTTTCACGTAGATGTAGTCGCGACGGAACGTTCCATCGCTCCGAAGCGATGGCCGCTCGCGGCGCAGCAGGGAGCGAATCGTGCCCGGCACGATGCGACTCCAGTTCAGGTCTCCGCCGCCGTAGATGTTCCCGCAGCGCGCGATCGTGACCGGCACGCCGTAGCTATGGCAATAGGACGTCGCGATGAGGTCCGTACAGCTCTTCGAGACCTCGTACGGATGGCGCCCGCGCAGCGGCATCGTTTCGACGTACGGGAGCGCATCGACCTCGCCGTAGGCCTTGTCGCTGGATGCCACGATCACGCCGCGAACGAGCGACGTGTGGATCCGGCACGCCTCGAGCAGGTTGTACGTACCCCGCACGTTCGTCTCGAACGTCGTGAACGGATTGCGATGCGCCACACCGACGATCGTCTGCGCCGCCAGGTGGAACACGTATTCGGCTTCGTGCAGGCTGATTGCTCGCTCGAGGGTCCAGAGGTCCTCAACCGTCCCGTTGAAGACGGTGCACCGCTGGATGTCCCCGCTGCGCAGCAGCTCGGACTGCGGGTCCGCATCCCGGACGAGGACCGCGACGTTGGCATTCCTACCGAGCAGCTCGCGAACCAGCCACGAACCGACAATCCCGGTTGCGCCGGTAACGAACACTCGGCGCTCGCGCCAGAAATCGTGACCCGTCACGACGCGTTCGTTCCCGGGGTTCCCGGGAATGCCGGGTCCCAGGGCGGCAGCTTGCCGTCGCACAGGCTGTTGAGCAGCCTAACGTCGCGCAGCGTATCCATGCACTGCCAGAATCCCTCATGGCGATACGCGACGAGCTGCCCATCCTGCGCGAGCCGCTCGAGGGGGGAGCGCTCGAAAATCGTGTCGTCGCCGTCGATATAGTCGAGCACTTCGGGCTCGAGCACGAAGAAGCCGCCGTTGATCCACCCTTCGCCCACCTGCGGTTTCTCGGAGAACTGCGCTACCAGGTCGCCGTCGAACACGAGGCCACCGAAGCGTGCCGGCGGCCGGACGGCGGTTATGGTCGCAAGCTTCCCATGGCGACGGTGACACTCGAGGAGCGCTCGCGGGTCCACGCTGCAGACGCCGTCGCCGTACGTCATCATGAACGTCTCGCCACGAAGCTCGTCAGCGAGCCGACGAAGTCGCCCGCCCGTCTGCGTCTCGAGCCCCGTGTCGCGGAGGTGGACCATCCAGTCCTCGCAGTCCGAGCCCTGCACCGCGATCTGGTTCGAGCGCAGGTCGATGCTCAGGTTGTTCCGGAGGTAGAAGTAGTCGAGGAAGTAGCGCTTGATGACGTCGCCGCGATACCCGAGCGCCACGACGAACTCGTTGAATCCGCGCGCCGAGTAGCTCCGCATGATGTGCCAGAGAATCGGCCGTCCGCCGACTTCTACCATCGGCTTCGGCTTCGACTCGGACTCTTCGGCCAGGCGCGTTCCAAGCCCGCCGGCGAGTAGCACCGTCTTCACCCTACCTCCTCGCGCTGGCTGCTCCAGAGTGTCATGCCGCTACACGTCGCAGAACGTCAAGCGTTTGACGAGCCGTGACGTTCCAGCGAAACGCGTCGGCGCGGCGATATCCGCGCTCGCCGAGCGACTGACTGAGCGCCGGATCCGTCAGTACACGCTCGATCGCATTGGCCAGGGCGTCGGGTGTCGGCTCGTCGACGAACTCCGCGGCCCCGGCGGCTATCTCGGCGCAACCCGCGCGGTTGACCGCAACCACCGGCGTACCGCACGACAGCGCCTCGACGAGCGTCATCGAGAACCCCTCGTACGACGACGCGTTCACGTACAGATCCGCGGAGGCATAGATCGGCGGCACTTCCAGGTGGCTTGCGAACTTTCCGTCGGTCTGGATCACGTGTCCAGTCACGCCATGCCGGGTAATGAGCTGGTCGAGCGGCACGCCAACGTGGTTCGGACCAACCAGGAGCAGTGCGTGCGGCAGCTTCGCGCGGCGCTTCGCGATCGCGAACGCCTCGATCAGGATCGGGATGTTACGGCGCGTCGACAGCTTCCCCACGAACACGATGTACGGGCGGTCCTCTCCAAGAAAGCGAATGCGGGTGGCCCGCTTGACGGCATCGTCCGAGATAGGGCGGAAGGCTTCGTCGGCACCCTGCACCACGATGTCGACCTTGTCGCTCGTGATGCCGTAATATCGCTCCAGATCCTGCCGCGTGCTTTCGGACGGAACGATGATGCGGTCGGCGCGATCCGCGCTGAAGCGATACAGCTTGCTGTAGGTGAGCTTGTACCACCACGGATGCGTGCCGCTTTCGACCTCGTTCATGCTGTGGATCGCGACCACGCATTTGCCCCGGTACGTCACGGGGACCGAGTAGCTCGGGCAGAAGAGCACGTCGACGCCGCCCGTGAACCTCGGCAACATGCCGTGCTGCCAGACGCTCGGCGGGAGCGACGGGGCAAAGCTCCGGACGCGGATGGACGGCGACGGTTCCCACGCGGATCCGTCGTATGGCTCGCGCGTGAACAGCGTACACCTGTCATCGGCATCCATGATCGAACGCCAATGCTTGACGAGGTACTCGATGTACCGACCGACGCCGAGTCGCTGGCCGGCCAGACGATGCGCGTCGACGCCCCAGTGCATCACGTTGCCCCCGCGGCCGTTGCCGATCGGGCCGGCCCGCGTGGACCGTCGCGGCGCTGATCGCTCTCGGTGGGGAGCGCGCCGGTGGGTGCACCCGCAGGCCGCGCGAGCCCGGTCACTCGCTCGTAGAGTCGCCCAAGGCGCTCGGCCGCGGCGGCACTGCCGAAGCGATCGACCGCATAACGCCGGAGCGCGGCTCGGTCACACGAACGATTCAGCATCGACTCGATGGCGATGGCGAGGGCCGCCGCGTCATCGACCTCGGTCAATTGACCCGTCTCCTCGGTGAGAATCTCTTCGGGCCCGCCACACCGCGTGGCGACCACCGGCGTGCCTGACGCGAGCGCTTCCGCCGTCACCAGCGAGAACGTCTCGCGACGGCTCGGGACGACGAGCATGGCGCTCCGCCGCATCAGCGCGGCGACGTCGTTAGGCGCGACCTCACCGAGGAAGTGAACGCGATCGCTCACGCCGAGGGCGCGGACGAGCTCACGCACCGCGGCCGCGTCGCGCTCGTACGCGCGGTAGAAAGAGCCTCCGGCCACCGAGAGGTGCAACTCCGGAATATCCGGGAGCAGGTGACCGAGCGCGCGCACCAGAACGTCGAGCCCCTTCACGTGACGAATGAGCCCGACGAACAGCAGATGGAATGGGTCGCGCGCCTCGTCCGCACGCGGCGCGACGAAGACTCGCTCGTCGACCACGTTCGGGATCACGTCGACGGGCACGGCATCGCCGTAGAGCGCGACGATGCTCGCGCGGAGCGCCTCGCTCACGGCGGTTATCCGTGCAATCCGGGGCAGCGCACGTTCGACCTGACGACGCACCAAGGCGTGTCGGTCGAGCCACGGGCGCCACATCGCATGCTCCGATGACACGACCGGAATCCCGAGCTCTGCGCCGAGTCGGCTCGCAATCACGCCTTCGGGATAGATGAAGTGCGCGTGAATCACGTCGAACGGCGTGACGCGATGCAGGTCGAGTATCGCCTTGCGAATGAACGGATACGCGAGGCGAGCATCGAACGCGTGCAGGAGCTGGCCAGGGCCAGCGGCAACGCGCGGATGATGCACGCTCACGCCGTCTCGCATGCTGCCTCGTTCGACCGCGCGAAAACGACGCACCGATGACAGCGGTACGAACGGCGGGGCGTACGGGACAGGCGCGACGACCGTCGGTTCGGCGACGAGACGCGACGCGGCGACGAGCCGCTCTGTCCACAACCCCAACGTGGGGAACGCGTTGTTGGGATAGTTGCGTGCCAGGACGAGCACGCGGGGCTTTCGCATGACGGCTGGGGTGCCCGGTCCTACTGCTCGCCAGCCTCGGCCGAGCGTTGCCCGTTGCCCGCCGTTGCCAGTCGATCGCGCACCTGCTGCTCCACCCATTGATACGTGACGCCGATGCCCTCGCGGAGAGCAGTGCGGGCCTGCCATCCCAGCGAGTAGATACGCGCGTTACTGAAATTCCGTGACTGGACACCCACTGGGCCTGGGATATAGCGCACTTCGACCTGCTTGCCGCTGTGCCCAATGACTGTGTCGACGAGCTCGCGCACGCTCACGTATTCGGGGCTGCCGATATTCGCTGGAACCTCGAGGTCCGACCGCATCAGTCGCACGATCCCGTCCACGAGATCATCGACGTACGTGTACGAGCGAACCGCCGTGCCGTCGCCCCACACCTCGATAAAGCCGCCGTCGTCCGCTTCGGCAACCTTGCGGCAGATGGCCGCCGGGGCTTTCTCGCGGCCGCCGGTCCACGTGCCCTCCGGGCCGTAGCAGTTCTGGAATCGGGCAACTCGAACGGCCATGCTGTAACGCCTTCCGTACGCGAACGCCACACGCTCGGCAAAGAGTTTTTCCCAGCCGTATTCGTTGTCGGGATGGGCGGGATATGCCTCGTCCTCGCTCATTTCCGCCTCGCCGATCGCCATGTCGCGGTAGATGCACACGGACGAGGACAGGAAATACCGCTTGATGCCGGCTTCCGCGGCGGCCTGCGGCATGTTGACGTTGATCAACGCGCTATTGCGCATGATCTCACATTCGGCTGTGCTGATGAAGCCCATGCCGCCCATTTCGGCCGCAAGCTGATAGACCTCGTCGATCGGGCCGTCGGCGGCGGGCTTCACGGCCTCGCGGCACTGGTCCATGTCCCGGAGATCGAGCAGCCGGAACTCGTCCGCCTGACTGGGCGCAAACTCGGGGTCCTTGATGTCGACGCCGCGGACCCAGTATCCGTCGCGCTTCAGGCGCTTGACGAGGTGGCTCGCGATGAAGCCGCCCGCTCCGCACACGACCGCTCGTTTCATCGAGGTGTTGTCTCCAATGGGTCAAACCCCCACACGTCGGAAGGCGGCGGGGTGTGAGAAATCTACGCGTCGAGCTTGCCCGACCGGGCCACACCCGTTCGTGGCCCTCCCGGGCGGCAAGATGCGTGCACCGGTCTAGCCCGCGATTGGCCGTGTTCGCGCCGCCAACGAAAGTAGTCGAAGCACACTGCGTTGCGTTATCGCAACAGGCCAACGCTGTCCGTAACATTCGTCGTGTCCCGAGCGTGCGGTCGATCACCCATGGGACTCGAGTTCTTGCCCGCATGGGGCACAGAACTCGCCGTTGCCCGCGTCCGCCCCTGGGTCGTCTGCACACCGACGCATGACGAAGACATCTCCGCTCGTATCGATCGTCGTACCGGCCTACAACGCCGAGCGCTTCCTCGGTGACGCACTCGCATCCGTGTGCGCCCAGTCACACTCGGCGATCGAGGTGATCGTCTGCGACGACGCCTCGACGGATGCGACGCCCAACATCGCCCGCAGCTCCGGTGACGATCGCGTCCGCTACCTCCGCAACGACCGGACGCTCGGCGGGTACGGGGCCATGAACCGCGGCGTCGGCGAAAGCCGGGGCGAGTACGTCGCGATCTTCCACGCGGACGACGTCTATGATCCACGCATTGTAGAGCGCGAGCTGGCGTTCCTTGGCGAACACGCCGAAGCCGGCGCTGTGTTCTGCCTCGATCGGTTCATTGACGAATCCGGTGACGAGTACGCTCGATTGCAGCTTCCTCCATCGCTCGCCCGCGTGGAGCTGTTCGACACCGCGCTGCTTGCCGAGAGCCTGCTGCGCCACAAGAACACGTTTCTGCGAACGCCGTCGGTGATGTTTCGACGCGCCGCCTTCGACGCGGTGGGAGGGTTCGATCAGGAGCGGTTCGGCATCGCGGCGGATCTCGACATGTGGGCGCGCCTGTCGATCGAGTGGCGCATTGGGCTCGTGCACGAGTACCTGATGGGCTACCGACACTACACGGCCCAATGGTCGAAGCAGTACGAGCGCATGCGCACGGAACCGGAGATGTTCTTCGCCGTGATGGATCGACACCTCTCGCGGCCAGGACTCCGCAGCCTCGTGAGCGCGGAGGCATTGACGTCCTATCGCGTCTGGCGCGTACAGGACGAGGCAGAGCGCGCGGCAAACGCGTATGTACTCGGAGACCGTCAGAAGGCGGTCGCGCTGCTCAACAGCTCGTTGGTGCGTCCCCTGCTCCGATCGTCGCGCCGCGTTCAGGTCGCGCGAGTGCTGGCGCTCCGCACACTGGTGCGCGCCGCGGCCGCAACCGGAACGAACGTGAATGCGCGCCGGCTGATCCACTTTGCCCGCTTTCGCCGGTTCCCCGCCCGGGATCTCGCACCGCCGTCGACCTCGCTGGCGCATTCGCTCGGCGACGGAGCGGAGAATGGAGCGACACCGTCGGCGCCTAACGCGGGTCCAGGCTCGGACACGCGGCTGCCTCCATCTCAGCGAAAGTTGCCTTCGATTCGGGTCTACCTCGATCCGTTCACGCGACACTTTCACGGCAACGCGCTGTTCGATCCGCGGTCACGCTTCAACCGAGACAACGCGCTCAAGCCCTGGTTTCGTCTCAAGGAACGCCTTGCCGAACGCGGCGTCCCCATCGACACTGGCGACTACCTCACGGGTGCGCAGCCGGGCACGAACAAGGTGGGCGCGAACATCTACGTGTCATACGGGATTCACGACGCGTATCGGTCGCTGGTCGGGCGCGATGACGTGTTGCTCAACGCGTTCTATCTGTTCGAGGTCGTCGTCGTCGACCCGGCGATGTATCGGGCGACTCCGGAGATCGCGCGACATTTTCGCACCGTCTACTGCTGGACGACCTCCGAGCACCTTCGGGCGTTCGTGCCTAACGTTCCCGACGTGAAGCCGTTTCGCATTCCGATGCCGTACGACAGCGTGATCGAGCCCCATTGGCGCCGGACCGATCGCCGAGGCATCATTCTCGTGAACAGCAACAAGCGGGCGGCCCTGTCGGACGGCGAGCTGTACACCGAACGCCTTCGTGCGTTGAAGCATTTCTCGGCTCGCGGCGAGATCGATCTCTGGGGCCGACTGTGGGAGAACGGCCTGGGCGAACTGGAAGCCGAGTACGGGGAGGCCGTTCGCAGATCGCTGCGCGGGCCGGTGGACGACAAATACGAAGCGATGAGTCGCTATCGGTACGCGATCTGTTACGAGAACATGGTCCTCGACGGATGGGTCACGGAAAAGCTGTTCGATTGTCTTTATGCCGGCGTGGTGCCGATCTACCTCGGCGCGCCCGACATCGACACCGCTGTGGATCCGGACTGCTTTGTCGACGCGCGCCAGTTTGCGAACTACGACGAGATGCAGCGATATCTCGATGCCATGAGCGCGGCTGATTATGAGCGACTCCGCATTGCGGGGCGCGATTACCTGTCGTCCGAGAAGTTTCGTCAGTTCTCGCCAGACGCCTTTGCCGACCGCTTCATCGCCGATATCGAAGCCCACCTGAACGAACGCGGACTCGCGCACTTATGGGGGTAGGGTCGCCCCCGGCGGTCGACTCTGCCCCTGCGCCATCATTCCGGCCCCTGCAGGCGATCGTCGCACTCGGCGGAATTCAGGCGCTCACCATGCTCGCTGGGCTGGCGCGCACGAAGGTGTTGGCCGTCCTGCTCGGCCCAGCCGGCGTCGGTGTTGCGAGCGTCGTGGATCAGGTCGTGTCACTCGTCGCGCAACTGGGATCGCTGAGCATCCCGTTCGTCGCGCTCAAGTTTCTCTCGCGCACGCGCGATGAGAGCCCGAACGAGACGCGCCGGGTGTACAACGCGCTCGTCCTGTTGCTCGTGCTTGCGTCGGTTGCATCGGCAACGATCGCGACCGCGATCGCCGTCCTGTGGCCGTCGGCCTTTGGTGAAGGGCTGACGCCCTACCGCTCTGCCTTGATCGTGGCGTTGGTAGGCGTTCCCCCGTTTGCGCTCGCGCCGCTGCTTCGCAACGCGCTGGCAGCGCTCGAGCGCCACCGGGAGTCGGCGCTGGCCGCCTTCTTCACGGCAGTTCTGACCGTGGGCGGAGCGGCGATCGGGGTCATGATCGGCGGCCTAGTCGGGCTGTACGTGGCCAACGCGATCGTGCTCGTCCTGACGATCGTGGGAATGCAGTGGTATCTCGGGCGATCGGTTGGACTCGGGTTGTCGTCGAACACGAGGGCATCGACGGCCGCCATCGCGCTTCGATCACAGCAGGGCCTCACGTCGTTCGCTGGCTCGATGTACGTGTTGGCGCTGACATCGCCGCTCGCGTACCTGTTCGCCCGATCCATGCTGCTCTCGACGCACGGCGCAATCGAGGCGGGGCTCGTCGCCGCCGCGTACGGCATCGGGGTCTCGATACGTCTCGTGCTGAACCAGGCAAACGGCTTGTACCTGACGCCGCTCGTCAACCGCAATACCCCAAAGGACGAACGTATCGCGGCAGTCGCTGAATACCTGCGAATCCTCGTCGTCCTCGTGGTGCTATCGACGTTGGTGTGTGTGCTGTTTCCGGCACAGTGGATTGCCCTCCTATACTCGAGCAAGTTTGGCGGGGCGGTGTCGCTGGTTGCCGTGTTCGTGCTGGCGGAAGCGGTGCTCCTCATCGCTGGCGTGTTTCAGGCACTGTTGATCGGCTTCGACGACATCTCCGGATTTCTCGCGTGCACCGTCGCTGGCCAACTCCTGACGATTGCCCTAACGCGATGGCTGGTTGAGGCCGACGGTGGGATGGGGGTTGGCATCGCGTTTCTCGCGGGCAACGGCGTGATCCTGGTTGCGACCGGCGTCCGTTTGCTGAGTCGTCATAGCGCAACTCGGGTCGTGGCGCCGGTAGCGTTGCTGGTGATCGCGCTGGGCGCGACTGCGGCCGCTGGCTGGTGGGCAACGCGAGCGCCCGGGCCCGCGCCGTTGTGGCGTGCAGCGATCTACCTCGGGGCTTGCGGTGTCGCGCTCGCGTTTCTCCGGCCGGACGAACGCCGCTGGATGATTCGGCCGTGGCGAGCCCCGGCATCGGCCCGGGTGCAATGAGCGCAACGGGCGCCTGCGTTAGGCGGTGGGCAATCAGCGCCGCCCTGAGCACGGTCGGATGCCGCGACCAGGCCCCGCCCCACGCGCCGCCGCCACGATTCTCGATCGTCGACATCCACACGCACCTCGGCGGCGTGGAAACGTGGCCAGGGAAAAAGCCGAACTTCGACGAGCTGACGCGCACGATGAACGAGATGCACGTCGAGCTCATGGCGGACTTCAAGGCGCCCGACAATTCACTCCGGAACGGCGTTTTCGGGGAACGCGTGACTGAGCGGCTGGCACTCTACCCGGATACCGCGCGGTTCAAGCTGTTCGCCAACGTGCCCATCGACGATGCGAACAACGAGTTCGTCGCGGATCACCATCCCGACTATCCGACCTGGGTGGCCGGCATTCTCGAGGATGCCATCCGGCGAGGCGCCTCGGGCCTCAAGATCAAGGACCAGGCGGGTGCCGGGAACGGGGTCGACTACTGGACGCACGATCGCAGCGGCAATCTGGTGCCGTTCGACACATCCGCGTACGACCCGTTGTGGAGCACCGCCGAGCGGCTCGGGATTCCCGTGCTCGTGCACCTCGGCGGCGCCTACAAGGGCGAGCACCAGATGCCTAACGGCGGGAACCGCAACGTGCGCTGGGAGATTCTCATGCTCCAGCGCGAGCGCGTCCTGCGCAAACACCCGCGTCTCCACCTGATCGCGGCGCATTGGGCCGGCGCCGCCGGCGACCGGCCGTATCTCGCCGAGCTGCTCGAGAAGTACCCGAACATGTATACGGAAGGCGGCGCGAACCAGCCGAAGGCGGAATTCGCCACGCTCGACTCCGCGGAAGCCGCTTTTTTCGTTCGGTACCAGAACCAGGTCATGTTCGGCACCGACTACATGGAGAAGACGTTCGGCTGGCTCAAGTCGTATCGGCAGCGGCTCGACATGTTCCTGCCGTTCACCGAACGGTGGCCGCTTCCTGACAGCGTGATGGCGAAGTACTACCATGGCAACGCTCGTCGCCTGCTCGGCCGGTCTGACGCTAACCTAACGCCGATCGCACACCCCGGGTTCACGTCGACGCATGTCCTTGGGGACACGATCACGCTCGACGGAAGCGCGAGCTATGGCAGGCCCGGGAGCGCGCTTCAGTATCGTTGGCGACAGACCGACGGACCGCGCGCTCGATTGGTCGGCGAGACCAGCGCGACACCTCGGTTCGCCGCGATCGACATCGGCGACTACGTGTTCGAGCTCACGGTGATGAGCGACTCGGCTGCGAGCCGGGCAGGCACGATTCGTGTCAACGTCGTGCCGCCGAGCGGCCAGTACGTCGAGGACAGTGGCCGCGCCGTCATCGAGGCCGAGCATTTCACGACTGCCATTCCTCGCAACGGACAAGCCTGGACGGCGAGTCGTGAGCGCCCGGGATTCTCCGGCGACGGCTATGTCGTTGCCGGCCCGGAGCGCGGGACCGTCGTGGAGGCTGGCGATTTTCAAACGAAGGCGCCCGAGCTCCGCTACACCATCTGGGTTCAGCACCCCGGCACGTACGTCGCCTACGCGCGAGGCATGGCGCCTGACAGTGCGCGTCGCAGCCTTCACTTCGGGCTCGACAACGAAGAAGTCCGCCTCGCGGATCGCGTCGGCCAGCTACCAGTGGGCCGCTGGGGGTGGGCTCGTGACGCCTTCGAGTGGGATGCGCAGTTCCAGATGACCGACACCACCCTCGCGGTGCTCAACATCGTGGACCCCGGCCCGCACGTGCTGAACGTCTGGATGCATCACGACGGCGTCATGCTCGACCGCATCATGCTGGTGCGAGCCCCGTTCGCGGAGGTGTCCAAGCCGTTGTTCGACCCCCGCAGCAGCGTCGGGCCGGCCGAGAGTCCCAGGCGAGGCGTCCCGCGTTAGGCCTCCCGGCCCAGCTCAGTACTGGGCCAGGTTTCCCACTCGCCGCGCGTACCCGAGCGCGGCTCTGAACGCGACGACGCTCGCGGCGAGCGTCACGGCAGTGAACGCAAGCAGGATCGACACATCGCGCCACACCGCCGTGAGTGATCTCCCCTCCAGCAGTACGGGCCGCAGCGCCTTGAGCCCGTAGGTCAACGGCAGGAATGCGGAAATCGATTCGATCCAACCCGGAATGACGGTGGTCGGGTAATACACGCCCCCGAGAAACGTCGACGCGAGCATCACGATCTGTGGCAGTGGCCCGCGCGTCCGGAACGCAAGCACCATCGCGGCAGTGAGAATCGCGATCGGGAGGTGCGCGAGCACCACGAGCGCGATGATCGGGATGCTTGCCCCGAGGCGCAGCCACGCGACGTGGGCACCGAGAAGTCCGGCGGCCACCAGCATCACGAAGCCGCGCAACAGTGAGAGCAGCACCTCGTACCCCGACAGCCCGGCGAGCAGCGCCGAGAGCGACGTCGGCGTGGCGAGCATCGCCTCGAGCGTTCCGGTCGACGTCGCCGTCTGGAGCCCGCTGGGAAGCGCGTTGACTGTCGACGACACGACGTTCAACGCAATCAGGCCGACGACCAGGAACGCGAAGTATTGGTCGCCCTGGCCTTTGATCACGTCCGCCATGGTCTTCTGGAGCGCGCCGCTGATGAAGAAGATCGGCACAACGCTCAGAATGAGTGATCCGAACGAGAACATGAAGCTCAGCTTGTAGCTGCTGGCCGCAAGCCAGTTCGAGCGGATGAGCGCCCAGGCTTTATGCATTGGCGTGGCGTGCGAGCACGCGCTCGAGAAGGTCCGCGAGGGAAAGCTTCACCGGCTCACAGCGCGCGACGCTCACGCCGCGAAGTGAGAAAAACGCGATGGCCTCCGCGGCGCCGTCCAATCCTCCACGCAGGTCGCACTCGATCCTTGACCAACCTTCAGCATCGGGCTCCGCCACCTTGACCTCCCGCATGACACCGCGCGCCGCGAGCGTATCGATCGCGGCTTGGTCTGCGGGCCGAATCCAGATCGCAAAGCGGTCTTCGCCGACCTCGCGCGCGAGCTCGGGCGTCGCGCCGGTGGCGACCAGCCGGCCGCGATGCAGCACGCCGACGCGGTCGCAGAGCTCGAACGCCTCTTCCGCGTTATGCGTCGCGAGCAGTACGGTGCATCCCTGTGCCAACGCGACGTCCTCGCGCAGGAATTGACGGAAGGACCGTGCCGAAATCGGGTCGAGACTTCGCGTCGGCTCGTCGAGCAAGAGCACGCTCGGGCGAGCGAGCAGCGTGCGCGCGACCAGGAGTCGCTGCTTCATGCCTGACGAGTACCCACTCACGAGGCGATCCGCGGCCTCGACGAGATTTACCAGCGCGAGTAGCTCCTCAATGCGTCGCGTTGCTTGCGCGCCGCGGAGCCCGTGCAGCGCGGCAAAGAGGCGCATGTTCTCAAGGCCCGACAGGCGCCAGTGGAGACTTCGCTCGTCAGCAATGACCGGCGCGAGCAATTCGCGCACGTGACTCGGCTCCTTCGACACATCGTGGCCACCGACGACGGCCGAACCCGAGTCCGGCGTGACGAGCGTCGCGAGAATCTTGAACAGCGTCGTCTTGCCCGCGCCGTTTTCTCCAAGCAGGCCGAAAAACTCGCCCGCGCGTACCTCACACGACACGTCGGTCAGGGCGCGCACCGACTCGCGCGCCTTGCCGCTGAACATGGCGCGCCAGCCGCGCTGCTTCGGGAATGACTTCGTGAGCCCACGCAGTACGACAGCAGGGCTACTCGAGACGGCAGGCGTCACGTACGCAGTTGCGCCGGTTGGCGCCATGGTCGAATGCTCGATAACGATGCGGCGTCAGAGGGTCGCGCCGCCGAATGCCACGTGCGGATCTGCTCCACGACTTGAGGCAACTTGGTAAAGTCCCGGGCGACGTGCAGCCGGTATACCGGGACGGTGCGAACGATGTCGGTGGCGCGAAGAAAGATCTGCATGGAGTCCGATCCGCTGATCGCCGTGCCGGCGCGCTGATGCCGGAGGAGTGTTCCGACGGCGTCCGTGCCTTTCACCCGGATGCGCTCCGCGGGGGGGACGTTAGGCCCGGCCGGCACCGGCGCCAGCTCGTAGATCGCCGACACCGGCAGGCGGCGCATCTCGACCTGTTCTCGAGGAAGCTCGTTCACGTGGTACTTGTTCGTCACGGGGTGCGTCTGTCCGCTCGCGTAACGGAGGTGCGACGCGGAGTCATGGAGAAGACGCACAGCAGGCATGGAGGGCCACGCCATGACGGGATCGCGGGGGTCGACCGGCAGCATATCGTCGGTAATCAACGTGGCGCCGGCGGCACAGAGCGCGGTCGCCAGTGTCGACTTGCCGGAGCCCTTGTTGGCGAGAAACCCGACGGCCGTGCCATCCACGGCGACGGCACTGCCGTGCAGGCAGAGCAGGCCTTGCAGGTGCAGGGCGACCGAGAACACGCCGCCTAACAGGTCGGCGCGAACCAGCTCCATGGCGGACGCCGAGCCGGGCGTCCAACCGATGGTGCGACCGCGCTGCGTGATGTCGAACGTGCCGGTGTCGTCGAACTCAAGCCGGAATCCGTCACTCAGCTTGCTGCATCGAACACGGATGGTCGCGTCGACGCGATCGTCACCGAGATAGACACCGCCGGTGGGCGGTTCCGCGGCCCGCTCGAAGACCCAGTCGGCCGTGCTACTCTCGATCGGCGGAAGCTCGGGAAGCGGGAACTCCGAGCGAAGACACCCGCCAAAGATGGCGTAGTCTCGCGCGGGGGAGACGCTTGGGACAGCCACGATTTTGTGAAGAGGGGCCCTGCGGGGGGATAAAGTGCCGACGGGGGAGGCTTTCGCCTCCCCCGTCAGCAGAGCGGTCGCCGTTACGCCGAATACCGGTGATACGGATTCGCGCCGTCACCGGCTTCGACCATGCCGCCGGCGAGGGTAACCTCGCGGAACGTGCCCAAACGCTCCAGCTTCGGTGCCTGGTACATCCAACCCTCCCATGAGAGGTGGTTTTCCGGGAATTCCCGGCAAATTACGGCCGGCATGGCCGTAGCTGCAAGCCTGCGGCAGTGCCGTACGTGGATTATCACGTCGGCATACCTCACTGCACAAACCCTACCGCTGGCACTTTGATCTTTTCTGCATGCGCGCCGGTCGATGCGACCGACGTCACATCACGGGCGCGGAGCCACATTTCGGTCAGAAAGGCCACGTACAAATACGCACCGCCACCCCCTCCACCACCCTTGTATTCACGCCACGCGTGTTGCATCGCCGCACCATCGACGATCCCACGATCCGCCAAGATCGACTGCGAGAATACGTCGGTTACCACACCATCCGGGTCACCGCGGAACGACCGCGCGAAGTAGCCGGTGAGTACCCCCGTTTTCCCCGTGCGCGGCGCCAGGACGCTGGGCGGCAGGAGCGTCCGCGCCGAGCCGCGCAACAGATGCTTCACCGCGCCACCAGAGGCGCGCTCACGGCGCGGTCGCCGAAGGGCAAACTGCACGACGCGCTGGTCGAGCAGCGGCGCACGAAGCTCGATGCCCTGCTCCAGCGCCATCCCCGAGAGTCCGGCGAGCACCCGCGGAATCGTTGGATTCCCCAATGATCGCCGAGTCTCGCCTGACGCGTGTCCGCCCGTCTCGAGCGCCGTCTGCGCCTCCAGCTGGCGCTCTACGAGCGAGTTCCGCGCCACGAAGCCCGCGTCCAACCACGCCGGTAACGCGATGCTCGGAGTCTCCCTGCCGCGTGCTCGGCGCACGCGGGCGGCGAGCGCGGGACGCGCCACGGTGTGCCACAGTTCCCGCACCCCCGAACCGTCGAACGCGCGCCACTCGCGACGCAGCTCGCGCCACCGACCATTGCTGAATAGATCACGGAGAAACACCGTCGAGACGGCGAATAGCTGATCGCCCCCATCGCCGTACAGCACGACGCGCGACCCCTGCTGGGCCGTTGCGCCTAACAAGGCACGCAGCCAGTTCTCGAATGCATGCTGGAACGGAACGTCCGCGCGGGCAGCGTGCTCGCGGACGTTCGCCAGCATCGGGATGTCGTCGATCGACACCCACGTCGCGCGCGTTGACCAGAAGCCCGTGATCTCCTCGATCAGCTCATCTTCTCGTCCCGGGTCCCCGGGCGGATAGCTGCACGACACGGGGACGAGCCGGCTGAACCCGCGGCGCTCGAGCGCTGCGTTCCCGACGCCGAACATGACCGGCGAGTCGTAGCCGCCGCTCAACCAGATCGTGGTCGGACCAGACACCGCACGCCGTTCGATGATTGCGTTCCCAAGGAGATCACGCAGCTCTTCACTCGCGGCGTCGAACGACTCGCCCGAATCGACGTCAGCCACCTCGAGGTTCCAGTGTTTGGTGACGCGCAGCGCGCTCGAGCCCTCTCGCACGAGCGCTTCCGCCGCCGGCAGCGCGCGCACGGCGACATAGGGCGTGCGCTCGTGACCGGCGAGACTGAAGCCGACGATCTCCGCGAGCGCGACGTCGTCGAACTCGCGAGAGCACGCAGGGTGCGCGACGATCGCGCTCACCTGCGACGACACGATCAGTCCGCTGCCGATCTCCGCGTAATACAGGGGTCGCCGCCCCATGAAGTCGCGGGCCGCGAACGTCCGATGTCGGGCACGGTCGCGAAGGACGAACGCATAGTCGCCCTCGATGTGCCGCGTACAGTCCGTGCCCCACGCCCGGTAAGCGGCGGCGATGAGATGCGCGGGCGTCCGACCGGCGGGCTTGACGCTGGCACCGGCGAGCGCGCGCACGAGGTCACCGCGATAATAGAGCGTCGCGTCAGCGGCAACGGTGATGTCTCCATCGTGCACGATGAGCGCGGACCCCGAGAACTCATCCGCCAGCTCCCAGTCGAACCGCGCGACCGCCATCACCGACTCGCTGTTACGCCACACGGCATAGCGATCGCCGCGCGACGATAGCATCGCCATCGGTCGGACGAGGCCTGACTCCGCGAGCAGGCGCCGAGAAGGGTCGATCACCGCGAGGAAACCACTCATCGACTAGAGTGTGGTACCACGCGCGAGACGCGAAACGGGACGATGCATTTCAGCCAAACGATGGGCAAACGTATTGAGCGGACTGCGACCTGGACCGTGTGATTTTTGTTTTGCACCGTACATGCCGCGCCGTATCGCTCGAGGCGAGCTGCGGTTGCCTCTTAACTCGTCGTGTCGCTGCGGGTTACAGTGTAGGCTACGGTAAATGGTGCACCGTCGGCGCGCGAGAGTGGCGTGCCGTCGACACAACCGTGGACGCGGCGCCATACGACGCGGAGCGACCGAAAAACGCCAGCGGCAGAGCCCGCGCGGGAGTGCGCCGCCCGATCGAAAATGCTAGCCGTCAGGCCGGAGGAGCCCGCGAATGTACCCCGGCGATGCCAGAAGCCGGCGGACACGTTCTCGCCGGGGCAGAAGGTGAACGGGGGCTGGCTCTTTGGGCGGAACTACGAATTCCGGCTCCTCATCCCAGGGCCGTACGTCTCCGTGACCGCTCCACGAAGGCATGACTGCGAGCTCCCATAGCGCGTGGTCGAGCGCGACTGATGGGCACGCACCATCCACCGGAAAAAGATTTCGAATGAAGTGCCGTTCGATGGCGCGCAGAACGTAGGCGCTCCGCGGCGGACGCAATCGGCTCATGACATCGGCCGGCGCGGTAACCCCGGCCGCCAAGTCGGCGATGCGCAGCGTCCAGTAGCACGACGTCCCACCGCGAGCCGCAAGAGCAGCCTCGCTGTACGCCATCCAGTCGACCGCCGGGTCGCGCGTGAGCACATCGATATCACGGACGGTCCGCCAGACACCAAAGCGCCCCTGGTGCGACCAGAGGAAATGCAGGCAGGCGTGCAGCAGCGAGTGAATCGGGCTCGGGACGAACACGTCCGGGAACGCGCTGCCTAACGGCTTCGCATTCGCCCACAGATCCTTCACGTCGAACGCGAACGGCTGGCGCTCGGGGAACAGCGCCGTGTGAACCTCGAGCTGCAGGTCCGGCGACCGGCCGTCACGCAGTGGGGGGAGATGGTGGTGGTGCTCGTACACCGCATCAGGAATCCCGCCAACGATCTCACGCCAGCCCGTTTCGAGCATGACGCGACGCGCGACGTGGGCGGAGCTCGAATCGACGAGCATATCGATGTCCGACATCGGCCGCTGACGCACCTCGGCGTAGACCGTGTGCGCCAGCGCGGCTCCCTTGAGGAGCAGCACCCGCACGCCGGCATTGTGCAGCGCGCCGAGGGACTCCCGGAGCCGCGCGTCGAGGTGCAGCATCGCGAAGTCCGAGACCAGAGCGAGCCGGCGCATCTGCTCCAGGACAGCGGGCGGCACGACATCGCCGGCCAAGGCACGAAGCCGCGGGTAGATCACCGGCACCGCACGCTCGACCTGCGCCAGTCCGAGCAACCGGTGCCAGTCGATTTCCCCTCGCGCGAGCGCCGAGATGGCGAGATCGTTCGCCGGGCCGGCGGCGGTCAGCAGCAGGAGCTCCTCCTCGGCCGCAATGGCCGGGAGCCTGCGCGCGGGCGCTGAACCCGCCGTGCGTCCGATATCGTCGCCCCGCGGGGCAGCGCTCGTCGTCACAATACGGGATCCAGGGTGAAGGCGATCACCGTGCGATTCATGAAGCGGTTCCGGTGTGACAGAGTGCAACGATGGTGCGGCCGGCCGGTAGCCTAACGCCGCGGCGCACCGCCTGTCCCTCGAGCCGAAGCCACGCACGTTTCATGGCGGACGCCCACGACGCGCGGTCGCGGCTCGTAGCGAGGATGCCATGATAATCGCTCGTCTGCACGCGCCGCGCGCGCAGCTCCCGTGGGATCTCCGCCAGACCCAACATCGCGTTCAGCCGGCTCAGTCGCCTCACCTCGAACCCTGCGGCGCGGAGCTTGTCGCGGAGCTCGCTCGGCTCGTACCGATGGAACTGGTAGGCATGGTCATCCGCGGTCGCCGGAAAGCTCTGGGCGTTCGTTCTGACGAACAACCAGCCTCCAGGCTTGAGAACTCGGCGCATCTCGCGAAGCGCGGCAACATCCCCGCCGTCAAGCGGCACATGCTGCAGCACATCCAGCGAGACCACGACGTCCGCCACCGCCGACGGATACGGCAGTGCGAGCGCTGACGCTCGAGTGATCTCGAATCCCGCTCGAGCGGCAGCCGTTACCGCATCCGGCGAGATGTCGCACCCGAGCGTCCGCCATGCGCCGAAGCGCTGGCCAAACCACGTGAGCGTCTGACCCGACCCGCATCCGACGTCGAGAATGGTGCCGCTCGCGGGCAGCTGTACATCGTTCAACAGCATCGCCGCGACATCGCGCATTGCCGCATTCCACCAACCAGCGTCCTCGAGCTCGCGCATTCGCGCGTAGTACTCGGGTGTGAAGATCCGCGGCGCAGTCATGCTGCGACCCCGTGCGCTTCCAATAGCGGCGCGGACGCACGGAGCATAGCACTCATGAGCGGCAACCGGCGCACACGCTCGTACGCGCGGCCCGCCCACTGGGCCGTGCCCAGCCGCGCACGTTCGGGAGCGAGCAGCGAGGCCGGCTCGACGTGCACCGCCGTGAAGCCGGCGCGTCGCATCCCCCGCCGCAGCTCGCGAGACGAGAGTGGTCGGTGATGTGCATAGCCCTGACCGCCGCGCCATCGCACATACCGATCGGCCAGGCGACGCGGCACGAACCCGACGCCCCACACTCCGACGTGCGGCTCGGCGAGCATCGTGAAGCGGTTCACTGTCCGGAGCTTGACGTCGCCGCGTGGAACCAGCACGCGTTTCGCTTCGGCAAGCGCCTGCTCGGCGTCGCGACAATGCTCGAGCGTTCCGACGGAGACGACGCGCGCGAACGTGCGATCGGCGAACGGCAGGTGCTCGGCATTGCAGCAGATGAAATCGACGTGTGCTCCCTCGATCTCCGCGCGCCGCCGCGCGACAACCAGCCATCGCATGGCCACGTCGATCCCCACAGCACGAACGCCGTGCTCCGCGACTGCACACGCGAGGTCACCGGTGCCCGTACCGACATCGAGCCACGCCCCAGACGGCCGACCGTTAGGCGGATCGAGGCGCTCGACCCACTCGCGGGAGCGGGCGCCAGCGTTCATGACGTGATGTACGAAGCGCGACGCCTGTTCAGCAGGCGTTCCCGGCGTCATGGACCAATACGTTCGCACCATCGCCTCGAGCGACGCCCCACGCGATCTCTGCTCGAGGCGTCGGGCCTTCTCGCGGTCGTCCTCGAGGCCGATCCACGGGTCGGCCTCGAGACGGAAGTCGGCGATTCCCAGCACGACGGGATAGTGTACGCGGCAGCGCCCACAGTCGAATGCGTCGGCCCGCGCGGCGAGGTCGCCACGACACCGCGGGCACACGACGCCTAACGACCCATGCCAGGCCACCGCGGGGGCACTCACCGCGCGTCCCCCGACTCCGGCTTCTTCGTCGGCACCGGTGGCCACATCTCGACGCCGACCTCCGCATACGCCTGCGTGGTCGGGTCGGGCATCGGCTCGCCGAAGAGGTGATGGAGGGTCCACCCATACAGCACGGCGAACCCGCTGTTCAGGTAATAGAGCGTGTGCAGTGGGGCAACCGCGAGCGCGAAGAGGACGCCTCGTGTGCGAAAGAAGAAGGCGTAGAGTGGCAGGTTGAGAATGAGCACGATCGAGAACGAGATGGCGGCCCAGATCGCCGGCGTCCACGTGCGCCAGATCGCGGCGCCCAGAAGCAGCACCATACACAGCCAGACCAGCATCGTGTTCAACTTCTCGACCGTACGCAGGTTCAGCGTCTGCGACTTCGTCGCGAGCCCCTGCTGGATCAGCATCCGCGTCCACGGCACACCGCGATCACGGAAATCGCCGGTCACGAAGCCGCGCAAGGTCCACCGTTTGAGGTGCGTGCACTGGATGTCGGGCCGCAGGATGATGCGGTGTCCGAGGGAGCGGACGCGGTGCCCGAGCTCGACGTCCTCGATTTGTGGTCGGGGATACGACCATTCGTCGTATCGGCCGGCCTCGATGAACACGTCGCGGCGAATCGCCCCGCACCCGCCCCAGAACGTCTCGGCGTCGCCGGCACTCTGTGAGTGAACGAAGTGGTGCAGCAGGTTGCGGTACTGTGACACGAGCTGTGGCGCTTCGGGCTGCGTGTCATACGCCCCGAACACGGCGCTCACATCGGGCTCGTTCGCGAGCACCGAGGTGAATTTTCGCAGGGTGTCGGTATGGACGCAGACGTCGGCATCGACGAACACCACGACCTCGCCGCGCGCCAGCTCGACGCCACGGTTGCGGGCGTACGCGGGCCCGCGCGGCCGGTCGGGGAGCCGTACGACCGCATCCGCGAACTCCGCGGCGATGAGGGCGGTGGCGTCGGTGCTCGCGTCATCGACGATGATGAGCTCCCACGATCCCCGGGGCATCTCGCTCGCGCGCAGCGCACTGAGGCAGCGCGGAAGAACGTGCGCGCCCTGATACACGGGGACAATGACCGACATGAACGGTGTCGTCACGATTGTCGGCCCCCGGTCACATCGTGGAAGTGCCGCCGGACGAGACGCGCGCCGGCTCGCCAGCTCAGACGATACCGGAACCTCGCTGTTCCCCATCGTTCCAATTGCCCGCGGTTGCGCAGATAGAACATATCGATTCGTGGCAACAACGCGCGGGCCTCGTTCGCCGACACCCAGCGCATGTCGGTCGTGCAGCCCCACGCGAATCGTGAGGCAACGATACCCACGGCATCGTCGCTGACGGCGCCGTACGGGTACGCAAATACCGCGGGCATGTGGCCGATCTCCCGTTTGATGCGCTCGGCGCCGCCGACGACTTCGTCCTGGATGCGGCCATTCGTTAGGCGCGCGAGGTTCGCGTGCGTTCGCGTGTGCCCGCCGATCTCGACGCCCTGGGCCGGGAGGCGCCCCAGCGCGTCCCAGCCGAGCAGCGGCAGCTCCGGCACGCCACGGTCGCGACGCCCTGGCCATCGGTTGGTCTTCCCGGCCGCGTCGGCGACGACGAACAGCGTGGACGGCATCCCGTGATCGGCAAGCAGCGGGGCAGCGACGTCGCCGAAGCTCACGAAGGCGTCGTCGAACGTCAGTGCAACCGCGTTGGCATCGCTCGGCATTCGCATGAGCGTATCGAGCGACACCACGCGAACCTTGCTCCGCGCGAGCCACACGATCTGTTCGCGGAATACCTCCTCCGAGATCGAGATCACGGACCCCGACTCGTCGATGGAGTGATACGTGAGGATCGCGCGCACGGGCGGCTACGTGAGTGCGACCGCCTGCGCGGTCGGTGCTGCCGGGAAGCGGCGCGCCATCGTCCGCTCGATGATCCCGAGATATCGCGGAACGATCGCGTCCTCCGACCACGTCGCCTCATACGCGCGCCGTCCGGCCGCCCCGAGGCGATCGCGGTAGGCACGATCCGAGGCGAGATGCTCCAGTGCGCGTCGGAGATCGACGGCGTTGTCGAACAGTTCGCCGCCGCCAGCGTGTCCCACGATCTCCGGGAAGGGCCCAATGCGTCGCGCGACAACCGGAGTACTCTGGCGGAACGCTTCGACCAGCGTGTTGCCGAAGGTCTCGAAGCACACCGACGGAGCGATGTGAGCCAGGGCATGTCGGTACAGCGGCGCGAGCCGCTCCGGACGGACGTAGCCGAGAAATCGTATGCGAGGCGAATCACCGGCGAGCACGCGCAGCGTGCGCTCGTGCGACCCTGCCCCGGCGATCAGCAGATCTGCTGGTGCATCGAGATCGCGAAACAAGGGCATGACGTCGTCGAGACCCTTGATGCGCTCGAGCCGACCGGCGTAGAAGAAGTACGGACGTGGGTGCGGGCTCACCGCAAACTCGCTGCTCGTGTCCTCGTCTGCGTCGAACACGATCGGCGGCAGGACTTCCATGTCGCGCGGGAATCCGAACTCGCGGTGCTTCTGTCGACTGAACTCGCTCAGCGCGATGAACGTGTCGACATGCGGCAGCGATCGCTCGAGCAGGCCCGCGCTCCGCCAGAGCTGCGGGGGACGCCCGGATCGGAGCGAGCACCGAACGCATTCCCGGCCCGTGCACGGCTCGCGACCGTGTCGCCACAGCACGTGCGTGGGACACACGAGCCAGTGCTCATGCGCCGTGTAGACCGTTACGGCGCCCCGGGCGAGCGCGAACAGACCGGGTCCGCCGACAAGCGACACGTTGTGAAAATGCACGACGTCGAACTGCCGCTCGGCGAGTAACGCCGCGATCTCCGCGCGGTGAACGACCGGCCGTCCAAACTGGTGCGTGAGGAGCACGGATAGCGCCCCCAGCGAGCTGCGCAGGGTGATGACTTCGACGCCGTCGTCCAGGGCGGTCG
>Ga0136846_1237538_pt1 | contig 39261 bp, 27 predicted proteins | sample HopSoiMetagenom2_FD_96841 | JGI IMG/M metagenome (GOLD analysis project Ga0136846, IMG submission 96841) | Grasslands soil microbial communities from Hopland, California, USA - 2 Assembly 2016 (version 4) | ecosystem: Environmental > Terrestrial > Soil > Grasslands | place: USA: Hopland...
AGCGGATCGAGCCCGAGCATGACGCCGATGCCCACCACCGCCACGCCGAAGAAGAGGCCGTTGGCCAGGCCGACGGCGCCCAGCGGACCGGCGCCCAGACGACCCACCACGGCGGTGTCCACCAGGCCCATCAGCGCGTAGCCCGCCTGGGTGAAGGCGATGGGCGCGGCCAGGCGCAGCAGCTTGCAGAGTTCGTCCATGGCGGGGCTCAACGCAACGACGCGGCCTCGTCGCGCGTGGGCAGGCCGGCCACCGCGCCCATGCGCGTGCAGACGCGCGAGCCGACGGCGCAGGCGAAGCGGAGCGCGCGGTCCAGGTCCGCGCTCAGTGGATCGCCAGAGAGCAGGGCGGCGACGAACCCGTCGCCGGCGCCGGTGGTGTCGAGCACGACGACGGCTGGAGCCGGCGCGCGAACGGTCACCCCGCCGCGCCGGCCTATCGCCCCCTGCGCGCCCAGCGTCACGCAGCCCAGCTTCACGCCGAGCCCATCGAGGCGGTCGAGCGCCATCTCCGGCGTGGAGACGCCGACGCATTGCTCCAACTCGTCCTCCGAAAGCTTGACCAGGTCGCAAAAGGGCAGCACGTCTTCGCAGAGCGCGCGCAGGTCGCGCAGGTCCGGCCACAGGTGGGTGCGCACGTTGGGGTCGAAGGAGACGATCATCCCGCGCTCCTTCGCGCGGTGCACGGCGAGCCGGAGCGCCTCTTGCGCGGCGGGCCGGATGTGCGCGGAGGAGCCGCAGTGGAAGATTCGCGCTTGCGGCACGCGCTCCACGTCGGAGGCATCGATGAGCTTGTCGGCGCTCTCCGCGCCGGTGGGCGTGAAGAAGGTCCGCTCGCCGCGCTCGTCCAGCGCCACGAACCAGACCCCGGTCTTCGCGTTGGGGCTGTAGCGCAGATCCACCTCGATGCCCTCGCCGGCCAGCCTGCCCGCGAGCAAGTGGCCGAACTCGTCCTCACCCACGACGCCCACGAACGCCGCGCGCAAGCCCAGCCGCGAAAGGCCCACCGCCACGTTGGCGGGCGCGCCGCCGGAGTGGGCCTCGAAGCGCGCGCAGTCGCGCAGCCTCCCGCGCCGGTCGGGCAGCAGATCCACCAGCGCCTCGCCGAAGCACACCGCGTCGAGCGTCATAGGTCGAGCTTCAAAGCGAGCGTCATAGATCGAAGCGAGCGATCAAGGGCACGTGGTCGCTCTTGCCCCAGAAGGGACTGGCGCGGTCGCCGAAGCGGCAGGTGCCGTCGCAGTCCAGCCAGCGCACGGCGCCGTTGGAGAAGACGTGGTCCAGGTGCATGCGCAGGTTCATGAAGCCCGCGGTGGGGAAGGCGCGCGGCTCGCCGTTGGTGAGGCCGAACCGCTTCTCCACGCCGACCAGGCCCACGTCCTCGGTGAGATAGCGGTACACCGGCGAGCTGGGCGGCGAGTTGAAGTCGCCGCAGACGATGAAGGGCTCGTCGCCGGCGTGGCGGGAGATGAAGGCCGTCAGCGTCCTGGCCTCGTGCAGTTGGTTGATGCCGAAGCCCATTCGCCGCGAGTTGGTCCAGAACTCGCGGGCGAACGGCGTGGGCAGGGACAGATGGGTATTGAAGACGTGGAAGGGCTTGCCGCCCGGCCCGATCAGGCGCATGTGCCCGCAGATGCGGGTCTGCTTGCGATCCTTCCAGCGCAGCACGTGGTGGTAGGTGATGTTGGCCGGGCTCTCGCAGTTGTGCGCGTCGATCTTGATGCGGTAGCGGTGCACCAGGATGGCGAGGCCCATGCTCTGCAGCGGCGTGTTGCCGATGCGGTTGACGTGGGCGCGGAAGTAGAAGGCGTCGTAGGGGAAGGGCGGGGGGCGTTTCTCGAAGGCCATCTCGAGCTCGCCCATGAAGGCCTCGAGCTGCGTCTCCTCGCGGTGCGAGCGCCGGAACATGAGGCTCGAGCGCAGCGAGATGGTCTCCACTTCCTGGAGACAGATGATGTCGGCGACGGGGTCCAGCGAGGCGAGCGCCTCGGCGATCCCCCGCTTCCCGCCCCTGGTGCTGGCGAGGCCCCGCAGGGCGTGGCCGAAGTAACGGACGTTGTAGCTCACGATGCGCAGGGGCACGGCCGCGAGTGTATATGTCGGAGCGCCATGCTCGTCATCCGCCTCGCGCACCCGACCGACGTGCCGCAAATCCGCAAGCTGATCCAGGAGCTGGCCGAGTACGAGAAGGCGCCCGGACAAGCGGTCGCTACCGAAGAGGATTTGCTCCGCGACGGCTTCGGGCCGCAGCGGCGATACTCGTGCCTGATGGCGGAGTGGGAGGGCGCCGCCGCCGGCTTCGCGCTCTACTTCCACAACTACTCGACGTGGCAAGGGCGCTGGGGCCTGTACCTGGAGGACCTCTTCGTGCGGCCGCAGCTGCGCGGCAAGGGCATCGGCAAGGCGCTCTTGGTGGAGCTGGCGCGCACGGCGGTGCGCGAGGGCTGCGGGCGCTTCGTCTGGCAGGTGCTGGACTGGAACACGCCCTCGATCCGCTTCTACGAGAAGCTGGGCGCGAAGGCGCTGAAAGAATGGGTGACCATGCGCGTGGAGGGTGAGGCGCTGGAAAGGATGGCCCGCGATGGATGAGAAGGAGTTCGGCCGCCGCGCCGGTGAGGCGCTGCACAAGTTGGACGACGCGCTTCGGGACGTGGATGGGCTGGAGGCGGATCTGGCGGGGGACATCCTCACGCTGGAGTTCGAGGACGGCGCGAAGTACGTGATCAACAGCCACTCAGCGGCGCAGCAGATCTGGATGTCGGCGAACATGCAGGCGTGGCATTTCGGGTGGCACGAGAGCACGCAGAGCTGGCGGGATACGCGCAGCGGGGCGGAGCTGTTCACCGAGCTGGGGAAGCTGGTGAGCGAGAAGCTGGCGGAACCGGTGAAGCTGAGGAGCTGAGCGAGCAGCCACGAGGCCTTGTGGATGTCGAAAGGCGTCCCCGGAAAGGATAAGATGGCCAGACGCCAGCGCCTCAAGCGCTGCGCCGTCGCCAAGGAGGACCGGTGAAGAATGCGAGAAGGAACGTTGTCGCCGCCGCGATCGCCGTCGCCGTCTTTTGGGTAGGCGCGCTCGTCGCTCAGCAACCCGGCTTCAAGCGCGTCGAACTGCAGCGGATCGACACCTCCACGCCGGGCTGGGAGGCCGTCTTGATGCGCGCGGATTTCGATCCCAAGGCGCAGGTCGGCAAGCATACCCATCCAGGCAACGAGGTCGCCTACATCCTCGAAGGAGCGCTGGAGCTATCGGTGGAGGGAAAGCCTCCCAAGACGCTGAAGAAGGGCGAGTCGTTCTCACTCCCGGCGAACACGGTGCATTGGGCGAAGAACGTCGCCTCGGGACCCACCAAGGTACTGGTCACCTATATCGTCGAGAAGGGGAAGCCTATCGCCACTCCCGTCACCACCGCGATGAAGTGATCTCGGCTGCAGGAGAAATGGAGCCCTGGGCGGTTCTCGGGAATCCCGCCCAGGGTGCTCCACCCCCGACGCCGGGCGCTACTGCGCCGAGCGTCCAGGCTGCAACCCGGTCCGCTTCGGAGGCCGCGGGATCAACATCGATACCTGGCTCCGGTAGGCTTCGTACTTCTCGCCGTGCATTTCGACCATGTCGCGCTCCTCGAGTTGGATGCCGACGAGGATGTATCCGGCGGTCGCCAGCGCGAAGACCAGGTGCGCGATGGTCATGGTCGGCGTCGACCAGAAGGCGATCAAGAAGCCCAGGTAGAGGGGATGGCGGACGTACTTGTAGACGGTCCGCGTGCGGAACCCCAGCGGCGTGTACGGCCGCCCCCGCAGGTAGAGGTACACCTGCCGGAGGCCGAAGAGATCGAAGTGGTTGATGAGGAAGCTGCTCATCAGCGCGATCCCGAAGCCCACGACCGAGAGCGCCTGCAGCGCGAAGCGGGCGCCGGGGTCGGCGACGTTCCAGACCACGCCCCCGATGGGCTCCCACTTCCAGAAGAGAAGGATGAGCGCCAGGCTGGAGAAGAGCACGTAGGTGCTGCGCTCGACGGGCGGTGCGACGATGCGGGTCCACAGCCGCTTGAATCCCTGCCTCGCCATCAGACTGTGCTGCACGGCGAAGAGGCCCAGCAGCAGGGCGTTGACCACCAGCGCCTCGCCCAGGGGAGCGGCGCGAAGGGAGTCGATGGACCTGGGAACGAACAGGTTGGAGACGAACCCCATCGCGTAGACGAAGGTGCAGACGAAGATCGTGTAACAGACCACGCCATAGAGAAAAGCCAGAATGCGTTTCATCGAGTCCCCGTTTCGTGGCGGGCCGTCTTGGCCCGCAGGCCAGCGCCCCCGTCCATGCTTCGTGCCAGGGGTTTGCTGCTGTCTGCAGAGGACGGGAAGGCGCCGGGATTGTCTCACCGCGAGACACTCGCGAAAGCGAGGGTCGGGACCGGCCGAGTCGCGCCGCTCTCGCGGTTCATTGGCAGATGAAGACGCTCACATACCCGGGAGTGGGATACGAAGTCGCGTGCAACTGCACAGGGATGCCTTGGCCCGCAAGGGCCTGCGCCAGCGCGTCGGCGACGGGACGCTCTTCCGGGGGCGTGAATCGGATCTCGTTGGTCGTGACAGCGTAGCCAGGTTGTTGGTTGATGCTCTCCGGCAGCAGCCGGACCCGCCACCGGCCCGTATCTGCGGGCTTCCGGACCTGGAGCGCCTTCTCGGCCAATGTCTTCGAGCTGGCCTGCTTCGCTTCGCAGTAGAAGACGTCGACGTTGAAGTCGCCGAACGCGGAGCCATTCGCCGCCCGGCCGGCTGCAGCAGCGGGCGCAAACCCCGTCTGGACGACCGACTCCTCGTCGTAGAACCTGGACGACTTCGCTGCGCTCGTCTTCACGCCTTCGTTCTTCGCGCCCGCCGCCATGACCTTCAACAGCTTCGAACGGAACGGATCATCTGCGAGCGCCTCCACGAGGATCAGCAGCGCCTCTTCCTCGCGCTGATCCTTGTCCTTTCTCTGGATGACGTTCTTGACTTCCTGGTAGAGTTCCAGCGTCACCCTCCGTGTCGATTCGAGGTTCTTCAGCTGCGCGTCCGCTTGCTTGAGCGCATTGTCGAGCCTCTGGGTTTCGGTTTGTAGCCGCTTGATCTCGGGATCTTGCTGCAGCGCCTTCCAGGACGCGAGGAGCGCAATCACCAGCGAGACCAGGCTGACGACCTTCGTGAGCGCGTCGAGCACCGACGAGCCTTTCTCCTCCGTCATCCAGCGCCCCCGATCGCGGGCCTTGCCACGTCTTGGTCAGCCCACCGGGCTTGAGTCTGCTACGCTTGCGAAGATGGAACAACCGAGGCGCGGCAGACCAGCCGGCGAAGCGGTGCGCTCGAGCCGGTTCGCGAGGAGCGCGACCTGAAACGCGGTCGGGCGCGCGCACTGGGCCTGGCCGCGGCGGTGATCTGCCTCGTGGCCAGCGTCGAGATCGCGTATCGGGCGGAGCTTGCTGGCGTCCCGGAGCGGCCGCCGTCGGAGTTCCCGGACCTGCCGCCGCTCGTGCTCGACGCGGCAAGTCTCCAGTTTCTTGGGACTGCCAGGCCGGTTCCGCGCTTCGGGGCGAGCACGTTGGCAGCGCGCGTGCTGCTCGCTTCGTCGGGACGCGAGGTCCGGGGCGTCAGCCTCGTGGGCGAGAGCTATGCGCTGGCGGTCTGGATTGCGCGCAACCGGACGCCGGAAGCGGCACTCGCATCTGCGCTCGCCGCGATGCCATTCGGCGAGGATTGCATCGGGATCGAGGACGCGGCCCTGCGCTACATGCACCAGCCTTTGCGGCAGCTCGACGCGGCCCGGATCGCCGCGCTGGTGGTGCTGGCGCGATCGCCGCGACTCGTCGCGGACCGCGATACCTGGCGCGCCGAGCGAGACGCGCTGCTCGGAAGCCTGCGCGCACGGGGGGCAATCGATGACGCGCGTCTGCACGAGGCGACGGCGCGGCCGATCGTGCCGTCGGACTGGGAAGTGCGGCCGCGGTGATGCGCCCCTTTGCCGCCTGCTTCGTCAGTCCACTTTGACCGCTGTCCGGTTGGCGGCGTAGGTCGGCACTCCGATCAAGAGTGCCAGCCCACCCGCGACGAGCGCGACGATCCCGGTCCCGCGCATTGAGCTTGCCTGATCCGCCTGCTGCCTGTTGATGTCTGCGAAAGCCGGGCTGGCGAACGGACCGGTCTACACGCTCCCCTGAGCTCGATTCTATCGATCCGCGATGTCAGCGGCTGTGAGGTAACCCGAGGCTGCGACGATGCTCGCCGCGCTCCAACCCCGGTTGGTTCCGCTGCCGTCCGGCGCGCAATCGCCGTCGGTGTGGACGGCGAGCAGGTAGCCCTGGTGAGTGAGGACGCCGGCCCCGGAGCTCCCGTCCAAGGTGTCCAGGTCGGAGTAGTACACCTGGTCATGGCAAGCGCCGGCCAGGTTCCCCTCGGCGATGACCTTGGGGCGACCCCGGGGGTGCTGGATGATCGCGAGCAGATCGGTGGGACGGCTGGTCAGCGGGGTGGGCGTGACCGCGGGCAACTCGTCCAGCTGGATGAGCGCGTAATCGGGCTCAATGGAAACCTCGATGACCGTACCAACGGTCACCATGGGGTCGCCATCGGGCCGTTCCTCGTAGTTGAACGCCAGCAGAGCCTGGTCTCCCAACCCGACGCAATGGCCCGCCGTCAGGACGATGGGCCCGGCGGCGGCGGCGATCAGCGTGCCGGTGCAGTCGCCGTCGACCAGGACGACCGCGTTCTCGCGCAGCTGCACCTCGGCGATCTGGCCCTCGTAGTTGTTGATCGGCGTGAAGTCGGCGGAGGACCCGCACTGAGAACGAGGAGAGCGATCGATCGACGTCAACCCCTGCGTCTGTGCGCAGATCTCCAACCTCCGGGGAGGATCCGAATCGCCGCAGGCAGCGACGCTCCCGATGGCCAGAGGCCCCAGGTACAGCGCGGCTGCGGCGATCCGGACGCCCCGAGACATGAATCCGGCTAGTAGATCGTATTCAGCGCGGTGACGTCCGTGCTGGTGAACTTGCCCGTCTCGCTCTGGCGGAAGCAGGAGTTCATGATCGAGCCACCCACGGTCGCGCCGCTCGGCGTTCCCGAAATGAGAATGGCGCCAACGCCAGCCTGGCCCTCATTGCTCGGAGAGCCTCCGCAGCTGATGGCGCGGTTGAAGTAGTCCGAGTGGCGGAACCCGATCGTGTGGCCGAGCTCGTGGGTGATGACGTGGGTGACGGTGGCCGTGCTGAAGGTTGCGCTCTCGAGGCCCGTCCCGATGTTGATGGTGTTGAACGGACGGCCGCCCGACGGGAAGCCCGAGCTGCCGCCGGTGACGCCCTGGGCGAACTGCGCGGTGATGGTGGCGCTGCAGCCGGTCGTGCTGCCGCTGGTGCGGGTCATGTGCCAGCGGATGGGTTGGGCGTTGTAGTTTGCGATCGCATTGTTCAACGCAGTGTTGAACTTCGCGTTGCTGACGAACGCCGCGCCGTTGACGCAGATGTTGGTGACGGCAGTGCTCACCAGATTGCTGGTGCGGTACTGCTCTTCGGAGTCCTGATCGCTGACCAGCATCTCGCGCGACGCTTCGAGGCTGACGGCCGCGTCGAGACCGACGTAGACGATGCCGTCGAACACCTGGATATCGCTGCGTGGGAACCCGACCTGGACGAGATTGTCCGTGATCTCCTGCGTCTCTGTGCGCTCCGTACCGCAGGCAATTGTGAGAGCGCCGCAGCTCAACGCGAGTACTACACCTCGTTTGAACATATGCCCCTCCTGGCTTCAATGAGAAATGAATTCATCGATCGCAGATACACGACTGCCGACGAGTGACTCGTCACGGGAACACCACCTGGATACAGAGAAGGAGTCGCTGCAGACTCCAGCACGCCGGCCGCACCGCTTTCAATATCAACGGTCACGGGAAGTCAAGTCGTTGAGTTTTAGATAACGGATATGCGGACTCCGGCTATCACGGCGACGATGCAACGCGGCAATCGCTGCAAGGTGCTCCGACGACTGGAAAGTTTGGCGCCGTACGATCTCGACGCGAGTACAAGCGAATTGCTCTTCGTACCACGCGACGGTACGGCGAACGTCGCCCACGGGCTGGAACAGCCGCTCACCGCTTTCCAGGAGCGCCGGGACGCCGGGCAAAAGCTTCCGCAGTCCGAGCGCTTATCCGGACTTGGCCCATGGTCCAATGACACCGCCCCACTCGTTTGCATCGATCATCCTTGTCGTGGGCCCCAGTACGTCGCTGGAGAGGTGCGTATGAGCGAAGCAAGAATGCTGGAGCAGCCGGCATCCGCGGCGAAGGTCCCGACGGCGCCGATCGCCGCGCGCGACATCGGCCACGCGCCATTGGCGGACCGTTATGCTGCAGGGAAGGCGCTGCGGGACAAGTGCCCGCGCAGCTCTCACGCTGCCTGGAAACCTCCTTCCAGCCGGAAGGACGCGGTGGAAATGGTCCTCGAAGCGGAGAAAGGGCGCCTGCCCAACCTGCTCCCGCTCCGGCACGGGCGCATGGTCCGCTCCGCATTCACCTTCTACCGGGGATCGGCCCTGACCATGGCCGCAGACCTCGCTTCTACCCCGGCGACCGGGCTCCGCGTGCAGTGCTGCGGCGACGCGCACCTGTGCAACTTCGGCGGCTTCGCCACGCCCGAACGGCGGGTGGTCTTCTCCATCAACGATCTCGACGAGACGCTGCCCGGCCCGTGGGAATGGGACGTGAAGCGCCTCGCGGCGAGCTTCGTCATCGCGTCGCGGGACAGCGGCCTCGGGGACGCGGTCACCAGGGACATCGTCCTCACCTGCGTTCGCACCTATCGCGAGTCGATGGCGGAGTTCAGCGAGCTGAAGACGCTCGAAGTCTGGTACGAGTCGCTCGCAGCCGACGACCTGGTGGCGAGCATCAAGGATCCCGCATTCCGCGCCCGGGCCCTCAAGCGCCTGATGAAGGAGCGCGGGAAGAGCATCGCGGAGGACATCTTCCCCAAGCTCGCCGACAAGAAGAGCGAGACGCCGGTCATCAAGGACCAGCTTCCCACCATCTTCCATCACTTCGAGGGCCAGAGTCCCGCGCAGCTGAAGAAGGCGGTGCAAGACGTGATCGCCGGATACCGGGAGACGCTGCCGAGCGCGTACCAGTCGCTCTTCGACCAGTACGAGCTTCGCGACGCCGCCATCAAGGTGGTGGGCATCGGCAGCGTCGGGACCGCCTGCTGGGTGCTGCTCTTCACGGCCGGCGCGCGCGATCCGCTCTTTCTTCAGGTAAAGGAAGCGCGCCCCTCCGTGCTAGAGCCGTACGCCGGGCCCTGCGTATTTCCCAACCACGGCCAGCGGGTGGTGGACGGATACCGGCGCATGCAGCCCGCCAGCGACATGTTCCTCGGCTGGAGCCGGGGACCCAAGCGCGACTACTTCGTGCGCCAGCTGCGGGACATCAAGATCAGCGTCCGCGTCGAGACTTTTGGCGCCCCGGAGATGGAGCTCTACGCCGTCTGGTGCGGGAAGGCGCTCGCGCTCGCGCACGCCCGGTCCGGTTCCTCCGCGCTCCTCGCCGGATACATGGGCAAGAGCGACGTCTTCGATCTCGCCATCGCGGACTTCTCGGCCGCCTACGCCAACCAGAACGAGAAGGATCACGCCGCGCTCGTCCGCGCGGTCCGCAGCCGCAAGGTGAAGGCGATCTCCGAGGAAATGAACTGACTCGGGGTCAGGCGACCTGGTCGGCGATGGTGCCGTAGCCGGGGCACTCTCGCCTGCGCGGCGGAACGGCGGGTCGCGCGGCGGGAAATCGGCACCGCGCGGCCCGTGAAGTGACGCCCCCGTCAGGGAGCGAGGATCTCGATCGGGATGGAATGGTTCGATACGCCGGACGGCGAGAGCCGCCCCGTGATCCCGATCGTGTGGTTCCCGACTGCAAGTCCGCTGGTGTTGAGCGTCCAGGTGTACGTCGGGGCGCTCGTGTCCGTGCTCTGCAGGACGCCGTCGAGATAGAACTCCATCTGCTGCACCGGGCTCCACGCGCTGCAGATGCCCTCGATGACGATCGGCTCTCCCTGCCGGATGCTGCTCGGTCCGATCAGGACGGCGTGATCGTTGCTCGCGCGGTACATCCGGGTCCCGATGAGCACGTTGCAGGTGCGGGTGTTCAGATAGAACTGACGCGTCGCCGTAAGGACGTTGCCGACAGTGTCGGTGGCGACGACGCGCAGGGTGTGCTGGCCGTTCGCGATCATCGTGTTCCAGCTGAACTCGAACGGGAGGACCGTCTCGCCGCGCTGGAAGTCGCCGTCGACGTAGAAGTCGACCTGCGCGAGCGCGCGTCCGTCTGTCGCGGACGCACTGATCGTCATCGCGTCACCGCGCATCACGACGGGGCCAGGACTGAACGCGACCGTCAACGGTCCGGCAGCGACTTGCACGGTGAACGTTTGCGTGGAGGCCGCACCGCTCGCGAGCCTCCCGGTCACCGAGATGGTGTGCGTTCCGGCGCCGAGCAGGCTGGTGTCGAGGGACCAGCTCCAGGGCGAGGCGACGGCCACGTTCCAGAGCGCTCCGTCGACCGAGAACTCCACTTGCGTGACGGTCTGGTGTGAGCTGCAACCCGCCTGCACGACGAGGGCCTCGCCCTGCGTGACCGATCCGGCGCTCCCGCTCGCGACGCACGTCTGCGAGAGCAACGTCAGCGTGCGCGTCCGAGTGGAGGTCTTGCCGGTCGTGTCGGTGGCGAGGACGACGATTTTGTGATCGCCGAGCGCATCCGTCGCGAGCGACGACCAGGTGTACTGGAAGGGCGCCGCGGTGACGGTCGCCTTGGCCACTCCGTCGAGGGTGAATTTGACCGATTGCAGCGCGCGGTTGTCGTCCGCCGCGACGACGAACGCGATGTTCTCGCCCGCCTGGGCGACCGGACCCGGGTTGACGGAGAAATCGAGCTCGAAGGTCGTCGGTTGAGGGCCCACGGCGACGATGATCGACGTGGTGTCGGCCGAACCGTTGGCGTCGGTGACGGTGAGCGATGCGGTGTACGTTCCGGCGACGGCATACGTATGGGTCTGTTGCGCGCCGCTTCCCCCCGCGTTGTCGCCGAAGTTGATGCTGTACGAGGTGATCGCGGAGCTGCCCGCCGTCGAGCCGCCCGCGTCGAACGACACCGTCAGGGGAGGACTCGCGAGCTGCTGTGCGGTGAGGTGCGCCGTCGGGCCGGGCGGGGGGACGCCGAAGACCATCGGCGGCGTCCCCGACTGGTGCGCGCCGATGTCCGGCAGCGCGTACTGGTCGTTGAAATTGGCAATGGCGACCCCGGCGTGGAAGCCGGCGGAATCGGAGGCAAGCGAGAAATTGCCGGGCTGCGAAGTCAGATCGGGATATCCAGGATCGGCGGTGGTGGCGCTCGCGTAGTGCGGCGTGGCGAAGGTTCCCTGCTGCTCGGCGTTGGCGGCGCCGAGTCCGGTCGGAGTGAGGAACGTATTGCACACGTCGTGATTCGCCTGGATCGTCCCCTGCTGCGCGACAGACGCATTCGACGCGTGGATGCACGGGAACTTCGTCGGCCGGTACGCTTGCCAGATGTTGTTCAGGCTGACGTAGTCGTAGTGGATGCCGGCCGCGTCGAAGATTCCGCCGCCAGCGCCCGATCGCTGCTGCGCCCCCGCACCTGGCGGCGGCTGGAGCACCGTGTTGTGGAAATAGTAGGCCCGTCCTCCGTTGAACGAGCTGGAATCGGCGCCGCCCTTGATGAACGGGCCGCGATCCTCGTTGTCCACCCCGGCCGGCTCGTTGGAGCTGAATTGCGTCTGCTTCATCCATGCGAGCGAGTTGCTGACGTTGCGCCACACGTAGAGCGGGCCCACCGACACCGACGCGTTGCCCATGACGATACCGACACGGTCCAGGTAGTTCGCCCAGATCCGGACGTTGCGGTTCGCGCCCTCGGCCTCGATGCCGTCGTCGTACGCGTTGGAGACGCGGTTGCCGTAGATGTCGGAATCGGCCCAGGGGAAGCCCATTCCGGGCGAGCCCGTCGCGACCCTGCCCTGGTCCGTGAAGATCGGATTGAATCCTTCCGCAGCGGGTGAAAAGTTATCCCCGCCGCTCAAACCGTCCTCGTAGAAATTGCCGTTGTCAGCCCAGACGTCGTTATAGCGGAGCACGTGGTTCACGCCGCAGCGCTCGAAATGGACCGCCTCGGGACCGAAGGGATGTCCGAAGAGCCACGGCCGTGCGCTGAAGCGCGGATTGTAGAAGCGATTCCGCTGGATCACGATCTGATTGGGCCGCAGCGTGTTGTCCGTCTCGTGCCAGAAGAAGCACATGACGCCGGCATGCTCTTCACCGTCGCTACCCCACCCGTGGATGTCGTTGTCCTCGATGACGATGTGGTGCGTCGGACGGGGCGGGGTGTCGGAGCGCACCAACTGGATCGCGTTCCGCTGGCAATTGCGGAATTCCAGCCCGCGGATGATGAGGTATTGAACGCCCGGACTGATGTCCATGCAGCCGTTGGGATCGGTCGAGTTCGTCTGGTCGATCACGTTCTGACCCGGCGCGGCGGTGATCAGGACCCAGCTCTGCGGCGAGTTGGTGAGCGGCACGCGGATCGATTGCACGGTCCCGGAGATTGTCGAGACGGGCGCCGGGACGTCCGCGGCCCATACGTCGACCTCCTCGATGCCGTTTTGCACGATTACCGTGTTGCCGGAGGGAACGGGGTAGCTGTCGCTCCATGTCGTCCGGGCCGAGGGGTTGTCGGCGGACGTCGAGAGGACGCGCACGAGCCCGCTGCTCAACGATAGTTTGATGTCGTACGTCGTGCCCGGCTTCAGCTCGACGAGGCTGCCGCGGTACTCCGAATTGCGGGCGTCGAACCAGAGGTCGAGACCGCGCCGGTAGCTCGAGTCCGGAGCGCCGGCTTCCTTGAACTGGACCTGCGCGGGGACGCTGGCGCCGCCACCCGGCGGCGCCCAGTAAAGTCCGATCGACTGGAAGGTGGGTACGGCGTCCCATTCGTTCGTCGTGCCCAGGCTCGGCGTGGCAGCGGCAGGGCCTGCAAGAAGCAGGCAAGACGCGAGGAGCAAAACGCGGAAAGCGAAGTCGATCATACGCATGGATTTGTTGCCTCTCTTCGCCCGCGATGTCGCCGCCGTGATTCGTGAATCGAGTGTAAAAAGCAAGCGATCGTGAATCGGATGCCGGGATTCGACGGTGCTCGCAAAGGGAGCGAGGGCCTTGCGAGCACCGCAATCTGGGTATGTCGCTGGCGGAAACCAAATTCCGCGCAGCAGTGGACATTAGATTATGGATGGGAAATACATCCCCAGCTGATTCGTTGAACGAGGGCTGACGGAACGAGGAAACAGTCATTACCAACTATTGCGTAACAAGTGAGTGTGCTGCAAACGGAAGGCGGCAAGTCGATCAGCGCTTTGGATTCATCCAGCAGAGCAGGGCGAACGTCCTCGGGCCGATGATGCCGTCCGCCGGATCGATGCCCTGATTGCCCTGCAGCGCCTTCACCTTCTCGACCGCCGCGTCGTCGTACGTCCCGGTCTCGTCGATGCCGAGCCGCCGCTGCACCCACTTCACCCGCGCGCCGGTGGCGCCCTTGACCATCGAGTTGAAGCGATTCACGTCCACCTGCTTGAAGCCGGGAAACTGCCACGCATCGCCGTGGTACTGGTGGATCCACCAGTTGTCCGGATCCGCAGTGCCGCCCCACGACGCGGGGACCTCGGGCGGCCAATGTTGCCCGCGGTAACCGTCGAGATACTTCGACGGAGCGTTCTTGCCTCCCGCGAACAGGGCGGGGTCGAGCCGGGCGGGCTGCTGCTTGTTGAACAGGTACGGCTTGGCGAGCCAGAGCGGCGATTCGACGAGATCGTCCGCCCGCGCGCCGTTCAGCTCGTCTGAATCCCCCCAGAGATGGGAGGCCGTGTAGATGATCGGTGCCGCGCCGTAGTGATCAAACAACGCCTTCCACGCCCTTCGCGTCCAGTCGATGTAACCCTTCGCGCCCAGCCCCGACTTGGCGACCGAGTCCTCGACGTCGATGGTCGGGGGAAAGTCGGTCTTGGCGAAATCGCCGGCTGCCTCGATGAAGTTCTTGACCTGGGCCTCCGGCTCCTCCAGCCGCGTCTGCTGGTTCTTCTTGAAGTAGTCGAGGAACAGGTACGCGCCGCGGGTCACGCCGGCGTCGCCGGCCGCCCCGAAGTGTTTCTTGTACCAGCTCGTGTACGTCCAGGGACCTTGAGCGGCCTTGACGAACACGAAGCTGAGCTTGGCCTCGTTCTTGGCCTTGTCCCAATCCGCCTTCTCGTTCTCGTCGCCGATGGCGTAGTCGATGCCCCAGTGCATCTCGCCCGCTTCCGGCTGCGGCTTCGGCTTCGGTGTCCCCGCCGTCTTGAACCCCGCCTTGTGCTTCTCGAGCACGAGGCGCGCCGCGTCCGCGGAGAGCGCGTCCGAATCGCCCGGCTTGCCGGCCTCCTTCAGGAACGCGCCGAGTTGCTTCGCGGTGGTCGCGCCGAAGTCGCCATCGACGCCGTCTTTTGCCGGGCCAGCCGTGCCCATCGAGTAACCGAACTGCACGAGGTGGTACTGGAGCAGCATGATCGAGCTCTTGTCCGACCCGTTGTGCTTGATCTTCTGGTCGACGCCGGCGTCGAGCAGCTTCTGCAGCGCGCTGCAGCGGTCGCATTTCGGATCGCCGATCGGATCCGCGACGGGTCCGCCACCACCGGCGGCCTTGTCGGGGACCGGCTGGGCCGGCGCCTTTCCGGCGCTGCCGCGCGAGTCCATCATCGGAAGAACGCGCTGCACCTCCGCCACGCCTCCCCACTCCTCGAAGAGCTTCTGGCCCTTCTGCTGGATGTCCTCCGGGCTGGGGATCGTCCCCTGGTCGGCGCCCGAGTGCGGATAGACGATGTAGAGGATGTCGGGCTCCTGGTGCCCGTATGCGTCGATCAGCTTCCCGAGGGCCGGCGAACCCTCGCCGAAGTGCGGGTCGTCGTACCCGCCCATGTCGGCCAGGATCAAATGACCGACCTTGCCGTTCTTCGGGTTGTACGCGGTCATCAGATCGCCGATGCGGCCGGTGGCACCCTGCGACACCCGCGTGAACCGCGGCCCCTTTTCCAGCCAGATCTGTTGCGGCCAGGCCAGGTAGGGAACCTTGCGCGCGTCGACGTAGCGGGTCGGATCGCCCCGCTTCTTGCTCTTGTCCACCAGGCTCGACGAAGAGACGTAGAAACCGGGAAAAGGATCGCTGTTTCCCTGGACGAGCGGAGTCCCAGTCACCTCGCCGGTGTCGGTGACCACCCCGAACCAGTTGCCCGGGTGCCCGCCGTTCGCCTTCCAGTCGAGCGCGCCCTTGTGCGCCATCAGATCGTAGTTCTGGTAGTCCGTCCGGACGTTCAGGTCCTGCGGGTGATAGCAGTTCGGCGCGCCGTCGGTATCCATCAAGAGGCGGCCCTTGATCAGCCATGCATTCGGCTTTCCCGGCACCTTCCACGAGACGTAGGTGTAGTCGCGCTTCCTGCTCCCCTCGCCGACGTTGCCGGAGAAGCTGAAGAACTTCTGCAGATCGCCCCCCGCGACCGGAGCGACCTTCTTGCGCACGAAGAGCGGCGCAGGTCCGGGCAATTCGAGCGTCTTGCCGCCGTCGATGGTCGCCTTGACGCGCGCCCAGACCATCGCGCCCTCGCCGAAGTTGGCGGGGATGGGGACGGCTGCCTCGGTCTGCTTCGCCGCGGCCAGCATCTTGACGGAAGCCTCGACCTCCTTGCCCGCCACGTCTTTGAGGAAGATCTGGAACTCCTGGCCGACCTTCACGTCCACCGTCACGAGCCGCAGCGTCGCCGTTCCGCCCGGCTCGACCTCGTTGCCCAGCCAGTAGAGGACGACCGGGGTGGGCTCGAGGCCGTGCTGGTTGGCGGAGGGCGCGCTCTCCTCGACCGCCTTCTTCAGCTTCGTCAGGGTCGCCGCATCCGGGACGCCGTTGTCGACCAGGCCGTTGGCCTTCTGGAACTCCTTGATCGCCGCCCGCAGCTTGTCGTTCACCATCCCGGTCGGTGTACCCGGATCGCTCTTGATCCTCCCCCCGCGAAAGAGTGCTCCGAGCAGGACTTCGGAGGTGTGCTGCTCGTGGCACGCTGGCACCTGGTCTTTCAGCGCCGCCTTGGTGTGCTTGCCGACGATGCCGTCCACCTCGAGCTTGAAGAGCTTCTGGAACTCCTTGATCGCCGCCTGGCTTTTGGCGTCGTTGATGTGGTCGGAATCGCCCGGATCCGAGGTGATCCACTTCGCGCGGAAGAAGTCCTGCATCGCCGTCTCGACGTCGTGCTGCAGATTGAGCGGCTTCTTCGCGTCCTGCTGCGCAGGCTTGGGCCGCACCTTCGCGGCCGCGCCCGGGTCCTTCTTGATGTCGTTGGCCTTGATCGTCGTCACCGGCGCGTCGATGTGGCCGGGCGGCGACGGATCGGCTGGCGAGGAGCCGTCCTTCATGCAGTACGGCGCCGGCGGATCGCCGTCGTACCAGAGGCGCGCCACCTTGAGCGTGTTCTTCTCGCTGGGCCCCCACAGGCAGAGCATGCCGGGCGTCTCGGCATAGGAGATGATCCGCTTCGGGCGCACGCGGAAGGTGCTCAGGTCGACCTTCTTGACGCCGGGCATCCCGAACCACCAGCCCCACTGCACGATTGCGTCCTCGTCGACGAAGATCTTGTCCTTCGCTTTCTTGAGGGAACCCGACCCGAGCTTTCCAGCGGAGGGCAGTCCGCCCTTGATCCATTGCTCGGTGTTGCAGCCGTAGATGTAGACGCCCCATCCCGGGCTGTTGCCGTGCGAGCCGAGCATCTGGAACGCGTCCACCTGTCCCTTCGCGTCGACGTGGACGTCCCAGCAGAAGCAGGAGTGTCCGCCGCCGTGGAACCAGTTGATGCCCAACAGGTCGCCGCGCCGCATCTTCCGGATGTCATCGAGCTCGAACCCGAGGTTGTAATTGACGATCGACGGCACGCCCCCGTCGTTCCCGTTGTGCACGTTGTACCACTTGTCGAAGGGAAGCTCGTCGGTCCCGCCGTTGAACATGGGCACGTAGGCGTCGCCCTTGCCGCCCTCCTTCTCGGGAAGGTCGTCGCGCGGGTACTTCGGGTCGAGTGCGAGCGCGATCACGGTCCCGCTGAACGGCGAGCAGACGGTCGCGTGGTTGAACGGGACCGCGCTGCGCTTGACCTTCGCGAGGAGACCGCCGACGCCCGAAAGGTACCCGTCGGTGTTGCGCGCGCGCAGGTCTTCGGCGATGCGGATCAGCCTCGACGGCCCGTCGATCAGCTTGGTTTGCGCGTAGCTCATTTCGACTCCAGGATGAAGCGGTACAGGTTCTCGTCCTTGGCGCAGTCGGCCGTCGGCACGGAATGGGCCGTGAAAGTCTGGCCCCGGATGGCGAGCTGGTAGTCGGCGAGCTTCGCCGGCGCTTCGATGCGGCCGTTCCCGTCGGTCACGAGCTCGACCTTGTCGCCCCCGATGCTGGCCTCGACTGCCTCGCCCGCCAGCGGCGCACCGCTCGCGTCGACGAAATGGCAGAGCAACACGGCGGGCCTCTCGTCCTGCTCGAGCAGCGGCGCCCGCGCCTCGATCGCGTCGTCGAAGATCTCGATCCGGTATTGCCGCTCGTCGGGGACCCGGGTGTGCAGCACGCCCTTGTCGTCGGTCTCCAGCCAGTCGCTGACCGGAACTCCCGTATCCGGATCGACGACGCGCACCTTGTGGCTGGCGAGCGACGTGTCGCCGAGTCCCTTTACTTCCATCGCGATGACGTGCACGTCGCGCGGTTCGCCGACCACGAAGCGGTACGGGTTCGCATCCTTCTCGGCCAAGGGCACGGCGTGGGCCGTGAAGCTGTGGTTCCGGATCTTGAGCTCGTACGAGGCGAGGTGTGCCGGGGCCTCGATGCGGCCGCTTTCGTCGGTGCGCAGCTCGATCTTTTCGTCACCGACGCTCGCTTCCACCGCCTCGCCGGCGATGGGCGCTCCGGCGTCGTCGAAGAAATGGCAGACGAGAACGGCGGGGGTCTCGTCCTGCCGGAGCAGCGGCGTGTGCCCCTCGAGCGAATCATCGAAGATCTCGACCCTGTACGCGCGATCGTCGGGCACCTGGGCGCGAAGGACCGAGGCGTCGTCGGTCTCGGTCCAGTCGTCGATCGGCTCTCCCGTCTCGGGATCGAGCAGGCGCACTCCATGTCGCGGCAGCGGCGTGCCGCCCAGGCCTTTGACCTCGATCGCGATCAAGTGCAGGTCGCGAACCGGGGTGAGCACGAAGCGGTAGAGGCTGTCCTCCTTCTCGCGGTCGGCGAGCGGGACGGAGTGCGCGTGGAAGGTGTGCTCCTGGATGGTGAGCGCGTAGAAGCCGAGCCGGGCCGGGGCGTCGAGGCGCCCCTTCTCGTCGGTGTGCAGCTCGAGCTTGTCGTCGCCGGCGGCGGCCTCGACCTTCTCGTTCGCGACCGGTGCCCCCGACTCGTCGAGGAACTCGCAGATCAGCGCCGCCGGCGCGTCGTCCGCCTGGATCAGCGGCATCGCTGCCTTGATGTGATCGTCGACGATCTCGACCCGGTACTTCTTCGCCGGGTCGTCCACCTCGGCGCGGAGGATGCCCTTCTCGTCCGTGGTCACCAGCTTGCCGACTTGCGTACCGGTCGCGGCGTCGAGGATCCGGCAAGTCTGCCGGGCGAGCGGGGTGCCGCCGATCGACTTCACTTCCAGCAGGATGAGATGGACGTCCTCGAATTTCGGCGCAGGCTCCGGGGCGGCCTTTGGACGCGTCTGCGGTCCGGGCGGCTTCTTCTTCCCGATCCAGACTGCGCGGAAGTTCACGCGGTAGCCGTGCTTGTCGAAGGTATGGGCGGCGCGCTCGACACGGTACTGGCCGTCGACCTGCGCGCCCAGCTTGTCGAGATTGAGCACCGCGCCGGGCACGACGTCCGGATCGCCGACGATTTCTCCTTCGGCCTGGACGAACCCCTGGGCAATCTTCGCCAGCCGGCCCTTGGCGATCTTCTCCGCGGTGGCCGTGTCGGGGACGCTCGAGCCGCCGGCCAGGGCGAGCGTGCCCAGCCCGTGCTGTTTGGCCCCTTCTTGTAGAAGGCCCTGAGGCGTGGCCCTGGCGGTGATCTCCTGCTTGCTGTTCGCGTCCCAGCCGTGGACGGTGACCTCTCCCACCTGCGATCTGGCGCTGATCTGGACCTTGAGCTTCCTGATGCCGCTTTCGCCGGAAATCTCGATGTCCTTGCCCTTGGGAGGGGGACCGATGATGAGCTTCTTGCCCTCGACGCGCAGGGTGTCGCCGGACCTCGCGGCGAGCTTGCGCAGGAACAGGGCGTCCGACACGTTGGCCTGGAGGACGTGCTCCTTCGTGCCCGAGGGCGCCTCCGCGGTGAACCCGTGGGCCTGCGCGATGCTGGTCGCGACTTCTTTGTCGTCCGCTCCGTTGAAGGCGCGGGTCATCTGCGAAAGCGCCAGCCGGTGGAGCACTTCGTAGCAGACCACGCACAGGCCGGGCGGCATGTCGCGGCGGAAGAGGGGCTGCACCGCCACCACCTCGCCCTCGAAGATCCTGGCCAGCCTGTTGGGGAAGCCGATCTCGACCTTGATCGCGGTGCCGCTGGTGAAGTCGCTGCCGTTGATGAGCTCCAGCCCGGGGTCGTTGAAGGTCAGCTTGCACTGCGCGAAGAGGTCGACGCTCAGGTCGGCCAGCACGCGCGTGAGCCGCGCCTGCTTTTCGCGCACGAGCGCGGCGCCATCCAGGCTGACGCGGCACGCCAGAGCAGATCTTTCGCCGGCTGCTGGACTCACCCCATCCCCCCGATGGGCGGCACCAGCCTATCCTGGCGTCGCCCCATCCGTCCATGGCCGGAGCGAGGACGGCCATGGACGGGAATCGTCTCATTCGAAGCGGAGCGCTTCGATGGGATCCAGCCGCGAGGCGCGCAAGGCCGGATAGAACCCTGCGATCACGCCCGCCAGACCGGCGAGCACCAGGGTCGCGGCCATGGCGGGGATGGAGAGCAGCGAAGGCCAGTCGAACTTCGCCGCCATCCACTTGGAGGCGCCGGTGCCGAGGAGCAGACCGATCAGCCCCCCCGCGACCGCCAGCGACATCGCCTCGATGAGGAACTGGTAGAGCACGTCGCGGCCGCGGCCGCCGATGGCCATGCGCAGGCCGATCTCGCGGGTACGCTCGGTCACCGAGACGAGCATCACGTTGGCGATGCCGATGGCGCCGACGATGAGGGAGATGAGGGCCACGCTGCCCAGCATCACCGCCACCGTCTGCGTGCTCTGCTTCGCCGCGTCCTGCATCTCGGCGAGGTTGCGGATGTCGAAGTCGGGCGTCGCGCCGTCCTGGACGTGGTGCCGCTGCGAGAGGAGGGCGGTGACGTCGCTCTGCGCCTGCGGGATCTCCGAGGCGGACTTCGCCAGCACCATGATCTGCCCCACGGTATCGGACTGCGACCCCATCAGCCTGCGCGCTACCGTGGTCCAGGGCATGAGGATGACGTCGTCCTGGTCCTGGCCGAACGCGCTTTGCCCCTTGGAGGCGAGGACGCCGACGACCGTGACGGGTTCCTGCTTCACGCGGATCTGCTGACCCACGATCTGCGCGCCGTTGGGGAAGAGCTTGTCCGCCACCGTCTTGCCGATGATGGCGACCTTTGCCGCGGAAGCGTCCTGCTCGCGGGTGAAGGGCTCGCCGTCCGAGAGCGAGGCGCTGCGGATGTCGAGATAGGACGGGCTCACGCCCTGGATGCTGGTGAACCAGTTCTGGCCGCCGTAGAGCACCTGCCCGCTGGTGCGCGACACCGGCGAGACGGCAGCGACGGAGTCGCCCAGCTCGCGCTCGATGGCCGCCGCGTCGTCGCGGGTGAGCGATTGCTGCGCTCCGGTGCCGGTGGCGACACCGTGGTTTGCCATCGAGCCCGGAAGCACCATCAAGAGATTCGAGCCCAGGGACTCCATCTGCTGGGCGACCTTGGCCTGCGCGCCCTGGCCGATGGCCACGGTGGCGACCACCGCCGAGACGGCGATCACGATCCCGAGCATCGCCAGCATGGAGCGGAGCTTGTTCTTGGTCAGCGCGCGGAGCGCGGTGCGGAGCGAAGCGAGCGCGTTCATGCTGCCCTCCTTTCCTGCGAGTCGCTGACGATCGCGCCGTCGCGGAAGGTGACTACACGCTGGGCGTACCCGGCGATGTCGGGCTCGTGGGTGACGACGGCGATGGTGAGTCCTTGCCGGTTGAGATCGGTGAAGAGGTCCATCACTTCCTCGCTGGTCTTTGAATCGAGCGCGCCGGTGGGCTCGTCGGCGAGCAGCAGCTTCGGCTGGTTGACGAGCGCACGGGCGATGGCGACGCGCTGCTGCTGGCCGCCGGAGAGCTGCGCCGGAGTGTGGTCGAGCCGCTCTCCCAGGCCGACCTTTTCGAGCGCCGCGGTCGCCCGAATCTTGCGCTCAGCCGCCTTGACGCCCTGGTACAGCATGGGCAGCTCCACGTTCTCCAGGGCGCTGGTGCGCGGCAGGAGGTTGAAGCCCTGGAAGACGAATCCGATCTGCTGCCCGCGCACCTTCGCCAGCTCGTCCCGCGAGAGGACGCCGACGTCGCGGCCGGCGAGCAGGTAGCTCCCGGCGGTGGGGCGGTCGAGGCAGCCGATCAGGTTCATGAAAGTGCTCTTCCCGGAGCCCGAGGCACCCATCACCGCCACGAACTCGCCGCTTGCGATCTGGAGCGTCACGCCGCGCAAGGCGCGGACTTCGACGTCGCCCACGCGGTAGGTCCTTTCCAGGTTCCGGACGTCGACGACGAGATTAGAAGGGGCCACGGGGACCTCGCTGCGGCTTCTGCGCCGCGCTGGAGTTGCTTACGCTCGAAGCATTGCCGCCGGAGACGATGACCTGGTCGTTCTCCGCCAGATCGCCGCTCACCTCGGTGCGCTGCCCGTCGGCGAGGCCGACGGTCACCTTCACGGCCTGCGGCTTTCCGCCGACGAGCTTGTAGACGACCGCCGAATTCGGATCCCGCGCGGGCCGGTTGCCGGTCGCGGCGCGCGCATCCGCCACCAGCGGGATCGACGCGGGCGCCGGAGCGTCGATGTGCACGCGCAGCGCGGCGTTGGGGACGCGCAGCACGCCGTCGTGGTTCGCGGCGACGATGGTGACCGCCGCGGTCATGCCTTGGCGGAGCTTGCGGTCGGGATTGTCGGCCTGGATGACGGCCGCGTAGGTGACCACGTTGTTGGTCGTCGTCGCTGCCTGGCGGACCTGGCTGATGCGGCCCTGGAAGACCTCGCCCGGATACGCGTCGACGGTGAACTTCGCGTTCTCACCCTGGTGAACTTTCCCCACGTCGGCCTGGTCGACGTTGGCCAGGATCTGCATCTTGGTCAGGTCGTTGGCGATGACGAAGAGCGTGGGCGCCTGGAGCGCCGCGGCCACCGTCTGGCCCGCGTCGACGCTGCGCGAGACGACCACGCCGTCGATGGGGCTGGTGATGCGCGTGAACTCGAGATTGGCGGCGGCCTGCGCGCGATCGGCGTTGGCCTGCAGCACCGCCGCCTTGGCCCCCGCCAGCGAAGCGGCGTTGCCGTCGCGGGTGGAGAGGGAGGTATCGAGCTCGGAGCGGGCGATGAGGCCGTTCTGGAAGAGCTCCTGATCGCGCACGACCAGCCGCTGCGAATCGGTCAGCGCTGCCTGCGCCTTGGCGACGCCCGCCCGGGCCGATGCCGCGGACGCATCTGCCTTCTGCAGGGCGGCCTGGAACAGCCTCGGATCCAGCGATGCGAGAAGCTCTCCCTTCTTCACCGGGGTGTTGAAGTCGACGTAGAGCTTGTCGACGATGCCCGACACCTGCGAGCCGACACTCACCGTGATGAGCGCCGAGACGTCGCCGGTGGCGCTGACGCTTTCGTTGACGGAACCGCGCGTGACCGGCTCGGTCTTGTAGGGAAGGGCGGCAGTCTTTCCGCAGGCCGCCGCGAGCAGGGCCACCGCGCTTGCCAGAACTACCGTGACTCGTTGGGCTCTCATCATCTTCTCCTCTGTTGACGGAGACAATCGTAGGAGCCGCACGTAGAGGCCGAGTGAGCCGCATGTGTTGTTTGATGAACTCCTAAGTGGCTGAAGTTGCTGGTGTTTCATCGCCTGCAGCAGGGGCGGCAGGCAGGCGGATGCGCACCGTCGTGCCGGCCCTGGGAGCGCTCGTCAGCTCGAGCGTTCCGCCGTGCGCCTCGGCGATGCGCCGGGAGAGCAAGAGGCCGAGGCCCAGCCCGCCCGTCTGCCGCGCGCGGCTCTTGTCCGCCCGGAAGAAGGGGGTGAAGAGGCGCTTCTGATCCTCCGCCGAGATGCCCGCGCCACGGTCGCGCACTTCCAGCACGATCTGTCCGTCGGACGCCGAGGCGGAGAGCGCGACCGGCGCGGTCGCCTCGGAATGCTTGACCGCATTGTCGAGCAGGTTGTCGAGCGCGCGCCGCAGCAGCATGCGATCGGCGGCGATGAGCGCGCCGCGCGATTGGTCGGCGACTTCGAGCGGCCTCTCCGGATGGGCGCTGCGGAAACGGGTGGCCGCATCGTCGACCAGGTCGCCCGCCGGAAAGCGCGCGAGGCGGAGCGGAGGCTGCGCGGGGCTCGCCATCCCTTCGACGAGGTCGAAGCGGGCGCTGGCGAGGATGTCGCCGATGAGGCGTTCCAGCTCCCCGAGATCGCCGGCGATCTCCCGCAGCGAAGTCGAGGCCTGCGCAGCGTCACCCTCCGCGGCGAGGTCGAGGGCCACGCGGATGCGGGCGAGCGGGGTGCGCAACTCGTGCGAGACGTTCGCGAGCAGCTCGCGCTGGGCGCGGATGAGCTCTCCTACCCGCTCGGCCATCTCGTTGAAGGCCTCCGCGAGGTCGCCCAGCTCGTCGTTGCGGGGGAGGTTGGCGCGCGAGGCGAGGTTCCCCGCCCCGAGAGCGCGCGCGGCGTTGGAGAGCACGCTGAGCGGCCGCCCCAGCCAGGCGGCAGTCAGGACCGCGGAGATCCCGACCAGACCGAGGATCAACACCAGCGGCAAGAGCGAGCGCGCCGGCGACGGCGGGGGCGGCGGGAGTGCCGCCGTCACCTGGCCGAGCGCTGTGGCGAATTCGAAGTGACCGGGACCTTGGCGCGACTGCTCCGCGCCAGTCGAGGCCAGGATCTTGCCCTGCGGATCGCGCAGCGTGACGGCGAGGCCGACCTGCTCCTTGAGGCCTTGCAGCCGGGTTTGCAGGACGGCGGGGTCGCCCGTGCCGGCGATGACGTCCTCGACGACGTACTGGGCGAGCTTGAGATCGGGCGGCGCCCGGCGGCGCTCCGGCCGGTCGAGGTCGCGGACGATGGCCAGGGCGAAGCCGAGGGCGGCGACTTGCGCGAGGCCGATGAGGTAGATGCGCAGCACCAGCCGCGGGCGCTTCACGTCGAGACCGCCAGCATGTAGCCCGCGCCGCGGATGGTCTTGAGCAGCCGCGGATTGCGCGGATCGTCGCCCAGCTTCTGGCGCAGGTGCGAGATGTGCACGTCGATGGAGCGATCGAACGCCTCGTCGGCGTTGCCGCGCACCATGTCCATCAGCTGCTCCCGGCTGAGCACGCGCCCGGCTCGTTCGGCGAGCGCGCGGAGCAGCGCGAACTCGTAGCTGGTGAGCGCGAGGACGCGGTCGCCGACCGTCGCTCGCATGCCCTGCGGCTCGATGCGCAGGTCGCCCACCACGATGGCCTGCGCCGCGGGACCCGCCTGCCCGCGAGCCCTCCTCGACTGCGCGCGAATGCGCGCGAGCAGCTCCCGCGAGGAGAACGGCTTGGCGATGTAGTCGTCGGCGCCGCCTTCGAGGCCGACGACGCGATCGGTCTCCTCGCCGTGTGCCGTCACCATGATGATGGGCGTATCGACCCTCTCCCGCAGCTTCCGGCAGATCTCCAGCCCGCCCATCCCCGGCAGCATGAGATCGAGGAGGACGACGTCGGGAGGCTGCTTGAGGGCGAGAGCGAGCCCATCGCTGCCGTTGGCCGCGACGGTGACGTGCACGCCGTGCGACTCGAGGTACTGCGCCGTCAGCCGGGCGAGCTTGTCGTCGTCCTCGATGTAGAGGACCGAGATGGAAGAACCGTCGGGAGGTGGGCTCGCCACGAGGCGAGAATAACCCTGCCTCGCGCCGGCGCACATCAGGGACTGCCCGAGCCTTCGCTATTACTTGAGCGTGCGCAGAAAGGCCACGGCAGCAATCACCCAAGCCAATGCGCTTTCACGTTGCATGCGCTCCCCCCGAAACGCAGCACGATCGGATGACTCAATCTTACCAAAATATATTGCACCGACTGACGTCCGTTCGTCAAACCACCCTTCGGTCGTACGTACGGCGGCGCCTTGACGGGCGGGTCCGTGCCGCGACCCGCCCGCGGTCTTCGGTTCAGCTCAGGGCGTGATCTGGGCGCGGATCTCACCCTTCGGGTTGTTCTGCGTGTGGACATTGACGTACGTGCTGCCGCCCTGGATGGCCGCGATCACGTCCTTCATCGTCATCGCAGAGCCGTCCGGGTTCTTTCCTTTGATGGCTCCGGCGTCGATGGTCCCCTCGCCGCTGGCGGTGGCCGGATCCGATCCGGGGGAGATGTTGAGGGGCGCGATCACGGGGCCGGCGACGCCCGGCCCGCCCGCGTGGACGTGCGCGACGGTGACCGGGCTCGACAGGCCCATCGCCGTCACCTTGTAGGAGAGGGAATCGGGGTTGACGGTGAACGATACCGTTCCCGACGGCGTCGCCGAGCCGAGCGACGGTGGTGGCACCTCGCCGGTTGGCTCGAGCTTGGCCTGCATCGTCTTCCCGCCCGCCGCCGCCATGCCGGAGGCGGATCCTTCGGACGTCTTCGCTCCCGCGCACGCGGCCATCGCCAGAGAAAGGCCTACGACAACGTATCGGTGCATCGCGTCTCCCCTGTTTGAGGGCCCGCAAGTCCGACCTGGGGCCCGGATTGCGCGCGAGCCTAGGCCGGGCCGAAGCCGAACGCAAAGCGCCCACCGATCGCTTGCTCACGGGCCTTCGTCGATCTCCCGCACGCTGAACCACTTGAAGTCGTAGCCCACGCTGTCCGATCGGAAGCTGGCGCACGGTCCTGCCCAGGTGATCTTCTCATCGGCGACGTAGTTGAACGGAGATGCATCGCAGGCGTCGAGGAACGTCTCGCCGGCTCCCGGAGCGGCGGCGTTCCGACCTCCGATGTCCGTGGCCACGGAGACCCTTCGCCAGCCAGTCCCGGCCAGCGCATCCACCCAGATTTCCGTCGTGACCGTGCTCTAGTTCGGGTCATTCCGGAGAACGTACTTGTAGCCAGTCCATTGGCTGAAGTCCAAGGGAACCGGAGCGAGGCCGCGCCGCGCAGACGCGGCCACGTACGCTCTGCGCGCGGAAGATGATTCCGCCGCCGAGCGTATTGGTGCGCCAATTCTCGAACGGCACTTGCTCGGAGCCGCCAACGCACGAGAAGCAGCACAAGGCGAGCGGGAGGCTCCCCTTGCAATCGTTCTCATCGTGAATTCCTCCGAGCGGTTGCAGCGCAGGTTCTGCATCGACGAAGTGCTCCGCAACTGAAGGAAGGGAAGATTCCCCAGTGGCGAAGCAGTAGAGCTGTGTGATTCGATGATCAGCGCAAATGAGCCATCTTAAAGTGACACTGCCTATTTGCGCTCTCATTGCTGGACCGTAAGAAAGACCGGTCCGATATTTGGATCATGAACGTATTGGCAGATTTTCCCGTCGGCTTAGCAAAGCTTTGCAGTCACATTTACGCACTGCGCGCTCAAGACATTGATTCACCGCCAATCCCTGGCATGGAGGATTGGTCGTCGGCTTGCACGGAGCGCCCCCGCGCACGCATCGGAGGCCTGCCATGATCGATACCCGAATTCGTTTCAGGAACCTCGGTTGCGTGGCGGCAGTCGCAGCCGCGCTTGGAGTCGCGCCCGGCGCCTTTGCCGACCAGGTCGTTCGCAACTACGACACGAACGATCTCCGCCAATGGGGCGGCGTCCACTGCGGCGGTCAGGGTGGAAGCTGCCCGTGTCCGGGTGGAGCGAGCGGATCGTGCTCCCCGGCCAATACGCCGAGCCCGTTGCCTCCGGGTGGCCGGTTCGTGATCGATCACATCAACCAGGTCCAGGGAGGCTCCGCGCTGAAGATCACGCTTTGCGACGGCGACGCCTGGGTCGGGGGGACCTGGCGCAACGAGCTGGTCGACGCGCGGGTCTACATCGACAAGGGGGAGAAGTGGTTCTTCTGGTACACGCGCCTGGGAGACTCCACCGGGACGTGCGCGACGCAGAATAGCTGCTCGAGCACGGCCGAGTGCTTCCCGCCTCCTCCGGCGGGTACGAATCAGTTGTCGAACGTGTTCCACGTCTTTACCCAATGGCACCACGCCGGGCACAACGCCAGCCCGCCGCTTAGCCTGGGCGTCGACGTGAATTCCGCGGGGCAATACGAGATCCAGTTCGGCAGCTCGCAGACGGACATGGACCCGAACTTCAGCACGGACCACATCAATTGGCATACGCCGATCCTGCGTGGCGCCTGGCATTCCTTCGCCCTGCACGTGAACTTCGCGCCCGACGCGTCGGGGTTCTTCGAGCTCTGGCACGCGACTGACGGCGGACCGCTGGTCAAGCAGACCAACCTGACCTGCTTTGGCGATCTGATGTCCAATCCCAACGCGCCGACGCTGTTCAACCAGGACCGCTGCCACCAGCGGACGATGTACACGCCTTGCGACACGGCGATCGATACGGGCGGCTGCGCGACCCCGCCCACGGGCCCGGCGTACGAGAGAGTGTTCATGGCGCAGGGCCTTTACCGGAGCAACCACTTCACCGTCGGCAAGGAAGTGGTCTGGCACGACGGCACTGTCCAGGGCACCAGCGCGAACGAAATCGTGCCGCCCGAGTGCTGCACCGGCGTCGCCTGCAACGCTCCGGACGCCTGCGGGCTGGGCGCCATCTGTGGTCCGGCGAACAGCTCGAGTTGCACCGGGAGCGATTTCACCATCTCGGCGACGACGCCGGTGACTGTCCAGCAGGGCAGCACCGGCACCTCCACCGTGCAGACGTCGGCGATCGGATCCGCGCAGCAAGTCACGCTCTCGGCCAGCGGCCAACCCGCGGGGGTCACCACTTCGTTCGCGGTCAATCCCATCACGTCGGGCGGATCGACGACGATGACGATCTCGGCGGCGGCGACGGTCGTGCCAGGGCCGTACACTTTGACGGTCACCGGGACCGGCAGCGGCCCAACGCCGCCGGTGCACAGCGCGAGCGTTACCGTCAACGTCACCAGCGCGCCGCCGCCGGGAAACGCGCCTCTTTGGGTGCTCCAGGTCGGAACTTCCTTGGACGACTACGGTTATGGCGTCGCGGCAGACTCCAGCGGGAATGTCTTGATGACGGGGTATAGCCGCGGCAACTTTGCCGGGACGAACCAGGGGGGTATGGACGCGGTGGTGGGGAAGTACGACGCGAACGGGAACCCGATCTGGACGCGTCAGCTGGGTAGCGCGGGAAACGACTGGGGACGCGCCGTGGCAGTGGACGCCTCCGGCAACGTCTTCGTGGCGGGGCAAACCACCGGCAACCTCGGCGCCGGGACCAACTCCGGCCTGAACGACGCGTTCCTCGCCAAGTACAACGCGTCCGGAACGCTTCTCTGGACGAAGCTGATCGGCACTCCGGGCGACGACATCGCCAACGCAGTCGCTGTCGACTCGACGGGAAACGTGATCGTCGGCGGCTCGACCACCGGCTCCCTCGGCTTTACCAACCAAGGCGGAATCGACGCCTGGATCAACAAGTACGACACGAACGGCGTCTTTGTGTACAGCCGCCAGCTCGGAACGGCGGGCGATGACGTGGCATACGGCATCGCAGTCGACGGCTCCGGCAACGCGTACCTCGCCGGCTCGACCACGGGAAACATGCCGGGGGGCTCGAACGCGGGTCTCAACGACGTGTTCCTGGCCCAGTACACGTCAGCTGGCGGCCGGGCTTGGGTGTCGCAGTGGGGGACCTCCGGGGACGATATCGCCAGCGCTGCCGCGGTCGATCCTTCCGGCAACATCTTCCTTTCCGGGTCGAGCACCGGGGCATTCGGCGGAACGAACGCCGGTGGCCTCGACGCGTGGGTGAAGAAGGTCGGCAGCAACGGAGTGCAGATCTGGACGCGCCAGCTGGGAACGGCCGGAGACGAGGACGCCTTCGGCGTCGCCACCGACGGCGCCGGCAACGTCTACATCAGCGGCGACACGACCGGCGCGCTCGCCGGCGCGAGCAACGGAGGTCCTTACGACATGTACGCGGCCAAGTACGACACCTCCGGGACGCAAGTCTGGGTGCGCCAGTTGGGCGGCTCCCTGAACGAGGTCTCCAAGGCGGTGTGCACGGCGCCCGGCGCCGCGTACATCGTCGGCGGCACCTTCGGGTCCCTGGGAGGCGCAAACCTCGGCGGCAAGGACATCGTGATCGCCAGGTACGCTCAGTGAGGATGCACCACGGACGCGGTAGAAGGGGAGGATGCAGGGAGCGATGATCGTCACCGGAGCAAGCCGCGGCATCGGCGCAGCCACGGCCAGGCTCCTGGCCGCTCGCGGGCGGCCGATTCTCGTCAACTATGCTCACGATCTCGCGCGCGCAGATGAAGTCGTGACCTCGATCCGCATGGCTGGCGGCGTCGCGCTCGCCGTTCGCGCTGACGTCTCGAAGGAAGACGACGTCGTGGCGATGTTCGACGCAGCGGCGCGCGAGCTCGGGACCGTGTCCGGCCTGGTGAACAACGCCGCGGTCGTCGGCACTTTCGGGCGCCTCGAAGACGTCGCGGCGGCGGCGGTCAAGGAGGTTCTCGCGACCAACGTGCTGGGAGCCTTCCTCTGCACGCGCGAAGCGGTCCGGCGCATGTCGACGCGGCATGGCGGCGCCGGCGGCGCGATTGTCAACGTCGGCTCGCTTGCCGCCCGAACCGGTGCGGCGAACGAGTGGGTGCACTACGCGGCGTCAAAGGGCGCCGTGCACACGATGACCATCGGGGTCGCGCGCGAAGTGGCTGGCGATGGCATTCGCGTCAACTGCGTGTCACCCGGATTGATCGAGACGGAGTTGCACGCGCGAAGCGGGCAACCCGATCGTCTGGAGCGGCTGCGCCCGGGGATTCCGATGCAGCGTCCCGGAACCGCCGAAGAAGTGGCGTCGGCGATCGCGTGGCTCCTGTCCGACGACTCGTCCTACGTCACCGGCGCGATTCTCGAAATCGGCGGAGGACGTTGACGCTGGCTACGCCGGCAAGACCGTTTCGCCGTACGACAAGTACCGGTCTACCGATTGCGCGGCCATCCGGCCCTCCTTGATGGCCCAGACCACCAGCGACTGGCCGCGCGACATGTCGCCTGCCGCGAAGACTCCCGGCACGCTGGTCATCTTGGTGGGGTCGGTCCAGACGTTGCCGCGCTCGTCCAGTTTTACTCCCAACTGCTGCAAGAGCGGCTTCTCTGGCCCGAGGAAGCCCATCGCCAGCAGCACCAGCTCCGCCGGAATCACCTTCTCCGTCCCCGGGATCTCGCGCGGCCCGATGCGCCCGTCGGGCCCACGCACCCACTCCACGTCCACGTAGAGCAGCTCGCTGACGTTGCGGTCCTTGTCGCCGATGAACTTCTTCGTCATCACCGAGTAGACGCGCGGGTCCTTGCCCCACAGCGCCTTCGCCTCGTCCTGCCCGTAGTCCAGCTTGTACGTCTTCGGCCACTGGGGCCAGGGATTGTCCGCCGTGCGCGCGTCCGCAGGACGGGGCAGGATCTCCAGCTGCACGAGGCTGCGGGCGCCGTGGCGGAGGGAGGTGCCCACGCAGTCGGTGCCGGTATCGCCGCCACCGATCACCACCACGTGCTTGTCTTTGGCCGACAGGTACTTGCCGTCGGCGTGGCGCGAATCCAGCAGCGACCTGGTATTGGCGGTGAGGAACTCCATCGCGGGATGGATGCCGTTCAGGCTCCTCCCCTCGACCGGCAAGTCGCGCGCATGGGTCGCGCCGCCGCAGAGCACCACCGCCTCGAAGTCCCGCAGCAGCTGGGCGGCGGGCACGTCCTTGCCCACCTCCGTGCCGGTGACGAAGCGCACGCCCTCGTCGGTGAGCAACTGCACGCGCCGATCGACCAGGTGCTTGTCCAGCTTCATGTTGGGGATGCCGTACATGAGCAGGCCGCCTACGCGGTCGGCGCGCTCGAACACAGTGACCTCGTGCCCGGCCCGGTTGAGCTGGGCCGCCGCCGCCAGGCCGGCGGGGCCCGATCCCACCACCGCCACCCGCTTGCCCGTGCGCAGCGGCGGAGGCTCGGCCTTCACCCAGCCCTCGGCGAAGGCGCGGTCGACGATGGCCTCCTCCAGCATCTTGATGTTCACCGCCGGCAGGTCGATGGCCAGCGTGCAGCTCCCCTCGCAGGGCGCGGGGCAGACGCGGCCGGTGAACTCGGGGAAGTTGTTGGTCTTGGCGAGGCGGATCCACGCCTCGCTCCAATTCCCGCGCCAGACCAGGTCGTTCCACTCCGGGATCAGGTTGTTCACCGGGCAGCCCGAGGCCATTCCGCCGATCAGCTTGCCGGTGTGGCAGAAGGGCACGCCGCAGTCCATGCAGCGGCCGGCCTGCTCGCGCAGCGTCTGCTCGGCCAGCGGAACGTGCATTTCTTCCCAGTCGAGGACGCGCAGCCGTCGGGGCCGCTCGTTGAACGGCTCGCGGGCATAGTCGAGGAATCCGGTCGGCTTGCCCATCAGTTTCCGCTCACCCGCGCCTCGGCATGCGCGTTCTCCTCGAAGGCGGCCATCTCCGCCTCCTCGGCCGAAAGCCCTTTCGCCCGCATTCTCGACTGCGCTTCCAGCACCCTCTGATAATCGTTCGGCATCACGCGCAGCAGCCGGGCCGCACTCTCCTGCCAGCGCTCCAGCAGGCGCCGCGCCAGCAAGCTGCCGGTCAGCTCGGCGTGCCGTTCCACCATCTGCCGCACCGCGCGCGCGTCCTCGTCGGGGGCCGGTCCCAGTGTCACCATCTGCCGGTTGCAGCGGGTGGCGAAGCTGCCATCGGTGTCGAATACCCAGGCGGTGCCGCCAGACATGCCGGCGGCGAAGTTGCGGCCCGTTTGCCCCAGCACCACCACGCGGCCGCCGGTCATGTACTCGCAGCCGTGGTCGCCCACGCCTTCCACCACCGCGTCGATGCCCGAGTTGCGCACGCAGAAGCGCTCGCCCGCGACGCCGCGGATGTACGCCTCGCCCGAGGTGGCGCCGTAGAACGCCACGTTGCCGACGATGATGTTCTCCTCGGCCACGAAGCGCGCTTCCTTGGGGGGAAAGACCACGATGCGGCCGCCGCTCAGCCCCTTGCCGATGTAGTCGTTGGCATCTCCCTCGAGGATCAGCGTCATGCCGCGGGGAATGAAGGCTCCGAAAGATTGCCCCGCCGAGCCCTTGAAGTGGAAGCGGATGGTGTCGTCGGGCAGGCCGCGAGGGCCATGGCGCCGCGTCAGCTCGCTTCCGGTCCTGGTGCCCACCACGCGGTCGGTGTTGCGGATGGGCAGCGTGGCCGACACGGGCAGTTTTTCCTGCAGCGCGGGCCGGGCCAGGTCCAGCAGCACGCGGCCGTCCAGACCGTCGGCGATCCCATGGTCCTGCGGCATGGTGCGGGTGCGGCCGTAGTGCTTGGGGACGGTGGGCTTGAAGAGGATGCGGCTGAAGTCGAGGCTGCGGGCCTTCCAGTGGTCCACCGCGCGCCGCATCTCGATGCGCTCGGAGCGGCCCACCATCTCGTCGAAGGTGCGGAAGCCCAGCTCCGCCATGTACTCGCGGACTTCCTGCGCGATGAAGCGCATGAAGTTGACCACGTGCTCGGGCTTGCCGGCGAACTTCGCGCGCAGCCGCGGGTCCTGCGTGGCCACGCCCACCGGGCAGGTGTTGAGATGGCAGGCGCGCATCAGGATGCATCCGAGCGCGATCAACGGCCCGGTGGCGAAGCCGAACTCCTCGGCGCCGAGCAGCGCGCCGATGACCACGTCGCGGCCCGTCTTGAGCTGGCCGTCCACCTCCACGGTGATGCGGCTGCGCAGGTCGTTGAGCACCAGCACTTGATGCGTTTCCGCAAGCCCCAACTCCCAGGGGATGCCGGCATGCTTGATGGAGGTGAGGGGCGAGGCGCCGGTGCCGCCGTCGTGCCCGGAGATGAGCACCACGTCGGCGTGCGCCTTGGCCACGCCCGCGGCGATGGTGCCCACGCCCAACTCCGCCACCAGCTTCACGCTGACGCGCGCGTCCTGGTTGGCGTTCTTCAGGTCGTGGATCAGCTCCTTGAGATCCTCGATGGAGTAGATGTCGTGGTGCGGCGGCGGCGAGATCAGCCCCACGCCCGGCGTGGCGTAGCGCACCTTGGCGATCCACGGGTAGACCTTGGTGCCGGGAAGCTGACCGCCCTCTCCCGGCTTGGCGCCCTGGGCGATCTTGATCTGCAGCTCGCGCGCGTTGACCAGGTAATTGCTGGTCACGCCGAAGCGCGCGCTGGCCACCTGCTTGATGGCCGAGTTCTTGGAGTCGCCGTTGGCCTCCAGCGTGTAGCGGGCCGGGTCCTCGCCGCCTTCACCGGTGTTGGACTTGCCGCCGATGCGGTTCATCGCCACCGCCAGCGTCTCGTGCGCCTCCTTGGAGATGGACCCGTAGCTCATCGCGCCGGTCTTGAAGCGGCGCAGGATGGCCTCGACCGGCTCCACCTCCTCCAGCCGCACCGGCTTTGCGGAATGGAGGAAGTCCATCAGCCCGCGCAGCGTGCAGAGCTGGCGCGACTGGTCGTCGATCATCCGCGAGTATTCCTGGTACGCCTTGTAGTCGTTGGTCCTGCAGGCGTGCTGCAGCTTGTGGATGGTCTCCGGGTTGGTGAGATGGAACTCGCCGCCCGATCGGAACTGGTACTCGCCGCCCGCCGGCAGGCTGGTGTGTACGATGGGCCGCTTGGGCGGATAGCCGCGCTCGTGCCGCATGCGCGCCTCACGGGCGACCACGTCGATGCCCACCCCGCCGACGCGGGACGCCGTCCAGGTGAAGTACTCGTCGACGAAGTCCTGCGAGAGCCCCACCGCCTCGAACACCTGGGCGCCGTGGTAGCTCTGGATGGTGCTGATCCCCATCTTGGAGATCACCTTGACGATGCCCTTGGCCACCGCCTTGAGATATTTCTTCTCCGCCTCGGCCGGCGTGCCGGGGATCAGGCCCTGCTTCACCTGGTCGTGCACGGTCTCGAAGGCGAGGTAGGGGTTCACCGCGCTGGCGCCGTAGCCGATCAGGAGCGCGAAGTGATGGACCTCGCGCGGCTCGCCGCTCTCGACGATCAAGCTGCAGCGGGTGCGGGTGCCCTCGCGGATGAGGTGGTGGTGGACGGCGGAGACGGCGAGCAGCGAAGGGATGGGCGCGAAGCCGGCGTCGCTGCCCCGGTCGGAGAGCACCAGGACGTTGAAGCCTTCGGCGATGCATTCCGACGCCTTCCAGCGCAGGTCCTCCAGCGCGCGCCGGAGCGCCGCGCCGTCGCCTTTGGGGTCGTACAGCGTGGGCAGCTTCACCGCCTTGAGGCCGTTGGTTCCGGCCCGGCCCTCGAGGGCGCGGATGCGCGCCAGCTCGTCGTTGGTGAGGATGGGCGAAGGCAGCGCGAGCTGCCGGCAGCACTCGGGCCCGGGCTCGAGCAAGTTGCCCTCGGGCCCGATGGAGGTCTCCGACGCCATCACGATCTCCTCGCGGATGGCGTCGACCGGCGGGTTGGTCACCTGGGCAAAGAGCTGCTTGAAGTAGTCGAAGATGAGCTGCGGCCGGGCGGAGAGGACGGCCAGCGGCGTGTCGGTGCCCATCGATCCCACCGCCTCGTTGCCGGTGGTGGCCATGGGCGTGATCAGCACCTTGACGTCTTCTGAGGTGTAGCCGAACACTTCCTGCCGGCGGATCAACATCTCCCGGTCCGGATGCGCGGTGCGCACCGGCGGCGGCAGGTCCGACAGCTGCAGCATCGAGCTGCGCAGCCATTCGCCATAGGGAGCCTGGCCGGAGATCCTGTCCTTGAGCTCCTCGTCCGAGACGATGCGTTGCTGCGCGGTGTCCACCAGGAAGATGCGGCCCGGGGAGAGGCGGCCTTTGTGCAGCACCTTCTCCGGCGGGATGGCGAGCACGCCCACTTCGGAGGCCATCACCACCAGGCCGTCTTCGGTGACGTAGTAGCGCGACGGGCGCAGGCCGTTGCGGTCGAGCACGGCGCCCACCTGCACGCCGTCGGTGAAGGCGATGGAGGCGGGACCGTCCCAGGGCTCCATCAGACAGGCGTGGAACTCGTAGAACGCCTTCCGCTCCGCGCTCATGCTCTCGTGGTGCGCCCACGGCTCGGGCACCATCATCATGATGGCGTGCGGCAGCTCCCGCCCGGAGAGGGTGAGCAGCTCCAGCACGTTGTCGAACATGGCCGAGTCGGAGCCCTCGGTGTCCACCACGGTGAGGATCTTGAGCAGGTCCTTGTCGAACAGCCTGGACCTCATCATCGACTGGCGGGCGTGCATCCAGTTGATGTTGCCGCGCAGGGTATTGATCTCGCCGTTGTGCGAGATGTAGCGGTACGGGTGGGCCCGGCCCCAGGAGGGGAAGGTGTTTGTGGAGAAGCGCGAGTGCACCATGGCGATGGCCGAGGTGACCCGCGGGTCCTGCAAGTCGAGGTAGAAGGTCCGCAGCTGCCCCGCGTTGAGCATCCCCTTGTAGACGACGGTCTTGTGGCTGAGGCTGGGCACGTAGAAGTGGCCGCGGCCGGGGATGGCGGAGCGCGAGACCTTCTTCTCCACCAGGCGGCGGATGACGTAGAGCTTGCGCTCGAAGGCGGCCTCCAATGCTCCGCGCGTTCGCGCTCCGCCCGTCGCCGGCGAAGCCGGCTCCTCCCCATCCGCGACGTCAGCGCCCCTGCCGACGAAGATTTGCCGGATGACCGGCTGGCTCGCTTTGGCGCTGGCACCCAGGGCCGCGTTGTCGGTGGGGACGTCGCGCCACCCGAGGAGACGCTGGCCTTCGTCGCGGATGGTCTCGGCGAAGAGGCCGCCGATGGCTTCCTGCCCCGCCTCGCTGGGTGGCAGGAAGACCATGCCCACGCCGTACTCCCCCGGCGGCGGCAACGGCGCGCCGAACGCGGCCCCGAGGAAGGCGTGCGGCGTCTGCAAGAGAATTCCGGCGCCGTCGCCGGTCTCTTTCTCGGCGCCGGTGGCGCCGCGGTGCTCCAGGTTGACCAGGACCTCGAGCGCCTTGACGACGATGTCGTGCGAGGCGCGGCCCTTGATGTCGACCACGAAGCCGAAGCCGCAGGAATCATGCTCCAGCGCGGGATCGTAGAGGCCTTGCTTCGGTGGGGGGCCCCAAGTGGACATGATCTCCTACACTGAACGCAGTGCGGCGCGGATCGCAACTGGAAGTGATGGGCGACTCAGGCTGCGTCGGCTTGTCGCAGCGAGGGAGCGCGCGGTCGAGCGCCGCGAACCGACAAGAACGTAGGGTCCCGCCAGCGGCCTACATTTCTGTCGCCGCAATCCGGTGCGCCCTGTGAACATGCCCCCGGGGCACCGTCGGGCGCTGGCCATCCGCGAACCTCGTCGTGGCTGGCCGGGCCCGCGATCGTCCACTATCCTCTTCGTCCACCCGGCTGGAGGATTGGATGCAGCAGCGCCTCATCCAGAAGAGCTGGTTCCAATGCATCGAGCCCGACTGCCGGGCGCGGTACCCGGTCGACTCGGTGATCTACCGCTGCTCCTCGTGCGGCGCGCTCCTCGAAGTGCAGCACGACATGCAGGAGCTGAAGCGGCGCAGCGCACACCACTGGATGAAGCTGTTCGAGGACCGCTACAAGTCCACCCAGTGGCCCTACGGGTCGGGCGTGTGGGGGAAGAAGGAGTGGGTCCTTCCCGAGCTCGACGACGCCAACATCGTCTCGCTCTACGAGGGCGGCACGAACCTCTTCTGGGCGGAGCGGCTGGGGAAGCAGATCGGCCTCGACGAGCTGTGGGTCAAGATGTGCGGCAACTCGCACAGCGGCTCGTTCAAGGATCTGGGCATGACCGTGCTCGTCTCGATGGTCAGGCAGATGATCGCGGCTGGAGCGCCCATCCAGGCGGTCGCCTGCGCTTCCACCGGCGATACCTCGGCGGCGCTGGCGGTGTACTGCGCGGCGGCGGGGATCCAGTCCATCGTCATCCTGCCGCGCGGCAAGATCTCGACCGCCCAGCTGGTCCAGCCGCTGGCCAACGGCGCCCTGGTGCTTTCGCTGGACACCGACTTCGACGGCTGCATGCGCGTCGTGCAGGAGATCACCGAGGATCAGACCATCTATCTGGCCAATTCGATGAACTCGCTTCGCATCGAAGGACAGAAGACGGTCGGGATCGAGATCGTCCAGCAGTTCGACTGGCAGGTGCCGGACGTGATCGTGATCCCCGGCGGCAACCTGGGCAACGTCTCCGCGCTGGGAAGCGGCCTCTTGATGATGCGCGAGCTGGGCTTGATCGACAAGCTGCCGCGCATCGTCGTGGCGCAGGCGCAGCGGGCCAATCCGCTCTACCGCGCCTATCTCACCGGGTTCAAGGTCGTCGAGCCCATCAAGGCGGAGAAGTCGCTCGCCAGCGCCATCCAGATCGGAAACCCGGTGAGCATCGCGAAGGCGATCCGTACGCTGCAGCAGTTCGACGGCATCGTCCTCGACGCCAGCGAGCAGGAGCTCGCCGATGCCGCCGCTCTCGCCGACCTGACGGGCATGTTCACCGATCCGCACACCGGCGTCGCGCTCGCCGCGCTGATCAAGCTGGTGCAGGAAAAGAAGATCGACCGATCGGAGCGCGTGGTCGTCATCTCGACCGCCAACGGGCTCAAGTTCTCCGACTTCAAGGTGGGCTACCACGAGGGGACGCTCGGGTTCCCGAGCGCTCAGGCCAACCGCCCCATCGAGCTGCCGGCGAGCGTCGCGGCGGTGAAGGACGCGCTGAAGAGGGCCCGCGACTCGGCGCCTCGGCAGTAGGACTCCTCACCCCTCCGCGGCCAGGTTGACCTGCGTCTCCGATTCCTGGCAGACGAACCGCACCGCCGCGGCGGCCTGCTCGGGCGACTCGCAGCGGCCCTCGTACCGGCGGGTGAGCACCGAGCCGGCCCATTCCTCCACCGCGTCGCCGGCCACGCCGAGCCCCAGCGCCGAGAGCCGCGCCGACACTCGCTGGTCGAGCAGGGCCTTCGCGGCCGCCAACTCGCCGCGGACTTCGTAGTCCCCGCGCACCGCCCGCTCCGCCGCCCGCAGCCAGACCGGCATCGGATTGAACCGCTGGCGCCCCGTCCGGCGCAGCACGCGCGCGCCCTCCGGCGAGTCGGCGCCCAGCTGGTAGCGATCTCCGAGCAGCGCGAAAACGCGCCCCAGCCAGGGATCCGCCTCGAGGCGCGGGTCCGGCGGCCTGGGCGGCGGCGCGGACGGGCGCGCACGAAACAATCGCAGCAGCCTGCGCAACATCGGCTAGCCCGGCACCGGCGCGGCCTTCCAGATCTCATCGGCGTATTGCTTGATCGTCCGGTCCGAGGAGAACTTGCCCATCTTCGCGATGTTGAGGACGGCCATGCGCGCCCACTGATCCGGGTCGAGGAAGGCCTTGCTCACGCGCTCCTGGCATTGCACGTAGGACTCGAAGTCGGCGAGCAGCATGTACGTGTCCTGCTCCAGCAGCGACTGCACCATCCCGCGGAAGACGTCGGGATGCTCGGGCTCGAAGAAGCCGGAGGCGATCAGATCCAGCACCGCCTTCAGCTCGGGGTTGCTCTCGTAGTAGTCGCGCGGCCGGTACCCGCGCGCCTGCATCTGCTGCACTTCCTGCGCGGTGAGCCCGAAGAGGAAGAAGTTGTCGGCGCCCACCTCCTCGCGGATCTCGACGTTGGCGCCGTCCAGCGTGCCGATGGTCAGGGCGCCGTTGAGGGCGAACTTCATGTTGCCGGTGCCGCTGGCCTCCTTGCCGGCGGTGGAGATCTGCTCGGAGAGGTCGGAGGCGGGGAAGATGCGCTCGGCCAGCGAGACGCGATAGTTGGCGAGGAACACCACCCGCAGCTTTCCGTTCACCTCCGGGTCGGCGTTGACCACCTCGGACACCGCGTTGATCAGCTTGATGATC
>Ga0136846_1231946_pt1 | contig 39254 bp, 32 predicted proteins | sample HopSoiMetagenom2_FD_96841 | JGI IMG/M metagenome (GOLD analysis project Ga0136846, IMG submission 96841) | Grasslands soil microbial communities from Hopland, California, USA - 2 Assembly 2016 (version 4) | ecosystem: Environmental > Terrestrial > Soil > Grasslands | place: USA: Hopland...
AGCTTCAGCCAGGAGCGCATGGATGGCGATGTCGGTCTGCTGTCCGGCGGCTGGAAGATGCGCGTGGCGCTGGCTCGCATCCTGCTGATGCGGCCCGACGGAATGTTGCTGGACGAACCCAGCAACCACCTCGACCTGGAGAGCCTGATTTGGCTCGAGGCCTTCCTCAAGAGCTATGGCGGGGCGCTGTTGATGACCTCGCACGACCGCGCGTTCATGAACCGCATCATCGGCAAGGTGGTGGAGATCGACGGTGGCGACCTCATCACCTACTCCGGCGATCTCGACTTCTACGAGCAGCAGCGCGCGCTCAGCGAACAGCAACGCCAGGCGCAGTACGAGCGCCAGCAGGCGATGCTGGCCAAGGAGATCAAGTTCATCGAGCGGTTCAAGGCGCGCGCGTCGCACGCCGCCCAGGTCCAGAGCCGCGTGAAGAAGCTGGACAAGATCGAACGCGTTGAGGCGCCGCGCCGTCGTCAGTCGGTGCAGTTCGAGTTCAGGAGCCCGCCGCGGTCGGGCGACGACGTGATCAGCCTGCGCAATGTCCATAAGGGCTACGGCGCCCAACCGATCTATGAAGGCCTCGATTTCCTGGTGCGCCGCAAGGAGCGCTGGTGCGTGCTGGGCGCCAATGGCGCCGGCAAGTCGACACTGTTGAAACTGGTGGCCGGGGCTACGGCGCCGGACCAGGGCGCGGTCAGCATTGGGGCCAGCGTCAAGCTTGGCTATTTCGCCCAGCACTCCATGGACTTGCTGGACGGCGAAGAGACAATCTTCGAGTCCCTGGACAGCTCGTTCCCCCATGCGGGCCAGGGCGCGCTACGCACCCTGGCGGGGTGCTTCGGCTTCTCCGGCGATGATGTCGAAAAGCCTTGCCGCGTATTGTCCGGCGGCGAGAAAGCCCGCCTGGTCATGGCCAAGATGTTGTTCGATCCGCCGAACCTGCTGGTCCTCGACGAGCCGACCAACCACCTGGACATGGCGACCAAGGAGATGCTGGTCGCGGCGCTCGCGGACTTTGAGGGCACCATGCTCTTCGTCTCGCACGACCGGCATTTCCTGCGGGCCTTGTCGAACCGCGTGCTGGAGCTGACGCCTGAGGGGGTCCATCAATACGGCGGCGGCTATGGCGAATATGTCGCCCGCACAGGCCAGGAAGCGCCGGGGCTGCACCCGGGCGCGTGAACCCGCGCAATCCGATCGATTCACAACGTCCGCAAGTGGCGATTGGCTGGCGTCGCAGATCGGCGCCGAACGGGGCAGCCTTGCACGACCAAGGCGCCGCCCGCCCGCAAGCCGGCGACGGTCAGGCCCGCCACATCGCGCCGCCGGCGGCGATATCGTCGCCCTCTGTCACGCGATACGCCCTCACGGCCTCAGCGACTTGCGACGGCGGCAGGGGCGAGGATTGTCCATGGGCAAGCTTGTCCCAGACGAACTTCAGATCCTTGGCCATGGTCTTTCCGTTGTCCGTGGTCGTATCGACGCCCATGGTCCTCAGGAGATCGGCGTAGCCCAAAGTCCCGTTCGAACCCGCCTGCTGGACCAGGTCCTGGGCGACCTGATCGTCCGTAAGCCCGCCGATGTTGGCTGCGTCGGCCGACCCGTCGTCCGACCAGGAGATCACCTTGACCCCGCCAATCCCACCGGGAATGCCGGTGGCGGCGCCGTTCTGAGGCACATTCGCAAGCAGCGTCGCGCGCATGTCCGGCTTGCCGTCCGGCCCGAGGACCATCTTGTGGCCGCCGGGCGACTGCGCATTCAGAAGCGCATCGAGCATTGAGAGGACGGGGAGGTGCGGCGCGGGCGGCGTCGGCCTCTGCTGGGCAACCGTTGCCGCGCTGTCCAGGTTCTGCCCAGCAGGCTGAGCAACCGGTTCCGGCGTCGATTGCGGCCCGACGGACGGCAAGGCCCAACGATATGACGCAGAATCAGATACTTGCATCGTCACGTCCGATCACACCGGTTCGACCAAGGCCGAGACCGTCGGCCCACGCTGCGGCCAACGGCTCGGTTCTCCTCAGGATTGTTGCAAGCTTCGCGCAACCTTCGATTGTCAGGTTTGTCGCCAGCGCCGCGGCGGTTTCCGTCACCGATCGGCGCCAGCGCGCCGGCCCCGCACACCAGACGGGTCAAGCAACGCCCACCTCACAATCAACATCACGTCGGGCGGGCGCCACGTCCGCGCCGAGGAACCCTTGCACCGCCGCCAGGAATTCCTCGCGCCGCTCGACATTCAGCAGGTGCACCCCGTCAAGGAGGCGCAACTCCGCACCCGGGATGGTCCGCGCCATGGCTTCGCTGTGGCTCGCCGCCGTGACCGTGTCGTAACGCCCGCCGATGACCAATGTCGGCCGATCGATGAGCGCGATCGTGCGCCGCAGATCGGCATCCCGCACCGCCGCGAAGCAGCCCGCCAGCCCCTGCGGCGAGATCGAAAGGATCATTTCGCGAAAGTTCGAAATCAGCTGCGGATGGGTTTGGAACAGCGCCGGCGGAAACCAATCCCCAAGGAACATCTCCGCCTGCTCCGCCAGATCCGGCGCCGCAAGCGTCCGGCCGATCCGCGCGTCGAAATAGGTGGCCGGGCCCAGGTGCGGGGACGCGTTCGAGAGCACGAGCCGTTCGATCCGCTCAGGTGCGTGGATGCCGAGCCATTGCCCGATGAAGCCGCCCAGGGAGAGGCCGCAGAAGCGCACCCGTTCCAGGCCCAGGGCGTCCAGCAACTCAAGGACATCACGGCCGAGGCGGTCGAGGGAATAGGCGCCGGCCGGGGCGTCGGAGCGCCCGTGGCCACGCAGGTCGTACCGCAGGACTCTGAAGCGCTTTGTGAACCAGCCCATCTCCCCGTCCCACATGTGCAGGGTCGTGGCGATCGAGTTTGAAAGCACGAGCACCGGAAGGTCCGCGGCTCCCTCGAGGCGATAGGCGATCCGGCAACCGTCGCCGGCGGTGATGTACGAGGTCTCGCTCATGGCGCTGTGTCCTTGTCCCGACTGCGGCCGCCCCGGGCGGCCCTGATGGCGGAATCCGTAGGACCGAACGGACGGGCTTGATATTACAAAGACTGAGCTGTCTTTTTCAGGTTCATCGACAATGACGACATTCAGTCTTCAGGATCTGCGTTCATTCGACGCCGTCGTCCGGGAAGGGGGATTCCAGGCGGCGGCGGCGAGGCTGGGACGGTCCCACCCGGCCGTCTTCGCGGCGGTGGCGCGTCTGGAAGCCCGGGTTGGCCTCGCCCTGCTGGACCGCAGCGGCTATCGCGTCGGGCTGAGCGACGCCGGACACGCCTTCCACGAACGCGCGCGGCGCGCGCTCGGGGAGATGGAGAGCCTGCAGGCGTTCGGCGAGCTGCTCGCCGCAGGCGAGGAGCCGGTGCTGCGCGTCGTGATCGGCGACCTCTGCCCCCCTGCGCTCCTCGCGCGCCTCAGCACCTTCTTCCGACGCGAGGCGCCGGCGACCCGCCTGCACCTGTCGTACGAGGCGGTGAGCGGGCCGCTGGAGCGCCTGGTCGAGGGCGATGCGGACCTCATCCTGCACCGCGCCGAGCCACAGCAGCTCGCCGTCGACTGGCTGAACCTCGGCGAGGTGGCCATGGTCCCGGTGGCCGCGCCCGGCTTCCTCGACCTCGGGGCCGCCGCAGAGCCCACGCCGGAGAGTCTGCAGACCTCCACGCAGGCGGTCATTCGCGACACCGGCCGGCGCTCAGCGGCGGAGAGCCATTTCGTCCTCGCAGGGGCGCACCAATGCTCCGTGCCCGATCAGTTGACGAAGAAGGAGATCATCCTTCAGGGCCTCGCGTGGGGCCACCTGCCCGATTTCCTCATCGGGGCCGACCTGGCGCAAGGCACGCTCGTCTCCCTGGCCGGGCCCCGGTTGCCGGGGCGGCGCGAGGCCGTCGCGGCGGGCCGGCTCGGAGGACGGCCGCCGGGGCCGGTTCTTGGGCGGCTGTGGAAATGGTTGGGCTCGGACGACGTCCAACACGCCTGAACAGCGCGCTGGGGCCCGCGCACTCTGTCGGCATCAGTTGCACCTGGCGAAGGTCGCCTATCGCACCAGGCAGGGCCGCTTGGGATCGAAGGTCCAGCCGTCGATCAGCGGCTGCATGGCCGCCGCGTCGTCGCGGGCCCCGCCGCCCACCCGCTTGTGCAGCACGTGCGCCGCCTCCAGCTGCTCGAGGTCGAGGTCCACGCCCAGGCCCGGCCGGTCGGACACCCGCACCAGACCGTCGCGGATTCTCGGCGGCTCGCGGGTCAGGCGCTGGCCGTCCTGCCAGATCCAGTGGGTGTCCACCGCGGTGATCCGGCCGGGCGCAGCGGCCGCGGCATGGGTGAACATGGCCAGCGATACGTCGAAGTGGTTGTTGGAATGCGATCCCCAGGTCAGGCCGGTGTCGCGGCAGAGCTGGGCCACCCGCACCGTCCCTTCCATGGTCCAGAAATGCGGGTCGGCCAGGGGAATGTCGATGGCCTGCAGCTGCAGCGCGTGGCCCAGCTGGCGCCAATCGGTGGCGATCATGTTGGTGGCGGTGCGCAGGCCGGTGGCGCGGCGGAACTCGGCCATGATCTCGCGGCCGGAGAACCCCGCCTCCGCGCCGCACGGATCCTCGGCATAGGCCAGTACGTCCCGCAGCGGCGCCATCAGGCGGATGGCTTCCTCCAGCGACCAGGCGCCGTTGGGATCGATGGTCACATTGGCGTCCGGGAAACGCTCCGCCACCGCGCAGATCGCCGCCACCTCCTCGTCCCCGGCGAGGACGCCGCCCTTCAGCTTGAAGTCGCGGAAGCCGTAGCGGTCCTGGGCGGCCTCGGCGAGGCGCACGATGGCGTCTGGCGTCAGGGCGAGCTGGCGACGCAGCCGCTCCCAGCCGTCAGGCTCGCCGGCGGGGTCGCCATAGTCGAGGCCGGTCCGGGCGGCGTCGCCGACGAAGAACAGGTAGCCCAGCATGGGTACGGCGTCCCGCTGTTGGCCATCGCCCAGCAGGGCCGCCACCGGCAGGCCCAGGAACTGGCCCATGAGATCGAGGCAGGCCGTCTCGACGGCGGTGATCGCATGGATTGTCACGCGCAGGTCGAAGGTCTGCAGGCCCCGACCACCCGCGTCGCGGTCGCCGAACCGCCCGCGCATGGCCGCCAGGATTGCGCGGTAGCCTGCGATCGGCTGGCCGACCACCAGTTCGCGGGCGTCCTCCAACGTCTTCTGGATGGCTGGCCCGCCCGGGACCTCACTCACGCCCGTGTGTCCCGCGCTGTCGCGCAAGATGACGATGTTGCGAGTGAAGTAGGGCCCGTGCGCCCCTGAGAGATTCAGGAGCATGCTGTCGCGGCCGGCGACCGGCACGACCTGCATCTCCTGGACCACGGGGGAGCTCACGGCTCTGACCGACCGCGCCGTCAGGCCGCCCGGGCGGGAATTCCGCTCGGTTGCTTGGCGATCAGCGCTTCCAGCTCCATCTGCTCGGACGCCGTCAGGTCCACAAGCGGCGAACGCACGGGGCCTGCCGGACGGCCGATCGCCCTGACTCCCGCCTTGACGATCGAGACGGCATAGCCCCGGCCGCGGTTGCGGATGGTGATGTAGGGCAGGACGAAGTCGCGCAGCATCTGCATCACCGTGTCGTGGTCGCGCCGGCGCACCGCGGCGTAGAAGCTGAGCGCCCATTGCGGCATGAAGTTGTAGATCGCCGACGAATAGGTGGTGACCCCCATCTCCAGGTACGGCAGGGCGTAGGTCTCGGCGGTGGGCAGGCCGCCGACATAGGTCAACCGGTCGCCCATCCGCGCGTAGATGCGCATCATCAGCTCGATATCGCCGACCCCGTCCTTGAAGCCGACCAGGTTCGGACAGCGCTCGCAGAGCCGCGCCAGGGCCTCGTCGCCCAGGATGGCGTTGTCCCGGTTGTAGACGATGACGCCCAGGCCGGTGGACTTGCAGACCGCCTCGACGTGGGCCGACAGCCCCGCTTCGGACGAATTCACCAGATAGGGCGGAAGCAGCAGCACGCCGTCGGCGCCCACGCGCTCGGCGCGGCGCGCCAGGTCCGTGGCGATGGCCGTGCCGTGGCCGGCGCCGGCGATCACCGGCCGCTTGCCCGCCGCCGCCTCGACCGCCGCGCGGACCACCGCCTCCACCTCGTCGGGCGCGAGCGAGAAGAACTCGCCGGTTCCGCCGGCGGCGAACAGGGCGGCGATGTCGAAGCTCAGCATCCACTCGCAGTGGGCCTGATAGGCCTTGGGATCGAACGCGCCGGACGCGTCGAAATGGGTCACCGGGAACGACAGGAGCCCGGAGCCCACCTGCTGAATCATCTCGTCTGGCGTCATCACAGATCTGCTTTCGATCGCGTTCGGGTTGTCAAAGCTATGTCGGAGCGGCCGTCAGCGGTCTAAGCCAAAGGCCGAATTGACTGATGCGACGCGCGCATGGGTCGAGGTGGATTTCATGGCCGCAATGCATCGGCCGGCGGCGGGGCCGGCAGGCCCTGGTAGGCGAGCGCGGTGCGGGCGCACTCGGCCTGGACCGGCGTGTAGCGCTGATAGCGGTCGGCCCCGAGCACATAGGGGTTGGGATCGCCTGCGCCAGCAGGGCGGCGATCACGGTCGCGGTGCCAAGCGCACGCATCGTTCCCCCTCAGGCGCTCGCCGTGACCGTTTCGCGGGCGACGGTCCAGGCCCGCGCCTGGTCGCTGAGCGTGACGCCGAGGCCGGAACGATCGGGCAGGACCATGCGGCCGCCGCGGATCACCTGGCGCTCGTTGAACAGGGGGTCGAGCCAGTCGAAGTGCTCCACCCACGGCTCGCGGGCATAGGTCGCCGCCAGGTGCAGGTGGATCTCCATGGCGAAGTGCGGGGCGAGGCCCAGGCCCTTCTGGTCGGCGAAGGTCAGGATCTTCAGGAACTGGGTGATCCCGCCCACGCGCGGCGCGTCCGGCTGGATGATGTCGACCGCGCCGAGGCGGATGAGGTCCAGGTGCTCAGCCGCGCTGGCCAGCATTTCCCCGGACGCGATCGGCGTATCCAGCGCCTGGGCCAGGGCCGCGTGGCCCTCGGCGTCATAGGCGTCCAGCGGCTCCTCGATCCAGGTAAGTTCGAAAGCCTCGAACGCGCGGCCCATGCGCAGCGCCGTGGCCCGGTCCCACTGCTGGTTGGCGTCCACCATCAGGGCGGCGCGGCCATCGAGCCGCTTCTGCACCGCCTCGAGACGCTTCAGATCGGCCCTGGTGTCGGGCTGGCCGACCTTGATCTTCACGCCGCCGATGCCGGCCTCGACCGACCGGTCCAGGTTGTCGAGGACCTCCTCGATGGGCGTGGAGAGGAAGCCGCCGGAGGTATTGTAGCAGGCGACGCTGTCACGCTGGGCGCCGATCAGCTTGCCCAGCGACAGGCCCGCGCGCCTGGCCTTCAGGTCCCAGAGCGCGTTGTCGAAGGCGGCGATCGCCTGGGTGGCAAGGCCGCTGCGACCCACCGAGGCGCCCGCCCAGACGAGCTTGGTCCAGAGGCGGGCGATGTCGCTGGGATCCTCGCCGATCAGGTTGGGCGCAAGCTCCCGGGCATGGGCGTAGAGGCCCGGGCCGCCGGCGCGCTTGGAATAGCTGAACCCCAGGCCGCGGAACCCGTCGCGGGTCTCGGCTTCCACGAAAAGGAAGGCCACCTCCGTCAGCGGCTTCTGGCGTCCGGTGGTGACCTTCGCGTCGCTCACCGGCGTTTTGAGCGGCAGGATCACGAGCGACAGGTCCAGCCGCTCGATCCGGTCAGCCACGTAGGTTCCCGCCGCGGGCGGGGCTGCAGGCGCGTTCATCGGCACGATCCTCGAAGGAAGGCCCCGGTCATCAGAACTGGAACCTTACACCGGCCCGGTAATTGCGGCCGATCACGTCGTAGAGGATCGGGTTGGTCTGCAGGGAGCTGAGCGAGCCGCCGGCGACCAATGCGGGATCCTTGTCGAACAGGTTCTCGATGGTGAAGAACGCGACGATCTTGCCGTGCGCATCGTCGCGGATCCGGTACTGGCCGGAGAGGTCGACGTAGGTCGCGCCGGGGATGTGGTTGTCGTCGATCTCCACGCCGCTGGTCCAGGTGTTGTCGTAGACGCCCGAGCTGAAGCCCCGAGCCGTGGCGGTCAGCGAGTACTTCTCCGCATCGAAGCTGAGGCTCGCGTTCCAGCGCCACTTGGGGATCGAGCCGGTGTTCTGGCCAAGGGCGTCGGTCTTCACCCCGCCGTTCAGCGTGTAGAAGTCGAGCGTGCGGGTCGCGAGCACACGCGCGGTTAGGGCGCCCAGGTCGCCGATGGGACGGCGATAGCTGGCCTCGACATCCACGCCCGTCGCCTTCTGCTCGGCGACGTTCACGGGGATCTGCAGGATCTGGGTGATCTGGCCGGCGGCGTTGCGGGGCACGAGGGCGCAAAGGGCGGTTTCACCCCGGGCGCAGCGGTCGACCGCCTCCTGCGGCGCGGGGGTGGCGATCGCGTCGTTGATGTCGATGGAATAGTAGTCGATCGAGGCGTTGAAGCCGGGCGCCCAGGAGGGTCGGTACACGACGCCCAGGCTGGTGGTGTCCGCCCGCTCCGGCACCAGGTTCAGGTTGCCCTGCTGCACCCGGACCGTGCGGATGCTGGGCCGCGACGGCTGGCTGGTGTCGATGACGTCGGTGGCGATGGTCTGGCCGCCGGCGAACAGCTCGGTCATGTTGGGCGCGCGGATGTCGCGCGAGCGCACCGCCCGGAAGCGCACGTCTTCCACCGGCGTCCAGGTGAGGCCCGCCTTCCAGGTCGTGACCGTGCCGGAGATGCTGTAGTCGGTGTAGCGGACCGCGCCGTTGAACTCGATGGAGCGGGCGAAGGGCAGGTCCTTGGCCAGCGGCACGGCCACCTCGCCGAACACCTCCTTGACGTTGAATTCGCCGAAGGTGGGCTTGTAGTTGCCCGTAAACCAGCCGTTGACCAGCGACAGCGCGTCGGCGTCGCCCGTGATCTGCTCCTTGCGGTATTCCGCGCCCGTGGCGATCGAGACCGGCCCCGCCCAGAGCGAAAACGGCTCACCGCTCAGGGTGGCGGCGGCCACGTTCTGCTTCAGGGTCAGGTTCTGGGTGGCGACACCCTTGACGTAGGCGATGGCCTCCGGGCTCGCGACGCCGATCCCGAAGATATTGAGCGGCACGCAGCCGTCCGCCGGATTGGTCAGGGTGGAGCGGCAGACGATCTTGCCCGTGGCGTCACGCGTGGCGTCGATCGCCTGCTTGAAGCGGGCGCTATTGGTGGTGTTGCGCAGCTCCACGGCGATGTCGGTCTCGCCGTACTGGTAGTAGGCGTCCCACTTCCAGCCGTCGCCGAACTTGCCGTTCAGGCTGGCGACGACACGGTAGGTCTCGCGGTCGGCGACGTTCTTGGGCCGACCCAGGTCGTAGGACGAATAGCCGTAGAGGAAGGTGCTGATCCCCAGGGCGCGCGCCTGGGCGGCCACCGCCGGGTTCAGGAACGGGTTGTCGGCCCGCATGGTCAGGGCCGTGCTGCCGCTGCCCGGGAAGCGCTGGTAGGCGGCCGTATTGGCCGTGCGCGACTTGCCGTAGGAGGCTTCCAGCGAGCCGGTGATGTTGTCGGTGAGGTCGTAGCTGACCCGGCCCCAGGCGGTTTCGCGACGCACCGCGGAGTCCAGGGCGATGGTGTTGCCCTCATACCAGACGTTGCCGCCGACCATGAAGTTGGTGTCGACCGGGGAGCCGAGGACGAACGGCGCCGGCGCGCCGCCCGCGAGGAACTGGGTGTTGGCCAGGGCGGTGGAGGTGATCACCCCGCCTTGCGCCACGGTGCGGGCGTTGACGCCGCAGGCCACGATGCGCTGCGGCCGCGCCGAGGCGGCGAAGCTCAGCATGTCGCAGGACTTGAACCACTTGCGCTCATTGGGATCGAGGAAGTCGATTCCCTGCACGTCCGCATACTCGGCGCTCAGCAGCACATGCCCGCGGCCACCGGCGAAGCTGTGCCCATAGGCGAGGTCGACGTTGTAGGTCTGGTCGTCCTGGCGGCTGGTCATGCCGGCGGCCAGCGTGCCCTTGAGGCCCTCGAACTTCTTGTTGAGGACGAAGTTGACCACCCCCGCCACGGCGTCGGAGCCATAGGCGGCCGAGGCCCCACCCGTCACCACGTCGATGCGCTCGACCAGGGCGGTGGGCAGGTTGTTGATGTCGACGTTGCCGTTCGGCGTGGCGGCGACCACCCGCTGACCGTCCAGCAGCACGAGGGTGCGGTTCACGCCCAGGCCGCGCAGGTTCAGGCTGTTGATGCCGTTCAGGCCCGTGCTGGTGTTGCCGTTGTTGACCCGCGGGTTCGAGCTGGCCGCCAGTTGCGGGAGCTGGTTGACCACGTCGGCGATGTTCACCGGCGCCTTCTTGGCGATGTCGTCGGCGCCGATCATGGTGGTGGGGGTCGGCGTGGTGAAGCCGGTGCGGGCGATGCGCGAGCCGGTGACGACCACCTCTTCGACCTGAGCCGCGGCCGCGCCGGACGCTGGCGAGTCCGCCTCGGCATGGGCCGTTCCAGCCACCAGCAGGGCCGCGAGCGGCGCGAGCGCCACTCCGCTGCGCAGGACAGTCCGCATCTTCATAGTCCCCTCCTTCGCCCCCCGACCGAGGAACCGCGTGGGGTCGCCGGCGGCGTGGAGTTGCGCGAGGGGATGGAGCGCGGACGCGCCCTCGAGCCGGCGCCTGGCGGCGCGGTTTCCGTTCCCTTCGGCGCGCCTCGAAGCCGGGCAGCGACCTTTATTTTGCGGAACGATGACGACATGCGAGGGCGCGGGCTAATTCCAAGGCTGGATGGATCGATGCGCGCGCCATATCGATACCCGACCCATCTCTGCCCAAAGTGGAATGTAGAATGGCCGGTCGTTCGATCCAGTCCGGGCATGGATCGATATACTGACCGACATGGACGGGAACGTTCACCCTCCCCTAGGTTGGGCTCCCGCGAGAGGCGCGCCGCGCCTCCAAGGACGCCAGATCCAGCTCGCGGCAGGGAGACGAGGGTGACCGCGACGGCAGCATCGACGGCAAGGGTCGGGGGCCTGCGCTACCTGATCCTGGCCCTGATCTTCGGCATCACGGCGGTCAACTACGCCGACCGGGCCATCATCTCGATCGCCGGTCCGAAGATGGCCGACGACCTCGGCCTCTCGCCGGTCGCCATGGGCTACATCTTCTCCGCCTTCGGCTGGTCCTACGCGCTGGGGCAGCTGCCGGGTGGCTGGATCCTCGACCGCTTCGGCTCGAAGTGGGTCTATGCGGCCAGCATCACCCTGTGGTCGGCCTTCACCGTGATGCAGGGCGCGGTAGGCTTCTTCACCGGCGGGGCCGCGATCGCCCTGCTCTTCGCCCTGCGCTTCCTGGTGGGCCTGGCGGAATCGCCCTCGTTCCCGGCCAACGCCCGCATCGTCTCGGCCTGGTTCCCGACCGCCGAGCGGGGCTTCGCCTCGGCCGTCTTCAACTCGGCCCAGTACTTCTCCACGGTGCTCTTCGCGCCCTTCATGGCCTGGATCGTCCACAGCTTCGGCTGGCGGCACGTGTTCTGGGTCATGGGGCTGGTGGGCGTCACGGCCGCGCTGCTCTGGACAAGCGTGATCCATTCGCCGCGACGCCACCCGCGGCTGTCGCAGGCCGAGCTGGACCATCTGGTGGAGGGCGGCGCCCTGGTGGAGATGGACGAGCGGCCCGCCGGCGCCAAGGGCAAGGCCGGACCCAGCTGGACGGCGGTCCGGCAGCTGCTCGCCAACCGCATGCTGCTGGGCGTCTACGTGGCCCAGTACTGCATCACGGCCATGACCTATTTCTTCCTCACCTGGTTCCCGGTCTACCTCGTGAAGGAGCGCGGCCTCTCCATCCTGCAGGCGGGCTTCGCGGCCGTGTTGCCGGCCCTCTGTGGATTCCTGGGCGGTATCCTGGGCGGGATCATCTCCGACCGCCTGCTGAAGTCCACCGGCTCCCTCACCCTGGCCCGCAAGGTCCCGATCGTGGCGGGCATGCTGCTCTCCACCGTGATCATCGTCTGCAACTATGTGGACGCGCCGGCGGCGGTGATCGCGCTGATGACGCTGGCCTTCTTCGGCAAGGGCGTGGGCTCGCTCGGCTGGGCGGTGGTGGCCGACACCTCGCCCAAGGAGATCCCCGGCCTGAACGCCGGCCTCTTCAACACCTTCGGCAACGTCGCCGGCATCACCACGCCGATCGCCATCGGCTACATCGTCCAGTCGAGCGGCGGGTCCTTCACCGGCGCGCTGGTGTTCGTGGCGCTGAACGCTGTGGTGGCGCTGGTGTCCTACCTCTTCGTCGTCGGCGAGATCCGCCGCGTCACCCTCAAGCCGGCCTGACAGGAACCACCATGCGCCGCAGAGACCTCTTCGCCCTGGGCGCCGGCGGCGTCGCGCTCGCGGCCGGCCCCGCACAGTCCGCGCGCCCGACCTCCCCCGGACAGGCGCCCGCGCGCCACCTCGGGCCGCGCACCGCCGGCAAGCTGAAGCTGGGTTGCCAGAGCCGTCCGTCCACCGACGAGCATTTCGCCTTCCTCGCCCGGTTCGGCGTCACCAATCTCTGCGCCGCGGCCAACATGGCCGACCGGACGCGCGCCTATCCCACCCTCGACGAGCTCAGCCAGCTGAAGGAGATGGCCGAGCGGCACAGCCTGTCGCTGGATGTCTTCAATCCCGCCGTGCTGGGGTCGACCCACATCGACGTGGAGAAACATCCCGCCATCATGCTGGCCGACAGCCCCGAGCGCGATCGCGACATCGAGGGCTTCCAGACCCTGATCGAGCACTGCGCGAAGGTCGGCATCCCGGGCATCAAGTACAACATGAGCCTGCTGGGCGTGCTGCGGAACTTCGAGGCGCCGGGCCGCGGCGGCCTCGCCTATACCGGCTGGGACTACGCCTCGGCCAGGCCGAAGACGCCGCTGACCCGCGCGGGCCCGGTGAACGCCGACGCGTTCTGGGAACGGATCACCTACTTCCTAGATCGCGTGGTCCCGGTGGCCGATCAGTACAAGGTCAAGCTTGCGTGCCATCCCCAGGATCCAGGCGTGCCGCCCAGCGGCTACCAAGGCGTGGACCGCGTGCTCGGGACTGTGGAGGGCCTGAAGCGGTTCGTCGCCATCAAGGAGAGCCTGTACCATGGGCTCAACTTCTGCCAGGGCACGGTGTCGGAGGACCTGGAGGATCCGGCCACCCAGATCTTCGACGTGATCCGCTGGTTCGGCACGCGCAAGAAGATCTTCAACGTCCACTTCCGCAACATCCGCGGCCACCGCAACCACTTCGTCGAAACCTTCCATGACGAGGGCGACGTCGACATGTTCCGGGCGATGCTGACCTACAAGGAGGTGGGCTTCGACGGCATGCTGATGCCCGACCACGTCCCGGTGCTGCCGGTGAAATCCGGGGGCGCCTACGCCTATAACCTCAGCGCCGAAACCGAGGACGACCGCGACGGCCACCTCGAGAACTTCGCCTTCGCCTACGGCTACATCCGCGGCCTGATCCAGGCCGTCGAGCACGTCGCATGACCGGCGCGGGGTCGATGGATGGAAGCCCGCAAAGCTCACTCGGCGGCGAAATCCGTGGCGTCGACGCCGTCACGGGCGAGGCTCTGGAGCCGGCTTTCCGCGCAGCGACCCTCGCCGAGGTCGATGCCGCTTGTGCACGCGCCGAGGCGGCCTTCGATAGGTTCCGCGCCACGGACCCGCAGACCCGGGCGCGGCTGCTCGAGGCGATCGCCGAAAACCTCGTCGCCGACGGCGAGGCGATCGTCGCCCGGGCGATGCGCGAAAGCGGCCTGCCGCGGCCCCGGCTGGAGGGCGAGCTGGCGCGCACCGCCAACCAGCTGCGCCTCTTCGCGGGCGTGGTGCGCGACGGCGACTACCTGGACCTGCGGGTGGACCCCGCCTTGCCCGATCGCAAGCCGGCGCCCCGGCCGGACCTGCGGCTGCGCAACGTGCCGCTCGGCCCCGTCGCGGTGTTCGGGGCCAGCAACTTTCCGCTCGCCTTCTCCGTGGCGGGCGGCGACACGGCCTCGGCCCTTGCGGCCGGCTGCCCGGTGGTGGCCAAGGCGCACAACGCCCACCCCGGGACCTCGGACCTGGCGGGGCGAGCCATCGCCAAGGCTGTGGAGGCGCTGGGCCTGCCGGACGGCGTCTTCGCCCTGCTGTTCGACGCCGACGTGGCGGTGGGCCAGGCCCTGGTGGCGCACCCGGCGATCCGGGCGGTGGGTTTCACCGGCTCGCGTCGCGGGGGGCTGGCGCTGGCGGCCATTGCCCAGGCGCGGCCCGAGCCGATCCCGGTCTATGCCGAGATGAGCGCGGTCAATCCCGTGCTGCTGCTCCCGGCGGCCCTGGCGGCCCGCGGGCGCGAGATCGCCCCTGCCTTCGTCGCGGCCCTGACCCTGGGCGCGGGACAGTTCTGCACCAACCCCGGGGTCGTCGTTGCGATCGAGGGCGCGGCGCTGGACGGCTTCCTCGAGGTCGCCGCCGGGGCGCTGGCCGCCGCGCCGGCCGCGACCATGCTCACCAGCGGCATCCACGGCGCCTACTGCGCCGGGGTGGCGGCCCTGGAGGGCCACGCGGATATCGCGCGCGTCGCTCAGGGCCAGGCGCCCGCGGCGCGCCAGGCGCAGGCGGCGCTCTTCGCCACGACCGCCGAAGCCTTCCTGCGGGACCCTCACCTGCAGGCCGAGGTGTTCGGCGCCGCGGGCCTGGTGGTGCGGTGCCGCGACGCGGAGGAGCTGCGCGCGGTTGTGGCGTCATTGGAGGGCCAGCTCACCATCGCTGTCCACGCCGACGCGGACGACTATCCGTTGGCCGCCGCGCTGCTTCCGCAGCTGGAACGCAAGGCCGGACGGATCGTCTTCAACGGCTTCGGCACGGGCGTCGAGGTGGGCCACGCCATGGTCCACGGCGGCCCCTTTCCGGCGACCTCCGATGGCCGCTTCACCTCGGTGGGCAGCCTGGCGATCCGGCGATTCCTGCGGCCGGTGAGCTACCAGGACCTGCCCGAGCCGCTGCGCCCGCCAGGCCTGCGCGCCCAGCCCGAGGCCGGCTTCCCGCGCCGCACCGACGGCCAGCCGTGAGAGGAGCGCCCCGCTGAGCCTGCCAACCCGCCGCGCCACCCTGATCGCGGCCGGGGCCGCGGCGGTCGTCGCGCGTCCGCGACCGGCCAGGGCCGCCGCCGGCCCGGTCGCGCGAACCCGCCATGGCCAGGTGCGCGGCGACACCGACCGCGACGTCCTGGTGTTCAAGGGGATCCGCTACGGCGCCGATACCGCCACGCGGCGCTTCCGGCCTGCGACACCGCCCGAGTCCTGGGATGGCGTCGCCGACGCCACCCGCTACGGCCACGCCTCGCCGCAGAAGGGAGCCGAGCCCGACCAGAGCGAGGACTGCCTGTTCCTCAACGTCTGGACCCCTGGCCTGAAGGACGGCGCCAAGCGCCCCGTGATGGTCTATGTCCATGGCGGCGCCCATGCGAACGGCTCGGGCTCCAGTCCGCTCTACGACGGCTCGGCGCTCTGCCGCCGCGGCGACGTGGTGGTGGTGACCGTGAACCACCGGCTGAACGTGTTCGGCTACAATGGCCTGTCGCAGGTGCTGGGCGGGCCCTTTGCGGACTCCGGAAGCGTCGGCAACCTGGACCTGGTGCTGGCCCTGCAATGGGTGCGGGACAATATCGCCGAGTTCGGCGGCGACCCGGGCTGCGTCACGCTCTTCGGTCAGTCCGGCGGCGGGGCCAAGATCGTCACCCTGATGGCCATGCCGGCGGCGCGCGGCCTCTTCCATCGCGTCATCACCATGAGCGGCCAGCACGTCACCGCCATGGGACCGCGCCATGCCGAGTTGCGCATGCGCCGCTACCTGGACCGGCTGGGCCTGACGCCGGAACGCGCGGGCGAACTGGCGGCCCTGCCGGCGGCGCGGTTGGTCGATGCGCTCGCCACGCCCGACCCGCTGGAGAAGGGCGAGATCATCTTCTGGTCGGTGATGGACCACGCAGCCCTGCCCCGCCATCCGTTCGCGCCGGACGCCCCGCGTGAGGCGGCCCACATTCCGATGATCATCGGCAACACGCACGACGAGGCGCGGGCCTTCACGGCCAGCGATCCCCGAAACTTCCAGCTCAGCTGGGACACCGTCGCCGCCAAGCTGGCGCCTGAGCTGGTTCTGGACCTGAACGCGGACTACGTGGTGCGCCGCTATCGGGAGATCTATCCGCAGATGTCCCCGGTCGACGTATTCTTCGCGGCCGCGACCGCGGGCCGCTCGTGGCCGGGCCATCTGGTGCAGGCGCAGGAGCGAGCCAAGATCGGCGCGCCGGCTTGGATGTACCAGCTGGACTTCGGCTCGCCCCAGGACCGGCGATTGAAGGCCTTCCACGGGTTCGACATTCCGCTCGCCTTCGACAACTGCGGCAAGCCTGGCGCTCTGACCGGGACCGGTCCCGACGCCCGAGCCGTCGCGGCGGCCATGAGCGAGACTTTCGTCGCCTTCGCCCGCACGGGCGATCCCAACAACGGGGCGATCCCGGCCTGGGCACCCTACACTCTGGACCGGCGGCCCACGATGATCTTCGACGTGCCCCCCCACATGCAGGACGACCCGCGGCGGGAGGAGCGCCTGCTCTTCAGCGTCGCCCCATTCGTGAAACAGGGGACCTGACAGCGAGCCTCAGCGGTTCCAGGGGAAGGCCAGGGTCGGCGAGTTCACATAGCGGTCCATGGCGAGGACCAGCCGCGCCCCGCCGCCCGGCGCAAGCCGCAGCGTGAACGCAGCTCCCCCGACCGCGGTGCGCGCATCGCCCACGCGCACCTCGCGGATCCGGTGCTCGCCATAGCCGCCGCCCTGCACCACCACCGTGCGGACCTGGGTGGGGCTGAGGTTCACCAGCGTCACGGCGGTCTCGTCGGCGGTCATGCGGTCGACCAGCGCGCCCACATCCTCCGGCAGTCCCGCCCGGCGCCGCTCGGGGTCGAAATAGCGCAGTCGGGCGTAGAGCGGTGAGCCGCCTGCGTTGGGCGAGGAGGGCGACCAGGCCGGCCGGGCGATGTGCAGGGCGCCCATGGTGGTCTGCAGCAGCGCCGTGACGCTGGCCGGGTTGATCTCCAGAACGGCGTCGGCGAGCCGGGTGTCAGGCGTGCTCTTGTCCTCGCGCACCTCGCGAGAGCGGTCCGCCACCCGCTGCAGGTCGGCCTTCAGTGCGGTCTCGGGCCAGGACGGGTTGCGGCCCTCCAGCCACGCGACCCACGGATGGTCAGGCGCCCGCGCCCGGTCGGACGCCTTCATCGAGAACCACCAGATGTCGAGGGTGTTGTCGTCGAAGAGCCCCTCGCGCCAGCCGTACCAGCCGCCCTCGCCATACATGGTCGGCGTCTGGACCTTGCCGCCCACCACCCGCTTCTGGGCGTTGATCCGGTCGGTCTGGGTGCGCCAGGTCTGCAGGTAGCGGTCGTCGCCGGTCAGCAGGTAGGCGTTGAAGAAGCCCGGGATGGTCCGCGGCACGCGGTTGCGGTCCTCGCGCTTGCCGGTGGCCGGGTTGAGCGGGCTGAAGCCCCAGCCATAGACTCCGCCCCACCAGCGCCCGCCCACAGCCGAGCCGATCACTCCGTCCAGGCCCACGTTCGAGGGCAGGACGCCGCCGTTCTTCGCCGCCCGCTCGGCCCAGGCGTCGACATAGTCCAGGAGCCAGGTCCGATAGCGCGTCTCGTGGCCCACCATGTAGGCGTTCAGCGCCAGGGTGGTGGCGTAGAGGTTGAGCGGATGGTCGCCCACGACGTCGCCGTATTCGTCGTAATGGTGCAGCGTCTGCTCGTAGGTGGTCTCGCCGTGCGCCATGAAGAACCGCGCGCCGGCCTCGAAGGGATCGCCGGCCCAGTCCAGCGGCGTCGCTTTGCGCAGCATGGGGCCCCGGCTGCCGTTCAGCAGGCTGCGGATCAGGCGCAGCTTGGGATCGTAGTTCGGCGCCGCCGGATCGTCCCCCATGTAGAGGCCGGCGAACCGCCGGGCCCGCGCCTGGAACGCCGGGCTGTCGGGATCCGACAGGCCCTGGACGTTGAACAGCGTCATCTCCTCGGAGTGATGCTGCCAGTCGAGCTGAACGTTGAACTCCTTGAGGAACATGCCGTCCCGCGCGATCGGGACCTGCGTCGTCCGGGCGGCCGTGTACTGCCGCAGATGGCCCTCCCAGGCCTGGGTATAGAGGTCCTTGATCCGGTCCGGCCCGCCCAGGGCATGCAGCAGGGGCCAGTCGTTGACGTTCTCGATGGCGTCGTCGGGGCCGTCGTTGGCGCCCCAGCGCTCGAAACAGCGGAAGTAGCCGCGCTCGTCGAAATAGCGGGCGTAAAAGGCCTCGCAGGCCTCGGCGTTGGCCCGGAACAGCTGGCGCTGCAGGATGGCCCACCCCGGCGCCGGCATGGCGCTGGCCACCTCGACCGCCGCGGTCGCCGCGCTGGCGGGGATGGCCGCCACCGCCGACAGGCCGGCCAGGACCGCGCGCCGGCTGACGCCGCCGTCACCTGATGTCACGACCTCTCCTCCCAGCCTGCCGAATTCCCGGACTTTGCGGCAGGCTAGGGGGCGATCGTGAGCAGGTCCAAGCGCAAGCGGGCATCAGTCCATCCAGGCGATGCATCGATCCTGGACGCGCTGCTGGCGCGCAGCTTGTCGGCCGAAGGCATCACGGCTTCGGCCCGCTTTGGTGCTGGACGCACCGGTCGGGCGGAGGCACCAATGCCCAACTTGAATTGATCGGCTGGCCTGCGCGTGAACCTTCAGATCGACATGAGCCACCTGCGCTGCTTCGTGGCGGTGGCGGAGGAGTTGCACTTCGGGCGCGCGGCGGCGCGGCTGAACATGACCCAGCCGCCGCTCAGCCGGCAGATCCAGGTGCTGGAGCGGATCCTGAACGTGGCGCTGCTCGAGCGGACCAGCCGGGTGGTGAAGCTGACCGCCGCAGGCCGAAGCTTCCTGCCGGAAGCGCGGCGCATCCTGCGCCAGACCGACCAGGCCGTCTCCATCGCGCGGCGCATCGACTCCGGCGCCATCGGCACGGTGCGGATCGGCTTCACGGCGGCCACCGCCTACAGCTTCCTGCCGGCGCTGATCACCGCCTGCCAGGAGAAGCTGCCGAACGTCAGCCTGGTGCTGATCGAGATGGTCACCCACGACCAGCTGGAGGCCTTGATCTCCAGCGAGCTGGACATCGGCCTGCTGCGCCCGCCGATCGCACGCCCCGAACTTGCCGCAGCGCGGGTGATGGCCGAGCCGATGCTGGCGGCGCTGCCGGCCGCGCACCCTTTGGCCGCCGCACCGGCCGTGAACCTTCGCGACTTCGACGGGCAGCCCTTCGTGATGTATTCGTCGCATGGCGCCCGTTACTTCCACGATGCGCTGACCGCGCTCTTCGCCGAGCACGGCGTGCAGCCGCGCTATGTGCAGCACCTGGTCCAGATCCACTCCATGCTGGCCCTGGTGCGGGCGGGCGTCGGCGTCACCATCGTACCGCAGTCGGCCGAGGCCCTGGGCTACCACGGCGTGGCCTTGCGCCCCATCGCGGCGCGCCGGCAGAAGACGATCGAGCTGGACCTGGTCTGGCGGGTGGATTCCACCAACGCGCTGGCGTTGCAGATCGTCGAGCTGGCGAAGGGGCTGGGCCTGTCCTCGGCCGAGACCGGCTGAGAGGGCCCGCCGCCCGCGACGCGGCGCCCCGTGCGCCTCATTCCGTCACCAGGGTCTCCGCTCGCTCGGCCGAAGGGCCGCGGTTCACCACGACGGGCTGGCCCTGCCACGGTCCGATGCGCGCCTGCGACCGGTCTTGAAAGACTTGCGGCAGGTCCTCGACCATGTCCCAGGTTGCGGCCAGCCGCCCAAGACCGACGCACCAGGCCGCCCAGAGCCCAAGTTCGACGATCTGAGCCTCGCTGTAGAAGGTCCGCAGGCGATCGTAGGTCACCTCATCGATCGAGAGGTGGTCTGTCGCCAAGCGCTCGCCGTAGTCGATGGCCGCCCTCTCTGCCTCCGACAGGTCGGGCGCTTCGTCGGGTTTCTGCAAGGAGCAGACGGCCCCTTCGTCGAGACCGTCATCCACGGCGCTGGCGTAGCGGATCGCCATGCAGCTTCGGCACTGATTGTGGAACGCGATCCGCAGCCGGACGAGCTCCATCAGGCGCTCAGGCAGGGTGCGGTTGGATCGAAGTTGCTGATTGTACTGCAGCATGGCGATCGAGAGCGCCGGGCGGTGAGCCGTGATGCGCGAGATCCCCAACTCGACCTGGCTGGGCGTATCGCCGCCGAACGCCTCCCTCAGGTCCGCAGGCCAGGTTTCGATGGGCAGTAAGCTCAGTCGCGCCATGACGTTTCAGTTCCCTCGGTCTTCACAAGCCATGCTGCTTGGGGGGCGGAGGTTTCCGCTCCGCGGCGTGGACTTCGATCCGAACAGCTTCGTGGTCTTGGCGGGGACTGCCAACTCGCACGATTTGGCTATGCGGGTCGGCGGAGGTCGGCGAACGCCGGGATTTCTCGCAAGGCCCTACGGCAGCCTGCCGATGATCCCGAACTGCGCGGCCAGGGCGACGGCGTGGATGGTGTTCACGGCCCGCAGCCGATCCACGATGACACGCAGGTGCTGGCGGACGGTATGGACCGAGATCTGGAGGATGACCGCTGCCTCCTGAATGGTCTTGCCGTTGGCAAGCCAATACAGGCACTCGATCTGCCGGTCCGACAAATAGGCGAGCTCCCGCTCGCGGGCTCGGGCGTTCTGGTCGTGAAGCGGCTGCATGACCGCCATGAAGAGGTGGCCAATCGCCAGGAGGTGATGGCCGCAACTTGTCAGGATGGCGTCGATATCGGCGGGTTCGCGTGTCGACCACAGGACGCAAGCCGTCCGTCCCAGGGCGAGGTGGACCGGCACGGTGATCTGGGCCACGACGCCCAACCGCTCCACATCCTTTTTCATCTGCTGCTGCGCTGGGTTTGGCGCGCTGAGACCCTCCCAGAGATCCGCGTAGACATTGCCGAACGGCAGGTTTTCGAAGCGGCACCGGAGATAGATCGGATGCTGACGCACGTAGGCGTGGTCGAACCAGTTGTCGGTTATCCAACCAGGCCAGCCTAAGAGATCGGCGATGCGCCGGCCTTCGTGGTCGTAGACCGGACAATTGGCGGACACGTCATTCAGCGCACAGGGGAGGCGCATGCCGATCACCTCCCCCGACTCGCGCAGGCACTCGACCGCATCGGCAGCGCTGACGGCGTCCTGCATGCGGTCTACGAGACGCTGAAGCTCCTGTCGCATCGCCGCTGCACCCCTCCGTACGAATGTAACCGCCGTTCCTGCCTGCGATGCGGGCTCAGTTGGTTTCAACCCATGTCCTGCTTCGCTGTTCGATCGGGAGTTGATGGACACCTGAGCCCGCATCGCCCGACTTGTGCGGAACAATGTGGAACACTGGCGGATGCTCGTCGAACGCGCCCGGCCTGAAACGGCGAGAACGCGCCTGCGGGCATATGAAGAGCCCGCCTTCGATGCGCTGGATTTTGGGACAACGGCGGGACAACGACGCAGATCGCCTGCGACCGACATCCGCTAACTGATTGAAAAATTGGAGCGGCCGGGGGGAATCGAACCCCCGACATTCAGCTTGGGAAGCTGACGTTCTACCTCTGAACTACGGCCGCGTTTCAAGCGCTTGGCTTGTGGTCGCCGGGGCGGTCTGGCTGTGGTCCGCAGAGTTCGCGCCGGCGCGCTCCCAACTAGCGTTCTTGACCGCAGCCGGCAAGATGGCGGCTCGCCCGCAGAAGCGCCGGGCGGTCGCGGACCGAATGGCTCCGTCGCCAGGGGCGGCGACGCCGGCGGCAAGAGGCGTTGTGACCCGAGGCGCCGCTCGACCTCAGTTGACGGAGACCTTCGGCTCGAGCTTCTCGAACACCACCACGTCCTGGAAGAAGAAGCCCGGCTGTTCCTTCCACTGGCCCGGAAGGTAGCGGACGACCCGCAGGCTGGCCTCGGCGACGGCTTCGTCGAAACAGGCCTTTGGAACGGCCGTAGCCACTTCTGGTACGTCCGCCCAGGTGGGGCACTTCCAGTCCGCGGACTCGTAGACCGGCGCGTCGAAGATCCATTTGTTCTCCGGCTGCGGATAGAACCGGCTGATCGTCGCGGACTTGGCCTCGGGCTGGTACAGGTCGTCGAGGATGAAGAAGCTGATGATCGCCCGCCCGCCCGGCTGCAGCACGCGACCGACCTCGTTCAGGTAGAAGCGCCAGTCCCCTTCGCGCAGGTGGGTCCAGACCGAGAGCGCCGTGACCAGGTTCTGCGCGCCATCGGCGATCGGCCAGGCGGCCGGGCCGCCGCCCGTGCCCTTGGCGTAGTAGCCGTTCGAGGCCTCCGTGTGCAGGAAGGCCACGTCCGGCTGGGTGTACTGCTCGTTGCAGATGTCGATGAACGACTTGCCGACGTCGATGCCGAGATAGCTGTCGCCGTCGGTCAGGTAGGTCTTGGCGGCCAGGTAGAGCCGGCCGACCCCGCAGCCGACGTCCAGCATCCGCACCGGCCGCTTCGGCAGGTTCTCGAAGATCAGCGTCTGGAAGATGCCGATGGTGTAGCACCACTCGCTGTAGGGGAAGGTGCCGAGGCCGCCGCCTCGCTTTGAAGCTGGCGGGATGTGGGACAGCGTCGCGCCCCGGGACATCAAGCCGCGTTCGAGCCAGCGGAGAAGTCCCTCCGTGGGCGCATACATGGCGAGCGCGGCGCGTTCCTTGATCCTCGACAGCATTGATAGCCCCCCTAATCCGTCGCATTAAGTCGCCACGTCTAAAAGGATGGGCGCTTGCTTGGATCCCCGGGGAGATTTATAGCAACCTTAGCGATATCTCGCGAGTCTAATATTTATTCCATCCCAGATTGAGTCAATACACCAGAGTTTTCGCTCAGCTGCATCGCCCCGGATAATCGACTTGATCTATCCAAGCGCGAGCCAATGCACGTTCTGCGCGTCTACTTTGCGTCCACAATGGCTCATCATCTTGGCTTCCTCTGGCGCGATGCGCAGGGACGCTCGGAGACATCCGCCCGGCTGAATCACGTGCGTTGACCTGCCCCTGCGCCTGGCGGCACGATGGGCACGACAGACTAGGAGGCTCCGATGGCGGACGACGCGACGGCTGACCGCGCACGGTTCACCGCGATGACCGACGGCACGGCCGAGGACTGGGCCGCAATCGGCCGGGCCATGCAGGCTCACCGGGGCCAGCACGTGGACCAGATCCTCGCGCACCTGAAGATGCTGGACGACGACCACGCCGGCTTTCCCGTGGACCGGCTGGAGCACTCGCTGCAGACCGCCTCGCGGGCGCACCGGGCCGGCCGCGACGAGGAATATGTGGTCTGCGCCCTGCTGCACGACATCGGCGACCTCCTGCTGCCGGCGGCCCACGCGGAGTTGGGGGCGGCGATCCTGAAGCCCTACGTCTCAGAGGCGAACCACTGGATGCTGGCCAATCACGGCGTCTTCCAGGGCTACTACTTCTTCCACCACCTGGGCCTGGACCGCGACATGCGCGAGCAGTTCCGCGGCCACCCGCACTTCGAGCACACCGCCCAGTTCTGCCACCTCTACGACCAGAACGCCTTCGACCCCGCCTATGAGTCCATGCCGCTGGAGGCCTTCGTGCCGATGATGCGGCGGGTGATGGAGACGCCGAAGCAGTCGATCTACAAGCGGCCGGCGTAGGCGGGCGCGGCGGGTCGCTCGCTACTGGACCCGCTCGACCTTGTAGCCGCGGGCCGCCAGCTGGGCCGGCAGGCCGTCGTCGCCGACCATGTGCAGGGCGCCGACATTGACCAGCTCCACGCCCGTGCCGTTCAGCTCCGGGAGCAGCTTGTCGACCCAGGCCTGGTTACGCCGCCGGAGCAGGGCGTCGTAGAGCCCGGGGTTGCCGGCCTTCATCTCGCCGACCAGTTCGGGGCCCAGGCGCGCCAGGTCGCCGGCCAGCCACTCGGCCTCCAGGCCGTCGGGGCGGAAGGGCAGGCGCGGGACAGCAAGGCGCGAGACGGGAAGGCGCGTGATGGGCGGGCGGTTGCGCGCATGGATGACGTCGGTGAGATAGCGGACCTCCGAGGCCTGCGACAGGCTCGCGTACATGCGGGCCTGGTCCTCCAGGGTCTCGAAGCCGCGGATGGTCTTGGCGTCGGCCCGGGCGGCGCGGGTGACGGTGGCGTCGGCGCCGGCCTCCACGGTGGCGCCGTGGGCCAGGGCCGGGCGCATGGACAGCATCAGGGCCACCGCCCAGGGCCGCAGGTGGTCCAGGCGGCTGACGTCGGCCTCGCGGCTGAGGGCGTCCAGGTCGGCGGCCGACAGCTTGGCGCTGAGCGGTGTGGTGGGATCGGTGCCGTACTGCTGCAGGATCGCGCGCAGGGTGGCCGGATCGCCCGTCCCCATGTCGGCCTCGAACCAGATGGTCCCGGCCTCGGCCAACACCTGGTCGTACAGCGGCGTGCGCCACTGGGCCTTGGGGCTGAGGGCATGCAGGGTGCCGAAGAGGTAGATCTGGCAGTGGGGGCCGCTCACGCGCCACATGGCGGGCGCGGCCGCCGCGGCGCCCGCGAGCGCCAACCATCCGATCAGGACTGCCGCCACCCAGGTGGCGAACCGACGCGTCCGTTGCACAGGCCGTCCCCGACTGGGCCGCCAGGGCGGCCGGCTTAGTCCCCCCAGACTTTGAAGTGCTTAGATAGTTTAAGGCCCTGTCGCTGGTAATGCGACCCGAGGTCGCCGTAGAGGCGTGTCGGCCGCTCGGTCAGCGGCTCGTAGACCAGGCGCGCCACGGTCTGGCCGTCCTCCAGGATGAACGGCGTCTCGTGGCTGCGCACCTCCAGGACGCCCTTGGAGCCCTTGCCATGGGCCTCGTCGGTGCCGAAGCCGGGGTCGAAGAAGCCGGCGTAGTGCACCCGGAACTCGCCCACCGACGGGTCGATGGGGGTCATCTCGGCGGCCTCCAGCACCGGGATCTCCACCGCCTGCTTGGAGGCCAGGATGTAGAACTCGCCTGGGTCCAGCAGCAGCTGGCCGCCGCGGGGGATCAGCGGCTCCCAGTAGTCGCGCGGATCGTGGCCGTCCTCGTGGTCCAGGTCGACGACGCCGGCGTGGCGGCGGCCGCGGAAGCCGGCGACCTCGCCGGTCAGGTCGACGCCGACGCTCCCGGTGCGCAGCCGCTGCGGCTGCCCGGCCTTGAGCCGCAGCTGGTTGAGCCGTGTGCCCGAGCGGACCAGCACCGAGAAGGTCTGCGGCGCGATCTCCATGTAGATCGGCCCGTCGTAGCCGTCGTCGACGTCGTCGAAGGCGTCGCCGTAGTCGCTGAGCAGGCGCACGAAGACGTCGACCCGGCCGGTGGAGCTCTTGGGATTGGCGCGGGCCGAGACGCCCTTGGGCAGGCGCAGCCGCTCCTGCAGCTCGGCGATGTAGACACAGCCACGCTCCAGCACCGCGCCGCGGGTCAGGTCCAGCTCGTGCATGGCCACCTCGGCGATGCGCTGGCGCACCGTGCCGTGGCGCGGCAGGAAGCTGGCGCGCACGCGCCAGGCCTTGCCGGCCAGGCGCAGGTCGAGGCTGGCGGGCTGCACCTGGTCGTCCTCGAACGGCGTCGCGGACGCAATCGCGCCGGCGGCGATCAGGGCTTCGATGGACTGGCAGGGCAGGATGCCCGGGGCGTTGAACTCGCTCATGGGCGGCGAAGCCTTAGCGCAGAACGCGAGCGTGGCAAGGCTTCAGGGCTGTACTTGCCAGCTCCCGCGGCAGCGGAGCCGTTTCATATTTGACCACGAACCACACGAACCACACGAACGGCGGCTGGGTCGGGCGCATCGGCAGATCGTTGTGGCCTCGTTCGTGTGGTTCGTGTGGTTCGTGGTTGAATCGAAGGCGCCGCTTCGCGGCCTTGCGGCGGGCCACCTTGGCCGAAAGCGGCGCTTGACGGTTCGCGCCTTGCGGCGTTCAAGCGGCGTCCTTGTTTCGATGGAGGCCGGCATGGCGGAAGATCCGCGCGATTGGGAACTGGAGACCCAGGCGGTGCGGGGCGGCCTCATGCGCACCGAGCACGGCGAGATCTCCGAGGCGCTGTTCCTGACCCAGAGCTTCGCCTACGAGAGCGCCGCCAGCGCCGACGCGCGCTTCGCGGGCGGGCCGGGCTTCATCTACCAGCGCTTCGGCAACCCCACGACGGAGATGTTCGAGCAGCGCCTGGCCCTGATGGAGGGCGCCGAAGCCTGCCGCGCCACCGCCTCGGGCATGGCCGCCGTGCACCTGGCGCTGATGGGCCTGGTGCGGGCCGGCGACCACATCGTGGCGGGCCGCGCCCTGTTCGGCTCCTGCCGCTGGATCCTGTCGGAATGGATGCCGCGCTTCGGGGTGGAGACCACCTATGTCGACGCCACCGACATCGCCGCCTGGAAGAACGCGGTGCGGCCCAACACCAAGGCCTTCCTGGTGGAGAGCCCGGCCAACCCCCTGCTGGAGGTGACCGCCATCGGCGCGGTGGCCGAGATCGCCCATGCGGCCGGCGCCAAGCTGGTGGTCGACAACGTCTTCGCCACGCCGGTCTTCCAGAAGCCCCTGGCCCTCGGCGCGGACGTGGTCGTCTATTCGGCCACCAAGCACATCGACGGCCAGGGCCGGGTGCTGGGCGGGGCGATCCTGGGCGCCGCCGAGCTGCTCACCTCCGCGTACAAGGACATCCACCGCCACACGGGGCCGGCGCTGTCGCCGTTCAACGCCTGGGTCCTGCTAAAGGGCCTTGAGACGCTGGAACTGCGGGTGCGCCGCCAGACCGAGACCGCCGCGAAGCTGGCCGACGCCATCGCCAGCCACGGCAAGGTCATGCGGACCATCTATCCCGGCCGCGCCGACCACCCGCAGGCGGCCCTGATCGCCAACCAGATGAGCGGCGGCGGCAATGTCATCGCCTTCGACCTGGGCGGGCGCGAGGCGGCCTGGCGCTTCCTGGACACGCTGCAGATCGTCGACATCTCCAACAACCTCGGCGACGCCAAGTCGATGGCCACCCACCCCTGCACCACCACCCACCGCTCCATGCCCGAGGCCGAGCGGCTGGAGATCGGCCTGACCGAAGGCTGGATCCGGATGAGCGTGGGCCTGGAGGGCCCGGGCGACCTCACCCGCGACGTCAGCCGGGCGCTGGACGCGGCATAGGCGGCCGCGGCCGATCCGTGGTAAAAAGGGACGTCATGTGGGCCCGCGCGATTGCGGCCCCATGGCGCCTCTCCGAGAAAGCCGGCGGCGCCTCAGCCTGGAGGACGCCATGCGCTTGAAACCCACCCTGGAATTCGCCGACGCGGACATCGCCGCCGAGGCCTGCCGGCGCAAGGCGCTGGAGCTCGGCGCGCCGGTCACGATCGCCGTGGTCGATGAGGCCGGACAGCTCCTGAGCCTGCAGCGGCTGGATGGCGCGCGCGGCTATTCCGTCGACCTGGCGCACCGCAAGGCGCGCACGGCCGCGGCCATCGGCCTTCCCACTTCGGTGCTCGAGCAGCGGGTGCGCGAGGGGCTGATGAGTCCCGGGCCGGACGTCCTGGCGCTGGGCGGCGGCCTGCCGATCCTGCACGAGGGCCAGTGCGCCGGCGCCATCGGCGTCTCGGGCTCCACGTCGGACGTCGACGACCAGGTGGCCGCCGCCGGGCTGGCGGCGGTTCAGGCCGCGGCCAGGGCCTCCGGGGCCACGGCGTAGACGCGGCTGCAGTACTCGCAGGTGACGTGGATATTGCCGTCGGGCTCGACCATCTCGGCCCGTTCGTCGGCGTCGAACGATTTCAGCACCGTCTCGATGCGGTCCTGGCTGCAGCGGCAGAAGGCGCGCAGCGGCTGGGAGCCGAACACCCGCACCCCGTCCTCGTGGAACAGGCGGAACAGCAGCCGCTCGGACGACAGCTCCGTGTCGGTCAGCTCGTCCTCGCCGAGGGTCTCGAAGAACGCCTGGGTGCGGGCCCACGCCTCGGTGGTCGAGCCGCGGGCGTCGTCCTCGGCCACGGACTGGATCAGGAAGCCGCCGGCGCGCCAGGCGTCGTCCGCCTGGGCCACCGCCAGGCGGATGCGCGTGGGCGTCTGCTCGGACTGGGCGAAATACTGCTCCGCGCACAGGGCCAGGGTCTCGCCCTGGATGTCGGTGACGCCCTGGTAGCGGTCCATGTCCTGGCCCTGGTCGACCGTCATCATGAAGAGGCCGTCGCCCAGCAGGCTCTTGGCGCCGGGCCGGACGAAGCCGCCGCCGGCCGCCGCGACCTCCTCGGCGTCGAAGCGGCAGTAGCCGCGCAGGCCCCCGGAGGTGTCGTAGTCGGCCACCACATAGCGCACCGGCCCGTCGCCGCGGGCCTCCACGATCAGCCGGCCGCTGAACTTCAGGTTCGAGCCCACCAGGGCGGCGAGCGCGCAGGCCTCGCCCAGCAGGTTGGCCACCGCCTCCGGATAGGCATGGCCGCGCAGGATCTCGTCGATCGCCGGCCCCAGCCGCGCGACGCGGCCGCGGACAGGCTCGCCCTCGATCTGGAAGGCGCCGACGAGGTCATCGGGGGCGGGGGAACTGGACATGGGGCGCAATATAGGACGTGGAGGCCGGGTTGCGAGGGCGACAAGTTGCGCGGTTACCTTCCCAGGCCGTGGCAAAGGAACGGCGCGACTAGATCGCGCCGAAGCACCACGCCAGGATCGACTTCTGGGCATGGATGCGGTTTTCCGCCTCGTCCCAGATCAGGCTCTGGGGTCCGTCGATCACCGCATCGGTGACCTCCTCGCCACGGTGGGCGGGCAGGCAGTGCAGGAACACCGCGTCCTTGGCCGCCTCGCCCATCAGCCGCTCGTCCACCTGGTAGGGCTCCAGCGCCTCGATGCGCTCGTCATGGTCGGTGTCGCCCATGGAGACCCAGGTGTCGGTGATCACGCAGTCGGCTCCGCGGACCGCCTCGCGCGGGTCCTCGGTGGTGGTCACCTGGCCCTGCTGCTCGACGGCGCGCGCCAGGTCCATCAGGTCCGGATGGAAGACCGCCGGAGTGGCGATGTTGAGCTTGAAACCGAGCTTGGGCGCGGCGTGGATGAAGCTGGCGCAGACGTTGTTGCCGTCGCCCACCCAGGCCAGGGTGCGCCCGCGCACCGAGCCGCGATGCTCCTCGAAGGTCATCAGGTCGGCCAGGATCTGGCAGGGATGGCCCTTGTCGGAGAGGCCGTTGATCACCGGTACGGTGGCCCAGTGGGCGAAGCGCTCCACGTCCTCGTGGACATTGGCGCGGATCATCACCGCGTCGACCATGCGCGACAGCACCCGGGCGGTGTCCTCGATCGGCTCGCCGCGGCCCAGCTGCATGTCGACCGCGTTGGAGATGATCACGTGGCCGCCCAGCTGGCGCATGGCCGCGTCGAACGAGTAGCGGGTGCGCGTGGAGTTCTTCTCGAAGATCATCGCCAGCGTCCGGTCGCGGGCGGGATGGTCCTCGTCGGGGCGGCCCTTGGGCCAGCCACGGCGCGCGGCCTTGCGCGCCTTGGCGTCCTCCAGGATCACCCGCAGGTCCGAGCCGTCCAGCCGCCAGAGGTCGATGAAGTGCCGCGGCGTATCGGACTTCATGCCGCCCCGACCTGGGCCGGAGCCTTCGCCTTGGCCTGGGCCGCCTGGCAGGCCTGCTCGAAGCGCTCGATCGCCTCGCGGGCCTCGTCCAGGGTGAGGGTCAGCGGCGGCAGGAGGCGCACGCAGTTGTCGCCGCCGCCGGCGATCAGCAGGTGCGCGTCGCGGGCGTGCTGCATGAACTCGCGATTGGGGGTGGCCAGCTTGACGCCGATCAGGAGGCCCTTGCCGCGGATGTCCAGGACCACGTCGGGATAGCGGTCCCTCAGGCCGGAGAGCTGCTGGTTGAGGTAGCCGGCCACCTCGCGCACATGGGCCAGCAGCTGCGGCTTCACCAGCTCCTCCACCGAGGCCAACCCGACCGCCATGGCCAGGGGATTGCCGCCGTAGGTGGAGCCGTGGGAGCCGGGCGTCATGCCGCTGGCCGCCTCGATGGTGGCCAGGCAGGCGCCGACGGGGAAGCCGCCGCCCAGGGCCTTGGCCACCGCCATGATGTCGGGCTCGGCCGCGCCGTCGGCCCATTCGTAGGCGAAGAGCTTGCCGGTGCGACCCAGGCCGCACTGGATCTCGTCGTAGATCAGGAGCGTGCCGGTCTCGTCGCAGAGCTGGCGGATGGCCTTCAGCTGCGCTTCGGTCCAGGAGCGCGCGCCGCCCTCGCCCTGCACGGGCTCCAGCAGGATCGCCGCCGTGGTCGGGCCGACCAGCTTCTTGAGGGCCTCCAGGTCGCCGAAGGTCGCGCCCACGAACCCGGGCAGGGGCGGACCGAAGCCCTCGACGTAGCTCGGATTGTTGGCCGCGAAGATCGCCGCGATCGTGCGGCCGTGGAACGAGCCGTCGAAGCCGATGATGTCGATCCGCTCGGGGTGGCCCTTGGCCCAGTGATATTTGCGCGCCGTCTTGATGGCGCACTCGATGGCCTCGGTCCCCGAGTTGGTGAAGAAGCAGACGTCGGCGAACGTGTGGGCCGTGAGCAGGGCCGCCAGCTTCTCCTGGTTGGGGATGCGGAAGATGTTGGAGGTGTGCCAGAGCTTCTCGGCCTGGTCCTTCACCGCCGCCACCAGCTTGGGATGGCTGTGGCCCAGGGCGGTCACGGCGATGCCGGCCATGCAGTCCAGATAGGCCTCGCCCTCGGTGGTGTAGAGGCGCACGCCCTCGCCTCGCTCGAACGCCAGCGGGGCGCGCGCATAGACGCCCATCAGGTGGTCGGCGGGAACGGTCGGGGCGGTGGTCTCGGCCACTGTGGGAGCCCTCCAAAACGGAAGCGTCCCCGCAGCGTCAGCGGCGGGGACCGGAAGGCCTGGCGTTTTCCGCTCGAAGGCGCGCCAAGTCAATGTTCTGCGGCGCGAGCCTAGAGGGGGCCAGTGACGGGGTTGCGACAGCAAAAGGCGCCGCGCCGTCGCAACTGGCCCCACCGGCCACGGGTGCGATCCCGTGGCCGGTGGGAGTTGCGGTCCTAGAAGCTGACCGTGGCGCCCACGAACAGGAAGCGGCCGAGGGCGTCGTACATCTGCGGCCAGGTGTTGCCGTTGCAGGGGCCGGCCGGGCAGTTGGACGAGCCGTTCAGCGGCGGATCCTTGTCGAACAGGTTGTTCACGCCCATCCGGAAGTTGACGTTGTCCTTCATGGTCCAGGTCACATCGAGGTCGAAGTAGTTCCGCGCGCCCAGCGCCCGATCTGTGGCGGCCTGGTTGCCCGGGTTGTTGAGCTGCGGGTCGGTGTCGTAGGCGTCCAGCGTGACCTTCTTGAAGTAGCGCCACTGCAGCGACACGCTGGCGTCCTTCAGCCAGTCGCCATACTCGAACGGGGTCTTCCAGGTGATCCGCGCCTTGTGGCGCCATTCGGGGTTTGGCGACGTCGCCCCGCCGGAGGCCGAGCAGACGGTGCCGAAGAGGCCGGCGCAGTTGTGGAACTTGTCCCCCGGCAGCGACTGGATCGAAAGATCGTCCAGATAGGTGCCGACGAAGTTCACCGTCACGCTGCCGGCGTTCTCCAGCCCGAAGCGGTCCAGGTCCGTGCGGTAGTTGGCGCTGACGTCGAAGCCCTTGGTGCGCAGGGCGCCGGTGTTCAGGGTGGTGTCCGTCACATAGCCGTTGGTGGAGAGCCAGAGCGAGCCGGCCGCGTCGCGGTGCACCAGGTTGCAGAAGAACGGGTTCGAGGTGCTGACGCAGCGGTTGATGATGACGTCCGCGCCGATGCCGGAGACGTAGTCCTTCACCTTGATGTTGAAGTAGTCGATCGAGGCGTTGAAGCCCGGCAGGAAGCTGGGCTGCCAGACCGCGCCGAGGGTGTAGGTGTCGCTGGTCTCGGGGTTGAGGTTCGGGTTGCCGCCGACCTGGCCGTTGTACTGGTTGGCGGGGTTCTTCTCGATGGCCAGCACCTGGGCCGTCGTCAGGTTGAACAGCTGGGCGCACTTGGCCACCAGCGGATTGCTCGCGGCCAGGCCGGCGCAGGGATCCTGGTTGCCATCGAGCACCACGTTGCGGGGGCTGTAGAGCTCCAGGATGTTCGGAGCGCGGACGGAGCGGTTATAGCCGCCGCGGAAGCGCAGGCCGTCGATCACCTCCCACTCGCCAGCCACCTTGTAGGTGTTGGTCGTGCCGATCGAGGAGTAGTCGGAGTAGCGGTAGGCCAGCTCCATCGACAGGCGCTTCACGAAGGGCATGTCCTCGACCAGCGGGATGCGCGCCTCCCCGAACAGTTCATAGACGTCGAAGGCGCCGTTCACCGGCGGCGCCGCGCCGCCGGCGCCGTTCAGGAGGCCGGCGCGGGTGACGTAGTCGGAGGTGAAGTCCAGGTTCTCGCGGCGGTACTCGCCGCCGAAGGCCACGCCGACGCCATCCTTGGCCCACGGGCTCTTGATCCCGTAGTCGCCGAGCTGGCCGGCCAGCGAGATATTGGCCACCCGCTCCTTGGTGTTGCCCTTGGTGAAGCTGGGGGTGGTCAGATAGTTCAGCGCGGCCTGGGTGACGCCGCCGATCTTCCAGATGTTGTAGGGCACGCAGCTGGCGTCGGTGCCGTCGAGGGCGGCCTGGCAGACCGCCTGCCCCTGGGCGTTCTTCTTCACCAGCAGCGAACGCTGGATCAGCGCAGTCTGGAAGAACCCACCGGTCTGGCCGCTAAAGCTGACCTCGCCGTACTGCATGTAGGCGTCGTACGACCAGTTGTCGTTCAGCTGGCCGCGCAGGCCGGTGACGAACCGGTAGTCGGTGTGGCGGAAGTCGGTGGTGCGGCCGCCGCCTTCAACATTGCGGCGGGCGATCGTGAACGACTTCTGCGTGGCGGTGCCGGCATCGGCGCCGCAGAGCGTGGTCAGCTGCTGGGCGGAGGCCAGGGCGTTGTCGCAGTTGATGTTGAACGATCCGGCGAAGATGCCGCCCGGCGCGATCTGGGCGACGGAGTCGTCGTCCATGAACATCAGGTCGGCGTAGACCTCGGCCCAGGGCTTGATCTCATAGTGGGCGAAGGCGCCCATGCCGTAGCGCTCGTCCGGCCGCATGTAGAAGTTGGTGGGGCCGAAGTTGTAGATGTCGCGCGACGCCACGCGCGGCCGGAACTGCTGGTTGGGGCTGGTGATGTCGACGATGTTCGTGCCGAAGCGCGCCGGATAGGCCGTGCCGGAGCCGCCGCAGCCGGCGGACAGGAAATCGGTCCCGGAATTCAGCGTGCAGCCCGAGTAATCGCGGTTGCCTTCCAGGATGGCGTTGTTCTGGCGGTAGGTGGCGTAGGCCGTGATGTTGCCCTTGCCGTCAGGGGCGTTGACGCCGACCGTCAGTGTGATCTGGGTGCCGTCCCCGTCGCGCTGGTTGTGCTTCGGAATGGCGAACTGTTCCGGCGTCGGCGACTTGGCGGCCGCGGCGCGCAGCACGTCCTGGATCGCCCCGTTGTTGGTGTGCTGGTACTCCGACCACTGGGCGTCGAGGCGCACGCCCTCGAAGTTCTTTTGCATGATGAAGTTGACGACGCCGGCCACCGCGTCGGCGCCGTACACAGCCGAGGCGCCACCGGTCAGCACGTCCACCCGCTGCACCAGGGCCGTGGGGATGAAGTTCACGTCCGAGGCCAGGCCGATCGGCGTGGAGGCCGGGTCGCCCGGCATCAGGCGGCGGCCGTCGATCAGCACCAGGGTGCGCGAGACGCCCAGGCCGCGCAGGTTCAGGGTGGCGGTGCCGGTGGCGCCGTTGGAGATCGACGAGCCCTGGGCGGCGAAGGCCTGGGGCAGGGAGTTGATCATGTCCTCGACCCGGGTGACGCCCTGGGCCTTGATCTCGGCGGCGGTGACCGCGGTGACCGGGCTGACGCTCTCCAGGTTCGGCGACGGGATGCGCGTGCCGGTGACCACCACCTCGGCCACTTCGCCATTCGAGGAGCCGCTCGCCGCCGCTTGGGCGAGGGCGGGACCGGCGACGGCCAGCGCCGCGCCACAGATCATCGAGGACGCCAGGAGGCGCGCGCGTACGGACTGATTGCTCACGTTCGAAATTCCTCCGCGGCCGGTCGCTGACAAGGCGGCCCCCGCTCCCCACATGAAGGTTTCGGCCCCATAGCGGAGCCAGGTGACCGCGAGTTACGTTTGCGTCACAAAGAGGGTCAATCGACGCCCAAGCAACGGGTGATGCGCCTCAAGCAACACCCCACTCACACAAAGGAATTCCCTGCTTTTCAAAGGGATTCCGTGGTCCGGTGAGCCTGGATTTTCTAGGATTGTGTTACGTTCGCCACAGGCGGAAGCCCGTCGGCCGAGCCAATGGCGGCGATCGTCAAGGCGACGTCGAAGTAACGCCGCAGGCGCGTCAGAGCCTCGGGCCGCACGGCGGCTTGCCGCTGGCGCTGGTCGACCAGCCCTGCGGCCGCCAGCACGCCCAGATGGTGGGTCACGTTCACCCTTGGCAGCCCCAGGCTGCGGGCCAGCTCGCCGGCCGAGGCCGGCGCGGCCACCAGGCGTTCCAGGATACGTCGGCGGAGCGGATCGGCCAGGGCGCGGAAGCGGGCCGCGTCGGCCTCGCCATCCGCATCCAGCCTGGCGGCGACCATCAGCCTACGGCCTTCAGGCGCTGCGCGAGCGCGGCGCGGGCGGGTCGGCGTCCAGGGCGTAGAGCCGGCGCGAGACCGCGAAGCGCTCGCGCAGCCAGCCCTCGCCCACCGAGGCCTCGAACCACAGTCGGTCGAAATAGGTGCGCAGCTGCGGCAGCGGATCCAGGGTCGCGACCAGCAGGCCATCCTCCTCGCGCACCAGTCCGGCCTCCTTCAGCACCCGCACGTGGTGCGAGACCGCGGGCCGGGTCACCGGCACCGCGGCGGCGAGGCCGGCGATGCGCGACGGCCGCGCCAGGATCCGCTCGTAGAGGTCGCGGCGGGTGGGATCGCCCAGGGCGTCCAGGGCGGCGGCGACAGGGTCGCTCATCGATGAGCTCCGGCGGCCCGCAGCGGCTTGACCACCGGCGAGGCCTCGATCGGCGAGGCGCGCAAGAGGCTGAGGAAGCGGCGCAGGGCGGGGTTGTCGTGGTCGTTGCGCCAGGCGGCGACGACGCTGAGCGCGGCCGGGGCGCCCGGCAACGGCGCGAAGGCGACGGCTGCGCGGGTGGCGTGGGCGACGCTCTGGGGAACGATGGCGTGACCGGCGCCGGCGGCCACCAGGCTCAGCACGCCATCGTGCGAGGTCATCTGCACCCGCACGCCGGCGCGGGCGCCGCCGCGCTCGGACACCAGGCGCTGGATGCGGGCCCAGTCGTCACCCGCCGCGCACAGCACGGGCGTCTGGCCCAGCGGGGCGTCGGAAGCGTCCAGCGGCCGCGCCAGCAGCCAGGGCTCGGACCACAGGCCCAGGCGGTCCAGGCCGGGCGGGGCGTCCTCGGCGGCGATCAGGGCGGCGTCCAGTTCGCGGTCCAGCACGGCAGCCACCAGTTCCGGCGCCGAGCCGCCGCGCAGTTCGAGCTCCACATCGCGGGCCGAGCGGCGGTAGGCGCACAGCATGGCCTCGGCCGGTCCCGCCGCCACGGGCCACACATGGCCCAGGCGCAGGCGCCCCACCTCGCCCCGCCCCGCGGCGCCGGCCCGTACGGCCGCCTTGGAAATCAGCTCCAGCGCGCGCTCCACGTCGGTCAGGAAGCGCTCGCCCGCGCCGGTGGGCCGCGCGCCTCCGGAGGTGCGCTGGAACAGGGAGACGCCGAGCGCGTCCTCGAGGGCCAGGACCCGGCGCGACAGCACCGAAGGGTTCACGCCCAGCGCCTCGGACGCGCGCCGGAAGCCCAGGTGCTCGCGCACCATCAGGGCGGAACGCAGGGCCGCGATATCCTGGGCCGCGGAAAGCTCACTCACCCGCTTCATGCGCTCATCCTGGCCCCGCCGCCGGGGCCGAGGCTTCGCTCGCGGTCGAAATCGGTGCGACGCATGCGGGTTCCTTAGGCTGGGTGCTGGGCGTCCGGCTTGGGGGTTATTGCGGCCGTGGCCGGCTGAGGACGAAGGCGGCGGCCAGGGCCAGTCCGATGTGGGACGCGACGTCCGCCACGGACTCCAGCCCGTGCCAGCCGCCCGCGCCCGGGAAGCGCAGCGGCAGGACGATCTTGTACATGACGCCGTAGAGCACGACGCCGTAGAGCGGCGCGGCGAGCCACCAGCGGCGGTAGAGGATGGGCGCCCGCGCCGCGACCAGGGCGTAGGCCGCGGCCATGCAGGTGGCGATGCCGAAGTGGGTGACCAGGCCCAGCGTGAGCGAGCCCATCCCGCCGTGGGCCGCCGCCTTGCCCAGCCAGCCGCTCGCCACGCCCTGCCAGACCCGGACGAAGCCGCGCCCGGACATCAGGCCCAGGGCCGAGGCGTAGACGAAGTCGACCGCGCCGCCGGCGAGACCCGCGAGTGCGATGCGGGCCAGCGCATCACGCGCCGGAAGGGTGTTCGGCGCCGGAGAGGCGGCGGCGGCGGTCATGCGGGTAGGCCTCCATGTGACCCGCCGACCGTGCGTCGGCCGGCCCGCGGGGTCGCGCACGTTCCGAGGGTTTGGAGCACATTTCGATGATGGCGTGCGGGCCCACCTGCGGTTGCGCTTTGACTTTGCAGGATATTGGCGCTGGTCTTGCAGGCAGGACCCCGCATGACCTACCCGTTCAAGTTCACGAGCTTCGGAGAGCCGACCCTCACCTTCGGGCGCGGGCGCGAGTGGGGACCGCTGGCTGCACGCGAGGTGCACGCCACGCCCGGCCGCTATCCGGGCTCGGTGATGGCCGACCACCGGGTGATCTTCTACCTGACGCCCGCCGTGCCCACCGACTGCGAATGCGAAGGCGTCGGCCAGCGGCGGATCGGCGCGCCGCACGACTTCGACCTGGTGCCCGGCGGCGCCTCGGGCTTCTGGGAAGACCATGCGCCCTGCGACATGATCTCCATCCGGCTCGCGCCCACCCTGCTGGCCTCGACCGCGGAGGCCCTGTCCATCCCGACGGATCGTGCGGACCTGGCGCCGCGGATCGGCGCGCGCGACCCGCTGGTCGAGCATGTGGTCCGCGCCCTGATGGCGGAGCTCGCGGCGCCCGAGCCCGCCGGCCGCATCTATGCCGACAGCCTGGCGGTCGCCCTGACCACGCGCCTGCTGCAGAGCTTTGGCGCCGCCAACGCCACGGGCCGCCAGACGCTCTCCAAGCCCCAGGCCCGGCGCCTGGTGGAGTTCATCGAGGCCAACCTCGAGGCCGAACTGACCCTCGAGCAGATCGCCGCGGTGGCGGGCATTTCGGTGCCGCACCTGACCACCCTCTTCCGCCGCACCATGGGCCAGTCGGTCCATGCCTATGTGATGGAGCGGCGCGTGCACCGGGCGCGGAGCCTGCTGCTGGAGCGCAACCGCTCGATCGCCGAGGTGGCGCTGGAGACCGGCTTCGCCCACCAGAGTCACCTGGCCCGCTGGATGCGCCGCCTGCTGGGCGTAACCCCGTCGGACATCCTGAGGCGCTGAGTCCGCGCCGCCGCCGCGCCCTGCAGACGGGCTCTTCGGATCGGCCGGAACGAACCGCATCGCGGGGGCCCTCCTTGACAGCCTGCCTGCGCCGTCAATCCTGAGGTCCAAGCCTGTGCGTCGCCATAAGCAAGACGGCGGCGGGGCTGGCGAAACGATTGAAAGCCCGATGGTCGATAGGCAAATCGGCGGCCTGCGCGACGCCGTCGACGAGAAGCTGGTCTCGCTGCTGCGCCGCAACGCGCGGATGACGCTGACGGCGCTGGCGCAGGAGCTGGCCCTCTCGCGCACCGCCGTCCAGGCGCGGATGGCCCGCCTGGAACGCGACAAGGTCATCGTCGGCTACCAGGCCATCCTCGGCGAGCGCCACGATCCGGCCGAGGACGAGGGCCTCAAGGCCGTGCTGTCCATCACCTTCAGCCAGCGGCCCTGTTCGCCGGTTGTGGCCAAGTTCCGCCACTGGCCGGAGATCACCAGCTACTATTCGGTGACCGGCCCCCACGACGCCTATCTCGTGGTCCATGTGGGCAGCGCCTATGCCCTGTCGCAACTCGTGGACCGGCTGAGCGGGCTCGCGGGCGTCGCCTCGGTGCAGTCGGCGGTGGTCCTGAAGAGCGACCTGAACTGAGCCCCGCTCAGGTCTTGATCTTGTAGCCGGTCCTGAACATCCACAGGCAGATCCAGCCGAGGGCCAGGGTCAGGACCGCGGTCATGGCGACGCCGATGGCGAGGCTGCCCTCGGCGCGGCCGATGAAGCCGTACCGGAAGCCGTCGATCAGGTAGAAGATCGGGTTGAACTTCGAGAACGTGCGGAACGGCTCCGGCAGCTTCTCCACCAGGTAGAAGGTGCCGGACAGGAACGTCATCGGCATGATGACGAAGTTGGTCACCGCCGCCATGTGGTCGAACTTCTCGCTCCACAGCCCGGCCATGATGCCTAGGAAGCCCATGATCAGCGCCGCACCCAGGCCGAAATAGGCCACCGCCCAGGGCTGGGCCACCGGCAGGTGCGCGAACGGCAGCACCGCCGCCATGCTGATCGCGCCGACGAAGATGCCGCGTGTGGCCGCGCCGGCGCCAAAGCCCACGACATGCTCGGCCGGCGATAGCGGCGGGGTCATGAAGTCGCCCATCAGCCCGTTGAACTTCGCCTGCAGCAGCGACGACGACGAGTTGGCGAAGGCGTTGTTGAGGATCTGCATCATGATCAGGCCCGGCGCCACGAAGGTGCCATAGGCCACGCCGTGAACCTCGCGGCCGCCGCCGACCGCGACCACGAACACCAGCATATAGAGCAGCGCGGTGACGACGGGCGCCGCCAGGGTCTGCATGCCCACCTTGAAGAAGCGCCGCACCTCGCGGACGTAGAGGGTCTTCAGGCCCTCCCAGTTGACGCCGTCATAGGCGCGGGGCTGGGGCGGGAAGGCGGCTTCGGCGATGGGCAGGTCTCGCATGGCCGAGATGTGCGCTGTGATAGCCGCCGGCGCAAGGGCGCCCAATTCCGACTCAACATCTAGTTCCTGTGGAGAACCCGCGTGGCGCCTATTGTGGCTCTTAGCCGTTTGTTTACTACTGATGGTGGTTGGTGAGCGGCGAGCTACCTCGGCGCCACAAGATGTAGATATCCGGCGCCGTCTGGGGCGCGCCGGACCTCTGGGTGGGA